>Ga0268299_1000826_pt1 | contig 76148 bp, 77 predicted proteins | sample NOBtaG_FD_193484 | JGI IMG/M metagenome (GOLD analysis project Ga0268299, IMG submission 193484) | Activated sludge microbial communities from bioreactor in Nijmegen, Gelderland, Netherland - NOB reactor | ecosystem: Engineered > Bioreactor > Aerobic > Activated sludge | place: Netherlands... | reverse complement strand
TCCTCCAGCACGGAGAGCGGTGCAGGCAGTGCGCCGGCGCGCAGCAGCAGCGCGAGGTCGCGGGCGCCCTCGACGGTGAAACTGCCGGTGATGATGCCGCTGCCGCCGAGGATCGCGTCCTGGATCACCGGCGCCGAGATGATCTTGTTGTCGAGCACGATGGCGAAGCGCTTGCCGACGTTCTTGGAGGTCGCATCGCCGAACTTGCGGGCGCCGACGGAATCGAACTTGAATGAGACCGCCGGCCTGCCGCTCTGGTCGAAGCTCTGCTGTGCGTCGGTCAGGCTTTCGCCGGCGACCAGCACGCGCTTCTGCAGCGGCAGCGGCCCGCCGTCATTCGGGTCCGCCTGCGGCACCATGACCGAAGTCGGCGGCAGGCTGCCACCGACGGTCACCGTCTCGTCGACCATCTGGAAGGTCAGCTTGGCCGTCTCGCCGATCAGGTCCTTCAGGCGCTGCGGGTCCTTGACGCCCGGCACCTGGACGACGATGCGATCCTCGCCCTGGCGGATGATGGTCGGTTCCGTGGTGCCCGTCTCGTCGACGCGGCGGCGGATGATCTCGATCGACTGCTCGACCGTGCTCCGCCGCAGCTCCGTCAGCCCCGCCTCGGTGTAGCGGACCGATATCCGGGTGTCCTCGACGGAGATCTCCATGCCCTCGGTCGCCAGCGCGCCCAGTTCCTCGCGTGCCTTCTCCACCGAGGCCGCGTCGAGCAGGTTGACCGTCGCCGCGTCGTCGATGAGGGCCAGCTCCTTGTAGCCGATCTTCGCCGCGCGCAGCTTGGTGCGCATCTCGTCGACGACGCCGGCAAGCCGCTCGCCGATCAGCGCCTCGGTATCGACCTCGAACAGCAGATGCGAGCCGCCCTGCAGATCGAGGCCGAGCGTGACCGTCGTTTTCGGAACCCAGCCCGGAAGCTTGTCGAGAGTTTCACGGCTGAGAAGATTGGGCGCCGCCAGCACCGTGCCGACGAGCAGCACCAGCAGGATGGCGATCACTTTCCATTTGGCGAAATGCAGCATGGGACGGTTGCGGTCCTGGCCGATGCGAGAACGACCGCCTCAGCGGTCGTTGGCGCCCTTGGCCTCGTCCTTCTTCACCGGCTCGGGCTTGCTGGGGATGGCGGCGACGGCGTCGCGCGCGATCTTGATCTTCACACCCTCGGCGATCTCCACCATCAGGTGGTCGTCGGCGACATGCGAGACCTGACCGAAGATGCCGCCATTGGTGACGATGCGGTCGCCGCGCTTCAGCGCCGCCACCATGGCGCGATGCTCCTTGGCCTTTTTCTGTTGCGGACGGATCAGCAGGAACCAGAAGACGATGAAGATGAGCACCATCGGTGCCAGCGACACCAGCATGTCGGTGCCGCCCGCGGCTCCCCCGGCCGCCTGCGCCCAGGCTTCTGAAATGAACATAACTTGCTCCCTAAGTGCTTGATCCGGCAGCGTTCGCCTTGTCCGGATGCCCGCCCCGAAAATTCCGGCGGACTATACAGATCGGAATCCGAATTGCAAATGCCAAGCCCGGGAGCGGCCGGCGCCGGGCCGGGGCGTGGCAACTCCCGGATTGCGGGCCCCTGATGGGGCCGGCGCGCCCCTCTAGGCCGCGCGCCGCTTGCGCAGTTCGTCGAGCAGCGCCTTGTTGATGAACCCGTCCTGCGGCCAGCCAATCTCCTTCTGGAAGCCGCGCGCCGCCTTGCGGGTCTTGAGGCCCAGCACGCCGTCGACCTTGCCGGCATCCAGGCCGCGCGCATTCAGCAGCGCCTGCACCTCCTCGCGCTCCTCCAGGCTCAGCGGCTGCTCGGCCACCGGCCAGGTGCCGGCAAAGCGCTTGCCGCCGAGGATGCGGTCGCCGAGATGCGCCACCGACAAGGCGTAGCTGGTCGAGTAGTTGTATTTGAGGATCACCTGGAAGTTCTCGGTGATGAGGAAGGCCGGCCCGCGATGACCGGCCAGCACCAGGATCGACGTATTGCCCGGCAAATCGGGCAAGGCCGCGCCGTCCGCCGTCTTCACCCCGAGCTTGCGCCAATGGCTGATCGGGTGGCGCTGGTCGAGCTCCGCCTCGCCATAGGGAAAACGGGCCGGCAACTTCACCTCGAAGCCCCAGGGCAGATTGCGGGTCCAGCCGTCATCGACCAGGTGGTTGGCGGCGGAGGCCAGCGCGTCGGGGATGGACTCCCACAAATCCGCCGTGCCCGAGCCGTCGCGATCGACCGCCAGCGTCAGGTAGTTGGAGGGCAGGAATTGCGGATGCCCCATGGCGCCCGCCCAAGAGCCGACCAGGCGCGCCGGCGGCAGCTTCCCGTCGGCGACGATGTCGAGCGCGGCGAGCAGCTCGGCGCAGGCGAAGTCCTCGCGATTGGCGCGATAGCCGAGATTGGTCAGCGCCTCGAAGACGTTGTGGTCGCCGAAATTGTTGCCGAAATCCGTTTCGATGCCCCAGATGCCCATGACGATCCCGGGCGGCACGCCGAAATCCTGCTCGATGCCGGCCAGCAGCGCCTTGTTGGCGCGGTACTTCTCCTGTCCGCGCGCCACGCGGTCATCCGAGACGGCACGGTCGAGATAAGTCCAGATCGGCGTCACGAATTCCGGCTGCTTGGCGGCGCGGTCGCTGATCTCGGGGTCTTCCTTCACGCCGACGAACGCGGTCTGCACCACCGGCTCGGGCCGCCCCTTGTGCAGGGCGTAGGACTGGAACTTCGCCACCCATTCCTGGTAGCTGGCGGCGCTGGCCGGGCAAGAGGTCTCCGCGAACAAGCGATAGTCGACAGGCTTGCTCGCCGCGAGAGCGCTCGCATCGGGCTGCGCGGCGGCCGGCGCCGCCGGCTGCGATTGCGGCTGCGCCGCGCAGCCGGCCAGGGCCACCAGGACGCCGAAGACGACCGCGCCGGCCGAACGCCGCATGCCGTGCCCGCACCGCGTTTGCATGTCTAAACCCTTCCAGACACTACGAATCGGCGCCCAGAATAGGGGCGAGGCGCGGATTTGTCATCGCCTCCCGGTTCAGCGCAGCAGGCCGGCGACGCCCTGCACCAGATAGACCGCGCCGATCGCCAGTACCAGTCGGCGCGACCACGTCTGAAAGGCCTTGTTGCTGAAGCGATGCAGCACCGGCTTGGCGAGTGTGGTGCCGCAGATCGCCAGCCCCGCCGACAGCGCGAACAGCCACGCCGGCACGTCAGCCGGCTGCGAGTCCACCACCACGCTCGCCGCCGGCAGCGCCGCGACCAGCGAGAAATAGGCGAACTTGATCGCGTGCCCGACGCTCTGCGTCATCGCCTTGGTTGAGACGACCAGGCGGCGGTCGAGATCCTTGGCCAGGAAGAACATGTCGAGGATCGCCCCGGAAACGCCCGCCAGCACATGCAGCCCCATCACCAGCGCGCCGACGGCGACCGGCGCGCCGCGACGGCGGATTTCCGGTGCGTGCTGGCGCGGCAGGATGCGCGCCGCGAAGGGCATGATGCCCAGGCAGAAATAGACCCAGGGCTTCGGCGGCGAAAACTGCACCAAGGCCAGCAGCGCGAAGACCAGCGCGCTGCCCAGCAGATAGCCGGGCAGGACCCGCCACAGGATGTGCTGACGCCACACCGCGGCGCGCCAGCCATTGGCCGTCATCTGCGTCACCGCATGCAGGGTCATCGCCGCCGGAACCGGCAGGAACAGCAGCAGCACGCCCATCAGCACCAGGCCGCCGATCATTCCGAACACCCCGCTGAGGAACGACGTGCCGAGCGCCGCCAGCGCCACCAGGATGACGGTACTCCAATCAAACATGTGGCTATTCCCGAAGATCTGCTCTGCGATGGGGCGTGACATCATCCCATGCATTCCTTTATTTTCCGTCAATCCAATGTCCCGGCGCAAACGCCCAATTCTTGCGCTAGGCCAACATATGAGAAGGGTATGGGCATGTGGCTGCCGAGCTTGAAGGGGTTGCGCGCGGTCGAGGCCGCCTTGCGCCTGGGCAGCTTCGCCGCGGCGGCCAAGGAATTGAGCGTCACCCAGACCGCCATCTCGCGCCTGGTCAAGGACGTCGAACGGCAATTCGGTCGGCCGCTGTTCCAGCGCCAGGCCAACCAATCGGTGCCGACCCCGATGGCGCTGGCCATGCAGCAAGGGCTGACCGACGGTTTCCGCCGGCTCGAGAGCACCGTCGCCGAGGCGCGCCGCGGCATCGACGATCCGACCGTCACGCTGGCGGTCGGACCGACCTTCGCCATGCGCTGGCTGATCCCGCGCCTCACCGAGTTCCACGCGGAGTTCCCGCAGGTCGACTTGCGCCTCGCCACCACCATCGGGCGCGAGGTGACGCCGGGTCCCGACACCATCGCCTCGATCCGCCTGGCGGAGCCGCAATCGGTGGGCTTCGTCAGCGACGCGCTGTTCCCCGGCCGGCTCATCCTCGTGTGCCGGCCCGATTTGGCGCGGAAGCTTGCCGCGCCGGCCGACCTGGCGCGCCAGACCCTGCTCGACGTGCGCCACGCGCCGGATGATTGGCCGCGCTGGCTGGCCGCCGCCGGATTGCCGGACCGCGGGCGCTTCCACACCCTCTCCTTCGATTTCTCCGCCTTCGCCATCCAGGCGGCGCTCGACGGCGTGGGGGTCGCGCTGGTGCGCGAGCCCTATGTCGCAGACGATCTGCGCGTCGGCCGGCTCGCGACACCCTTCGACCTGTCGCTGGAGGACAAGGCGCTGTGCTGGCGCCTGATCTATCGGCCCGAAGCGCGCAGCCATGCGTCCTTTCGCACCTTCCGCCGCTGGCTCCTCGCCAGGGCGAAGGCGCAGGGCTAGGACCGGGCATTCCGTCGCCGCGGGGTGCCCGGCCGGGCTTGAAACTCCCGGTGAAATCGGATTTATGCCAGGGGTTCCCGGCCGTCGGCGCCGCTGGAGCCGATCCCGGGCGAACGCCGCCCGCTCAAGTCCGTGGGGGAGTGTCGTGGCCTGGTCGCCTCATACGCGCGGTGTCGTGCTGGTCGCCGGCGCCGCCATCGTCTGGAGCACCGGCGGCCTGATCGTCCGCCACGTCGACGAAAGCGAATGGACCATCGTCTTCTGGCGCGGCGCCTTCGCCGTGCTGACGCTGGTCACCTATCTCGCCATCCGCGACGGGCGCAACGCCGTCGCCCTGTTCCGCAACATGGGCTGGCCGGGCCTCGGCGTCGCCGCCTGCTTCGGCGCCGCGTCGCTCAGCTTCGTCATCGCCCTGCAGCATGCCAGCGTCGCCACCATCCTGTTCATCCAGAGCGCCGCGCCGCTGGTGGCCGGCGGCCTCGCCTGGCTGTGGCTGAAGGAGCGCATGACCTGGGTCAAGGCGGCCACCATGTTCGCGGCCCTGGTCGGCGTCGGCATCATCGTCTCCGACAAGCAGGCGACCGGCGACCCGCTCGGCATCGCGCTCTCCGTGCTGATCATGATCGTCTTCGCCCTCGCCACCGTGCTGGTGCGCCGCTACAGCCATATCCGCATGGCGCCCGCCACCTGCCTCTCCGCGCTGTGGCTGGTCGCGGTCGGCGCCGTGATGGGCACGCCGGCGAGCGTCAACGGCACGGAGCTTGGCCTGCTGTTCCTGTTCGGCGCCTGTCAGCTCGGCATCGGCTTCATCCTGTTCACCACCGGCGCGCGGCTGATTCCGGCCGGCGAAGCGATTCTGCTCAGCCTGCTGGAATCGATCCTGGCCCCGATCTGGGTCTGGGCGTGGCCCACGCTGCATGAGTATCCCGGCGACCATGCGGTGGTCGGCGGCGCCATCGTCATCGCCGCCGTGATCTGGAACACGCTGAGCGAGATGCGCCACATCAAGCGCATCGCGCCGCCGGTCGAATAGGCACGGACCGCGATTGCGCATGGCCAGATTTCCGGCAACGGAGCGGCCGCTCCCGGACCAAATCCCATGGGCCGTGGTCTGGCGTGCCCTGCTTCCCTTCGCGCTCGGCTATTTCATGTCGTACCTGTTCCGCGCCGTGAACCAGGTCATCGCGCCGGACCTGATCGGCGAGCTCGGCCTGGCACCGGGGGAACTCGGCCGGCTCACCTCGGCCTACCTGTTCACCTTCATGCTGTTCCAGCTGCCGCTCGGCATCCTGCTCGACCGCTTCGGGCCGCGCCTGGTGCAGGCCTGCCTGCTCGTGGTCGCGGCGGCCGGCGCCCTGCTCTTCGCCCTCGCGCCGGATTCCTGGTCGCTCACCCTGGCGCGCGGTGTCCTCGGCCTTGGCCTCTCCGGGTGCCTGATGTCGGCCTTCAAGGCCAACGCGCTGTGGCTGCCGATGTCGCGCGTCGCGCTCGGCAACTCGACGACAATCGCGATCGGCGCGCTGGGCGTGGTGGCCGCGACGCGGCCGGCGGATTGGCTGGCCCAGGCGATCGGCTGGCGAAGCATGTTCGAGCTCTTGGCGGCCGCCACCGTGGCCGTGGCCCTCCTGATCCTGCTTTCCGTTCCAAAGCGTGCCCACAACCCCCAGGGCGAGACGCTGGCTGGGCAATTGCGCGTCATGTCTCGGGTCTACGCCGATCCGGTGTTCTGGCGCGTGGCGCCGATGGTAGCGGCGATGTCGGGCACCTTCATCGCGGTGCAGACGCTGTGGGCGGGGCGCTGGCTCGCCGACGTCGCCGGGCATGATCGCGTCGCCGCGGCCGACGTGCTGCTGTGGATGGCGATTGGTTTCGTGATTGGTTCGCTCGCCACCGGCTGGATCGCCGATCGGGCCCAGCGCCACGGCCTCACCATCGAGGCGGTCGTCGGCGGCTCGTTCGTGCTCTTCGCGCTGAGCCAATGCCTGATCATCCTGCAGGCGCCGGTTCCCCCCGCGCTCCCCTGGATACTCTTCGGTTTCGCCGGCCAGGCCGGCAATCTCGGCTACGCGACCTTGGCGCGTCATTTCGGCCCGGCCACGGCCGGCCGGGCGCAGTCCGCCGCCAACCTGCTGCTGTTCGCGTCGGCCTGGGGCATGCAATGGGGCATTGGCGGCATTCTCGATTTATTCCCGGGTGCGACAGAAGGTGCCAGCGCCCCGGACGGCTATCGTTGGGCCTTCGGGACCGCGTTTCTGCTGCAAATCATGGCGCTTGGGTGGTACTTGCAGGTATTTCGCCGGAAATCCCCGGCGGAATGACGCGCTCGTGACAATCCGGCGCCGGAAAATCCGGCTCTGGCCATTGGAAACTTCCTGTTTGTTTGGGTATGCTCGCCGCCATGTCGACGACTCTGACGCAGACCTCCGCCCGTTCACTCCGGGGCATCAAGCTGTTCGATTGCCTGCCGGATCCCGATCTGAAGGCGCTTGAATCGCAGTGCCGGTTCCGCAGCTATGCCAAGGGCGAGACGCTCCTGGACAAGGGCAGCCTGACGCGCGAGGTGTTCTTCGTGCTGCGCGGCGCCGCGGCCGCCGTCACCTTCTCCCCCGCCGGGCGGGAAGTGACCCTGGGCATCATCCGCGCCGGCGATCAGTTCGGCGAGCTGGCGGCGATCGATCAGGAGCCGCGCTCGGCCACAGTCACGGCCATGGAATCCACGGATGTCGCCATCATGCCGGCGGAAGTGTTCCGCGACCTGCTGATGACGCGGGCGGCGGTCGCCTTCGGCGTGCTGCAGCGCCTGGCGGCGATCGTCCGCAATTCCGGCATCCGGATCATGGAACTCGCCACCCTGCAGGCTGCTCAGCGGGTCTATTCGGAGTTGCTGCGCATGGCGAAGCCCGATGCCGCCGTGCCGGGATTGTGGGTGGTGCGCCCACTGCCGCCGATGCATGAGATTGCCAGCCTGACGGGAACCACGCGCGAAACCGTCAACCGGTCGATCAGCCAGCTCTATCCGCAGGGTATTTTGAAGCGGAAGGGCCGGAATCTGTTTCTGATGGAGCGGGACAAGCTGGTGGATATCGTCCAGAGCCTGCAGATCCATCACGGCCGCAAGTAAACCGCGCGGCGGGCGGCAGGCGACAATCAACCATATTTGAGAAGTGCTCCGGCGGGTGGTTTGGCGCCTGCGCCCCCGGCACGAAGCCCCCGGGCACGAAACGACGAGACGAAACGGAACATGCGACGTTCATACCTGATTGCGGCGGCGATTGCCGTTCTGGCGGCCGGATGGCTGGCCTCCGGCCCGTTGCTTCGCTCCGGTGACCCGGCTAGCGAGAGCCAGGCGCCGTCGGGCGGCGACATCGCCACCGCGGCCCCGGCCAATCCGGCGCCAGCTGAAACCGATGCGGCCGAAGCCGCGGCGAGCACTCAGGCCGGCACTGGGTCACCGGCGGCAATCGTCAGCGTTCAGACGATGCGTTCCGTGGCGCAGCCGCAGTCGCGCACCATCGTGCTGCGCGGCCGCACCGAAGCCGATCATGTCGTGGAAGTGAAAGCGGAAACCTCCGGCCGCGTGGTCAAGACGCCGGCGGAGAAAGGGACCGTGGTCCAGGAAGGCGATCTGCTGGCGGTCATCGACAGCTCCGATCGCGCCGCGCGGCTGGCCGAGGCGAAAGCGCTGCTGCAGCAGCGCAAGGCCGAACTGGAGGCGTCCAAGCGTCTGGCCGAGAAGGGCTTCGCGCCCAAGCTGAACCTGGCGGAACTGACCGCGAATCTGGCGCTGGCCCAGGCCCAGGTGACGGCGATGGAGATCGAGATTTCCCATCTGTCGATCAAGAGCCCGATCGAGGGCGTCCTGGACGAGCGCGCGATCGAGGTGGGCAGCTACCTGCAGACCGCGGATTCGGTCGCTACCATCATCGATCTCAACCCGATCGTGCTGGTCGGTTTCGCCACCGAGCGGGACATCGGCCAACTCGAGATCGGCGGCCCGGCCAGCGCCAAGCTGCTGGACGGCACGAGCATCGCCGGCACCTTGCGCTTCGTCTCGTCGCGCGCCGAGAGCGAGACGCGCACCTTCCGCGTCGAGGTCGAGGTGCCCAATCCCGAATACGCCATCCGCAGCGGCCTCTCCGCCGAGCTGGTGATTCCGGTCGACGCCGTGCCGGCGCATCGCGTCTCGCCGGCCATCCTCACGCTCGGCAGCAGCGGCGAGGTCGGCGTGAAGACCGTCGATGATTCCGACAAGGTCAAGTTCATCCCGGTCGAGATCCTGCGCGAGGATGCCGGCGGGCTCTGGATCATGGGATTGCCCGAGCAGGTCCGCCTGGTCGTGGTCGGGCAGGACTTCGTGCTTGACGGCCAGATCGTCCGCCCGGTGGATGTGGTTGCTCCGGCGCCCGGAACGCTGCCCCAATGAACCGGCTGGTCGAAAGCATCATCGCCAACAGCCGGGTGGTGCTGGCCGGCCTCGCGCTGCTGCTCGCCGCCGGCTGGGTGACCTACAAGAACCTGCCCAAGGAATTGTGGCCGGACATCCAGCTGCCCTTCATCTACGTGATGATGTCGCTGGAGGGCGTCTCGCCGGACGATGCCGAGCGGCTGCTCGCCCGCCCGATGGAGCAGCAATTGCGCACCATCGAGGGGCTGAAGGAGTTCCGCTCCCTCACCTATCTCGGCGGCGGCAGCGTCGTGCTGGAGTTCCAGGCCGGCTATGACATCGACAAGGCGCTCGACGACGTGCGCGAGCAGGTCGACCTGGCGAAGCCGGACCTGCCCGAGGATGCCGACGAGCCCTTCGTCCAGGAAGTCGCCTTCAGCCGCTTTCCCGTCCTGGTCGTGACCCTCTCCGGCGACGTCCCGGAACGCTCCCTGCTGCGCCTCGCCGAACGGCTGCAGGACAGGATCGAGAGCATCCCCGCGGTGCTCGAGGCGCCGATCAGCGGCAAGCGCGAGGAACTGGTCGAGCTGGTGATCGACCCGCTGCGGCTCGAGGCCTATGGCCTCGCGCTTGACGAGGTCGGTGGCATCGTCGCGCGCTCGAATCGACTGGTCGCCGCCGGCACGATGGATACCGGCCAGGGCCGCTTCGCCATAAAGGTGCCGGGTCTGTTCGAATCCGCCGCCGACATCCTCGACATGCCGCTGAAGGTCAGCGGGGACGCGGTGATCCGGGTCAAGGACGTCGCCACTTTGCGCCGCACCTTCAAGGACCCGGAATCCCTCGCCCGCATCGACGGCCTGCCGGCGATCGGCATCGAGGTCTCCAAGCGCGCCGGCGAGAACATCATCGAGACCATCAACGACGTGCGCGCGCTGGTGGCCGAGGAGAGCAAGTCCTGGCCGGCGCAGGTGAAGGTCACTTTCTCCCAGGACAGCTCCAAGGAAATCCGCTCCATGCTGGGCGAGCTGGAGAACAGCCTGATCACCGCCGTCCTGCTGGTGCTGATTATCGTCGTCGCCTCGCTCGGCCTGCGCGGCGGCCTTATCGTCGGCATCGCGGTGCCCGGTTCGTTCCTGATCGGCATCCTGATGCTGGCCGGCTTCGGCATCACCATCAACCTGGTGGTGCTGTTCTCCCTCATCATGGCGACCGGCATGCTGGTCGACGGCGCCATCATCCTGGTCGAATACGCCGACCGCTGCATGCTGAACGGCATGGACCGCCGCGCAGCTTATGCCGAGGCGACCAAGCGCATGGCCTGGCCGATCAGCTCCTCGATCCTCACCATCATCGCCGCCTTCGGGCCGATGGCCTTCTGGCCCGGCACCACCGGCGAATTCATGAAATACCTGCCGATCACGCTGACCGCGACGTTGTTCGCCTCGCTGCTGATGGCGATGGTCTTCATTCCCTGCATCGGTGCCATCATCGGCAAGCCGAACGGCGAGGACATGAACCTGGTCGAGGCGGAGCGTCTCTCCGCCGAGCAGCAGTTGGCACGGGCCCGCGGCCTCGACTGGTTCTACCTCAAGGCATTGCGCGGCGCCTTGCGTCATCCGGCGCTGGTGATCGTCGCCGGCATCGGTATCCTGTTCGGCACGGTCTGGGCCTTCATGACGTGGAACGCCGGGGTCGAGTTCTTCCCCGACGTCGAGCCGGAGCGCGCGCAGGTGCAGATCCACGCCCGCGGCAACATGTCGGTCAGCGAGCGCCATGACCTGGTGAAAAGCGTCGAGGCGCAGATCCTCGCCGTCAATGCGCGGGGCAGCGAGATCCGCAGCATCTACAGCGTTACCAAGGCCGACGTCGGCGGCCGCTCCGGCGGCCAGGAGCTGGCCGAGGACGTGATCGGCATGGTCACGCTGGAATTCGGCGATTGGGACAAGCGGCGCAAGGTCGACGCGATCCTCGGCGAGATCCGCGAGAAGACCGCGCCGATTCCCGGCATCCAGATCGAGGTGACCGAGGAGGAAGGCGGCCCGAGCGGCGGCAAGCCGATCCAGATCCAGCTCACCTCGCTCGACTTCACGGCGCTCGAACAGGCGGCCGGCCTCGTGCGGCAGAAGCTCGAAACGATGCCGAACCTGATCGACGTGCAGGATTCGCGCCCCGTCCCCGGCATCGAATGGGAATTGAGTGTGGACCGGGCCGAGGCGGCGAAATACGGGCTGGATGTGACCGCCGTCGGCAACGTGATCCAGCTGGTCACCCGCGGGCTCAAATTCGGCGACTACCGGCCCGACGACGCCGACGACGAGATCGACATCGTCGCCCGCTTTCCGAAGGATATCCGCAACCTGAGCGAGCTGGATCAGCTGCGCATCCCGACCTCCGGCGGCTCGGTGCCGCTCAGCAATTTCGTCGAACGCCAGGCGCAGCCGAAGCTGGCTCTGGTGCGCCGGGTCGACGGCCAGCGCGTCATCGACGTGGAAGCAAACGTGAAGCCGGACGTCCTGCCTTATGCCGAGCTGGAGACGGTCAAGGCCTGGCTGCCGGAGTCCGGCATCCCCGATTCCGTGAACATCAAGTTCCGCGGCGAGGATGAAGACCAGGCGGAATCGGCGAATTTCCTCAGCCTTGCCGCCGCCGCCACCATGTTCCTGATCACGCTCATCCTGCTGCTGCAGTTCAACAGCTTCTTCTCGGTCTTCCTGGTGCTGAGCGCCGTGGTCATGTCCTCGATCGGCGTCATGTTCGGCCAGCTCATCATGCAGGAGCCGTTCGGCATCGTCATGACCGGCATCGGTGTCATCGCATTGGCCGGCATTATCGTCAACAACAACATCGTTCTGATCGACACCTACGACCACCTGAAGAAGACGATGAAGACCCGTCGCGACGCCTTGCTGGTGACCGGCGTGCAGCGCCTGCGCCCGGTGATCCTGACCAAGCTCACTACGGTGCTCGGCCTGCTGCCGCTGGTCTTCCACATGACCATCGACTTCACCGCGCGCGACATCACCTTCGGCGCGCCGTCCACGCAATGGTGGTCGCCCCTGGCGACCGCCATCACCTTCGGCGTGCTGTTCGCCTCGCCGCTGACCTTGCTGTTCACGCCTTGCGCGCTGGAACTGCAGGGCCGCTTCTACGATTGGCGCGCCCGCCGCCGCGCAAGGCGCCTGGGCGGCGGCGCCTCCGAGCCCGCCCAGGCCGAATAGCTGCCCGCGACGGAGGTTACCGTTGGCGCAGGCGCTGCACCGCGGCGCCGATGCGCCCGATCGTGGTCAGCCAGCACAACGCGCCGAAGACATAGGCCGCCGCGGCGAAGTGGTCGGGCAGCAGGCAGATGAAGACGAAGAGCAGGATCGTCTCTGTGCCCTCGGTGATGCCGCCCAGATAGTAGAAGCCTTTCCCCACCAGCCGTTCGGCCGCGAGATTGCGCTTGGCGGCGAAGATGGCAAAGGCGAGGAAGCTCGACCCCGTGCCCATGAAGGAGAAGATCAGGAACGCCGCCGCCAGCGCGTCCTCCGGCCTAGCCAGCGCAAAGGCGAAGGCGGCGCCGGAATAGATGATGAAGTCGAGAACGATGTCGAGATAGGCGCCGAGATCGGTCGACCCGGCCTTGCGCGCCAGGCAGCCGTCGACGCCGTCGGCCAGCCGGTTCACCAGCAGCAGCGCCAGCCCGAGCAGGTGGGCGTCGGCCGCAATCGCGGCGATGGCCGCCAGCCCGAAGCCGAACCCGATGACGGTCACCTGATCGGCGGTGAGGCCGAGGGCGGCGGCGCGAACCGACAGCGATTGAAGCGCCGGGTCCACCACCCGCCGCGCGGCACGATCCAGCATGGCGCGCCTTCAGTGCGCGCCGCGATCCTGCCCCTGGTCGTGCTCCGCCCGCTGGTCGATGGTGGGCGCATGCGGCCGCTGCATCGCCAGGCGCTGATACTGCCGGTAGCTGAACGGAATCGACGCCAGGTAGGCGACGCCGCAGCCGAGGATGGTGTTCCAGGTCTCGCTCGCCAGCAGCGCGACGAAGACGGTGATGATGACCATGGCCGGCAGCACCCAGCGCTGGGTGATCGCCAGCCGCTTGAAGGAGAAGGTCGGGATGCGGCTGACCAGCAGGCCGGCCACGATCACCATCCAGATGCCGACCAGCGCGGGCGCGTCGGCGACGCCGCTGCCATACTCGTTGAACGCGATGAGCGGCATGAGCACCAGCCCGGCACCCGCCGGTGCCGGCACGCCGGTGAAGAAGCGCGAGGTCCAGGCCGGAACGTCGGCATTGTCCAGCTTGGTGTTGAAGCGCGCGAGGCGCAGCGCCATGCAGGCACTGAACAGCAGGCTGCAGCCCCAGCCGATGCGGCCGGCCTGGTCCATGGTCCAGACGTACAGGATGACCGAGGGCGCCACGCCGAAGGCGATGAAGTCGGACAGCGAATCAAGCTCGGCGCCGAATTTGCTGGTGCTGTCCAGCAGCCGGGCGATGCGACCGTCCAGGGCGTCGAACAGCGCCGCCACGATGATGGCGACGCAGGCCAACTCCCACTTGGAATCGAGCGCGAACTTGATCGAGGTCAAGCCCGCGCACAGCGCGAACAGCGTCAGCATGTTGGGAATCAGCCGATTGATCGAATGATCCCGCAAGCGTGTGCGTCGCATCTTCTAGCCCTCCGGAGCGCCGGACCCTGGCGCGCCTCAATGCCGTGCAGCGCCGTTCAGTCTGCCGCAATCACCGCTCTTCGCCAAGCCGGGACGCTTCGTCCGAGCGGATATCCGCCAGGACCGTCTCGCCCGCCACCGCCCGCTGGCCAACGCAGACCAGCGCGGCGATGCCGTCCGGCAGATACACGTCGACCCGGCTGCCGAAGCGGATCAGGCCGACCCGCTCGCCCGCGCGCACGTTCCGCCCGGCGACCAGATCGCATTTGATCCGCCGCGCCACCAGCCCGGCGATCTGCACCATGCAGATGTTGAGCCCGTCCCGGGTGCGCAGGTGGATCGACTGGCGCTCGTTGTGCTCGCTAGCCTTGTCGAGCGCCGCATTCACGAACTTGCCGGGCCGGTAGGCCAGCGCGATCACCTCGCCGTCGATCGGCGCCCGGTTCACATGCACGTCGAAGACGTTCATGAAGATACTAATGCGGGTCAGCGGCCTTTGATCCATGCCGATCTCCGCCGGCGGAATGGCCGGCTGGATCATCTGCACCACGCCATCCGCCGGCGAGATGACCAGCCCATCGCGGTTCGGCGTGATGCGGGCCGGGTCGCGGAAGAAATAGGCGCACCACAGCGTCAGGATGATGCCGAGCCAGCCCAGGGGCTCCCAGATGAAGAAAAGGACCGCCGTGACAACGACGAACAGGCCTACGAATCGCCAGCCCTCTTTGTGGATCGGCGGGACAGTGAATGTCGACAACGGTGGCACCTCATTGCGGCGTGGCACGTCGCCGGGCGCCCCGGCGGTCCGGCCCCTCGCCCGCTAGGACCTTGATCTGCCACATATCTGGGCAGCGGTCACGTTGATTTCCAGGGCCGATCCGAGACTGTTTCCCGGGCTTCGCGCGGGGAGCGAGACCGGTCTTTTCAGCCTTCGTTAATGGTCGCGCCGCTAGCATCGGCGAATTGTCTTATTGCGATCGAGGGCCAGCAGGCGCGGACTATGATGCCGACCCCCATCAATACCCCCATGCCGGAAGCGCTGAGCAGCGTGGATTTCCTCCCCGACGGAACGCTCGCGCTCTCGACCCAGAACTCCAGCGTCGCCTTCTCCTTCCAGGCCTATGGCTTGACGTTCGCCGCCAATACCCGCCTGGTTGAGGCGGGCCCGGTGCTGCAAATCGCCGCCGATATCGGTGGCGATCCTTATACTGCCGAAGGCGCCGAGCTGCGCGACGCCGCCCACGCCATCATCCGCGCCAGTCATGGCGTCCCGGCCTGCCGCCTGATGGTATCGCGGCAGAAGCGCATCTACTGCGTCGGCCGGACCCATGTCTCGGAGCCCTGGACGCCGACCACGCTGATCGCCGCAGCGGCCGAGCTTCTGCTGGAAATTCGCCCCTATCTGATCGTGCTGCGGGACGTCCTGCCGCGCTGGCCGCAAGGCGCCGCCACCGCTGGGCGCCAGATCCAATGACCTTCCAATAACCTTCCAGTGACCCGGTCTAAGGCCGCGTGATCGCGACGCCGTCCTGGTCGGCCAGGTCGGTCAGCACCGTGTCGCCGTCCTCGGCCACCCGCAGCAGCGCGTATTTCGCCTCCTGGTAGAGCGCTGCATCGCCTTCCTGGAAGAAGAAGGCCTGCGCCCCGTAATCGAGCCTGGCACCGCGCCAATCCGCGTGCCGGCGATAGCCGACGCGCCGCTCCCCGGCGGCGGGCGGGCTGCCGTCATCGAGCCTGGCGAACCGGCCGACGCCCTTCTCGTCGACGGCGAGGATGACCGTCCCGCGATAGGGCAGGCGCGCGATCGTCTCCCGATCCGGCATGGTGTAATCGGCCAGCGCCAGTGCCATGTAGTCGCCCTGGAACAATGAGCGCGGGTCGGCGGGGCGCAGTTCCAGGAGCAGCGGCGTGCCCTCGTCCACCACGGCGCGCTTGCGCAGGATGTCCCAGTTCGCCGCGCCAAGGATGAGCGCCAGGCCCAGCATCGCGATGATCGGCCGCACGGATGTCATGGCTCCACCTTCCGCCGCTGGTCCAGGGCGAAGAGCCCGTAGCACAGGAGCAGCGCGGCCCCGACGCTCATCAGGATGATCGATTTGGTCAGCAGCGTGCTCTGTAGGTCGGCGTAGAACTCCCAAATGAAATAGATCTCCGCCAGGGCGCCCAGCACGGCCAGCATCCGCGACCCCAGCGTGTAGGCCAGCAACAGCAGCGACAGCGCCGCCGCCGATCCGCTCGGCAGCAGAGCCGCCGACGCGATGGCCAGGACGCCGCCGGCCAGCGCCAGCAGGCGCGCCCGCGTCGTCACCAGCCGGCGCCAGTTGAGATGGAAGAGCGCGGCGAAGACGGCGAGGTGGATCGCCCTGGCCGGCCATCCGTGCCACAGCGTCATTCCCGGATCGAGGTCGAGCGCGACGATGGTCGCCAGTTCCGGCACCACCAGCAAGGCGAGCGCCGCCGCCCGCACATCGCGCCGCGGCGGATAGAGCAGCAGGGCGACGCCGGCGGGAAGCGCGATGGCGGTGATGTCGGTGACCACGCGGCCCCATTCGTCCCAGGCCGCCGCGACCGAAACAACCAGCGCCACCGAGACCACCAGGAACTGCAGCAGCGGCGAACGCTGCTGCCAGACAGCGGCCGCGGCGAAGGGCAGCGTCGCCGCGGCCGCGCTCCACAGGCTGTCCTCCGACACGCCGATCCCGATCGCCGCCAGGATGGTGCCCGCCGTGGCGAAGGCGATCGCACCATGCGCGGTGAAGGCGCCCTCCGCCCTGACCTGCAGCAGCCACAGCGCGGCGGCGAACAGCACGGCGCCCAGCCCGGCCACGATCACGTCCGGCTCGTCGATGTCGAAGATGAAATAGAGCACCGCCCAGACGAAGAGCAGGGCCGCGATCGCGGTGACCCAGGCGCCGATCCCCAGGACCGCCTGCATGTACCAGGGTGCGTCGTCGTCCGCGCCGGCGGCGAGCGCCGCGGCCGCCGCAATCGAATCGAGGCCCAGGCGGGCGCAGAATTCGGTCAGCGCCGTCATGCCGGAACGTCCTTCAGCGCGGCGCGCAGACGGCGCATCGCCAGGGCGCTGCCGCCGGTGGCCGCGACCGCCCACGCGATCATTGCGCCGCTGCTCAACAGCGCCGGGCCCGCCTCGTCGAGGCTGAAGCCGATGCTCTCTTCGATCAGGCGATAGCCGATGCAGACGACGAAGGCATCGGCGACGCCGATCGCGATCACCAGCGCCGCGAAATCCGGCAGCAGTCGCCAATAGCACCAGATGCCCGCCACAGCGGCACCGACAAACGCCGCGAGGCTGAGACCCGATATCTCGTCATGCCCCCAATCCAGCACCTGCCCCGCGGCCGGCACGAACAGGATCGCCATGGCGGCAAACGCCAGGACCAGCCGCGTCCAATGCGCCGCCAGCCAGGCGACGCCGCGCCGGACCGCAAGCTCCCTGACCGCGAGCGCACCGACGACCGTCGCGCCGACCAGCACCCAGACCTGTTCCCAGCTGGCGAGATCCAGCGCCACCAACACCTGTTCGCCGTAGAGCGCGAGGGCGGTTTCCGCGACCACCAGCCACAGCAGCCAATGCAGGGCGCTGCGTCCGGCAATCGCCCAGGGCAGGATCAGCGCCGCCCAGGCCAGGAACAGCTCGAAGACATCGGCACCGGTCTGGAACACCTGGCCGATGACCGCCAGCAGCACCCCGGTCAGCACCGACGCGCCGATCAGCGCCGCCTGCCCGAAAGCCTTGTCGATGCCATGCGCAATGGCGACCGCCGCCGCCGCGACCAGCCCGGCTTCGACGATGGCGAATTTGGCGAGGTCGGAGAGATCCTGCCAATTGTAGGCGAAGAAGAAAACCACGCCCGCCAGGAACTGTCCCGCGCCGAGCGCGAGCAGGGCGCGGCGCCCCCAGCGCGTCCAGAAGGCCTCGTCGCGCACGAGATGCGCCGCCGGCAGGAACTGCCGGGCCGAAATCAGACCGGCCCGCCGCAGCTGCTGCAGGTCGCGCTGAGTGAGGTCTGTCGGGGGATGGCTCAGTTGACGCGGTCTTTCGCTACGGCGCGCTTCAAGTCCCGACTCAATTTTCTGCCGGGACCGAGAACACCTGGCCGGGATAGATCAGGTTTGGGTTGGCGATCTGATCCTTGTTGGCCTCGTAGATCACGGTATAGCGGACGCCGGCGCCATAACTCTCGCGCGCCAGGCGCCACAGCGTGTTGCCGGGCTGGACCACGATCGTGCCGCCGGCGACCGCTACCGGCGCATCCGCCGGCGCGGTACCGTCCGACGCCGTCGCTCCGGCGCTGGCGGCAGAAAGCGGGAAGGTCGCCTGCTCGAAGGGGGTTTCCGCCCGGGCCAGCACCTTTCCCGCTTCGTCGACCTGATCGATGCGGATCACATGCAGCCCCGGCGCGATCGCCTCCTGCGGGGTGAACGACCAGGCGCCATCCTCGTCGACGACCGCCTCGCCCGCCGGCTTGTTGTCGATGTAGACGAACAACCGGGCGCCGCTTGGCGCGCGGCCGGACAGCACGGCACGCCCTTCGGCGTTGTAATCGATGGCGGAAAGCTCCGGCCCGCCTGGCGCGCCGGCAGCATCCGGTGCGCTGTTCGGCACGTTCAAGACCCGCGTCGGCCCCTCGCCGCTCTTCGGCACCTCGATGGCAAGCGCGCCGGCCGGCTGCTCGGTGGCGCGGCCGGCGATGTCCTTGGCGATCTCCGGCACGATGACCACGACCGTGCTGTCCGATTCCAGCTTGGGCGCGTCATCGGCCGCACTCTCGAGAGAAAAGTTGTGCTCGCCGGGGTCCAGCGCGGCGTCGGGCAGGAACACCCATTCGCCGCGGCCATCGGCTTCCACCGACCCAAGCACCTTGCCGCGGTCGAGGATGGTGACGTCGGCGCCCGGCTCGGCCCGGCCGGCGATCACCGTATCGCCGCTCGGGTTGACGCGGACGATGTCGAAGCTGGGCGGGATCGGCGCCGTCCCGGCGGCGGCGGCCTCCGCGGGCGCGGCCTGCCCATCGCTGGGTTGTACCTGGCCGGCCTGTTGCGGTGCGGCGCCTTCCTGCTGCCCACCCGCTTGACCGACCGCCGCGCCGTCGACGGCCTGGCTGTCGCCGGTTTGGCCGCCGGCCCCCGCCGCGCCGGAGCCGGCTGCCGCCTGCTCGGCCGGAGCCCCCTCGGCGGGCGCGGTATCAGCCGCGTCATCCTGATCCTGCTGGTAGATGGCGAAGAACAGACCGAGCGCAACCACCAGAACGGCGGCGCCGATGGTCCCGGTCAGGGCGACGCGTGTCACCTGGAACCTCCTGTGACCAACCTGTTGCAGGACAGTATCAGACCCCGTCGCGAGTCAGAAGGCCGAACTCAGCTGGCCACGCCCCCGATCCACTGGAATTTGCAGCAGATTTCGCCGATTCGCGCGGATCTTGTGCCGCGTGCGGCGGTTCCCGACGCCGGCGGGCGCGCGCCCTTGCCTGCGGCACCCTTGCCCGTTGCATCGATTCCAGCCATAAGATGCGAGGCAAGAAGGACAGAGATGAAAGGCCAAGGAGACGGCTCCTTGGAGTGCATATGAGTGAGCTTATTAAATCCGTTTGCGTCTATTGCGGGGCTTCGCCCGGCGCTTCCGAGACCTTCATCAACATCGCCAGGGAACTGGGCCGCGAATTGGCCGGGCGCGGCGTTCGCCTGGTCTATGGCGGCGGCGGCATCGGCCTGATGGGCGCGGTCGCCGACGCCACCATCGCCGGCGGCGGCGAGGTGCTCGGCATCATTCCCCAGCACCTTGAGCGCGCCGAGCTTGGCCATCGCGGCCTGACCGAGCTCAAGATCGTCGACACCATGCACACCCGCAAACGCATGATGTTCGATCAATCCGATGCCTTCGTGATCCTGCCAGGCGGCATGGGCACGCTGGACGAGACCTTCGAGATCATCACCTGGCGCCAACTCGGCATGCATGACAAGCCCATCATCCTCATCAACCACGAGGGCTATTGGGACCCTTTTCTTGGTCTCGTCGACCATGTCATCGACAAAGGCTTCGCCAGACCCGCGGCACGGCAATTGTTCTCGGTCGTGGCCGGCGTCGGCCGCCTGTTTGACCTGCTGGAAGCCCAGCCGCAGACCCGCGAACCGAGCTATCCGGAGCGGATCTAAGCGCGAATTGGTCGCGCTGGAAATCTCGGCGCGTGATGCTATTCTGCGGCCGAATTTTGCATTGCAACATCCGTCCCGGCGCGCCCCACGCGGCGGCTGGGACTGTTCTTGGGAGGCGGCGTTCTAATGGCGAAGATCAAGGTCAAGACCCCGGTGGTGGAGCTCGACGGCGATGAGATGACCCGCATCATCTGGGCCTTCATCAAGGAGAAGCTGATCCTCCCCTATCTCGACATTGACCTGAAATACTACGACCTCGGCGTCGAGCATCGCGATGCCACATCGGACCAGGTGACCATCGACGCCGCCAACGCCATCAAGCAGTACGGCGTCGGCGTGAAATGCGCGACCATCACCCCGGACGAGGCGCGGGTGAAGGAGTTCAACCTGAAGCAGATGTGGAAGTCGCCCAACGGCACCATCCGCAACATCCTCGACGGCACGGTGTTCCGCCAGCCGATCATCTGCCAGAACGTGCCGCGCCTGGTGCCGGGCTGGACCCAGCCCATCGTCATCGGCCGCCACGCCTTCGGTGACCAGTATCGCGCCACCGATTTCATCGTGCCCGGCAAGGGCAAGCTCACCATGAAGTTCGTGCCCGCCGACGGCGGCGCGCCGATCGAGAAGGACGTGTTCCAGTTCCCCGGCGCCGGCGTCGCCATGGGCATGTACAATCTCGACGATTCGATCCGCGGCTTCGCCCGCGCTTGCCTGACCTACGGCCTCGATCTCGGCTGGCCGGTCTATCTCTCGACCAAGAACACCATCCTCAAGGTCTATGACGGCCGCTTCAAGGACATCTTCCAGGAAGTGTTCGACAAGGAATTCGCCGACAAGTTCAAGGCCAAGAACATCGTCTACGAGCATCGCCTGATCGACGACATGGTGGCGAGCGCGCTGAAATGGTCCGGCGCCTTCGTCTGGGCCTGCAAGAACTACGACGGCGACGTGCAATCCGACACCGTGGCCCAGGGCTTCGGCTCGCTCGGCCTGATGACCTCGGTGCTGATGTCGCCCGACGGCAAGGTGATCGAAGCGGAAGCGGCGCACGGCACCGTCACCCGCCACTACCGCGAGCACCAGAAGGGCAAGCAGACCTCGACCAACCCGATCGCGTCGATCTATGCCTGGACCCGCGGCCTGTGGTACCGCGGCAAGTTCGACAACACGCCGGAGGTGCAGAAATTCGCCGAGGCGCTGGAGAAGGTCTGCGTCGACACCGTCGAGTCCGGCTACATGACCAAGGATCTGGCGCTGCTCATCTCGCCCGACCAGACCTGGATGACCACCACCCAGTTCCTCGACAAGCTCGACGCGAACCTGAAGAAGGCGATGGGCTGAGCCCCGTCGCCGCCAAGGTCAGCATCCAAGGAGTAAAACCGATGCCCACGATTTCACGCCGCGCCTTCGGCGCGTTGTCCTTCGCTGCTCTTGGCGCCGCAGCCGCCGGCCCCGGAATGGCGCAGGACCTCGAGAACACGCTCTATCTCGACCTCACCTATGGCCGGGTCGTCATCCAGCTGCGCCCGGACAAGGCGCCGGTGACCGTCGCCCGGATCAAGGAACTGGCGCGCCAGGGCTTCTACGACGGGACGCCGTTCCATCGGGTGATCCCCGGCTTCATGGCCCAGGGCGGCGACCCGACCGGCACCGGTACCGGCGGCTCGGGCAAGAGCCTGCCGGCGGAATTCTCCGACATCCGGCACGACCGCGGCACCGTTTCGATGGCCCGCTCGTCGAGCCCGAACAGCGCCGACAGCCAGTTCTTCATCTGCTTCGCCCCGGCGCCGCATCTGGACGGCCAGTACACCGCCTTCGGCCAGGTCGTCGAAGGCATGGAATTCGTCGACCGTATCAAGAAGGGCGACCCGGCCAATAACGGCTTGGTCATGCTGCCCGACAAGATCGTGAAGCTGCGCGTCGCCGCCGATGGCGAATAGGACCAGCCGACCCGGCGCCCTCAGCCGCCCGTCGTGGTCGGCCGGGCGTCGGCGAGGGCGAAATCATAATCCTCGACGCCGATGACCTGGACGATCGTGCCGCCTTCATCGGCCAATGGGAACAGGCCGTATTCGGCCCGGCCCTTGGCGCCCGAGCGCAGCATCCAGTCGTAATAGCCGAAAACCACCCCGCGCGACTCAAGCACCCGCGCATACTGGGCGAACAGCGCCTGCTCCTCTTCCCAGCCGATGCTGCCGAGGTAGCGGCCGGTGAACTCCAGCTGGTTGTATTCGACCACCGCAGTCCCGACCAGGCGATAGCGGAAGCGCGGCGGATCCGTCTCGACTTCGACGATGAAGAGATTGGGTAGCAGCGACCGCAGATCCACCGGATCGACCTGCGCACGGGTCGGCAGTCCGCCCGCCGCCGCGCCCCGGCTGCGCCAGTAGGAATGGAGCCGATGCACCCGCGCCGACTTGATCGACTCAATATCGGGATAGAAGCGCTGCTCGACCATTCGGCCCTTTGCCGTGGCTGCGGTTGCCGGCAGCCTCGCAGCGGGCGGCGAGGCCCGTCAAGGTCATCAAAGGGATAAGGCGGCGCCCGCCGGCGCCGGAGCTAGATGCGCTGGGGATCGACGTCGCGGGACGGGAAGTCGTAGTCCTCGATGGCGAGTATCTGATGGATGACCGAGCCGTCATTGGTCAGCGGGAACATGCCGAACTCGCAGCGCCCGGGCGCTCCCGTTTGCAGGTCCCAGATATAGATGCCGAAATGCGGCCGCCGGTCGACCACCGCCTTGGTGTAGGCGCCCAGCAGCAGATGCTCGTCGACCCAGCCCACCTCGCCCAGATACTTCCCTGTGAATTCCTGCTGGTTGTATTCGACGACCCGCGTCCCGACCAGGCGATAGCGGAACCGCAGGGGATTGTGTTCGACGTCCGAGATGCTGATGAGCGGGAGCAGGTCGCGCAGCTCCATCGCGTCAATGTCCTGGCGGAACGGGAACAGCTGGCCCGGCCGGCGCTTGGAGCTCCAGTATTCGCCCAGGCGACGGACACGGGTGGACGAAATGTCCTCTAGGTCTCGCGTCGAGAGTTGGCTTACCAAAAAATCTACCCCGTCGCCGCCTTCCGCGATTACTCACCTGAAGTTGAACAATCGCAACGGCCCCGGGCGGCGTCAAGCGCCAACAGCGCGCCGGCGCGCATCAGGCGAGCCGAGCGTCAAAGTCGCGTGGCCGGATTTCCCGACCAGATCCGGATCCCCCGCCACGTTCCCAGCCACGTTCCCAGCCACGCTCCCAGGCCGTCAGCCGCGCGCCGCCACGCGTGCCGGCGCCGCCGTTTCCCTCGGCGGCCGCAGCCGCATGATCCAGCCGAAGGCGTGCGGGAACACGGAGGGCGCCAGCAGAAACGCGCCGCGCAGTTCGTTGGAATGGACGTACCACAGGCCGGTCAGCCCGATGACCGCGCTTGAGATGACGAAGACAGCCCCAAGCAGGCGCCAGGGCCGCACCGCCCAGCGCTCCGGCAGGTGCAGATCGGGGTCCTGACCCTCGTAGGTGAAGATCTCCACCAGTTCGTGGCGGCAGATGGCGTAGACGGCGACGCCGCATATCGCCAGCACCGCGATCAGCAGCAGGAACATCCGGTACCAGATCACGTCCGGGCGTTCGAACTGGCCGCTCGACAGCTCCGCCCACATCATGAGCGGAAAATCGTAGAGACCGTGCGCCATGACCGGAATGATGAGCGCGAGGGACCAGTTCAGAGTCGGCGCCTGGCCGCGGAAGGCCCTCGCCGCGAACATCCCCATCACGCAGCCGAACACCGTATGCGCCGGCACGGCCAGCAGCCCGCGCATCACGCCGAGGTTGAACCAGTGCTCGCCGCTGCCCAGCAGATAGAGGACGTTCTCGAGCCCGGCGAAGCCGAGCCCGATCAGCATCGCGGCGCAGAACAGGTCGCCGCCTGAATCGCAATCCTTGTGCTCGCGCACGATGAAATAGAGCAGCAGGAACTTGACCACTTCCTCGGGGATCGCCGCGCCAATGAAGGCGCCGGCGAAGGCCTCGCCGAAGCCCGGGACCGCGAAGCTGGTCGCCTGCGAGAGCAGCCGCGCCACCGACAGCACCAGCATCCCCGACATCGCCCCCAGCACCAGTGTGCGCACGATCAGCCGCGCGCCGATGCGCTTGCGGTAGTGGCTTACCAGGAACGCCGTCAGCACCACCGCCGGGAACAGCGCGAAACCGATGACGACAAGCTTGCCGAGAACCCACATCACGCCCCCCACGGCGCCTAACCGAAGCGTTCCCCAGCGCACCCCCGCGCCGCCGGCCGGCAGGCGCGGGAAGCGGACAACGTCACCCCTGCGGCTCTACTTCCGCCACGCCTTCAGCCGCTTCACCGCCTCGGCCATGTCCGCGGTCGAGCCGGCGAAAGAGAACCGCATCGTCGCCCGGCCGCGTTCGGCATCGAAATCCACCCCTGGCGTCGCCGCCACGCCGGTCTCCAGCAGCATCCGGCGGCAGAAATCGACGCTGTCATTGGTGAGCCGCGCGACATCGGCATAGATGTAGAACGCGCCGTCGGTGGCGATCAGCTTGTCGAAGCCGGCGCCGGGCAGGTCGTTCAGCAGCAGCGCGCGGTTGTCGGCATAGCGGCGCACATTCGCCCGGCATTCGTCCTGCGCGTCGAAGGCGGCGAGGCCGGCATATTGCGACAGGGTCGGCGGCGAGATGAACAGGTTCTGCGCCAGCCGCTCGATCGGCTGCAGCAGGTCGGCCGGCACCACCATCCAGCCGAGCCGCCACCCCGTCATCGAGAAATACTTGGAGAAGGAGTTGATGACGATCGCCTGCTCGTCGATCGCAGCCGCCGTCGCCGGATCGACGCCGTAGGTGATGCCGTGATAGATCTCGTCGGAGACGAAGCGGATGCCGCGCTCCCGGCAATAGGCCATCAGCGCCCGCAGTTCCGCCTCCGGCACCACCGCACCGACCGGATTGGACGGGCTGGCGACGATGAGGCCGTCGAGCTTCCTGCCGCTCTCCCGCTGCACCCGCTCCAATGCGGCCACGTTCGGCTGGAACTTGGTCTCCGCCTCCATCGGCACGATGACCGGCTCGATGCCGAGTGCCGTGAGGATGTTGCGGTAGCAGGGATAGCCGGGGCTTGCCAGCGCCACCCGGTCCCCGGGCGCGAAGGCGGTCAGGAACGACAGCAGGAAGCCGCCGGACGATCCCGTGGTGACGACGATGCGCTCCGCCGGCACGGCGGCGCCGTAGAACTCGCGGTAGTGCCGCGCGATGCGCTCGCGCAGCTGCGGGATGCCGAGCGCCAGCGTGTAGCCGATGAGGTCCGTGTCCAGCGCCGCCTTTGCCGCCTCCAGCACCTTGCGCGGCGCCCGGGTCGAGGGTTGCCCGACTTCGAGATGCACCACGTCGGCCCCACTCGCCGCGCGCTCGGCCGCGGCGCGCATCACCTCCATGACGATGAACGGATCGATCCGCCCGCGCGCCGCGACTTTCAGGGCCATGATCGGGGCCTAATCCGCGGTCACGAAATTGGCGAGGCCGTCGCCGCGGAAGTCGTTGCGCAGCTGGCAGGTCTCGGGATTGGTCGGCGATCCCCCGGGGCAGAAGATCGCGTTGATACGGCCGATCCCCTTGCGCTGCTCGGCTGCGAACCCGGCCGCGCTCAGCGCAGCGCCGGGATCCTCGTTGCCGCTCACGTCGTAGATCGCCTTGCCACCGCCGCCGAACACCCGCGAGCGCAGCATCGCCGCCTCCAGCGACAATCCCTCCTCGGTGACGCCGTGCAGCACGTCGGCCTGCGCCAGCGCGCCGGCGAGGCCACCCGAGGCCGCCGAAGCGAAGTAGAACTCGCCGTTGTTGCGGTTGGCCATGATCATCGGCGCCAGTGCCGAGAAACCGAAGCCGCGTTCATCCGGCGCCGGCGCCAGGATGACGCCAGTGCCTTCGGCGATGCGCCCGGCGCCGAACAGCGCGTTCATGGTGAAGCTGCAGGCAACGCCGAGCCCGTCCTTGTCCGCCGCCACGACGCCGGCGGAGAACGGATTCTCCGGCACGGCCTCGCCGGGGGCGGCGCCCTGCAGCACCTGCGCGACGTGCTCGCGCCCAACCAGGCTCTCCGGCGGCTGGCCGCTGTCGCCGCCCGGCTGCATCCACCCGCCGCGATCACCGGCGATCCGTCCGCTCGCCTGCGCCAGGAAGGCGAAGCGATTGCCGCCTTCTTGGCTGTCGAGCGCGGTCAGCATCTGTCCGACGCTCACGCCGCCCGCCGCCGGCGGCTTCGGCAGCAGCACCAGCTGGTCGCCCCACTTGATCTCGAGCGGCGCGTAGACCCTGACCTGGAAGTTGCGCAGATCCTCGATGGTGAGCGGCGCGCCGAGTGCCTGCGCACCCTGGGCCAGTTGCTGGCCCGCCAAGCCGCCATAAAGCTCGGCCACACCGCGGGCACGGATCTGGCCGAGAATTCCGGCGAGCTCCGGCTGCCGCAGGTTGTCGCCCTCGCCTAGGATGCTGCCATCGGCGCGGACAAACAGGGCCGCCATCGCCGGATCGGCGCGCAGCTTCTTTTCCGCCAGGGCCACGTCCTTGGCGAGGGCGCGGCTGGTCGCCTCGCCGGCCTGCGCGATGGCTTCGGCCGGCGCCACCAGCTGCGCCCAGGGCAGCTTGCCGTAACGCGCGCTCAGCGCCGCCATGCCGCGCACGGATCCGGGCACCGCCACCAGCCCGCCGGCGGCGGCACGCGGCAGGAAATCGAACACCTCGTCGACGATCGCGTCTTCGTCCTCGCCGCGATGCACGACACAGACTCCGCCGCCGCCGATACCCGCGGTCGAGGGCATGGTGGCCGACATGACGAAATAGGCGGCGACGGCGGCGTCGGCGGCATTGCCGCCGGAAGCCAGGATCTCGCGCGCCACCAGGGCCGCGCGCGGCTCGTCCGCCACAATCCCGCCATAAAAGTCGTCCAGGGAATAGAGTTCGCCGGCATATTGGGCGCTGTAGCGGCCGCCGCCGCTGCAGGCTGTCGCCAGCAGCGCCAGGCCGAGCCCAGCCGCGCGGAACCAAGCCCGGCGGCCAACCTTTTCCGGGGCCATTACCGGTGCGGTATGCGGGCTCGTCCCGGACGCCCAAATGGCAGGTTTTCCGGACCGGTTTCGGCCGATATGATGGCGCATGGGCATTCACAGGCTCCGCAGCAGAGGATGATCGGCCGGACCGGCCGCCCGGCGCGGAGCATAGGAAGGACAAGGCACGTGATCAACCGGGCTGCCGGAAACCTGTCCCGAGCCGCCATTGGTGCGGTCGTGGCGGCATGTCTGGCCGTCGCGCCGGTCTGCGACGCCATGGCGCAGGCCCGGCCGCGCCAGATTCGCGACGCCGAGATCGAGGCGACCTTGCGCGCCTATGCCGATCCGATCTTCGCCGCCGCCGGGCTCGATACCAGCGCGGTGCAGGTCCACCTGATCCAGGACAAGCGCATCAACGCCTTCGTGTCCGGCGGCATGCAGATCTTCGTCCATACCGGACTGCTCACCCAGGCCGCCACCCCCAACGAGGTGATCGGCGTCCTGGCACACGAGACCGGCCACATCACCGGCGGCCATCTGTCGCGCTTCGACGAGGCGATCGAGAACGCCACCATCGAATCCATCATCGGCCTGCTTGCCGGCGTCGCGATCGGCGTCGCCAGCGGCAACGGCGCGGCGGGTGCTGGCGCCGCCACGCTCGGGCAGAGCATCGCGCAGCGCAACCTGTTCCAATACACCCAGGCGCAGGAAGGCGCCGCCGACCAGGCCGCCTACACGCTGCTGGAGCGGACCGAGCAATCGCCCCAGGGCATGGTCGATTTCTTCAAGATCCTGTCGCGCCAGGAGGCCCTGTCGTCCAGCTCGCAGGACCCCTATCTGCGCACCCACCCGCTGACCCGCAGCCGCATCGACGCGTCGGAAGCCGCCGTTACCCGTTCGCCTTACGCCGGCAAGACGGATTCGCCGGAGATGATGATGCGACACGAGCGCATGCTGGCGAAGCTGAACGGCTATCTCGAGCCGCTCGGCCGGGTCATGCAGATATATCCCGAATCCGACACCAGCGTGCCGGCGCGCTATGCCCGCGCCATCGCCCTCTACCGCACCTCGCGGATGGAGGAGGCGATCGCGGTCATGGACAGCCTGCTGGCCGAAGCGCCGCAGGACCCGTTCTTTCTCGAGCAGAAGGCGCAGATCCTCTACGAGAACGGCCGCGTCGCGGACTCGATCCCGCTCTATCAGCAGGCGCTCGATCTGGCGCCGGCCGAGCCGCTGATCCGCATGGAGCTGGCGACGGCGCAGATCCAGCTCGGCGACCCTGCCCTGCTCGACCCCGCCGCCGCGCACCTCACCGAGGTCGTGCGCCTGGAACCGAAGAACTCCCGCGCCTACGATTTGCTGGGCCAAGCCTATTTCAACCAGGGCAACGAGCCGATGGCGACCCTGGCCCGGGCCGAGGCGATGCTGGCCCGCGGCAAGGCCAAGGAGGCCAAGCGCCTGGCCGACCGGGCCATGGCCGGCCTGCCGGAAGGCTCGCCGGGTTGGCTCCGGGCCCAGGACATCCAGTTCGTCGCCGACCAGGCGGACGAGGACGAATAGCCCTCATAACAAGGCCGTGAGCGCCGCCTGCGCGGCAGTGGCGCCGGCGCCGCGACCCCGCTATGGTCCGCCACAAGCTGCGGCGCGTCCGGACGGATCGCGCATCGCCCAAGGAAAGGCCCGCTCATGCGTACCCTGCTCATTCTGGTGGCTCTGATGGTTGCGGCCGTCGGCGGCTATGCGTTCAAGGAATTCGCCCTGGCGCGCGAGGTGCAGCCCGTGCTCGCGCAGCAGGAGATCAACCAGGCGATCGCCCGCTACCTGAAGGAGCATCCGGGCGACGTGATGGCGGCGTTGCAGGCGGCACAGGCGCAGGCCGAGCAGCAGCAGAAGCAGGTGGCGCTCCAGGCGCTTGCCGACCGCAAGGCCGAGATCTTCGACAATCCGGCCGATCCGGTCCTCGGCAATCCGGAGGGCGATGTGACCGTGGTCGAGTTCTTCGACTACCGTTGCCCCTACTGCAAGCGGGTATCCGATGCCCTGGTCACGCTGGTCCAGGGCGACCCCAAGGTGCGCGTCGTCTTCAAGGAATTTCCCATCCTCGGCCCGGAATCCCTTGTCGCCGCCAAGGTGGCCCTGGCGGCGCATCGCCAGGGCAAGTACCACGAAGTGCATGCGGCGCTGATGGCCCACAAGGGCTCGTTCGAGAAGGCGGCGTTGCTGGAGCTCGCCGCCAATGCCGGTGCCGACGAGCAGCGGCTCTCCGCCGACATGGAGGATCCCGCCATCCTCGGCCAGCTCCAGGCCAATGATTCCCTGGCCGCCGAGCTCGGCATCACCGGCACGCCGGGCTTCCTGTTCGGCAACCAGCTGGTGCCCGGCGCCGTCTCGCTCGACGACATGAAAAAGCTGGTGGCCGAGGCGCGCGCCACCGCCGGCTGATCCGCCGGACATTGCCGGCGCCGCGGGGGTCCGCGGGGCGATCCGCCGCCGAAAGATCGCAGTACGCACCGATGAGGCCGGTCCGCGCCGTGCCCGCCTCCGCCTTGATGCGATGCCGTCAGAAAAGCCCCTGTATGCGCCGGCGCCGCTCGCCCATGCAGAGGCGCGGGGGACAGCCTCAAGTATCGGGACACTGATGGACCGCGCATCCGACTTTGGCGGGATGCGCGTCCGTCACCGCTACCGGCCTGCATCGATGTGAGGATGACGAAGGGCACGCTCGACCGGATCGACCTGGACATTCTCGACGCGCTGCAGCGCAACGGGCACCTGTCGCACGCCGAGATCGGACGGATGGTCGGGCTGGCGGTGTCCTCGGTCAACGAGCGTATCCGCAAGCTGGTGCAGCGCGGAATCATCGCCGGCTGGTCCGCCCGCCTGGATCCTGCGGCGCTCGGTCTGGATCTGCTCGCCTTCCTCTACGTCCTCATCGACAAGCCCGAGAACTCGGCCAGATTCCTGTAGGCCGTGGCGCAGATGCCCGAGATCCAGGAATGCCACCACGTCGCCAGCGACTGGAACTTCCTGCTCAAGGTCCGTGTGCGCAATACGGCGGCCCTTGAAAACCTGCTCAGCAATCGCCTGAAGGCCGTGCCAGGCGTCATCCGCACCCACACGGTCATCTCGCTCACCTCGCACAAGGAAACGCCGACTCTGCCCCTCCGCGGCTGAAGTTCGCCGCCGCGCGCCTGGAGACCGCCGCGGCCGGCAGGGCGGCTCAAGTTGCGCCCGGTGATCGCCGCAGCTATAAGGATTCGGCAGATCGGACGGGGCGGGGAATCAGCCGTGGCAAAGTCGCCTAACATATTGATTTTGAACGGCCCGAACCTCAACATGCTGGGCGTTCGGGAACCCTCGATCTATGGCCGCGACACGCTTTCCGACATCGCCAAGATCTGCGCCAAGCGGGGCAAGGAACTGGGCCTCACCGTCGATTTCCGGCAATCCAACCTGGAAGGCGAGCTCGTCACCTGGATCCAGCAGGCGCGTGCCAAGGCGGCCGGCATCATCATCAATCCCGGCGGCTACGGCCATTCCTCGATCGCGCTGCTCGATGCCTTGCAGATCGCCGAGCTGCCGGTGATCGAGGTGCATCTGTCCAACATCCACCGCCGCGAGCGATTCCGGCACCATACGTTCACCAGCAAGGCCGCCACCGGCGTGATCTGCGGTCTCGGCGCCCGGGGATACGCGCTGGCCCTTGATGCGATCGCCGATCTCGTCAAGCAGGGCCTGATCAAGAAGAAAGCCTGAGCATGAGCAAGTTCGATATCGATGAGGCCCTGATCCGCAAGCTGGCGCAGCTCCTGAAGGAAACCGGCCTGACCGAGATCGAGTTCGAGAAGGAAGGCGCCCGCATCCGCGTCAACGCCGGCGGCACCGGCCCCGCCGTCTTCGCGCCCGGCGCCGTCGCAGCTGCCGCTGCGGCGCCCGCCGCTGCCGCATCGCCGGACGCGCCGGCGGCCGGTTCCGTCTCCTCGCCCATGGTCGGCACCGCCTACCTGTCGCCGGAGCCGAACGCCGCCGCCTTCGTCAAGGTCGGCGATCGCGTCGCCAAGGGCCAGACCATCCTCATCATCGAAGCCATGAAGGTGATGAACCCAATCCCGGCGCCGCATGCCGGCACGGTCACCCAGATCCTGGTGCAGGACGGCCAGCCGGTCGAGTTCGGCGAGCCGCTCATGGTCATCGCCTAGGCCGCGCGGGAAGACGGCACGGCGATGTTCGAAAAAATCCTGATCGCCAATCGCGGCGAGATCGCGCTCCGCATCCATCGCGCCTGCCGCGAGATGGGCATCCGCACGGTTGCGGTACATTCCGTCGCCGATGCCGACGCCATGCATGTGCGTCTGGCGGACGAGAGCGTCTGCATCGGTCCGGCGCCGTCGCGCGATTCCTATCTCAACATGCCAGCGATCATCTCGGCGGCCACCATCACCGGCGCGGATGCGATCCATCCCGGCATCGGCTTCCTGTCGGAGAACGCCCGCTTCGCCGCCATGGTGGAGGAGCACGGCTTCACCTTCATCGGCCCGGCCCCCGATCATCTGACCCTGATGGGCGACAAGGTGCAGGCCAAGGACGCCGCCATCCGCTTCGGCATTCCGGTGGTGCCCGGCTCCGCCGGCGAGGTGAAGGATGAGGCCGACGCCAAGCGCTGGGCCGCCGAGATCGGCTATCCGGTGCTGATCAAGGCCGCGGCCGGTGGCGGCGGCAAGGGCATGCGCGTCGCCAATGACGAGAGCGAGCTGTCGCAGGCCTGGTCGATGGCGCGCAGCGAGGCGATGAAGAGCTTCGGCAACGACGCGGTCTACATGGAGAAGTATCTCTCCCATCCGCGCCACATCGAGATCCAGATCCTCGCCGACAACCACGGCAACGTGGTGCATCTGGGCGAGCGCGACTGTTCGCTGCAGCGCCGCCACCAGAAGCTGGTGGAAGAGGCGCCCTCGCCCGCGCTCAACGCCGAGCAGCGCGCGCGCATCGGCAAGGTCGCCACCGACGCCATGACGAAGATGGGTTACCGCTCCGTCGGCACCATCGAGTTCCTGTTCCAGGACGGCGCGTTCTATTTCATCGAGATGAACACCCGGCTGCAGGTCGAGCATCCGGTGACCGAGATGATCACCGGCATCGACCTGGTGCGCGAGCAGATTCGCGTTGCCTCGGGCGCACCGCTCGGTATGAGCCAGGCTGACATCACCTTCAGCGGCCATGCCATCGAATGCCGGGTGAATGCCGAGAACCCCGAGACCTTCGCTCCCTCGCCGGGCCGGATCACCGAATATCACGCGCCCGGCGGCTTGGGCGTGCGGGTGGATTCCGCCCTCTATGGCGGCTACCGCGTGCCGCCGCATTACGACAGCCTGATCGCCAAGCTGATCGTCCATGGCCGCAGCCGCAACGAATGCATGATGCGCCTGCGCCGCGCGCTGGAGGAGATGGTGATCAACGGCGTGCACACCTCGATCCCGGTGCATCGCCGCATCATGAACGCGCCCGACTTCCTCAACGGCGCCTACGACATCCGCTGGCTCGAGAACTTCGTCGCCGCCGAATAGAAGCTACCAGCTGATGCGCAGGCCACCGGTGGCGCTGACGCCGTCGGCCTCATCGCCGAGGGTGTAGTCGGCGTCGACCGTGAAACTGCCCCCATCCCGCGGCAGCGCGATATCGACGCCGGCGCCGATCTCGAACGTCGTTTCCGGCAGGTCCTGCTCCAGCGTCAGACCGCTGACCTTCGCCTCGGTTTCCCCCGGGAATTCCTGGTTGGCGGAGGCTTCGAGATGGAAATTGGCGCGCGTCGCGCCGGCCTCCGAGGTCAGCTCCTGCCCCAGCCGCGCCCCGATGCGGCCGCCCAGGCTGTCCGCATCTCGCAATTCGATCCGCGCGCCGAAATACCAGGTGCTGAGCGCGCCGCTCTGGATCGCCGGATGCTCCAGGGAGTCCGATGCGACGTGCGGAACACGCCTGTGAAGGCGCTACTCGCCGGTCAGGGACCCGAACTGCTCGACCCTCGTGACAGTCGAGGCGAATTCCGGCGCCTGCGGGCTGACCGCCATCGGGCAGCGCACGCCGGGAATGACGGTGACGTCGAAGAGCTCGCGCACCAGCCCCTCCAGCCGCAGCCATTGCAGCACGTCGCCGGTGCGCAAATCGATGATCTGCACCCCGCACCACGGATCGGCGTCCTTCTGCTTCAGGTTGGCGTCGAGTTGCAGCCCGGCGAAACTCTTGTCGCGCGGCAGCGACAGGCCGACGATGGCCGCGTTGTTGTGAAAGGCCAGCCCGCGCAGGAAACCGGGCAGGAAGGCAACCTCCTCCAGCTTACCCGTCTTCTCGTCGGCCTTGCAGAGATAGCCGCGCCCGGAATCGAGCAGCCACAGCCGGTTGTTGTGGAACCGCGGCGAATGCGGCATCGACAGCTTCTCGGTGACGATGCGGTCGTCCTTGAGGTCGATCAGCACGCCGCCCTCGGCGCGGCGGTCGCGCCAGCCATTGACGATGTCGCTGCGGCACACCGCCGTCACGTAGCGCGGCTTGCCCTCCTGCATGGCGAGGCCGTTCAGATGGCAGCGATCCTCCGGCGCCAGCTTGCTGATGAAAGGCGGCTTCCAGATCGGCCGGAAGCTGTGCGTCAGGTCGAACTCGGCGAGGCACGAATACGATGTGTTGACGAAGATCACGCGACCGTTGGGCTGTACCGCCAGTTCATGCGCATCGATGTCGCCGGTGGTCTGCGCGTTGCGCGGCACGTAGCAGCGGTCGAAATGCTGGTTTGCCTTCTCGCCCGGCCGCAGCATGTTCTCCAGGCGCCAGATCTGCGCCAGGGCCGCAAGGTAGATCCGCTGCTGGTTTGCCCACAGCCCCATCGCGCGGGTGAAGCCGATCTGGTTGACCGAGATGATGCCGCCCTGCTGCACGCCGACCAGGAACAGCTGCCCGGTCTGATACGAGGTGAAGGCGAGGCTGACGTCATTGGCGACGAGCCAGCCGGCCAGCCCGCGCGAACAGGTGATCTCGGTCTTCGCCGCGGCGTCCTGCGCCTCTGCCGGTTTGCCGGTATCGCTCTGGCTCATGGCTTGCCGATGCGCTTCTTCAGGGCGTCGTGCGCGCCGGTGAAGCCGTTGAGCGAGAACTCGAACACCGCGGTCTTGCCGCCCCCGATGCCGACTGCGACCTTGGCGATGGTGCCGGCGCGCAGCGCCGATAGTTGGTCCCCCTGCAGCAGCGCCACCGCCTCACAGCCGCGCTGCATGCAGCGGCGGAATTGCAGCGGCATCGCCTGGCCCTCGCCGACCTTCAGCGCCGGGGCCAGGGTCAGGTCCACGCCGAGCGGCAGCAGCGCGGTGGCGATCATCGGATCGCTGGCGCTGCCCGGTTCAGGATCGGCCGCAACTGCCAGGGCACCCAGGCGGCCGCCCTCCTTGGTCTTGATCACGGTGCGGATCTCGCAGACCCGCGGTTTGTCCTTCGGTTTCGGCTCGGGGCAGAACAACTCCCAATCCTTGAAGGCCTCGGCGCCGGGCGCGCCGTTCGGGGGTGGCGCGGCGGGCTGCGTCGCCTGGGCCGACGCCGCGCGCCCTTCGGCCAGCGCCAGCACCGCCAGCATCACCCCGACGCAGGCCGCGGCGCGCGGGCGCCAGCGGCCCGGAGCGGGTTTTCTCAGTCGCATATTCGCTCAATCGCTGATTGCTTCCCCGCGATCAGGATTAACGAAGGCGGCGGCGGGGCGCAAAAGAAAAGCGGCAAGGAGGGACCGGCAAAAGGAAAGCGCCGGCTGGGGCATTGCCGGCGCTGGCCTGGTTGCGGGGCGTTCGCGCCGTTACTGGGCGTCCGCCTCGGTCGCAGGAATCGTCCCGTTCTGGGTCAGGATCACCTGTTGTCCATCAGCCGGAGCGGTCGTCTGCGCGATCGGCGCCGGAGTGCTTTGCCCCTGCGCCGTGGTGCCGGTATGGCCGGCACATTCGGCGAACGCTGGGGTCGCCGCGATCGCCGCAGCGAACCCCAGCGCCACCACTGCTGTCTTTTTCATGGGCACCTCCTTTCGCTGTGTTCAACCACAATATCCTGATACGGCCGTGGCGAATGTAAAGCCCTCTTGCGACCCCGCGCGATCACATTTGCGCGCCGGCCACGCCGCCCGAACGCCGGCCGGTATGACAGAACCGTGACGGCGCAAGGATGGCGCCGCGCGGCCCGAAGCGGCCGATGGGCTCCGCGACCTTGCCTTGGCCGGCAATTGCGCTAGGCTTGCCTGTCGAGAGGGAGGCGCCATGTCGAATCGCGCTGGTTCGCCCCGTGTCACGCCGGAGATGCTGCTGCGCGCCTATGCGATCGGCATCTTCCCCATGGCGGAATCGCGTCACGACCCGCATCTCTATTGGATTGACCCAGATGCGCGGGGCATCCTGCCGCTCGACCGGTTCCACGTGTCGCGCAGCCTGCGCAAGACCGTGCTCAAGGGGCCCTTCCACGTCACCGCCGACCGCGCCTTCGAGGATTGCGTCGCCGGCTGCGCCGAGCCCGCCCCCGGCCGGCGCCAGACCTGGATCAACGACACCATCTTCGATCTGTGCCGCAAGCTGCACGTGATGGGCTACGCCCACAGCGTGGAAACCTGGCTCGACGGCGAATTGGTGGGCGGCCTCTATGGTGTCGCCCTGGGCGGCGCCTTCTTCGGCGAGAGCATGTTCAGCCGCGAGACCGATGCCAGCAAGGTCGCGCTCGTGCATCTGGTCGCGCGCTTGAAATACGGCGGCTTCAACCTGCTCGACACGCAATTCGTCACCAAGCACCTGGAGCGCTTCGGCGCCTTTGAAATCCCGCGTGACGCCTACCGCCAGCTGCTCAATGAGGCGCTGAAGCAGCGCGCGGTCTTTCCAGTCGAACTGCCGGAAGTGGCGCTGCTGGCGGCGCTCGACGCGGCCGCGACGAGCGACAACAACTAGTTGGACGGCTGCCCGTCATTCGGCGCGGGCGCGCCAGATTCGTCCTGCGGCGCCGGCGCGGGCTCGCTCGCCGGCCCCGGTTCGCCGGTGCAATCCAGCACCCAGAGGTCGTAGACTGGATGCTCCATCGCCGAAAGCGCCGGCGAGGAGGCGAACATCCAGCCGGAGAACCGCGTCACCGGCGCCTCGCCCGGCTTCTGCTCCACCACCTGCAGGAAGGCGGCACTTTCCGGCGTCTCCTCCGGCGGGTGCTTGTCGCAGGCCTTCAGCGTGATCTGCAAAGAGCCGAAGCTGACCGTCTGGCCCACCGCCACGTTGATGGTCGAGATCCGCGCTGTGATCTTGTCCAGGCCCTGCAACACCGCGCCCTGCATCTGGATCGCCCGCGCGGGGCCGGACGCGGATGACACGAGCGCGAGGCCGAGCACCGCCGCCTTCGCCAGCAACAGGCCGCGCGTCATGATTTCTTCCGGTACGGATTCTGCAGATCGGCGACCAGGTCCTGCAGCACCGCGCGTACCTGCGCCTCGTCGCAGCCCATCAGGATGGCATCCTCGAGCGCGTCCTGCGCCAGCTGGCGGATCTCGTCGAGGTTCTGGTTCAAGACCTTGATCTTTTCCACGCAGGACACCGGTTTGCCGTCAGGCTGCCGCCACAGCGTGTCCTTGGTGTCGCCGCCCTTGCCCTTGCCGCCCTTGGCGCGCGAGCCGCTGTTTGCCGGCATGCTGGCCTTGTCCTTCAACCGGCGACGCTCAGTTGGCGCCGCCCTCGGTTCCGACCACGAACTTGTTGATCAAATCCGCCAAATTTATGGCACCCTGGACGTTGCGGATGCGCTCCTTGGGGGCCAGCATCTCGGCGTCGCCGCCGATGTTGAGCAGGATGTAGTTGTCGCCCAGCAGCCCGTCGCTGGTGACGACCGCCGAAGTGTCTTTCGGCAGCTTGACCTCGTTGTTCACCTCGATGGTGACCACGGCCTGATAGGCCTCCGCGTCGAAGCGCTGGTCGACCACCGTGCCGACCTTGACCCCGGCGATGCGCACATCGGTGCCGACGATGGTCGAGCCGCCGCTGTCGAAGCGCAGTTCCAGGGGATAACCCGAGGAGGCGGCGCCGATCTCGGTCTCGGAATAGATCAGATAGAGGAAGCCCGCGGCGACCAGCAGGACGACGGCGCCCAGAACGGTTTCAAGTGTATTGCGCTCCATGACCCTCTAGCTTCCTCCGAATCGCGGAAATGGCCCCCACCACTTCGTCGCCGGGCGCGCGGCGCCCGGGCGTCGGTCAGTTCGGGGTCCAGGGTTCGTAATCGCCGCTCGCCGGCGCCCGATGGCCGCCCTTCAGCGTGTGGCCGGGCGGCCGATAGGCGAGATCCGTGCCGGTCAAGTTGGGCACGTGCGGCTTCTGCCATTTCTGGCGGGCGCTGCCCTGGACCGGCGGCTCCTTGGCGGTCGAATGCAGCCAGCCATGCCATTCCGGCGGCACCTTGCTGGCTTCCGGCGCGCCCTTGTAGATGACCCAGCGGCGCTCCCGCTTCTGGCCCTTGGTGCGCTTGTCGATGAAGTATTTGTTGCCATACTCGTCGCTGCCGACGAGCTCGCCGTGAAGGCGGGTAAAGAGCCAAGTTCCGAACGACATCTGTGCTGCCCAGCGACCAGGGAATCGATGGCGCCAAGCCGCAGCGCCATCCCAACGTGGGCCGGACTATATCGGCGGGTCGCGGCCCTGGCAAGCTGACCCATGCGCCCCGATCAGCCCCCAAGTGCCGGTCAAATCACGATTTTCTCCCTATCTCCGGTGGTCTGTGCGGCGATCGGGCTGGCCGCGTGCCGCGTCCCCGGCATAGAGTGCCGGCCGCGGAACGCCGCCGCCCTCGCCGGCCGCGGCACAATTGCAACCGGCTACCCCGCCCTGCGGAGGCACATCCTGACCAGCATCGCGTCGGCAGACTCGAAGCGCCGCCTGACCGGCCTCGCCATCACCTTCCTCGCCGCACTCTTCGTCAGCCTGATCACCACTTTCGCGCGGCTGGCCTATGACGCGGGCAGCAATCCGCCGACGCAGGTCTTCATCCGCTCGACCTGCATGATGCTGGCCATGGCGGCGCTGCAGCTCAGCTTCGGCCGCGGCCTGATGCTGCCGCGCCGGGTGATCCCGGCGACGCTGGCGCTGGCGGCCTGCATCTTCTTCATGTCCTTCGGCTATCTCTCCTCGGTCGCCTATATCAAGGTCAGCCTGGCCGTCCTGCTGCTCTACACCTTCCCGCTGATGGTCGGCATCGCCTCGCCGCTTCTGGGGCGAGAGCGGATGACGCCGCTCAAGGCGCTGTGCCTGGTGGGGGCCTTCGCCGGCCTGGTCTTCGCCTCCTGGGGCGATTTCGGCGCGCTCGACTGGCGCGGCATCGCCTTCGCGCTGGCCGGCGCCGCCGGCGTCGCGGGCATCTCGCTCTTCGGCGGCGCGGCGATGGCCAAGGCGCATCCCTTCGCCATGAACGCCTGGATGAATCTCTGGGTGGTGATCGGCTTGGCGGTCTATCTGGCGCTGTCCGGCCAGTTCGCCGCGCCGCAGACCACCCTGGGCTGGCTGGCCACGGCGGGGGTCTCGATCTGCTACACGCTGGGCATCCTATTCCTGTTTCTCGGCCTCACCTACATCCCACCGGCGCAGTCCGCCTTGACCATGAACCTGGAGCCGGCCTTCTCCACCCTGGCGGCGATTCTGCTGCTGGCCGAAACGGTCGCCGCCCAGCAATGGATCGGCATGGCCATCCTTTTGATATTCTTGGGCATTTCGACGCTCGCCGGATTGCCGCGCCGCGAAAAAGCCTGAATTTACTATACCGAGTTATCCACAGAAGCCCGCAACGCCTACAAGATGCTGGGGGGAGCCACTAGATGTAGGATCGTCAAGCGGCAAATGTGACAATATCTAGAAATGTTTTCTTGATCCGGCGCGCGGCGCGCGCTCAATATCAAGCATGTCGCTGCGGGGTCACCCGCAAGATATTGCGACCGATCTGAACAACTTAACCCGCGTTGTTGAAGCAGTTTCTTCGACAGGGTGGAGGAGTCCGCAAAGCGGGCCAGTAGCCGGGGGTCACCATGCGCATCGAACGCCGATTCACCAAAGCCGACCGTTCTCCCTATGCCGACATCGCGTTCCAGAAGACGACCAGCGAGATCCGCAATCCGGACGGCTCCATCGTCTTCCAGCTCAAGGACATCGACGTCCCCGCCTCCTGGTCGCAGGTCGCCTCCGACGTGCTGGCGCAGAAATATTTCCGCAAGGCCGGGTTGCCGGCCAAGTTGCGCCCGGTGGTGGAGCGCGACGTGCCGGAATGGCTGTGGCGCAAGGAGGCCGACCGCGAGGAGCTGCTGAAGCTGCCGGCCGAGGAGCGCTATGTCGGCGAGATGTCGGCGGCGCAGGTCTTCGACCGCCTGGCCGGCACCTGGACCTATTGGGGCTGGAAGGGCGGCTATTTCGATTCCGAGGAGGACGCCCGGGCCTTCTTCGACGAGATGCGCTTCATGCTGGCCCAGCAGATGGGCGCCCCCAACTCGCCGCAATGGTTCAACACCGGCCTGCATTGGGCCTATGGCATCGACGGCCCGGCCCAGGGCCATTACTACGTCGATTTCGAGACCGGCATGCTGACGGCTTCCGCCTCGGCCTACGAGCATCCGCAGCCCCATGCCTGCTTCATCCAGGGCGTCGCCGACGATCTGGTGAACGAGGGCGGCATCATGGACCTCTGGGTGCGCGAGGCGCGCCTGTTCAAATACGGATCCGGCACCGGCTCCAACTTCTCCAAGCTGCGCGGCGCCAACGAGAAACTGTCGGGCGGCGGCAAGTCGTCCGGCCTGATGAGCTTCCTGAAGATCGGCGACCGCGCCGCCGGTGCCATCAAGTCGGGCGGCACCACCCGCCGCGCCGCCAAGATGGTCACCGTCGACCTCGACCACCCGGATATCGAGGAATACATCGACTGGAAGGTGCTGGAGGAGCAGAAGGTCGCGGCGCTGGTGGCCGGCTCGCAGGCCTGCAACACCCACCTCAACCGCGTGATCAAGGCCTGCCATGCCGGTGAAGGCGACGGTAAGTTCGACCCCGCCAAGAATCCGGCGCTGAAGGCGGCGATCCGCGAGGCGCGCAAGGCCAAGATCCCCGAGAACTACGTGCAGCGCGTGATCCACTTCGCGCAGCAGGGCTACAAGCAGATCGACTTCAAGACCTACGACACCGATTGGGACAGCGACGCCTATCTGACCGTCTCCGGCCAGAACTCGAACAACTCGGTGCGCGTCTCCAACGACTTCATCCAGAAGGTGCTCGAGGACGGCGAGTGGCAGCTGAAGCGCCGCATCGACGGCAAGGTGCACAAGACCCTGAAGGCGCGCGATTTGTGGGAAAAGATCGGCAGCGCCGCCTGGGCCTCGGCCGATCCGGGCGTGCAGTTCGACACCACCATCAACGAGTGGCACACCTGCCCGGAATCGGGGCGCATCAACGCCTCCAATCCGTGCTCGGAATACATGTTCCTGGACGACACGGCCTGCAATCTGGCGTCGCTCAACCTGATGACCTTCCTCAAGCCGGACGGAAGGGTCGACATCGAGGCCTATAGCCATGCCGTGCGGCTGTGGACCGTGGTGCTCGAGATCTCCGTACTGATGGCGCAGTTCCCCTCGAAGGAGATCGCGCAGCTGTCCTACGAGTTCCGCACCCTCGGCCTCGGCTACGCCAATGTCGGCGGCCTCTTGATGGCGATGGGCCTCTCCTATGACAGCGACGAGGGCCGCGCCCTCACCGCTGCGCTGACCGCGATCATGACGGGCGTGTCCTACGCCACCTCGGCGGAGATGGCGGGCGAGCTCGGCACCTTCCCGGGCTATGAGAAGAACCGCGCCCACATGCTGCGGGTGATCCGCAACCATCGCCGCGCCGCCTATGGCGACAGCGAGGGCTATGAGGGCCTCTCGGTGCTGCCCGTGGCGCTCGACCACGACAATTGCCCGGACGCGGCCCTGCTCGACGCCGCGCACCAGGCCTGGGACCAGGCGCTGACGCTGGGCGAGCTGCACGGTTACCGCAACGCCCAGGCGACCGTGATCGCGCCGACCGGCACCATCGGCCTGGTGATGGATTGCGACACCACCGGCATCGAGCCGGATTTCGCCCTGGTCAAGTACAAGAAGCTCGCCGGCGGCGGCTATTTCAAGATCATCAACCGCACCGTCCCGGCCGCGCTGAAGAAGCTCGGCTATCCGGAGCATGAGATCGATGAGATCATCCGCTATGCCGTCGGCCACGGCACGCTCTCCGGCGCGCCCGGAATCAACCACGAAACGCTGAAGGCCAAGGGCTTCACCACCGGGTCGATCCAGGCGGTGGAGAGCGCGCTCGCCTCCGCCTTCGACATCCGCTTCGTGTTCAACAAGTGGAATCTGGGCGAGGAACTCTGCCAGGCGGCGCTCGGCTTCACCGCAGAGCAGTTGAACGATCCGACCTTCGACATGCTGACCGCGCTCGGCTTCAGCAAGGGCGAGATCGAAACGGCCAACACCCATTGCTCCGGCGCGATGACGCTGGAAGGTGCACCGTTCCTCAAGGACGAGCATCTCTCGGTCTTCGACTGCGCCAATCCCTGCGGCCGCATCGGCAAGCGCTATCTGTCGGTCGAGAGCCACATCCGCATGATGGCGGCGGCGCAGAGCTTCATCTCCGGCGCCATCTCCAAGACCATCAACATGCCCAACAACAGCTCGGTCGAGGCCTGCAAGGAAGCCTACATGCTGTCCTGGCAGCTGGGCATCAAGGCGAACGCGCTCTATCGCGACGGCTCCAAGCTGTCGCAGCCGCTGGCCAGCCAGCTGATCGACGACGACCTGGTGGACGAGCTGATGGAAACGCCGGTCGCCGCCCGCGCGCCGATCGTCGCCGAGCGGATCGTCGAGCGCATCATCGAGCGCCAGGTGCAGCAGGGCCGCAAGCGCCTGCCCGAGCGCCGCAAGGGCTACACGCAGAAGGCCATCGTCGGCGGACACAAGGTGTATCTGCGTACCGGCGAATACGAGGATGGCGGCCTGGGCGAGGTCTTCATCGACATGCACAAGGAGGGCGCCGCCTTCCGCAGCCTGATGAACAACTTCGCCATCGCCATCTCCATCGGCCTGCAATACGGCGTGCCGCTCGAGGAATACGTGGAGGCCTATACCTTCACCCGTTTCGAGCCGAACGGCATCGTCGAAGGCAACGACGCGATCAAGATGTCGACCTCGATCCTCGACTACATCTTCCGCGAGCTCGCCATCTCCTATCTCGGCCGCAACGACCTCGCCCATGTGCAGCCGGACGACCTCGATCCGGACGCGCTCGGCGGCGGCGCGGCCCAGGGCGACCTGCCGGAGCAGGAGCGCGAGATCGCCAGCGTGAAGCGCATCGCCTCGACCGGCTATGTGCGGTCCAACCTGGTGGTGCTCTCCAACGTCGCCCGCACCATCGGCAACACCGCACTGGCGCCCAGCCCGCACGAGGTCCACGCCCACATGCACGGACACAGCCACGATCATGGGGGCCACGACCACGGTGCACATGACGGCGGCAACGGCGCGATGCACGTGCATGTCGAGCGTCACACCCAGGTCGACGCGCTGATCGCTTCGCCCAACCTGGCGCGCGAGATCGAAAGCCGCCTGGAGAGGATCCGCGAGGCGAAGATGAAGGGCTACGAGGGTGACGCCTGTGGCGAATGCGGCAACTTCACCCTGGTGCGCAACGGCACCTGCATGAAGTGCACCACCTGCGGTTCGACCAGCGGCTGCTCGTAAGGCTACCCTTGCTCTGACGAGAAGGCGCTTGTCGCCTACACCGCCCGCCTCCAGCTGGCCCTGGAGGCGGGCGGAATCCTTTTGGGGCGATCCTCACGGCGCCGCATCCTTGAACCGCCAGATCGAGCCGTACCGCTGGATGCCCGAGCGCGCATCCGGCGCCAGCCCGCGCATGAGTTCGGCGATGTCCTTTATGACGATCTTCGAATCGCCGTAATAGGAATGCCCGATGAAGCTGGTATCAACGTTGCTTGCGTCGATCGAGATGACGTTTGGCGTCGCGACTCCGACCCCTCCGGCCCGCGGGTAATCGTGCAGGAACGTGGAGGCCTTGATGGCGTCGTCCTCATTCGATGCATAGAGCGTCACCCGCGTCGCGGCGCTGAACGCCGGCAGGATCTCGGCCTGGAACACGTCGGCATCGATGTCGGGCGCGGCGAAGATGACCGCCCGGATCCTCGCCATCATCGACGGGTTGGTTCGCGTCAGCGCCTCGAGCGCCCTGGATGTCGCGCGCGCCCCCATGCTGTGGGCGATGATGAAGACGTTCTGGACGTCGGATTCGACGATGGCCGTCCGCAGGAATTCCGCCAAATGGGGCGTCGACCATTCCACCGTGGCCTCGTCGACCGGGTAGGCCGTCGTGATGCCGCGCGACGGCCAGCTGAAGAACATCGGAACGCCCGAGAACTGCAGGTCGTAGGCCAGTTGCGCACAGCGCCGCGCCGCCTCGCGAAAATCGACGTTGTAGCCGTGGACGTAGATCAGGGCGGCGCTGGCATTCGATGCCTGCAGCTGTCGCCGCAGCTCGCCGACCCAGTCGGCCCGCGCCCGTTCATTCACATTCAGCAGCACGACCGATGCCGTCGGATCGTCCCGGCGAAGGAAGCGCTCTTCCAGCTCGCCGATCTGATGAATGAACGGGATCGACACCTTGGCTTCGCCGAACCTCAGCTCTCCCAGCTTGGCGCGACGGCCGGAGTATCTGTTCGCCGCCTGGGTCACCGCGGGCATCGATGGAGACAGGTCACCGGGCTCCCGATCGGTACCATAATACGTCGTCACTTCGACATAGCCCGGCTTCGAGACCGACCCGGCAGGCAATCCCGGCTCGAAGACCTGGATCACCGCGCTGGCGGGCGGCGCGCCGGCGACGTCTTCGACTTCTCTCGCGGCGTCTTGCTGGCATCCGGCGAGCGCGCTGAGAACGAGCACGAGGGTGATGGCGAAAATCGACGGCTCCCGATGTGCCACCTTGGCCATGGCTGCAGCCCTCATAAATCTGAGCAGGAGAGAATGCTACTATAGAGCGTATTCCCCTCCATCTCAATACCGGCGACTGCCACAGGGAATATTCATCATCGGCGAGGAGGCGCATGCCGCAAGCCGCGGCGGAGCGCCCGGTCTAGAGGATACGCGCCCGCTCAATCGCGATCGCGCGTTTCAGGTACTCCTCCGGCTCCGCCTGCGCAAAGATACGCTCCACGACCTCGAAACCCTCGACCACCCGCCCGAACGCCGCGAAACCCTGCCCGTCCGGATGGCGCGCGCCGCCGAAATCGAGGCCGGGCTCGTCGCGCAGACAGATGAAAAACGAGTGGTAGACCGCCCCCGGCGCGAAGCGCGCCAGCGAGACTGTGCCCTTCAGATGCTTGAGGCCGGTCATCGCGGTGGTTTCGTGCGGAATGACCGCCGGCAGGTCGGTCGATGGATGCTTCAGCCCGCCCTGGATCACCTCAATCCGCCGCCCCTCCTCGGCCTCCTGGTTGGCCAGGGTCACGATGCGGAAGAAGCTCGCCCCATCGAACAACCCGCTCCGCACATCGGCCAGGAAATAGTCGGCGCTGGCCGGCGCGCGGTCCTCGAAGACCTCGACTGTGATGTCCCCCAGCGCGGTTTGGAGTCTGACCCCGGTCATCGTATCCCCCTGCCTCTGCCCTAGAGACGCGACTTTGCGCCGACAAATCAAGGCGCAAGCCGTCGCCGCCGATTGCGACATGATCGATCTTGCGCCGGCTTGCCCGCGCCCCGTATGAATTGGCACCCAGGAGGCACGAGGCGCGGATGGCGGGAACACAGGCATTGCGGGGGGCGGAGGGCAAGTCGGGCTGGAAGGCCTGGCGGCGCGCGCGGGTCAAGATGCTGGGCCTCGGCACCCTGAAACTGCTGGCAAAGCTCTATGCCCGGCAAGGCAAGGTGCCCGACCTCGCCATCATCCCCAACGAGCATTTCCCCTTCGTCGCCGAGCTCGAGGCGAACTGGCAGGCGATCCGCGCCGAGCTCGAGCCGATCCTGCGCGACCGCGAGACGATCCCGCACTTGGACAAGATCTCACCCGACCAGGCGCGCATCTCGCATTCGCAGAAGTGGCGCGCCTATTTCCTGTTCGGCATGGGCGAGGAGCTCGCCGGCAACACCCAGCGCTGCCCGCGCACCGCGGAGCTGTTGCGCAAAGTGCCGGGGCTGCGCTCGGCCTGGTTCTCGATCCTGGGGCCCCGCTACAAGCTGAAGCGCCACCGCGGCATCACCAAGGGCGTGCTGCGCGCCCATCTCGGCCTGATCGTGCCGCGGGACTGGCCGAACTGCCGCATGAACGTCGACGGCGAAGTGGTGCGCTGGCGCGAGGGCAAGTGCTTCGTCTTCGACGATGCGCGCCTGCACCACGTGGTGAACGGCACCGACGAGGAGCGCGTCATCCTGCTGTTCGATTTCGACCGGCCGATGCGCTGGCCCGCCAGCATGCTGAACCGCTGGGCCATGGCGCTGCTGAAGCGCACCGCCTTCTATCGCGACGCGCGCAAGAACCTGAAGCGGCATGCGCGCGCGCGCGGGGCCGATCCCGCGCGCGACGCGGCCATCGCCGACGCCATGCAGCGCGTCGGCGACTAGATGGCGGTACCCGCCCGCATCATCACCCTGATCACCGGCGCTTCCTCCGGTATCGGCGCCGCGCTCGCCCGCCGTCTTGCCGCGCGCGGCGAACACGTCGTGCTGGTGGCGCGCCGCCGCGCTCTTCTGGAACAGCTCGTAGCGGAGATCGCCGCGACGGCCGGCAGCGCCGAGGCCCTGCCCTGCGACGTCACCGACCGCGAGGCGGCGCGCGCCTGCGTCGCCGACGTATTGCGGCGGCATGGCCGCGTCGATCGCCTGATCCTCAATGCCGGCGGCGGCGGCCGCACGCCTCCCGAGCATCTGACCGCCGCCGAGATGCGCGCCGCCTTCGATCTCAACGTCATGGGCGTCGCGCATTTCGTCGAAGCGGCGCTGCCTGCCCTGCTGCAGCAGGGCAGCGGCCAGATCGTCGCCATCGGCAGCATCGCCGGCTTCCGCGGCCTGCCGCATGCGGCCTCCTATGGCGCGGCCAAGGCGGCGCTGATGAACTACGCGGAGAGCCTGCGCGTCGACCTGGCGCCGCGCGGGATTTCCGTCACCCTCGCCGCCCCCGGCTTCATTGTCAGCCGCGACACGCGCAAGAAGCGCAGCAAGCCGATGGCCATGGCGCTCGATCCAGCCGCCGATCGCCTGGCGGCGGCGATTGTGGCAAGGCAATCCTATGTCAGCTTCCCGACGCTTCTCGCCTGGATCGCGCGCCTCCTGCGCCTGCTGCCGGCCGCTTTCTACGATCCGCTCATCCGCGCACTCGACCGCCGATAGGCGTCAAGTCCGGCCGCGCCACGCCAGCTGCGGGGCGTGGCGCCCACCGCGCGATTACTGTTGCCGAGGGGAGTCCCGTGGTCCAAGATTCGCTCAGCCTGCGCGTGGACTCGGTGGGGGATGATAGGTCGGCTGGAAGCAAGCCAGATGGAATCGCTCGGCGCGGCCCTCGACCTCGCGCGAGTCGGCCTGGCGGTCTGGGACGATCGGGACCGGCTGCTCGCCTTCAACGAGGCCTATCGGACGCTGGTCTATCCCGGCCTCGAACACGAGGTTTACGTCGGCCGCCATTTCGACGAGCTGGCCAGGATCTATTACTCGGTGCCCGGCAACCGCTTCGACGGCTTCAGCGCCGCAGACATGCTGGCGGAACGCTTGGAGCGCCGCCGCACCGCCGGGCGGATGGCGATCCATCATTCGCGCGACCGCAGCTTCCGCGTCGCGGAGACGCCGGTCGCCGGCGGCGGCGTGATCGGCGTCTATATCGACGTCACCGAGGAGCATCGCAACGAACTGGTCGCGCGCGAGGGCGAGGAGCGCCTGCGCCTGCTGTTCGACAACATGCGCAACATCGCCTATTGCCACGGCCAGCAGGGCGACAGCCGCACCAGCTACGACCAGGGCGGCGTGCGCATCTACGGCCGCGACGCGCCGGCAATGTTCGGCACCATCTCGCCCGAAGGCATCGCCGACGTCGAGCTCTGGCACAGTGTGATCCATCCCGACGACCGGCAGCGCTACCTGGAGATGGAACGCAACCGGCGCGATGCCGGCGTGGTCTATGACATCGAGTTCCGCTTCATCCATCCGGTGACCGGCGAAACGCGCTGGGCGCGTGAGGTCGCCTGGGCGGTCGAGGACCCGCAGCGCGGCGCGCGCTCCTTCGACAGCTACATCATCGACGTCACCGAGTCGAAACAGCGCGAGGACGAACTCGCCGGCACCCAGGCCAAGCTGATGGCGGCGCTCACCCGGGTCCATCAGGCAAACCGCGCCAAATCGGCCTTCCTCGCCAACATGAGCCATGAATTGCGCACGCCGCTCAACGCCATCATCGGCTTCGCCCAGATGATCGCCGGCGAACAGGTCGGCCCCGGCGTCTCGCCCGCCTATCGCGACTATGCCAACTCGATCCTCACCGGCGGGCAGCACCTGCTAGGCCTGATCAACGAGATCCTGGATCTGTCCAAGATCGAGGCCGGCAAGATGGAGCTCACCGAAACCGCGTTCTCGCTGCGCGAGGTGGTCGAGGAAGCGACCGACTTGATGCGCGGCCAGCTCGCCGCCAAGGGGCAGGCGCTCGACGTGCGGATCGCCGATAGCGGCCTGACGCTGCGGGCCGACCGCCAGAAGCTGCTGCAGATCCTGGTGAACGTGCTCGGCAACGCGCACAAGTTCATTCCCGCCGGCGGCCACATCGCCCTGCGCGCGACGCGAGGGCCCGCGGGCGACCTGGCGCTGGAGATCGAGGATGACGGCCCGGGCATGACGCCGGAGGAGATCGAGACCGCCTGGGCCCCATTCGGACGGGTGAGCGATTCGCAGACCACCGTCGAGGGCACCGGCCTCGGCCTGCCGCTCTCCCGCTCCTTCGCCGAGCTGCATGGCGGCGCGCTGGAGATCGAGAGCGTGAAGGGCAAGGGCACCATCCTGCGCCTCACCCTGCCGGCGGCGCGTGTCGTCAAGGCTTGACCGCGGCCGGCCGCTCGGTCAGGGTCGCCGTCCAACCGCAAGCGGAGCGACCCGCCGATGAAGCCAGTCAGCGTCAAGATCGCGGAGATCTACATCCCGCAGGCGCTGCGCAAGCCCATCGACGCGGCCAAGGTTCAGGCGCTGGCGGAGAGCATCGCCGAGAAGGGCATGGAATCGCCGATCCTGGTCCGCGCCGACAAGGCCCGCTTCGTCCTGGTGAGCGGCCTGCACCGGCTGGAGGCCTGCAAGGCGCTGGGCGAGACGACCATCCTAGTCAACATCGTCCAGGCGCGGAAGTTCTAGCCCTTCAGGCGCCGGCTGGCGCGCCGCGTCGTTCGGCGCCCTTGAGCGTGCGCGCGAAAGCCAGCAATGCCATCACCAGGCCGGCTGCGCCCACCAGCCAGGCTGGACGCACGCCGATATCCGGACTCAGGTTGGCGGCGAGGATGCGCAGGACGTCCGCGCCGGATTTCAGGTGATAGTAAAGCGTCTCGGCGCCGGCGGTGAGGACGCAGGCAAGCACCGCCAGCGCCAGCAGGGTCGGCATCGTCACGGGACCACGCCGCGCCGCGAGGCGATAGAGCATGAGCCAGGCGAAGAATCCGCCCATCACGAAGGGCTCCGTCACATCGGCCTTCGACTGGATGAAGAAGTGGACGACCGCCAGCGCGCCCGCCGCGTAGACCAGGCGATGCAATGCGATCCATCGCTTGCCGCCGAGACGCCGCAGCATGCCGTCTGTCGAAGTCGCCGTCAGCGCCAGCAGCACCAGCAGCCCGGCGAAACCGATGGTGAGATAGTAGCGCAGCGCGATCTCGCTGGCGATGACACCCCATTGCAGCGACTTGTCCAGCGCGTAGAACAGGAAATGCGCCAGCGCGTAGCCGAACGCCGCCACCCCGATCATCCGTCGGACCTGGATCAGCTTCGGCCAGCCTGCCACCTGGCGCAGCGGCGTCACCAGGAGCGTCACGAACAGCAGCCGGATCGACCACAGCCCCAGGTCATGATTGGCCATAATGTAGGGCCGCGCGTAGCCGCCGCTCGTCAGCTGCCAGACGACATAGAGGCCGGGCAGCAGCAGCAGACCGAGGACCGCGGATTTGGACGCCGAGACGCGCCCCGCCCGGTCGAGCCAGGGAAGGTAGGGCGAGATCGGCGATGCGCGCGACGCGGCTTTGGGCATGGGGCGAAGCTGACCGGAACGATTGCTCCGGTCAACTTAACCCCGGATCCCCGCACTGCAAGTCACGGCCGCGTGTTGATCCTGCGCCGCCCGCCGGCCCGGCGCGCTAAGCCCCTGGACCGGCACCGCAAATCCCCGGTGATGCCCGGGCGGCATCGTGGCGATGCCGCGGCCGACCTGCCGCCTCAGCGCATCCGTCCATGCCGCGCCAGGTGGCCGATATCCGCGCGGGAGATGCCGATGTCGCGCAGCTGATGGTCGTTCAGGGCCTGCAGCAGTTGCTCGTCAAGATGCCGCCGCCACGCCGCCACGGGCCGCCGCAACAGGGCGCGCGTGAAACGGAGAATCGGTGCCGACGCGCGGTCGGCCCCGCGATCTGCAATGCGCCCGCAAAACGGCAGGCGCCGGAAGGAAATGACCTGCAACATGACAACCTCCACATCCGATCCGCTCTCAACAGCCGGATACAAGCGCCCCTCGCGCGGCCAAATGGAACCGCGCGCCATCTTCCGGTCCATCCGTGGCCGGCAGGCAGGCATCCGGAGCGCAGCATCGCGCCTGGAGAAGTCTTAGCGCAGGGTAGTGACACAAAGTGTCAGCATACGGACTCAAGGCGAGCGAGCCAGACCGGCCCCCGCCATTGGCCGATGCCGTCATATGTGATCGTGAAGTCGCGCGCCGGATCACGCCACAGGCACAGCCGCGTCATCATCGCCTGTGACCGGGCATTGTCCGGCGCCGAATAGGCGAGAACCTCGTGCAGACCGATCCGGGCGAAGGCGTCGCCCAGCGCGGCGGCTGCCGCTTCGGAGGCATAGCCGCGGTCCCAGGCGGCGCGCCGCAGCCGCCAGCCGATGTCGACATGCGCGCCGAGCGGTTGATCGGCGGCCGACGGCATGATGCCGGCATAGCCCACGAACGCGCCTTGCCGCGTCTCGATGGCCCAGCGGCAGAAGCCGGTTCGCGCGAAGGTCACCATGTAGCGATCGAGCTTCGCATCGCTCTCCGCCCGCGCGATCGGACCGTCATAGTCCTGCATGACCGCGGGATCGGCATGCAGCGCGGCGAACGCTTCCCGATCGGCTTCATTCCAGGACCTCAGGCGGAGGCGCGCCGTTTCGATCATGGCCGACGATGTGCCGCGGCGGCGCCGAACGTCAAGCGGCGACCGGCCAGGATGTGGACGGAAAAACACCCGCCGGGCTGGCGCCCGGCGGGTGAGTTCGGAGGCTTGGGTTCCCGGCCGCGAAGGACCGGGCATCAACGACATGAGGCTACTTCTGGATACAGGTGTCGACCGTATCCTTGGTGCATTCGTCGAGGCCGGTGAACACCGGGTCCTCGACCTTCTTGCCGGCGATCAGGTCGAGCATGACCGACGGCGCCTTGTAGCCCATCTCGAAGGGCCGCTGGCCGACCAGCGCGGTCACCAGGCCTTCGCGGGCGATCGCCACTTCATCGCCGATCGTATCGGCGGCGGAGACGACGAAGTCACCGCTCGCGATCCGCTCGGCATAGGGCTTGAACAGGTCGCGATAGGGTTGCGGTGCGCCGAACAGCGGCCAGCCGCCCTCGATGGCGAAGGCGTCCAGATCGGGATTGGCCGCCAGGATGTCGGTCATCGCCTGGACGCCCTTGGCGCCGTCGTCATTGGTGAAGACCGGGCAGCCCGCCACCTCGGTCCAGCCGCCTTCGCCCGCCAACGCGGTCAGGCCCTTCTGGCCCGAGAGCGCGTCGCGCGTGCCCTGGGCGCGGCGCAGGATGTTGTCGGCGCCGGGATTGCCCTGGATGGTGCAGACCGTGCCGCCATTCGGCTTGTGCTTCTTGATGTATTCGCCGATGCGATAGCCCATCAGGTAGTTGTCGGTGCCGAGATAGGTCATGCGCAGCGCCGAATCCTCGGCCGCCAGATCGGCGTCAAGGGTCATCACCGGCACGGTGGGGTTCGAGGTCTTGATCGTCTGGGCGATCAGCTTGGCGTTGGACGGCGAGATGGCGATCGCCGCCGTATCGGCCTTGCCCAGCATGTCCTGCACGATCTGCGCCTCGCCGGCCTCGTCCGAGGTCGAGGCCGGGCCGGTGTAGAAGCACTCGTATTCGGAATCCGGGTTCTCCTTGTTCCACTTCTGGCAGCCCTGGTTGATCGCCTCGAAGAAGGGGTTGTCGAGGCCCTTCACCACGATGACGAGTTGCTTCTTGGCCAAGGCGGGACCGGCGCTGAACGCCAGGGCCGCGGCGGCTATCAACAGTGACAGTTTCTTCATTCGTTTCCTCCCGATCAAACGGACTTGCAGACAGACGGGCGACGCGCGCCCGCCACACGGATCAACCCGGATACCAGACGATACGAGGGTCGTTCGCCGACCGTTCGTAGGTCCAGGCCCGGTCGATCAGCATCTCCAGATCGTATTCCGGCTCCCAGTCGAGCAGATATTTGGCCTTGCTGTTGTCCATCCAGTTCGAATGGAACCCGCTCGGTATGTCGACGCTGTCGAGGCCGCGCGTGCGGCGCAGGATCTCGGCGACTTCGCCATAGTCGACGGGCCGGTCCATGCAGATGTTGAACAATTGCCGTTTCGCGCGCGGATTGTCGATCGCGGCCAGGATCGCCGCGACCAGGTCGTCGACATGGACGAAGTTGCGCCGCAGCGGCCGGCCATCGGCGTCGCGCAGCAGCGGCACCGTGCCGGAAGCGGCATAGCGCTTCGCGTCGGCTTCCGGCACCATCGTCTTCCAGTCCGGCCCGCCGAAGACGTCGTCGCCGAACGACAGCGTATACCTGAAGTCGTCCTTCTCCATGATCCAGGGCGCGCGCAGGCAGCACACATTGGTATCGTACTGGATGCCGAACTGCTCCAGCATCACTTCCTCGAGTACCTTGGAGAGCGCGTAGCACCCGGGATAGGCCATGTGCGGCGCGTCTTCGGTGATCGGTCCGGGATGGCGGTAGTAGAAATGGCCGATCCCCGCATCGCCGCCGATCAGGATGAACTGGCGCGCCGATTGGCTGAGGCGAAATCCCTCAAGCAGCCAGAACAACCCCTTGACCGTCACGTCCATGACGTCGTCCGGGGTTTCCTTGCAGGTGGCCAGATGCACGACATGGGTGACGCCGTCCAGCGCCGCGGCCACCACCCGGCGATCGGCGATCGAGCCGCGCGCAACGTCCAGGCGGTCCTCGGCGTCGAGCAGGCGGTTGTGGCACAGCGCGCGAATCCGGGCGCCGGAGAAGCGCTCGTCAGCGAGCAATCGCGCGATGAAGGTGCGACCGACCTTGCCGGTGGCGCCGGTAACGAGGATCAGCATGTCCCCTCCCGCGCGCTAGCTAATATCGGGAGCCATCCGCCCGTCAACGGTTTTGTCTGACAAAAGCGCCCGTTGTGCGACTGCGAATGGTCAGACAATTGATTGACGCCCGCGGCGGCCATTGCATAGACTCGCCCCAGAAAGATCCGCGACACGCTTGCGGTATTTTACATCAAGCCGGGCAAACCGGCGTCGCGGTACGGGAGGTGGTCGAGTGGCGGTTCTGGAACTGCAGAACATCTCAAAGCATTTCGGCGCCATCCACGCCGTCAGCGACGTCACGCTGTCGCTCGAGCCCGGCGAGGTGGTCGGCCTGATGGGCGACAACGGCGCCGGCAAGTCGACGCTGGTCAAGATGATAGCCGGCAATTTCCGGCCCAGCCACGGGACCATGCGCCTGGAGGGCAAGGAGCTGGTGATGCACCGGCCGGTCGATGCCCGCCAGCACGGGATCGAGATCGTGCACCAGGACCTGGCGCTGTGCGACAACCTCACGGCGGCGGCGAACGTCTATCTGGGGCGCGAACTGCTGATCGGCTTCGGCCCGTTCGGCGTGCTCGATTACGCCAGCATGTATCAGCGCGCCGCCCAGCTGTTCAAGGAATTGAAGTCCGAGACGCGGCCGCGCGACCTGGTCAAGCAGATGTCGGGCGGCCAGCGCCAGGCCGTCGCCATCGCGCGCACCATGCTGTCTAAGGCCAAGATCGTGCTGATGGACGAGCCGACAGCGGCCATTTCCGTGCGTCAGGTGGCCGAAGTGTTGCACCTCATCCGGCTCTTGCGCGACCAGGGCATCGCCATCGTGCTCATCAGCCACCGCATGCCGGACGTGTTCACCGTGGCCGACCGGGTCATCGTCATGCGCCGGGGCCGGAAAGTGGCCGACAAGCCCATCGCCGATTCTTCGCCCGAGGAAGTGACCGGGCTGATTACCGGCGCCATCGAGAAAGTCTGAGGAATCCAGAGGTCCCATGGCCACCACGCTCGACCAGACCATCGCCCAGAAGCAGCACACCTGGCTGACGCAGATCGTCTCCAGCCAGACCTTCTGGGTGCTGATCGCCGTCGTCCTCGCCTGCATCTTCCTGTCCATGGCGACCGATTCCTTCGCCACCAGCAAGAATCTTTACAACATCACCCGCAACTTCACCTTCGTCGCCATCATCGCCCTGGGCATGACCATGGTGATCATCACCGGCGGCATCGATCTGTCGGTGGGCTCGGTCCTGTGCCTGTGCTCCATGGTGCTCGCCGTCACCATGCATGCGGGGTACAGCATCGAGGTGGGCATCCTGGCCTCGATCGGGACCGCCCTGGTCATCGGCGCCTTCAACGGCTTCCTGATCGCCTATCTCGGCTTCCCGCCCTTCGTGGTGACGCTCGGCATGCTCTCCATCGCCCGCAGCCTCGCCATGGTCGCCTCCAACAACACGGTGGTGTTCGAGTTCGGCCCCGATCACAACCTGCTGCTGGATCTCGGCGGCGGTGCCTGGCTGTTCGGCATCGCCAATCCGGTGCTCTACATGCTGGTGCTGGCGCTGTTGACCGGCTTCGTCCTGCGCTGGACCCGGTTCGGCCGGCATATCTTCGCCATCGGCGGCAACGAGCATGCGGCGACCCTGACCGGCGTGCCGGTGCGCCCGCTCAAGGTCGCGGTCTACATGATCTCGGCCCTCTCCGCCGGGATCGCCGGCATCGTGCAGACCGGCTGGCTGGGCGCGGTTACCACCAATATCGGCGCCGGGATGGAGCTGAACGTGATCGCCGCCGCGGTCATCGGCGGGGCGAACCTGGCCGGCGGCGTCGGCACCGCCTTCGGCGCCCTGGTCGGCGCGGCGCTGATCGAGGTGATCCGCAACAGCCTCGGCCTGCTCGGCATCAACGCCTTCTGGCAGGGCACCTTCATCGGCGGCGCCATCATCCTCGCCGTGCTGTTCGACCGCATCCGCAACTTCCGCCAAAGCGATTGACGGCGCGGCGCGATTGACGCCGCGCCGGCGGCTGTCGTCGGTTTACGCATCATTTTGAGGGGAAGTGTGGAGTTGGCGTAATTGCCCTCGCCTTCGTTGACGCGCGCCGTGTAGCTCGCTTATCGTTGCAATTGTCAGACAAATAACTGGCACGGGAGAGCGCGCCCCGGCGACGCGCCCGTTCATGAGACAGACGAACGATGTCGTTCGCGCGGGAGGAAGCAATGAAGCGGATCTTATGGACCGGCGCCGCCCTGGCGCTGGCACTCGGCCTCGGCCTCACGGCCCAGGCGCAAGAGAAGAAGACCCTGGCCTTCGTGGTCAACGGTGCCTCTGATTTCTGGAAAGCGGCGGAAGCCGGCGTGAAGAAGGCGCAGGCCGAACTGCCGAATTACGAACTGACCTTCAAGTATCCGGAGACGGCGACCGCGGCGGTGCAGCAGCGGCTGATGGACGACCTGGTGGCGGCGGGCGTCGCCGGCATCATGGTTAGCCCGAACGACCCGAAGCACTCGACCGAGTCGCTCAACCGCATCGCCGACCAGGCCGCCTTGTTCACCACCGACAGCGACGCGCCGGATTCCAAGCGCATCGCCTATGTCGGCAGTTCCAACGTCGACGCCGGCGTGCAGGCGGGCGAGCTGATGAAGAAGGCCCTGCCCGACGGCGGCAAGTGCATCATGTTCGTCGGCATCCTGGCCAACGACAACGCCCGCGAGCGCGTCGAGGGGATCAAGCAGTCGATCGCAGGCACCAAGATCGAGATCCTCGACGTGCGCGAGGACGACATCGACATGGCCCGTGCCAAGCGCAACGTCGAGGATGCGCTGGCGGCCAATCCCGACATCGACTGCCTCGCCGGCCTCTACTCCTACAACACCCCGCGCATCTACGAGGTGGTGAAGGACGCCGGCAAGCTCGGCCAGATCAAGATCATCGCCTTCGACGAGGATCCGGTGACGCTCGGCGGCGTGAAGGAGGGCACCATCGTCGGCACCGTGGTGCAGCAGCCCTTCGAATGGGGCTACCAGGGCATGAAGATGATGGCGCAGTACCTGGAGGGCGACAGCTCCTTCATCCCCGCCAACAAGCTCATCATCGTGCCCACCAAGATCATCGACCAGTCCAACGTCGATGCCTTCTGGGCCGAGTTGAAGAAGCAGCAGGGCAAGTAGCCCTGCGCTGACGGCAAAGACCAATTGGCCGACCCGGCCGGCGCGATGCTATGATCGCGCCGGCCGTTCGGTCTCTGCGGTGCCAGGCTTCGGATCCAGCATGAACACGGCGACCCCGTTCCTCGATCTGATCGACATCGGCAAGACCTATCCGGGCGTCACCGCCCTGGCCGAGGTCAGCCTCTCCGTCGCGCCGGGCGAGACCATCGGCCTGGTCGGCGAGAACGGGGCCGGCAAGTCGACCCTGATGAAGATCCTCGGCGGCGTCGCCGCGCCAAGCCGGGGGACGATCCGTGTGGACGGCGCGGAACGGGCGGCGATGACCGTCGCCGACGCGACCAAAGCCGGCATCGCCTTCGTCCACCAGGAACTGAACCTGTTCGAGAACCTGGACGTCGCCGCCAACATCTATATCGGGCGGGAGCCGCGAAAGGGCTGGGGCCTGATCGACGAGAAGGCGCTGCACGACAAGGTGAAGCCCCTGCTCCAGCGCCTGGGGGCCGATTTCCCCGCCGACGCCCTGGTCGGCGACCTGTCGCTGGCGCAGCGCCAGCTGGTCGAGATCGCCAAGGCGCTGTCGCTGGATGCGCGGCTGGTCATCATGGATGAGCCCACGTCGAGCCTGACGGCGAGCGAGACCAGCCGCCTGCTGGACGTCATCGCCGACCTGCGCGCCAACGGCGTCAGCGTCATCTTCATCTCGCACCGCCTGCAGGAGGTCGAGCGCTGCGCCGACCGCGTCATCGTGCTGCGCGACGGCAAGGTGGTGGGGCATCTCGGGCGGGAGGAGATCAGGCACGACGCCATGATCCGGCTGATGATCGGCCGCGACCTCAAATCCCTCTACGTGCCGCCGGCCCGCGCACCGGGCGAGGCTGTGCTGTCGGTCGCGGGATTCCGCACGACGGCGTTTCCCGGCAAGGACGTCAGCCTGGCGCTGCGGGCAGGCGAGATCCTGGGCCTGGCCGGCCTGGTCGGCGCCGGCCGCACCGAGCTGGCGCGCGCGGTCTTCGGCATCGACCGCCGGGTCGGCGGCGAAATCAGGCTGGGCGGTGAGCCCATCCGGATCGACTCGCCGCGCGACGCGATCCATCGCGGCGTCTACCTCATCCCCGAAGACCGCAAGCTATGCGGCCTGCTGCTCGATTTCACCATCGCCGAGAACATCTCGCTCCCCGACCTGCCGCGCTATGCCCGCGCCGCGCTGCTGCAGGGCGGCGCCGAGGCCCGCAACGCCGAGGCGCAGAAGGAGCGTCTGCGCATCCGCGCGCCGCACGTGGCCGTCCGCACCGGCAGCCTCTCCGGCGGCAACCAGCAGAAGGTGGTGCTGGCCAAGTGGCTCAGCATGCGCCCGCGCGTGATCCTGTTCGACGAGCCGACACGGGGCATCGATGTCGGCGCCAAGGGCGAGATCTACGAGCTGATGCGGCACCTCGCGGATTCGGGCGTGGCCATCCTGATGATCTCCAGCGACATGGAGGAGGTCATCGGGGTCAGTGACCGGATCGCCGTGATGCACGAGGGCGCAATCGCGGGATTCCTGGACCGCCACCAGTTCAGCGAGGACCGCGTGCTGCAGCTGGCCGTCGGCAAGACCTTGCACTGAGGAAACACGGGGAACCGGGGGCGCATGTTCAAGAAAGACCTGGGGCTTCTGATTTTGATCCTGGTGGTCGGCACGGCGGTCGCCATCATCAACCCGCGCTTCCTGTCGCCCATCAACCTGTCGAACACCGCGAACCTGATCGGACTGTTCGGGATGTTCTCGATCGGCATGGGCTTCGTCATCATCACCGGCGGGATCGAGCTGTCGGTGGGATCGATCTTCGCGTTGCTGGGCGTCGTTTTCATCGACCTGCTGGTGACCTTCGGCTGGCCCTGGCCGCTCGCCATCCTGGTGATCGTGATCGCCGGCATCGCGCTCGGCTGGCTGCACGGCATCCTGATCACCAGGATGCACCTGCAGCCCTTCGTGGTGACATTGTGCGGCCTGCTGATCTACCGCGGCATCGCCCGCTGGTACACCGAGGACGGCACCGCCGGCTTCGAGTTCGGCATCACCTTCCCGGCCCTGGAATGGCTCACCACCGGCCGCAGCTTCGGCGTCCCGCACAGCTTCGTCGTCTTCATCCTGCTGGCGGTGGTGATGGGCGTCGTGCTGCACCGCTCGGTCTTCGGCCGCTACCTCTTCGCGGTGGGCAAGAACGAGGAAGCCGCGCGCTACTCCGGCATCAACACCAGCCGCATCGTCATCGCGGCCTATGTCATCAGCGGCGCGCTGTGCGGGCTCGCCGCGGTCTACCTCGCCATGTATACCCGCTCGATCTCGCCGGCCTCGCATGGCAGCTTCTACGAGCTCTACGCCATCGCCGCCGCCGTCCTGGGCGGCTGCTCGCTGCGCGGTGGCGAAGGCTCGATGCTGGGCATCGTGCTGGGCGCCATCCTGCTCCAGGTGCTGCAGAACCTGGTCAACCTGCTCGGCATCCCGTCATCGCTCAATTTCGCCGTGATGGGCGGGGTGATCCTGATCGGCGTGCTGGCCGACCAGCAATTCACCCGCCGCCGCCAGGCCCGGCTCGGCAAGCCGTAGATGGGCTGCGGCGGATCCGCGCAAAAGGTTAACGGGCCGGGCCGGCCGCCTTGGAATCGCCAATTTCTTTGTCATGATGCACAGGGAACCGGTGCTCCGGCTCGTTGTTGTTCCCGGTGATGGCGCGCGCGGCTGGTCCGGTCACGTTTCCCCCGACGTGCTGGTCCCCATCCCGCATCCCCCCATGCCCGGGGACCGACGAGACCGGCCCGCGTTGCCATCCCTGACTGTCCCACCTCCCGAGGGGTTTCCCATGCTCAAATTGAACCTGTTGTCGATGGCCCTGCTCATGGCCGCGTCGAGCGCTCCCCTGCAGGCGCAAAGCACCATGACCACCCCGAGCCAGCCGGGTTGCCACTATGGCGAGGTAGTCGACGGGACCACCGCCGACGACGCCAAGCGGCGCATCGAGGCCGCCGGTTACAGCCATGTCATCAACCTCAAGAAGTCGTGCGACAATTTCTGGCACGGCCGCGCGACCCTCAACGGCGTCGAGACCAACGTCCTGGTGACGCCGGACGGCCGCGTACGTCCTGAAGGCGACTGAGGCGATCGGACAAGTTCGATCCGCATCTTGCGGGCCGCAAGCGCCCGCCTATGCCGATCGCCTGTGCCGGTCGCGATAGGGGCAAGGATCTCTATGAAAATCTGCTGAAGCGAAAAGCGGCTGCCCGCTGAGGGGAACGGGCAGCCGCTTCGTCGGCTTACCATCCTTGGCGGGACTCAGTCCCACTTCCAGATCGGCTTGCCGAAGTTGATATCGTCGGAATCGGTCAGGGCGCCCGCCGCGGCGCCGCCGGCGCCACCGACCAGCGCGCCAGCCACCGGATGACCGACCAGGGCGCCGCCGACCAGGCCGGCGCCGGCGCCGAGACCGGCGCCCGTCAAGGCGCGATCGCCCTGGCTATGGCCGCAAGCGGCCAGGCCGAGGCCCAGCGCCACCACGGACAGAACCGGGAACAACTTCGTCTTGCGCATTTCGCTTCTCCTCTGTCGCGCTGTCGCACGCCGAACCAACACCGACGCTAGAGGTGGGTTCCAAGCCCCAAATTGACCAGCAGGAAAGCCGTGAGCGGTGCGTGACAACTCCGTCATTGCGCTCGGACCCGCGAGCTACGGCGCCGCACGATGCCCGTCGCGACCTTCAACTGGGCGTGAGGTGACCCCGCCGCGCGCGATCGCGCTGCGCGCAATGGGCGAGTTGTCTGCGCGCCGCAGGACCCGCACGCCGCGGCCTTCCGGAGTGGCCGCCGGCCGCAACCGCCGCCGCAATTCCCGCCGCAATCCCCCTGGCCGATTCGGCTTGGTTCGGCTATGGATTTGCCCTCTCGGTTGCGGCTATGCTGACGGCCGCTTCGCGTACCCCTGGTTGTCTAATTGGTTAAGGTAGGAGTCAAAATGCCCGGAAAGGTCGCGGCCCGGTTGGCCGAACTGAAGATCGAGCTGCCGAAGGCGGCCGCCCCCGTCGCCAACTACGTGCCGGTCGTGGTGAGCGGGAACCACGCGTATCTGTCCGGGCAGGTCACCGTCTGGAACGGCGATTTCCAGTTCAAGGGCCAGCTCGGCAAGGAGTTCCAGGTCGAGGACGGACAGAAGGCCGCCCGGCTCTGCGGCTTGAACATCCTGGCGCAGCTGCAGGCGGCGCTTGGCGATCTCGATCGCGTCCGCCGTTGTGTCAAATTGAATGTATTTGTGAATTCCACCCCGACCTTCACCGATCAGCCCAAGGTCGCGAATGGGGTGTCGGACCTGATGGCCGAGGTCTTCGGCGATGCCGGCAAGCATGCGCGCTCCGCCGTGGGCGTCGCCCAGCTGCCCTTGGGCGTCGCGGTCGAAGTCGATGCGGTCTTCGAAATTGCCTAGACCCTGATCCAGGCCGGTGGCGGCGCCGGCGCCGGTATCTTCTCGCTGGAAACACCATGTATCAGCCAGGCCAGAAGCCCCTACCGAAGACCACCGTGCCGCAATTGCGCTCGTTGTCGGAGCTCTGGCTGTCGAAATGTAACGGCGAGTTCCTGCCCTCGCGCGCCGATTTCGCGGATGAGGATCTGCGGCCCTGGTTCGGCAACCTACTGCTGGTCGACGTGGTCGCCGGCGCGCAGCGCTTCCGCTTCCGCCTGATGGGCACCTCCCTCGTCGATGCCGCGTGCCGCGAGCTGACCGGTAAGTTCTTCGACGAGGCGGACATCAGCGGCTATGAGCCCGACGTGCTGGAGGATTACGCGGAGGTGATCCGCACGCGGGCGCCGGTCTGCAAGACCCGGCGCTATAATCCGGTGCCCGGCACCTTCATGGACCACTGGCGCATCTATGAGCGGCTGCTGCTGCCGCTCGCCAATGACGGCAGCACCATCGACAAGATTCTCGGCTGCTCCTACCCGCTGGCGGAGCGGCCCCGCGGCAAGCCCGCCTCCTGACGCAGAGCCCGCTTGACCGCGACGGCGCCCGCTTCACAATGCGGCCATGAACCGCCCTTCCCCCGCGTATTCCGCCCGCATATTGGATCGGATCGATCGCGTCGCGGCGGATGAATGGGATGCCTGCCTGCGGGACGCGGAGGGCCACGTCGAAAACCCCTTCGTCAGTCACGCCTTTCTCGATGCGCTCGAGCAATCCGGCTCGGTCGGCCGCAAGACCGGCTGGCTGCCGCAGCACTTGGTGATCGCGGATTCCGACGGATCGCTCGCCGCCGCCGCGCCGCTCTACGTGAAATCGCACAGCCAGGGCGAATACGTCTTCGATCACGGCTGGGCCGAGGCCTATGAGCGCGCCGGCGGGCGCTACTATCCGAAGCTGCAGGTGGCGGCCCCGTTCAGCCCGGTGCCGGGCCCGCGCCTGCTGGTGCGTCCGGGCCCCTTCGCGGCAGAGGCGCGCGCCGCGCTGATCGCCGGACTGGTTTCGGCGGTCGAGAATTCAGGCATGTCGTCGCTCCACGTCACCTTCGCGCCGCCGGAGGACGTCGCCGCCCTCACCCAGGCCGGCTTCCTGCACCGGATCGGCCTGCAATACCATTGGCGCAACAAGAACTACGGCGATTTCGACCAGTTCCTGGCGGCGCTCAATTCGCGCAAGCGCAAGGCGATCCGCAAGGAGCGCGCCGCCGCCGCGTCGCACGGTCTGGAACTGCGCGCCTGGGATGGCGCCGAGCTCAGCGCCGCGCATTGGGATGCCTTCTTCGCCTTCTACATGGACACCGGCAGCCGCAAATGGGGCCGGCCCTATCTCAATCGCGAGTTCTTCGCCCGCATCGGCGAGACCTTGCAGGATCGCGTCGTGCTGATGCTGGCGCGCCAGGACGGCGAATTCGTCGCCGGCGCTTTGAACCTGAAAGGATCGCGGGCCCTCTACGGCCGCAACTGGGGCAGCCTCGCCGATTTCAAGTTCCTGCATTTCGAGCTCTGCTACTACCAGGCCATCGACTATGCGATCCGGCACGGCTTGGCGCGGGTCGAGGCCGGCGCCCAGGGCGAGCACAAGATCCAGCGCGGCTATCTGCCGGTGGAGACCCACAGCGCGCATTGGATCAACGATGTCCGGCTGCGCGATGCCATCGACGACTACCTGAAGCGCGAGCGCGCCCATGTCGCGGCGGAGAAAGCCGCGCTGGAAGAACTGTCGCCGTTCCGGAAAGCCGGCGACGCCGAGCCGACCCACTAGGGGCATTCGCTGCGCTCAGGAGCGATACCAGCGGATTCGCCTGCAATCCTCACCACCCGTCAGGCGTGCAACGCCGTCCTCAACCTCCATGTCGTATTCAACTTCGCGGTCTATATTGGCCTGATTGTAGAGGCCGCCGAACCAGTCGCCGCACTGCCGGTTGGCGTAGCTCGGCAGAGTCCCGGCATAGGCGAGGGTGTCGCTGCTCTCCGGCTCGAAGTAGGCCTTATCGCGCACGTAGTGCACCAGGCATTCGACATTGGCGACCAGCTCCAGCTTGGGCTCGATGCCGGACTGCTCACTGGCTATCCGCTCCACGATATGGTCCGGTACCGGCGCAAGCCCGCGCGACTGCCCTTCCGGGAATACCCCCAGGCAGACCTTGGCGGGCTTCTTCAGGACGTTGCGCACGCGTTGCAGCTGATCGGTGAGGACGAGATAGGTGGCGGTATCCTCCGTGCCCATGGCGTCCGCCGCGATATTCGCGCGCGGGCTGTAGCAGCCACCCAAGCCCGCCACGAGCGCTCCAGCCAGCGCCCAGCGCAAGACAACCCCCACCATGAATGCCCCCTTCAGCCGCCCGCCGCAGAAATCTGCCCCGGGCCGAGCGCCGATGCAAGAAAAGCCGGATGCGGAAACGGCGGCCGATGGCCGCCGTTTCGCGTCGGGAAGGGAAGCATCGCAGTGCCGTTGCGGCGCCGTCGAGCGTCGGGGATTACTGCGCCAGTTCGCAGCCCAGCTTGCGGGCCACGTCGCCGTCGTTCACCGCGTAGAAATCGTAGTCGCTGTCGCCCGCCGCCCGCACGAAGCCGCCGACGAAATCGCCGCAGCCGGACATCAGGCCCTTCATGTCGTCTTCCATCGGCCCGGCGGTGATCAGGAGCGCGCGGGAATGGGTCTCCGAATCCACGATGCGGTCGCCGGAGCTGATGCAGGCGGTGGCCTGCTTCAAGGTGAAGAGGTCGTCGCCCGCCTGCGCGTTGTCGGCCACCAGACGCTCCATCACCTCCGTGGGCAGGGTCTGCGCGGTGCCGTCGCCATTGCTCTCGGCCAGGCACATCACGGCGGGCAGCGCCGATTTGCGGCGCATCTCGCGGATCTGGTCGGACAGCACGGAATAGAGCACCTGGTCTTCCTCGGCCAGGGCCGGCCCGGCCGCGGTCTCGAAATCGGCGAGCTGGCGGCCGGCATCGGCCGCCTCCGCCGGGCTGCCGTCGAGCGACATAATCCGCGCGGCGGGGGTGAAAATCTCAAGGCGATCGGGTGCCGCCTGGGCCAAGGCAGTGCTGCCCAGGATCAACGCCGTACCGGTGATGGCTGAAACAAGAAATCGCATTCAGGGCCTCCGAGACTGCTCAAGAGCGCGCAGGACACGCGCACCCGATTGCACTTGGCCCCCGCCGGATCCGAACCTCCGCCACCCCGTCCAACCGGCGGAAGCCATCGGAGTTCCTTGGTTTATAGGATCAAATTCCCCAACTCGATCCCTTGGCAGAACACCGACAGCCTGTTGTTCGCGCCTTAAGAATCTTGGCCAGATTGGTTAAAAATTCGTAACTAATGTTGTGATAAGATAATGATGCTCAATCCCTTGATGCCACATCTATGTCACAGCGCGTATTGGCGTCTGCGGCAGCAAATAAAAAGGGCCGAGAAAGCCTCGGCCCTTCGTAGTGCTTAATAAGACTGATGTCCGAGGACTAGGCGTCCACCGGCTCGACGGTTTCCTCGCGCGGGTTCGACTTGCTCTCCACCACTTCGAAGACCAGCAAATCGGCCTCCTTGTCGAGGTCGACGCGCACCGTGCCGCCCTTCTCCAGCTTGCCGAACAGGATGTCCTCGGCCAGCGGCTTCTTGATGTTCTCCTGGATGACGCGGGCCAGCGGCCGGGCGCCGTAGAGCGGGTCGAAGCCCTTCTGCGCCAGCCACTTCCGCGCCGCGTCGGTCAGGTCGATGGAGACGTGGCGGTCGGCCAACTGGGCTTCCAGCTGCATGACGAACTTGTCGACCACCTGGGCCACCACTTCCGGCGGCAAATTGCCGAAGGCGATGATCTGGTCCAGGCGGTTGCGGAATTCCGGCGTGAACATCCGGTTGATCGCTTCCTGGTCCTCGCCCTCGCGCCGCTCGCGGCCGAAGCCGATGGCGGCCTTGGACATCTCGCTGGCGCCGGCATTGGTGGTCATGATCAGGACCACGTTGCGGAAATCGACCGTCTTGCCGTTATGGTCGGTCAGCTTCCCGTGATCCATGACCTGGAGCAGGATGTTGAACAGGTCCGGATGCGCCTTCTCGATCTCGTCCAGCAGCAGCACGGCGTGCGGATGCTGGTCGATGGCGTCGGTCAGCAGGCCGCCCTGGTCGAAGCCGACATAGCCCGGCGGCGCGCCGATCAGGCGCGAGACGGTGTGCCGCTCCATGTATTCCGACATGTCGAAGCGGATCAGCTCGATGCCCATGCAGCGCGCCAGTTGCCGCGCCACCTCGGTCTTGCCGACGCCGGTAGGGCCCGAGAAGAGGTAGCAGCCGATCGGCTTTTCCGGCTCGCGCAGACCGGCGCGGCCGAGCTTGATCGCGGCGACCAGGGCCTCGATCGCCTTGTCCTGGCCGAACACCATCGTCTTCAGATCGCGCAGCAGGTTCTTCAAGGTGTTCTTGTCGTCCTTGCTGACCGACTTTGGCGGGATGCGGGCGATGGTGGCGACCGTCGCCTCGACGTCCTTCACTGTGATGGTCTTCTTGCGCTTGGATTCCGGCAGCAGCATCTGCGCCGCACCCACCTCGTCGATCACGTCGATCGCCTTGTCGGGCAGCTTGCGGTCGTTGATGTAGCGCGAGGCCAGCTCCACGGCGGCGCGGATCGCCTCGCTGGTGTAGCGCACCGAATGGTGCTTCTCGTAATACGGCTTGAGGCCGCGTAGGATCTTCACCGCATCCTCGACCGACGGCTCGTTGACGTCGATCTTCTGGAAGCGGCGCACCAGGGCCCGGTCCTTCTCGAAATACTGCCGGTATTCCTTGTAGGTGGTCGACCCGATGCAGCGCAGCAGGCCCGATTGCAGCGCCGGCTTCAGCAGGTTGGAGGCATCCATCGACCCGCCCGAGGTGGCGCCGGCGCCGATCACGGTATGGATCTCGTCGATGAACAGGATGGCGCCCTCGGTCGCCTCCAGCTCCTTGACCACCGCCTTCAGCCGCTCCTCGAAATCACCGCGATAGCGGGTACCGGCCAGCAGCGCACCCATGTCGAGGCCGAAGATGGTGGCGTTCTTCAGCACGTCCGGCACGTCGCCGTTGACGATGCGCCGCGCCAGGCCCTCGGCGATGGCGGTCTTGCCGACGCCCGGATCGCCGACATAGAGCGGGTTGTTCTTGGTCCGGCGGCACAGCACCTGGATGGTGCGGTTGACCTCGGATTCGCGCCCGATCAGCGGGTCTATCTTGCCGTCCTTGGCCTTGTTGTTGAGATTGACGCAATAGGCTTCCAGCGCCTCGCTGCCGGTCTTCACGCCATTAGCCTCCCCTTCCGGGTCGGCACCGCGCACCCGCCGCGCCTCCGACCTGCCCGGCGACTTGGCGATGCCGTGGCTGATGTAGTTGACCGCGTCCAGACGCGACATCTCCTGCTCCTGCAGGAAGAAGACGGCATGGCTCTCGCGCTCGGAGAACAGGGCGACCAGAATGTTCGCGCCGGTCACTTCCTCGCGGCCGGAGGATTGCACATGGATGGCGGCGCGCTGCAGCACGCGCTGGAAGCCGGCGGTCGGCTTGGCTTCGTTGTTGTGGCGGCCGACGATGTTGCCCAGCTGGTTGTCGACGTAGTCGGTCAGGTCGCGGCGCAGCCGGTCGACATCGACGTTGCAGGCCCGCATGACGGCGATCGCATCCTGATCGTCGACCAGCGCCAGCAGCAGGTGTTCCAGCGTCGCGTAATCGTGCCGCCGGTCATTGGCGTAAGCCAAGGCCCGATGCAGGGTCTGCTCTAGGTTCGGCGACAGCATGCAGCGCTCTCCTTCGTGGACACGGCGGGCTCAACTCCTCCCAACCGCTACTCCTTCTCCATCGTGCATTGCAGCGGGTGCTGGTGGCGGCGGGCGAAATCGATGGTCTGGGTCACCTTCGTTTCCGCCACTTCGTAGGTGTAGACGCCGCACACCCCGACACCGCGGTGGTGCACGTGAAGCATGATCTCGGTCGCCGCCTCGCGGCTCTTGTTGAAGAACCGCTCCAGCACGTGAACGACGAATTCCATCGGCGTATAATCGTCGTTCAGCAACAGCACCCGGTACATGGACGGCTTCTTGGTCTTGACCTGCGTCTTGACGATGGTGCCCACACCCGGCCCGTTGCCGGGCCCGCGGGCATCGTCGTCATCGCGGCCGGGTCCGCTCGCCCTGATGGGCAGTCCCGGGGTCACGCGCCTCGGAGCGATTGCGCCCATTGCCGTCTCGGTCTGTGCTCTCGACATTTATCTATAATATTGGATGTCAACGTCAGGTTAAAAGATAGAGCGCGCCGCGCGCCGATCAACCACGAACTGGGTGCGTGCACTCGCGGCGCCTGGAATGGCGATATTTGTGACGATGCGACGATCGGTCCCGCCCTCCCGGGCGACCCGCCGCCGGGATCAAAAGGCGTTGATCAGCCCGCCGATCCCTTCGCCGGAGACGGTCAGCGAGAAGATCGTGCCCGGCCGGTCGCGCGGCTGGCCCTGTCCGGTGCGGTCGAGCGGTCCCACCTTCACCGGCTGGCGGAAAGCCATCCCTGTTTTGTCGCGCGCCAGCAGGAAGTCCTGGAACTTGACCTCCGGGAAGTCGCCCTGGGCATGCACCCAGGCGTCGTAGTGGAATTGCCCGTCCCGGCAGCCGGCGGCGATCCAGTAGAAATCGCGCGAATGAAGACGCTTTCCTTGCGGCGCGCCCTGGCCCCAGCCGCTGGCCGCCAGCCGGTCGCGGAACTCGTCCATTTCCGCCGGATTGAGCGGCATTTCCGATTTTTGCCAGCGCCAGGGCGCCAGCAGGTCGTCGAGCTGCAGGTCGAGCAGGTTGGGCGTGCCCATGGCCCGCGCGATGTAATACCCGCCGCTGCCACCGCCGGTGATCTCATAGGACCGGACCTGCTTCTCGTACTGGCCGTTATAGACCAGCCGGAAGCGGTCCGGCGCCCCGGGGAGACAGCTCTGCCGGATGTCATAGCCGTCCAGGTAACTGAACCAGGCCACCTTGCGGTAGGGCGGGTTGTCGATATTGCTCTGGCTGCCGCCATGATAGGCGCAGCCCGCCAGGGTGAGGGAAGCGACCACGGCAGCTGACAGGTATCTCAACATTTTGCGGCAGGTCCCGGGAAAGATTGAGTCATCAATTGTTAAGAGGCCCCAGTCTAACATGTTGTTGTAGACAAGATTCAGGCGGATTCGTATCATCCGTTAACACATTTCGGCGCGCCGCGTCGGCTGAGGGGAACACTTGATGGCGTCCCGCTGGGTGGTCAAGCATAGGCAATTGGCGAACTGGGCCGGCCGTATCACGGTCGCGCTGGTGCTGGCCATCGCCACCGTCGCCCTGGGCGGCACGGCCCAGCGCGCGGAGGCCCGCCCGGTCCAGGCCAGCATCGTGGTCGACGCCGTGACCGGCGAGATCATCAGCGCCTCCAATGCGGATAGCCTCACCTATCCCGCCTCGCTGACCAAGATGATGACCCTCTACCTGCTGTTCGAAGCCTTGCAGGACGGCCGGGTCAAGCTCACCGACACGATCCAGTTCTCGAAATTCGCCGCCGGCCAGCCGGCCACCAACCTGAACGTCCGCAATGGCGACAGGATCTCGGTCGAGACCGCCATCCTGGCACTGGTCATCCGCTCCGCCAACGACGCGGCAACGGCGGTCGCCGAGCATCTGGGCGGTACCGAGGCCGGTTTCGCCAAGCTGATGACGGCCAAGGCGCGGGACCTCGGCATGGCCCACACGACCTTCCGCAACGCCAACGGCCTGCCCGACCCGAAGCAGAAGAGCACGGCGCGCGACCTGGCCACGCTCAGCATCGCGCTGCTGCGCGACTTCCCGCGGTATTACGATTATTTCAGCCGCACCAAGTTCAAATACCGCGGCGTCACCTATAACGGCCATAACCGTCTGCTGAAGAGCTTCAAGGGTTACGACGGCATCAAGACCGGCTATATCCGCGCCTCGGGCTTCAACCTGGCGAGTTCCGCCATGCGCGACGGTCGCCGCCTCGTGGTCGTCGTCCTCGGCGGCTCCAGCCCCTCCTCGCGCGACCGCAAGGTGGCCGACCTGCTGGCCGATGGATTCAAGAAGACCAAGGGCACCGGTCTGATGCTGGCCGCCAAGGCGCCGCGCAGCGCCGGGACGCAGCTTGCCGCGACCCAGCCGGCACCGGCCAAGGACCGCATCGCGCTGGACCAGATCGTCGCCCAGGCCCTGCAGGCGGACACGCAGCAGGCCCAGGGCTTGCAGCCGAAGGCGAAGCCGTTCCAGCCGGCGCAGACCGCCGGCATCATTGAGGCCGATTTCGAGCTCGACGCGGCCGGTGCCGCGACCGCCTCCGGCGCGCCGCGCCTGGTCCCGCTGCTGAAGCCGGGGACCCGCGGCGATCTCGAGATCGCCGCCATCGCCAAGCCCGACACGCAATCGACCACGGTGGTGTGGAAGGCGGACGGCGATTACGGCATCCAGGTCGGCGCCTATTCCAAATACATCGCCGCGCAGAAGGCGGCGCAGGTCGCCGCCAAGGCCGAGCCCGCCCTGCTCGCCGATGCGCGCATCATCATCGACAGCCAGAAGATGAACAACGGCGGCAAGGTCTACCGCGCCCGCGTGGCCGGCCTCAGCAAGGCCGACGCCCAAACCGCCTGCCGCAATCTCAAGGCCAAGCGCACCGACTGCCTGGTGCTGAAGCTCGACTCTTCTCTGGCCGCCGCGGGGAACTAGAGCGCGCCCCGCACGACAAGCGCCCGCGCTCGCGGAGGGTGCCACAAGCAGTCTGCTTGGATTGTCAGGCTTCGAAAATCTGGCGGTGGAAGCAGTCACGAGCGAACCACTCTCCGGTCGCGCTTCCCTGTTGTCCAGTGAAAATACAGGGAAAAGCGCTCGAAGAAGCCCCTGGCGATTTCGCATGCCCCAAGAAAATCCCATTCTTTCTACCTCTTGCGGGCAAATCGACACTCCCCGAATAGGGAATTAAGCGGACATGTTCAGGGATCGCAGACACCGAATTTGAGATTTGCCCAAACGCCGTCAACACTCTTGGGCACTCAGTGCTTGAGGCGATGTCTGCTGGCGGCCTTCAAATTTCCGGTCCTGAACACTCTCGGTCCTCGGGATAGCTGTTTCGTTGGTCCGCTTCTCTACCGGCAGCAGACGCTGCTAACGGAAACCAGTTTGTCCGCTAAGTGCCATTAACGGACTCCGGCCCGAATGACCGTCAAATTCGTCTGTCGAGATTGCTAAAAGCGTAACACGGCGGGACCTTGGAACGATCGTAAACTTGCCACTCGATGGACGTTGCGCCGATCCGGATAGTGGCCGTCGCCAGCGTGTTCTCACGATCTGGGTCGTCGCCCTGCTCGCGATAGATCGGAAGGGCCGGATCGCCCCTGTCCCACAGAACCGATAATGCATCCACCGTCCCGGCACTCGTCTCCGCGAGCATAGCATTGCCGCGCTCCTGCCGTGAACGCGAAGAATGAGTGATAAGTTGATTCTCGTCCGCCATGCTCGAGTGCACGAGATGGTTAGCGTGGCAGGAGGCTCGTTCAAGCGACAGTACGGAGCACCGCGCATGGGTGAATTCGATGCTGAACAGGCGTTGATCGCCGCGCTGCGCCAGCGTGAAGTGGAATGCACCGGCGCGCTCAGACGTGCAAAGAAGCTGAACGGTGTCCTCCAAGGTCGAGCAGTCGAGCATCGCGCGTCCCAGCACCATGCGCGGCAACCCAACGCCGGCCTCTCGCGAGCGGATGTTGTTGACAGCTTGGACGAGTCCCGCATCAGTGACGGCAAACGTGTGGCCAGGAATCGATGCGGGATAAAGGAATGCGCTGAACGCCTTGCCTGTTGTGGGCTTGACGTGCGCAATTGCGCAATGACCGCGAAGCCTGGGATCGCCGTCTTCGTTATGTGCGACGATCGGCGAATCGCCCGGGATCTGAACGGTTGTGCAGCCGTCCGGCGCCAACGCCCAGACGTCGCCGCGACAATTCCAGAGAAATACGTCATCAAACGGCAAGCCAAGACCATCTGACAACCCGATCAACTCCTGCCAGTAGGCCGGGAACTGTGCCGCAACCGCTTCGCGCATCTGGGCGACCGCGCCATCATTGCGGCGCGCCATGACGGAGGCCCAGGCATCCGTCGCGACAAGGTGGCGATGCGCGATTCGTGCCCCAAATCGCCCGAGCTGAACTCCAATATCATAGTGCGAGCCCGAAACCTCCAGGTATCCGAGGCGCGCCCGCCCACTAGTGTACATGCTGTAGGAACTCGCGCAGCCGCGGGTTCTCCGGATTGCTGAGCAGGGTTGTCGGGTTGCCGTCAACAGAAATTCTGCCGTCTTCCATGAAGATCAATCGGGTGCCAACCTTTCGGGCAAACGCCATCTCATGGGTCACGACGATCATCGTCATGCCCTCTTCGGCGAGCGACTGCATGACCCTGAGCACCTCATGACGGAGTTCCGGGTCGAGTGCAGACGTCGGCTCGTCGAACAGCATGAGCTTTGGTTTGATCGCCAGTGCACGGGCGATTGCGACGCGCTGCTGCTGGCCGCCGGAGAGTTCGGATGGGTAGTGGTGGCCGCGATCGGCGAGTCCAACCTTGGCAAGCAAGGCCTGCGCCTGGGTGGTCGCCTCCGCCTTGCTCGCACCGCGCACCTGCCTTGGCCCAAACGCGACATTCTCCAGCGCCGTCATCTGTGGGAATAGGTTGAATTGCTGGAATACCATACCGGCTTCCTGACGGATCACGCGGACCTGCGAGCGTCCGGCTTTGACGCTGATCCCGTCGACCAACAGGTCACCGCCATCGATCTGCTCCAGCGCGTTGATGCAGCGCAGGAGCGTCGACTTCCCGGAGCCGGACGGGCCGATGAGCACGACTACCTCGCCTGCTTCGATGTTCAGGTCGACCTCGCGCAATACGACGATGCGCCCGAAGGCCTTGGTCACCTTGCGAAACTCAACGACGTTCATAGGATGCGCATCCTTTTCTCTGTGATGCGCAGGATCAGTGTCAACGTGCCGGTCATGATGAGATAGAGCACGGCGACGGCGGTCCAGATTTCCACCGCGCGGAAGTTTGCAGCCATGATCTCCTGTCCCTGGCGCGTGAGCTCCCCGACGCCAATCACAATGAACAGCGATGTGTCCTTCAGGCTCACGATGAACTGGTTGCCGAGCGGCGGAATCATGCGCCGGAAGGCCACCGGGCCGATGACATAAACGAGAACTTTCCACATCGGAAGGCCGAGCGCCAGCCCGGCCTCCTTGAGACCCTTATGGACCGACAGGAACGCGCCACGCACGATTTCAGCGATGTAGGCGCCTGCATTGACCACGATCGCAGTGATGGCTGCGGTCATTGGATTGACGCGGACCTCCGCCAGAACCGGCAGTGCGAAGTATATGAACATGACCTGGACAACGATCGGCGTACCTCGAATCAGCTCGATATAGCCAAATGCGATCGCACTCAGAGGGGTATTGCCGTACGCGCGCATCAATCCAGCTATGAAGCCTACGACTAGGCCGCCGACGAGGCCCGCCAGCGCGATCAGGATCGTCAGCCTGGCTCCATTCAGCAGAGCCGGCAGGGCGTCGGCGATGACAGTCCAATCGAAGTCCATAGCGGCATTCCAGTTCGAAGAAGCGCGCGCCGGCACGACCGGCGCGCGCGCTCACGCCATCAGATCTGCGGCTCGGAGCCGAACCACTTCTTGTAGATTGCGTTGTAGCGGCCATCCTTCTTCATGTTAGCGAGCGCCGTGTTTACCTTCGCCACCAGCTCGCTGCCCTTCGGGAAGCCGATGCCATACTGGTGCGCCATCATCTGTTCGCCGACGGCCTTGACCTTCCCGCCGCCGGCGGTCTTGACGTAGTAAAGCACATTCGGCGTGTCGTGCATGGCGGCGTCCACCCGTCCGGTCTGCAGCTCCAGGTAGGCATTGTCGATGTTCGGAAACTGCCGCAGCTCGGTATCCTTGAAGTTCTCCTTGGCATAGTCCGTCGCGGAAGTGCCGGTCTTGACCGCCAGTACCTTGCCGTTGAGGTCCGCGGCGCTCTTGATCGGGCTGTCGGCCGGAACCATCAGCAGGAAGCCGCTGTCATAATAGCCATCTGAGAAGTCGATCACTTTCTGCCGTTCCGGCTTGATGGTGATGCCGGCAAGCGCGACATCGACCTGCCCCGTCTGAAGAGCTGGAATGATGCCGTTGAAGTCCATCGGCTGCAGCGTGTAGGCAATGCCGATCTCCTTGGCGATGGCGTCCCACATGTCGATGTCGAAACCCACATACTTGTCGCCTTCCTTGAACTCGAACGGTACGAACGCCGTGTCGGTCGCGACGATCAAGTCGTCGGCCCGTGAAGGCTGCGCCAAGGTGATGGCCGTCGCCAAGGCGGTGATGATCAGACTGCTGAGCTTCATGGTTGACTCCCCTGTTTGAGTTGGTTCTTGTTCGATCCTTCGGCCCGCAAGGAGGCCGGGATGCTGTTGATCGCCGCATCGATCGCGGCGCCTAGGCGCTCGACGATGCGCCCGATGTCGGTGCGTTCGCTGATGTAGGGCGGTGCAAGCAGGACATGATCGCCAAGGCGTCCATCGATGGTTCCACCCATCGGGTAGACCATCAGGCCGCGCGCCATGGCTTCCCTCTTGATCCGCGCATTGAGCTTCAGCGCGGGATCAAACGGCTCCTTGGTGGATCGGTCGGCCACCATCTCGATGCCACGGAACAGCCCGCGGCCGCGGATGTCGCCGACGTGGTGGTGATTGCCGAATCGGTTCAGGAGCTGTCGTTCGAGCTCCCCGCCCATTGCCACGACGTTGCTCAGCAGCTTGTCCCGGCGGATCACCTGTTGCACCGCCAGCCCGGCGGCAGCGGCCACCGGATGTCCCATGTATGTGTGACCGTGCTGGAACAGGCCGGAGCCGTTTGCGAAAGCGTCGAAGATCCGTTGTGACAGGAGAACGGCTCCGAGAGGCTGGTAGCCACCGCCAAGGCCCTTTGCCAGGGTTACCAGGTCCGGCGCTACGCCGTCCTGCTCGCAGGCAAAGAAGGTGCCGGTCCGCCCCGCGCCGCACATCACCTCGTCGAGGATCAGGAGAATGCCGTATCGATCGCAGATGGCGCGAATGCGCTTGAGGTAATCGGCAACCGGCGGCACCGCGCCGGCGGTTGCACCCACGACCGTTTCGGCGACAAAGGCGATGACCTGGTCGGGGCCGAGTTCGAGGATCTTGTGCTCGAGCTGCCCGGCGGAGCGGGCAGCATAGTCCTCATCGCTCTCACCGGCGCGCTGGTACCGATACGCGTAGCAGGGGTCGATGTGATGGGTTTCGATGAGCATCGGCTTGAACTGCGCGCGCCGTAATTCGTTTCCCCCTGCGGCCAGCGCGCCCAGCGTGTTGCCGTGATAGCTCTGCCGTCGTGCGACGATGTGGCGGCGTTGCGGCTCCCCCGTCTCGACGAAATACTGCCGCGCCATTTTGAGCGCCGACTCGACGGCTTCCGATCCGCCGGAAACGAGGTAGACGTGGCTGAGGCCGGCGGGCGCGTCCTCGATTAGGAGGTCGGCCAGCTCCTCGGCGGCTTCCGAGGTGAAAAAGCCGGTGTGGGCGTAGGCAAGCTTGTCGACCTGGCGATGCAGAGCGGCGATCACGTCTGGATGACCGTGGCCAAGGCAGGATACGGCAGCGCCTCCAGATGCATCGATATAAGCCTTGCCCGTCGAATCGAAGAGCTCGATCCCCTTGCCGCCGACTGCAATGGAAGGTGTCGCGTGGACGCTTCGGTGCAAGAGCCGCGTCATGAGCGCTTGCTTCTGGTCTTGAGATGGATGTTGAGCGCAGCCGATTGCCGGTCGATCCTGGCAAGTGCCTCGCTCGCCGCGTCACCGCTCCGGCCCGCGACCAGAGCGCCCAGAATCTCCGCCACCATGAAAGCGGGCGACATTGTGTGCAGGAAGGATGGGCTCTCTGTCGGAACGACCAGGGCGATTGTGGCCTGCTGGGCCAGCGGCGCGACAAGGCTGTCGGTGATTGCGATCACCGGTACGCCGCATGAGTGAGCATACTCGGTGATCTCCACCGTCTGCCGCGTATAGGGCAGAACGCTCACCGCCACCAGGATGTCGCTCGAAGTCGCGCTGCCGAGCGCGTCGGCGCCAATGCCGCCGGACGCGTCCAGCATGATGGACTGCTTGCCCGCGATCAAAAGAATGTAGTGGAGGTGCCAAGCGGCCGAATGACTGGAGCGAAGGCCGAGGCAGTAGATCCGCCGTGATCGTTCCATGCGACGAGCTGCGTCCGCCAGGCTGTCGAGCATGGCCGGCCGTGCGAGCGCGGCTATCTGCGCCGCAACCCCGGTCAGCATGTCCGAGGCAAGCGCGCGGTCGCCCTTGAGCTTCTGGCTTTTCGCCTGCACGCCGACGCGACCGGCAAAGCCCGTGCCGTCACTGCGCATTGCATCTGCGTATAGCTGCCGGACGTCCTCATACCCGGCATAGCCCAGATGCTTCGCCAGTCGCGTCATGGTGGCGGGCTGGATATTCGCCTGCCGCGCCTGCTCTCGCATCGACAGCAACGCAACTTCGCGCGGATGCTCGAGCAAGTAGCGCGCGGCCACCTGGAGCTGCTCCGACATGCCGTCGAAGGCCTGAACGATCTTTTCTGAAAGGGGGGCATCCAGCATCTCCTTTCTCTACCTCGTCCACGCCGACTTTGCAACACTTGTTGCATATCATCGTTCTGTGATCTATTTGGATTATCCGGGAGTTGAAATGTGACCAGAGACCTCGAGCCAGGACCCGTGGCGATCGCGGTGGCGCCCAACGGTGGCCGGCGCACCAAGGCCGACCATCCGGCCATTCCATTGAACGCGCGCGAACTGGCGCGTACCGCGGCCGAATGCGTGGATGCGGGCGCCGCCATGATCCACGTGCACGTGCGCAAGAGCGACGGAACCCACTTGCTGGACAGGGATGCCTATCGTGCGGCAACAGCCGCCATCCGATCCGAAGTAGGCGATCGGATCGTGGTGCAGATCACGACGGAATCGATGGGGATCTATCGCCGCCGCGAGCAGATCGATGTCCTCAAGGCGGTCCGGCCGGAAGCCGTGTCACTCGCCTTGCGGGAGCTTGCGCCGGATGAGGCTGCAGAGCCGGATTTTTTCGCGGCGCTGGACTGGATGAGGCGGGAGAGCGTGATGCCGCAGATCATACTCTACGACCCGTCGGAGGCAGTCCGGTTGTCTGGGATGATGTCGCGTGGCGATCTACCCTGGTCGAGTGTTCCGGTGCTCTTTGTTCTTGGCCGATACACGGCTTCACAGACTTCGCGGCCGCAAGATGTCCTGCCGTTCCTCGCTCCGGGCATGCCGCAGTTCGCAGCCTGGAGCGTCTGCGCATTCGGACGCCACGAGGCGGCGTGTGTCACTGCAGCAGCCCTGCTTGGAGGTCATGTCAGGGTTGGTTTCGAGAACAACTTGTTCCTACCCGACGGCAGCCCGGCGGCATCAAACGCCGCCTTGGTTCGGAGCGTCGCCGATGCGACAAGAGCACTCGGACTGTGTCACTGCGACGCCGACGAGGTTCGGACGATCTTCAGTGCCAGATGATGCTATCGCACCTGTGAGAGCGGGCGGCACGGTCCTGGGCGTCCGCGTTGGGTCAAAGAAAGCCTTCGCCTACCTGAGTTGGCCATCGGAATGGCCGTTTCGGCCCGATAGCGGACCAGATGCATGCTTCTAAACCTCCCAACCGAAGGAGGTATGCCATGCAGCACTCATCGAACGACACTCATCCCGCGGCACCTAAGGTTCCGTGGAACAA
>Ga0268299_1000825_pt1 | contig 76222 bp, 55 predicted proteins | sample NOBtaG_FD_193484 | JGI IMG/M metagenome (GOLD analysis project Ga0268299, IMG submission 193484) | Activated sludge microbial communities from bioreactor in Nijmegen, Gelderland, Netherland - NOB reactor | ecosystem: Engineered > Bioreactor > Aerobic > Activated sludge | place: Netherlands... | reverse complement strand
ACGGCTCACCCCACCGACTTTATCGTCATGGTGGTGGACGGCGCCAGTTCCCACCTCGCCAAGGATCTGATCATTCCCGAGAATATCCGCCTTCATCGCTTGCCGGGACACTCCCCCCAACTCAATCCCCAAGAACATCTGTGGGACGAACTTCGGGAGAAAGAATTCCCCAATCGGGTGTTTGCCGACATGGCCGGAGTCCTTCAGCAATTGGAGCAGGGGCTGCCCCGGCTCTCCGCCGACACCGACCGGGTCCGCAGTATCACGGCGTGGCCCTGGATAATTAGTCTCAACTTGATAGCGAACTAGAATAAGGCGGCTCCGTTGAAGGGAGCCCCACGGTCGTGGAGTTTCTTCACGAGATTGATAACTTCGCGTCCTAACCCGACTTTCGTTACTGAGGAGGCAGCGGTTGGAAAATTCTCGGGAAGCCGGGGTTTTGGAGTCCGAGGTCTGCACTACATCGGCTCGGGAAGAACGGTGGCCTCGGCGGTGATTCTGGGGCGGGGTTGTTCCGGTAGGGTGAGTTTGAGCTGGTCCAGCAACAGATGTTGTTCCGGGGTGCGCTCGGTGTAGCGGGGCAACACCAATTGGCGTCCATCGGTGGGGGGGATGCAGACATCGAGCATCTGGAGGGCGGCCATCTTCTCCATCGCCACCTACCGAATCGCATGCCGGTGCCCGTTGTGTCGCATCAATTCCTCAATACACGCCGTGAAGGTCGTGTAGTCCTTCCTCTCCGTCGCGGCGCTCCAGCAGGTCCGCAAACGCCGTCAGGTACTCCTGCCCCTTGCGCAGATTCATCTCGTCCACACCGATCTGAACCACCTCCGAGAAATCCAAGGCCGCATACGCCAGAGCCGGGTGTCTGCCTCGCCCAGGAGCTCCCCGGCCTGCTTCACCGGCATCTTCCGCATCAGGGTCAGCGCAAAGGCCTCGAAGTCCCGGGTGAAATGCTTTCCTTCTCCTCCTATGGAGTCGGCACCGTCTACACCTTGCCGCAGCTCTTACAAGCGTGTCTCCTTTGCATCGTTCAATCACCGGTTGGTGGCGAAGAATTCGCAGACCACGGGGCGATGGTCGGAGGCCAGGCCCCAGTTGGGACCCGAGAAGACATAGCTGCCATCCGCCTTCCACTCTCGGGACATCCCCTTGCTCAACAAAATGTAGTCAATGCGGCTGTAGGTGTCCTCTTTGCCGTAGAAATGGGTCCAGGTGACGGTGCGGTAGCCGTCTTCTTTCTTGCTATCGCCGTTGCGCTCGTACGGCCGAGTGTCGGTGAGCGCCGATTTGCCGCGCCCCACCAGCGTCCGGACCGCTTCGCTGTCCCGGGTGTCATTGAAATCACCGCAGACTACGACGTTGGCGTTCGGGGAGGCGTTGAGGATCGCATCCACCTTCTCCCGCAGAATCCGGGCTTCGGCGGCGCGGAGTTCCGCCTCGTCGGCGACCGCGGTCTGGCGGCGGGACTTGAGGTGCGTGGTGAGCAGCGTGAAGCGGTAGCGTGGGGTGATCTCGATCTCGACTTCGGCGATGCCCCGGCTGGTGAAGAGACGCCGTCCGTTGAGCAGGAAGGATTCGCGCGAATGCGGCCGCCGGGCGGCAAACGGATGCCGGCTTAGGACCCCGACGAAGATGTTGGTGTCCCATCCGGACACATGCTCCAAATGCGGCAGGTCCAGTCCGCCTTGCTTGAGCTGGGACTGCAGTTCTTCCAGGGCTCCGCGATCGCCAATTTCCTGAAGCGCCAGGACGTCCGGCCGTATGGCCAGGATCTGCCGGATCACCTGGCCCCGGCTTTCGGCCGATTTTGCCGGGCGGTTCCCGAACGGCCGAAGGTGATAGTTCTCCAAGTTGAAGGTCGCCACACGGAAGGTGTCCGGTGGCGGCGTCTGGGCGGCGCCGGGCGCGAACACCGCGAGCAGGACGACGGCGAGGAGGGCAACAGCGCGGGGAAGTCGGATCTTCGGCGGGAAGATCCTGGCGGAACGATGGCGGCGCACAGGATGGAGGGAAATCGTTGCTGAACCGTTCGAGGTCCGAAGCCTGCATCCCCTGGAGGACGGTCCAGGGGGCCCATCGGCTCGAAGGACCGCCGTCAGCATGGGCGAAGCGACGGGCCTGCGGTCATCCCCAAAATTCGGCGGTCTTGAGTCCTTGACGCGGGGCCCCTCGCAGGAGGCACGGCAAGGCGCTCACTCCTGAAGTCCCGCCTTCTTGAGCTTCGGAGCGATCACCCGCTGGCAGTAGGGGTTCCGGTTCTTGTTTAGGCGGTAGTAGTTCTGATGGTAGTTCTCGGCTGGATAAAACTCCGATGCCTGGGTGATTTCGGTCACGATGGGCTGGCTGAATTCCTTGGCGGCCTCGGCTCGGGATTTCTCGGCGACCGCCTTCTGCACTTCCCCCGTGTAGTAAATGGCCGAGCGATACTGGGTGCCCACATCCCCGCCCTGGCGATTGAGGCTGGTCGGATCGTGCACCTTCCAGAACTTGGTCAGAATCTTCTCCAAGCTGGTGGCCTTCGGGTCGAAGACGATCATCGCGACCTCGGCGTGGCCGGTGGTCCCGTCGCAGACCGCATCATAGGTGGGGTTCTTGACATGCCCGCCCATGTATCCGGAGGTCACCGACAACACGCCCGGGATCTGCTGATACACCGCTTCCGTGCACCAGAAACATCCGGCGCCCAGCGTGATCACCTCGGCGCCCGGCGGAACCGCGGGCTGGGGGGCGGGCTTCTTGGGGGAGGCGCTGGCGTCGGGGCCTGCAGGCTGGCTCATGCAAAGGAAGAGGCCCAGGCTGGGGAGCAGAGCCAGTCGAAGGATTCGGTTCATGATGCGCGTCACTTGCGGGATCATGGCACCGCATCCCGATTAGCCAATAGCCAAGGGGGGCTTGTGGAGTGCGGAGCCTCGCGTCGTTTTGGATTGGAGCCTGAAGAAGCGGTTGGGACTCCCTGTTCGACCCGCATCTCCCCTTCCGCGTTTCCTGCAGCGGCCCGTTTTTTTATACCCCAGCCACGAGGCCTTCGACTGCCGTCCACCATTGGTGATACAGGCGCTCGAGCGTTTCCCGCGGGTCCTCCAATAGGAGCGTCTCACGCAATCGCGAGGCATACATGCCGAAGGACAGTGGCGGCACTTGGGCGATGCGCCGGAGGCGGACCGGGAACCCGCGATCCCGATGTGCCGCCAGGAATTCCACAGCCGACGGGGCATCCAGGAAGTTGTGCAGCGCATCGCGGCGGGCTTCGCGCAGCAGGACGTGTCCTGGTTCGTGGCGGGACAGCACGTTGAAGAGCACTTCCGCGGACCACTGCAGCTTTCGGAGCGGCTTCTGCTGGCCGAAATGCTGCCGGTACACCATCAGCCCGGTTTGGGCGGCGTTGCGAAAGTGGTATTTCAGCAAATCGGAGTTCGCGAGCGAGGCCTCCAACTGCTCCATGAAGTCCCGCGGATCCAGCAGGTCCCGCCAAAATTCCGGAGACCAGGTGGCGGGGGCGGCCAGCGTGAGCACAAATCCGTAGTCGTCGGGCGACGCGATGGCGTTGCCGGCGCCATCGCCACGACGGGCCAGGCGCCAGGCGACCACCCGGCTGAGCGCGTCGTTGGCGGCGCGGCCAATGAGGGTGTGGACGAAGACCAGGTGCCGCATCCCTGCGGGCACCGGGGTGGAACTCCTCACGAGAGATGGCTCCGCCGGCACCGGCAGCTTGAAGAGGGTGGGTTGCGTCAGGGTCGGGCCTCGTTCCGCAGGACGCGGACGTTGCTTCCGGGGAGCCGCCGGTTCCGGTTGTGCTTCCGCCGGCTCGATGAACTCTTCGATCAGCACCGTGTCCGGGCCGGGAATTTCGCTGAGCTGATGCTGGGCCGCGTGGGTGCGGAAGATCACCGTGGCGTTTTCCGAACCGCATTCTAGCCGTTCCGCGATCCACGGAATCAGTGAAGGGGTTTCTCGGAACGGCATGGCTTCGATGCGCGACCTCAGTTCCGCCCGGAAGGCGGCGATCTCCCGGCCCACGCGATTGGACAGTGGCATCTTGTTCGCTCCCCAGCGGGGAACGGTCGGAGTGGCGCCATCGGCGCGGGATACCCAGGCCTCCAGCGTGCCCACCCGCTCCAGCCGCAGCGCCCGTCCACCGAGGCTGAAGACGTCCCCTGGACTCAGCCGTCCGAGGAACGACTCCTCGACAGTGCCGAGCGTCTGCGTGTGCAGGGCGATTCGCACCGTGCCCTCGGAGGGAATGGTGCCGGCGTTCTGAAGAAAGTCGCGTCGCGGAGGCCCGTCCCGTGCCTCAAATGTGCCTGCATCGGTGTCCCGGAGGATCTTGCCGAACGTGTCCGCGTACTGCCGCTGCAGGGAACGTCCGCCGCCTGCGAGGTAGTCGAGCACGTCGTCGAACTCCGTCCGAGGGAGGTTCCGGTACGGTGCGGCGCCCCGCGCGAGCGCGAAGGCCGCTTCGTCAGACGCGGGACCCAGGCAGGCGAGTCCCATCAGATGCTGGGCCAGGACATCCAGCGGGGCGTTCGGGATCCGGACCCGGTCAAATTGCCCGAGGCGTCCGAGTCGGGCCATGGCGGCGCACTCGACCAGGTCGCCGACGTTGGTGGCCATCAACAGGCCGCGGCTCAGGGAGTGGACCTGGTGCCCGGCCCGGCCGGTGCGTTGCACGGCCCGGCTGACGCCCTTCGGCGTGGAGAGCATGACCACGAGATCAATGCTGCCGATGTCAATGCCCAGCTCCAGCGACGTGGAGCAGACCACGGCGCGCAGTTCGCCGCGCTTGAGGCGGTCCTCCACCTCGAGTCGCAGGTCGCGGTCGAGGCTGGCGTGATGGCATTCGATCTGATCCGCCAGGGCCGGCAGCAGTTCCTTCAATCCATGCGTCGCCATTTCCGCGCCGCTGCGGGTGTTGGTGAAGACCAGGGTCGTGCGGTGGGCGGTCACCAGACGCGCCAGATCGCGGAAGAGGCGGGCGCCGGAGTATCCCGCCGGCGGATAGGGATTCCTGCGGAGCGGACTGTACACCTGAAGATCCAGTTTCCGGAGGTCGGTGGCTTGGACCACCTGGCACGGAGGACCGCCACCGGTGAGAAACCCCGCCACGGCGTCCGCCGGGAACACCGTCGCGGAGAGGCCGATTCGCTGGACGCGCCGCACCACCGTGGCGGGCGCCGGCGCATCGCCTTCGGGGATGCGCTGGAGGGCGTCGAGACGCTCCAGGCTCAGCGCGAGATGGGCGCCCCGCTTGTTTTCGGCCAGCGCATGGATTTCGTCCACGATGACCCATCGGACCTGTTCCAACGCGCGCACCCAGCGCGATTGGCTGAGCAGCAGCGCCAGGCTTTCCGGGGTCGTGAGGAGGATATGGGGCGGACACGCCCGCTGGCGTTCCCGCTCGGCCGGTGGAGTGTCTCCGGTTCGCAGCGCGACGCGGATCGGCGGCTCGGATCCGTACACGGCCTCCAGCGGACGCCGGAGATTCCGGTGCAGATCGTAGCCGAGAGCCCGCAGGGGAGAGACGTACACCGCGTGAATGGTGTCGGCCAGCCGTCCGGCGGCTTGTTCCGAGGCCAGCGTGTCCAGCACCTCCAGGAACGCGGCCAGGGTCTTGCCGGTGCCCGGCGGGGAAAGGATGAGCAAGGAATGGCCGTCTCGGATGCGCGGCCAGGCCGCCGCCTGGGCCGGGGTTGGCTTTCCCAGGCAGCGGTCGAACCAATCCCGGAATACCGATGTCCCCGTCGCCACCACGCCGTCAGCCTATGTCGCAATCCCGGGACGGCAACGGTTCGGGCGGCTACTCCTCCACCGTCACTACGAACGGCGCGGTGCGCACGAGCCCGTCCACGCGAACTTGGATCCAAACGAAGTACCGGCCCGCGCTAGGAAAGACATAGGGGAAACGGACCTCACCCGAGCTTCCGAGCGCGGCAGCCTCTGCCGGAGGGACGGCTTCCAGGTCGCCGCAGTTGGCGTCCGAAGCCTGCGCCCCGGCCTCGCCGCCGAGCTTGGCTGCAAAGACACGGGCGGCGGCCATGGACAGCGAACCGGCCGGATGGAGGTGAGCAAACACGGCGCCGTCATCGCGCTGCAACGCAGCGTGCCCCAGCATGCGGAGGTAGGGTTGAAGGGGGGCAGGGGATCCGTTCACCCTCCGTGCCCGCGCGATCAGGACCGACGGCTGGGCTGCCCTAAGGGGTCCGGTCTCGAGCTCAACGGTGATGCCGTCGTCCATGGAGACCGCGCGGCTGGCGGCGTCTGGCATGGCGGGGCTCCAGGCCGAATCCCGGTCGAGGGAGGCGGGACCCAGTCCGGACAATGCGACTCGATTGGTGAGGGTCTGGGTAAACCCGGCGGCGTGGGCGAGTTCGGTGAACACGCGATAGGATCCCGACGGAAGGGAGGGAAGCCTGGTGACGAACCGTCCGTCGCCATCCGCCTCGGGATGCAGATGGGCGAAGGCGGGAATCCCGCCGACGGAGGATTCCCCCACCAGGAACAAATGCAGCAGCTTGCCATGATCCTCCACGAGGCGATGCCCGGGATCCCGGCGGCGCGGGTCGGAAATGTCCAGCGTGAGGCGGTTTGGGGAGCCTCCGGACTCCTGGAGCACTTGATGGGCGTACTGGCGGTACAGCGCCCGGCTCTGATGGGCTCCATCCACCCGCCCCCACCAAACTTCGAATCCCGCCCCCGCTCCCGCGACCAGACAGACGGCCACCGCGCCCGTGATCCCCACAGCGCGACGCCGGGGAGGCACAGCGCGGGAGTCCGGCGGCAGCGTGGCTTCCCGGGCGGCGGCGATGGCGATGGCGATTACGCCGAGGGCGAGCCCGGCGCTAAGCAATCCCAGCACCACTCCCAGCCATGGCGGCATGGGTTTTCGAACGTGGGCTTCCGAGTTGACCGGCACCAGCGCAGTGCCGCCACTGGCCCCGTCCGACCCGTTCATCTCCACCTGCACCTCGATGCCGTGGGCGCCGCGGGTCATCAGCCACAATTCAGCAGCATAGCGGTTGGTTTCCCCCGGCACGGATCGCGCCACGTCCGGCTGAGGCGCGCCCGCTCGGTCGGTTCGCCAATGCAACGGCAGCACCCGCACCCGTTCCGGAGTTCCCTGGAGCACTTGGATGGTGATGCTGGCCAATCCGGGCACGACGTCCGGTTGTCGAACCACCACCTGAATCGGTACGGATCCCGCGCGCCCCTCGAAGACGATGTATGGGCTGTTGACATGGGCCGAAACCCTGGGGGCTACCCCAAGGCTCCACAGGATCCAAAACAGGACGAGGGTCGCCGGCGGGGATTGGAGGCGTTGCATTGGCGGGCCTGGATGGAATGGACGGCGGTGTCAGCGCTGCACCCGACTCAAGAAGGCCCCCGCTGCGGATCCGATAGCTCCCGACAGGCAGGCGAATCCGATCGCCCGGCCCCACGTGCTGGCCGACACGGGATCCTGGCGGACGCGCCAAAAGGTCTCCTGGCCGGCGTCGCGCCGCGCCATGTATCCAAGGAAGCGCCCGTGCCCGGCGACCCACGCATTGTCTGCCGCCGGATGGATCAGGTACTTCGAAAAGTACCATTGCGCCGGACTGAACGTTCCGACGAACAGCACCGCGGCGGCGGCGATTCGCAGCGTGCGTGCGGCTCTCGAATTCCAGCGGCGCGTCACGAGATAGAGGCCGTCCACCGCGATTGCGGGAACGATCAGGAGCAGCGGAAATGCCGGCGGCACCATGTGGGTCACACGGTTGAAGACCGGTGCAAGCCCGGGCTCCGCGGGAAACAGCGGGAGGATCCACACCATGGCGACAAGGAGACCGGTGTACACCAGGGCCACCCGGGTGGCCGGCCATGACACCGGCGCCATTCGGGCGGCCGCCAGGAGAAAGGCCGGATAGAAGGCCGCGGAGACGACATGGAATTGCGCCGTATGCTGGAGGTTGGGGAAGCTCAATTCGGTCAGCAGCACCGAGGCTAGGGCCAGTTGGATGCCCATGGCGATTACGACCCAGGCCGCCCGCGGCCCGCCTCGCCCATCGGGACAGCGGTTCCGCGCCGCCGCCGCCAGGAGCACTGCGCCGACGGCGACGCCATACATCCCTGCGGCCAGCAGGGCGTGGGGCGGCGAAAGGATTCGTACGTCGAGTCCATAGGCATTGTGCCACCAGTCGTCGAGCGGCGCCGAGACCAGCATTGCCGCACCGCCCCAGGCGGCCACCCAGGCGCCCAGCGGCGCGCGCAGCCCGAGAATGCCGATGCTCGCGAGAGGGACGTCGCCGGTCGGCTTCCCAGTGGCCCGCCACAGGAGTCCTGAGGCCACCAACCCGGCCAGCACCCCGCCGAGGTAGATCATCAGGTGTGCCGGCGTCCAGAAGGTGTCGCGCCCGATGGTGACATGCCACGAGATGTCCCAAAGGATGCCGATGGTAATGCAGGCCGAGGCGGCCACCAGTACCCCGACCGCCCCCGAGACCCAAAGGTTCGTGCCGGTCAGGCGCGCAGCCGGCGGATTTGCGGAATCCATGACAGACAGTTGCCATGCCGCCGCCAATCGTCCAAGCACCGAACAGATTTCAGATTGGTGCCCGGAGAATTTTGTTCGGAGTCCCGGCTTCAGCCGGCTGCGCGTCATTCGCCATCTTGCCGTCGAGTGACCTCTGACGCGCCTTTGCCGACTGGAGCTCAACCGCCTAAAGGCGGGACTCCGAACAAGGAACTACCGCGCCAGGTCCTTCCGGGGAAACAGCGGCACCGGCTCTCCGACCGTATGGCCGGGATGTAGTCCTCCCCATGCCGCCAGTGCGCGGCGATCCGCCGCGCCTTCAATGCCGAGCTGGGAAAAGATCCTCGTGGCGGTGTCCGGAATAAAAGGCCAGAGGAGCACAGCCAGAATCCGGCAGACCTCGACTAGATTGTAGAGCACCTCGTCCAGGCGCGCGGACTGCGAGGGATCCTTGGCCAAACTGAACGGCCGGGTCTGGTCCACGTACTGATTGGCCCGGTTGACCAGCACCCAGATCGCGACCAGGGCATCCTGCAATCCATGGCGGTCCAGGGCGGCGGTTGTGTCCCGCACCACCGCGTCCGCCTCGGATTCCAGTTCCCGAGAAACCGACGGCACCACGCCGCCGCGATACTTGCGCAGCATGCTCACCGAACGGTTCACCAAATTGCCCAGACCGTTGGCCAGTTCGGCATTGTACCGCGCCCGGAATCCCTCGTCGGTCCAGTTGCCGTCGGGTCCGATGTCGAGTTCCCGCACGACATAGTACCGGAAGGCGTCGAGGCCCCACTCGGCGATGACCGCGAGCGGATCCACGACATTGCCCGTGGTCTTGCTCAGCTTGGCGCCGTCCTTCTGCCACCAGCCATGCGCGAGCAGGGTCGGCGGCAGTGGGACGCCCAGCGACTTCAGCATGATCGGCCAGTACACGGCATGAAACTTCAGGATGTCCTTGCCGATCAGGTGAACGTCGGCGGGCCATACCGACAGGTCCCCGGACGGCGCCGTGAATTCGGGTCCCAGCAGTCCGGCCGCGCCCGGATCCCCGAGCGCGGCGGGAACCGAGATGTAGTTCACCAAGGCATCGAACCAGACGTAAGTGACGTAGGCGGAATCGAAGGGCAGGGGGATTCCCCAGCTCAGGCGGGACGCCGGACGGCTGATGCACAGGTCGGCCAGGGCTTGGGTGCGAAGAAATCCAAGCACCTCGTTGCGCCGCGTCTCGGGCTGGATGAACTCCGGATGCGTTTCGATGTGCTCCAGCAGCCATGCTTGGTGACGCCCCAGCCGGAAGTACCAGTTTTCCTCGACGAGTTCGGTCACTTCTCCCCATTGAGGATCCCAGGTGCCGTCCGGATTCCGGTCCTTTTCCGTCAGAAAGGTCTCCTCCTTCACCGAGTAAAAGCCGCGGTACTCGGCCTTGTAGAAGTGGTCGCCGGCGTGCAGATGGCTCAGGATGGCTTGAACGACCCGCTGATGCCGGGGTTGGGTGGTGCGGACGAACTCGTCATTGGAGATGCCGAGGCGGGTGATGAAGTCCTGCCATTGCACCGCGAGTTCATCGCAATAGGCCTGGGGCGACTGGCCCCGTTCCGAGGCGGCCTGCTGGACCTTCTGCCCATGCTCATCCAGTCCGGTGAGGAAGAACACTGCATCGCCCCGACTGCGCCGCGCCCTGGCGATGACGTCGGCCACGATTTTTTCGTAGGCGTGCCCGAGGTGCGGCGCGCCGTTGACGTAGTCAATGGCCGTCGTGAGGTAGAAGCGCTTGCTCATCGGCAAGCGGGAACATTCGGGAAGGAGGCCTCAAAGCTCAAAGCCCAAATCGGGAGCCCTGGCAGAGCGCGGAAGGGAGAATGGCCGGCCAGGTTCCGAATCACCGAATTCTCGGCGCCTGCGTCATTTGGGGGGCGGCGCGCCGCTGGAAACCTTGACCGATCCGTCGGTTCCCAACTCCGCCTCCAAGGGAATATTGGTGGTGGGAATCACGGGGGCCGGCCGGCGGATGCCTTCGTTGAGCACCTGGGCGCCTTTCTTCCCCGTGCCGTAGATCCCGCGCCGGATCCAATCGCTGCGCCGCGCCACGTTCAACTCGTCCTTCAGCTTGTTCACCCGCTCGCGCAGGGTCGCGAGGTCGTTGAACCGGCGTTCCAGATCGGCTTTTTCCGCCAGCAGCCGACGCAATTCCTTCTGCAGTTGATCGCGGTTGCCTTCGCTGGCGGCGAGCTTGCGCTCCGTGTCCGAAATCTTTCCGTTCAGCGTCCGGATTTCGCCATTCAACCCTTCCATCCGCTGGGTCAGGTCGTCGCGTTCCCCCTCCAATTCGCTGATCTGCCGGTCGCGCTTCTCGATCTGCGCCTGGGCGGCTGTCGCAGCGGCCTTGGCGTCGGCCGCGGTTTTGATCAATGCCTCGGCGGTGGTGTTCCACCGGTTGGAAATGACGCCCAATTCCTGGGTGCGCAGCGCCAGGTTGGTCTGGAGCCGCAATCCTTCCCGCTGTTCCTGGGTGAGGCGCGTGGCGGCTTCGACCAATTCATTGGACATCCGGGCCATTTGAGCGCCCGCCTCCGCGGCGCGCTGGCCGGAGTCTCGAAAGGTCAGCAGCCAGCCGATGCCGAGACCGAGGGCCAGCAGCCCCAGAAAGATGCTGAGGGTCTTCGAATTCATGAATGGGTCCCAAGCTGACGCCATGCCACATCCCAGGCAAGGGCCTCGAGAAGCGGACGAGAGTGGCGGCTTGCGGGAAAGACGCCCGGCGGTACCCTGAATTCATGCAAATTCCGGATCGAGCGGGGGTGATGCTCCTGGAGGGTTGCCCCTTGTTCCCTCGGGCCATGATGCCCCTGTTCATCTTCGAACCCCGCTATCGAAGCTTGCTGGCGGATGCGTTGAACGGAGATCGGATGATGTGCCTGGCTGCGCGCCAGCCGGGGTCGGGGCCTGAGCGCCCAAACCGGCTGGCCGGTCTGGGGCTCATCCGGGTGTCTGTCACCAATCCCGACGGCACGTCGCATCTGATGTTGCAGGGCCTTACCCGCGTCCGGCTCGGACGGGCCGTGCAAACCAAACCCTACCGGGTGCACCGGATCGAACCGGCGGAGGAGCAATCCTCCGAGACCTTGGTCGCCGACGCCCTGGTCGCCCGCCTGCTGGACCTGGTGGAGACGCGGCTGCGGTTGGGGGTGCCTTTTCCGCTCCCGATGCTACTCCAGATGGCAGGCGCCGAGGAACCGCCCGGCACGGTCCGCATCGAGGACTGCCTCCGGGCGCTGCGCGAAATCCAGGATCCGGGGGTGCTGGCAGACTTGGTCACCACCCTCTTGATTGGCAATGCCGCCACCCGGCAGATCGTCCTGCAGACATTGGATGTCGAGGAGCGCCTGCGCCACGTGGTGCATTTCCTGATGACCACCGTCGAAGGACTTCAGAAGAAAGCCGCCCGGTGAATCTCCCCGCTCTCGACGAAAATCGTCTCCGGGCCGCCACCACGGACGAAATCCACACGGCCCTGTTCCTGCAGTTGGTGTCGGGGCACGCCCAGATGGCCCTGATCCTCCTCGGTGAACTGCCGCATCCCGACACCGGGCACCCGGCGCCGTCGGACGCCTCCAGCGGCAAGGTGTTCATTGATCAATTGGAAATGCTGGAGGCGCGCACCCGGGGCAACCTGAACACGGAGGAGACCCGGATGCTTGAGCAGGCGTTGCGTGTGACCCGCCGTGCCTTGGCGTCGGTGTTGGACCGGCAGTCCGGTTGAATTGTTTCTTCTGGACCACGAACGGAGCTGAACAGGATACCCTGGGTCAGAGAGGAGCGTGGATGAATGACGCCCCCCGCCTATCCTACCGAGTCCCGACCGGATGGGGAATCCGGGTCACAGGTTCCGAAGACAGCGCATTGATCAATGCGAGCGCGCTTTTCCGCGACCAAGGACGGATCAGCGGCGCGGTTGCTGCCGTCGCCGCCTTAGCCTTGAAGCGGATTGCACGCCTCGATTTTGCGCGCGGCTTCGGCGTAGTAGTCTTCATACCGTTGAGAATGATGGAGCGCACCCTTCGGGGCAAGTTCGCTCTCTTGGATCACGAGCGCTATTCCTCGCACGTCTTTTGCACCCGTATTGTGCAGCAGCAAGAAGGACACGCGATCGTGATGTCGGTATCGCCGCAGCAGCTTCACGATTGAAGTTTGCACTGCACGGTGATTGCCGGACAGTTCTGCCAGCGGGACGCTTCGCCCCTCGGTCAATGCCCTTTCGATTGCGCCGTAGAGGGCCAGTTCGATATTGCGAAAAACGTATGCGATTTCCACGCGCCAGCCGCCTTTGAGTGAGAGGTCAATCATCTTTCGGGCCCACCGCGTGTCCTTCAGCGTTCCATCCCACGCGAGGCTGGGCATTGGCGCATGTTCAAGCGCGTGCGTTTTGCCAGCGCCCCAACCGCCTGCCATAAATCGAACGACTGTCCGCCGCCGTCGGCTGTGGATTTCTCGTTCGAGCCGACCGTGCGCATAGCGCCACGCCAGATCCCAGCTTGGTACCAGGTCGCGCGCCTTTCCCACCGGCGTGTCGCGGTAGCGTGTGTCCAGAAAACGCGCGAGGTCGGTGCTGACAATGCGTCCGCCGTGGGAGCCTTCCAATGCGTCGTAGCGGCGATCGGCTTCTGCTTTATCCTCGAGCAGGGCGATGAGTTCCGCCTTGGCTGACTGTTGCTTGCGGGAAAGTCGCTTCGGAATATTCATGGGGGCAGACGCTTCCGCCGATCAGGTGTTCCGGGGCTGCGCTGGCACTGTTTGGAAGTCTCTTTCCGCACCGCAGAAGTTCGGAGATAGAGAAAGAGGCGGGATGTTGGTTCTGGGGTGGGAAAGACGCCATCTTCCGCTTGTGAAGCTGGCGTTTTTGCTGTCGGGCTTCCGGATGAAACTTTGCCCCGTGCATTCGGGTGATGTTCCTGGCGTGAAACTGTTCCTGATTCTGGTGGCGTGGTGCCTTCTCCTGGTGGTTTGTTGGCCGCTGGCCCTGGCGGTGTTGGTTCTGTTTCCCGTGGTCTGGCTGGTGGCGCTCCCGTTTCGCCTCCTCGCCTTGGTGGTTCACGCCGTTTTCGCCTTTCTGCGGGCGCTGCTCCTGCTGCCAGCTCGTATCCTCAGTTTCGGCCGCAAATCCTGACGTCCCCATCCAGGCTTTACGGCCCTTGCGTCCTTTGCGTGAGGCTCACGCCGAGGACGCAAAGGGCGCAGGGAGGGCCGATGTTCAGCTTCCCGGAGGCAGGATTTCCAGGCCGTACCGGCCGGCGATTTCCAGCACCCGTGAAATGTCCTGCTGCTCCTCTGGAGTCAGGGCACCGATCTCCTCGAAGAAGTTCTCAAAGCCCGAAGGGGTGATCACGCACATCAGCCGGCCGGGTCCGCTGCCCACGTAACGATAGGTGTGCGGGATGTCCCGGGGTGCAAAAAGGGTGCTACCTTCCTTCGCCAGCACCGTCTTTCCTCCAATGTGGAATTCGTACTCGCCCTGAAGGATCTGAAAGGTTTCGTCCTCACGGCGATGGATGTGCAGCGGGGGGCCGCCGGACGGACTGTCGTGCGACTCCACCACGCTGAGCACGCCGTTGGTGTCGCGTCCGCGAATCCGGATCCAGATGGGGAGGCCAAGGACGTTGACTCGAGTGCCGCCGGTACTGGGAATTTCAATGGGGTTCATGGAAGGTTTGCGGAAATCCACTGTCAAAGAATGTGCGGAGTGTTTGCGTTCCACGCTGCCGGCGGCAAGCCGGGATCTTTTTGCCCTGGCCTGAAAGGCCTGGAGACCCCAGCCCGGGGCTGCGGCTGACGGCCGCTGCCCCGGGGGATTGGGGCGATGGAGAGGTTCTGCGCCCTGAAGGGGCGCCGGAGACTCCAACACCTCTCGCGGCGCCACGCGGGATCCCCGCCCTATGGGGTCCTCGACCCTCCGGTGGAATTCCTTGGAGCTCTGGCGCCTTTTCAAGGCGCGGACGGTCGGAGATTCCTCGCCCAGGGCATCGCCGCAGGCTCAGCCCTTGGGCTGGGGTCTGTGGCCCCGTCAGGGCCAAAAAATCGAGATGCGCCCCTCCCTCCTCCGCGGCCTTTGCGCCCCTTGCTTGAGGCATAGAGCCGCTCAGCAACCGTGTTGTGCCTGGACGTCATTTGCCGCCCGCATTGGACAGCAGGAAGGCGAGCAGTTGGTTGAAATCTGACGGTGAAAGCGTCTCACCGAAGTTCTCGGGCATCAGGGATTGATCGCTTTCCTTGCGCTCCACGACGTCAGAGCGGTTCACGGAGAACTCCTGGCCGGCAGCATCGGCCAGCACCAGAACGTTGCCTTCCTCCCGGCGCAGGAGGCCGGCCTGAACGTCGCCGTCCTTGAGCGTCAGCAGGGTCTGACGGAAGGCGCGGTCCACATTGCGGTTCGGGTCGAGGATGTCCTCGGCGAGGCGCTCCGCGCCGCGGTCGCCGATGCCGGTCAGTTGCGGACCGACCAGGCCACCGGCCCCGGCGATCTGATGGCAGACGGCGCAATGGGTCTCGAAGATCCGGTGTCCCGCCGCCGGATCCCTGGCCACCGCGGCGAACCCGTTGAGCCGGGCGGTGATGAGATTGGCGCGCAGTTCGTCCATCGGCTCCAGGTCCCGGGTGAGGCGTTCGAAGCGCGTCTGCCAGTCCGGCGGATTCGCCCGCTGCAGCCGGCCCCGGGCGCTGGCCGTTTGCAGGAGCCTCGCCGAGGCGTCGCCCTTCTCGACCGACGTCAGGAAGGCGTCGGCTCCGTCGGCCGTGGCGCACAGGGGCACCGCCCAGCGCAGTTGAACGCGGTAGGGCATGCTCCGCATGGCCGCGAGGACCGGCGCCCGGCCTTCGGCGGTGTTCATCTCGGCCAGGGTGATACCGAATCGCTCGCGCAGTACCACCGGTTCGGCACCATCCTGAAGCCGCGGCCCGAGCGCGGTGACGGCCGCTGCGGGATCGAGGCGCGCCAGCCCCTTGCCGGCTGCGGCGCGAGCGTCTGGATCGCCCGGCTGGACGGCCAATTCCTTAAGCCTCGGGACGGCATCCAGCATCTCCAGCCGCGCAGCAAATCCGGCCGCGCCGGCGATCCGTTCCGCAGCAGCCCGCGGTGACGCTTCGGGAAAGGTCAGACCGCCTTCGACATCCCCCAAGGCAATCCACGCGTAGGCATCCCCGTTGTCGGCGTCGGTCACCTCCAGGAACACCCGGCGTGCCGCCAACGCCGAGGTGTCCCAGGTGATTCGCCGGGCGACGTCTGATCGCGGCGCCGCGGCCTCATGCGTCACCCGGCCGGTTCCCGCCTCGCGAAGGCGCACGAAGTTCCGGTGCTGTGGCGGCTGGTCGGGGAACCCGTCGTGGCCGCAGAGCCAGAACGCCAGGGCGGCGCCGGCGGTGAACTCCGGGGAACGGAGCGTTCCGGTCAACTCCTCTCCCGCCGGCTGGCTGGACAGCGCCCGCAGGACCCTCCCGTCATCCCGGCGGCGCTCCTGGAAGGTCCACGGGTTCTCCGTCGGCGCCGCGTCCACCGGCACGCTGATCCAGGTGGAGCCCCGGTGGCCGTCGAGCAGAATTCGCACGAGGTCCACTCCCCAATCTCGAAGCGCCTGGGGCACAGCGCCGCCGCGGCGTTGCAGCCCTTCATCCACGGCGCGGAACAACATCAGTTGAACCTCGGTCTGCCCGGAGAAACGAGTCCGAACCTGGGTAACCAAGCCGGAGAGTTCGGACTCCGGGGCAAAGCGCGCGGCATGCCGAAGGGCGTCCCTCAGGGACGGAGAACCGGTCTCCGGCAGCCAGGGCACTTGCTTCAGGAGAAAGCGCGCCGCCTGGGGTGATTGGACCGCCACCGCCACCTCCGTCAGGGCGCGAAGGTCCGCCTCCGGCCACGCGGGCGCCGACAGCACCGCTTCCAGCACCCGGGCATCCGCCAGTTGGTCGCGGAGCGCCATGCGGACGACATACAGAAGGTGGGTGTCGGCTGCGGGAACGGAGGCCCGTAGATCGAGGAGCGGACGGAGGTTGCCAAAGTCCGGCGCGGTGCCGAGCGCCTCCGCGGCGCATCGTTGAACGAGGGCATCGGAGTCTCGGAGAGCAGCGATGGAAAGCTGACGTTGTCCGCTCGCGACGCCCGGGCCATTGGGACTTGCCGCCGCCCGGCGGCCTCGCTCGGCCAGGATCCTCTGGGCATGCACCCGCAGCAGTGAGTGGGTGTGGGTGACGGCGTTGCGAAGCGCCGCGTCGTCCAAGTTCCCCAGCCGCTCCAGAAGCCAGAGCAGATGCACCTGCTGAAGTTCCGGCACCCTATCCTTCGTTGAACCGGTCCCGGAGGGAGCCGCTGATCGCAACGCCTTCTGGAGCGTCTCCGCGGCTGAAGCGCCAAAACGGTCCTCGATCTCGGTGGTAGCCAGCATCCGGCGGGTCAGGTTGGGAGAGCCCATTTCGGCAATGAGTCCGCCGAGGTCGCTGGCCAACGCCGCCGGACGCAGCGGGGCAGGGGACCGGCCGCCGGTATAGATCACGCGCCAGATGCGCCCCCGCTCCCGATCGCGACCCGGATGCAACAGGGGCACCTCATAGTGGCCGATGATCCGGTTGTAGAAGTCCGCCACGTAGAGCGCGCCGTCGGGTCCGAGGGCGGTGTCCACCGGGCGGAACCAGGGATCGTTACTGGTGAGAAAATCGGGCTGCTCCGTGGCGCGGGGCGTGGAGCCGTGGAAGGCGACCGTGTCCCGATTCAGCCGGCTTGTCATCACGTTGCCGACCAGGAAAGTGTTCCGATACTCCGCCGGCCACAGGTCATCCTCGTAGAAAAATGCGCCGTCAATGGCGGTGCTCCCATGGGCGTGCTCCAGCATGACCGGCGCAAAGCCCAGGCCGTCGTGGGGTTTGCCAAAGCTCGGATACCACCCGCCGGCGAGCAGTTGATAGAGGGGCGCGGTGTGGCAGTCGCTGGAATACAGGTTGCCCCGGACATCCCAGGCGAGACCGAAGGGATTCACCTGGCCGTGGGTGTGCTGCTCGATGCGCGAACCGTCGAGGCGGATCCGGTAGGTATTGCCCGAGTTGAGATCCACATGGCTCCCGTCGCGGGCGGTGACATGGGAATCGTTGTTGTAGCCGTGGGTCGCGTAGAGCCAGCCGTCGAATCCGCGCCGGAACGACGCCTGGTTTCCATGGGTGTCGCGGCTGACGTCAAACGGACCGTAAAGCGGCGTGCGCCGGTCCGCGCGCCCGTCGCCATCGGTGTCCTCCAGGAGCCAGAGGTAGGGGATGCTCCAGACGATGGCCTTCCAATGGGTGTCGTCGGTGCGGAAGGGATAGACCCCGATCGGAATGTTCAGGCCGTCCGCAAACTCCGTCACCCGCCGCGCCCGCCCATCGGGTCCGAAATCCTCGAGGATCGTCAGCCGGTCGCGGCCCGGACGGTTGGTGGGCGCGGCCCAGGGATACTCCACGCTGGTGGTCACCCACAGCCGGCCGGCGGCATCGAAGGCGAGATTGAAGGGCTTTTGGAGGTCCGGTTCGGCGGCCACCAACTGGATCTCGAACCCCGGCGGCAACTGAAACTGCCGGACCTGTTCGGAAGGCGGCAACGGCTCGGTGGTGCGGACTCCGCGGCTCAACTCATCCCCGGCCGGCGCGCCGAGCGCCGCATGGCAGGCGATGAGACACCCCATCAATCCGAGGGCGACACCGTGGCGGAGGGAAAAATTCACGCCGTACCCCTACGCAGAAGAGGGAACCAATTCAAACCGGAAGCGGATTGGGGCAGAATCCACGACACGGATTTCACGGATTCTCACGGAAAAGAAAGGAGCCATCTCTGTGTCCCGTCTTCGGAGACAAACTCAAACCGATGACGTGGCACTTTGTTCCGTTTGAGTTCCCGCAGTCGGAGGCGTGTGACCCGGGCGTTGAAGTCCGTGAAGGTGCGATCCAGGATGGCACCGCGATTGGATCTCAGGGCTCCGGCATCCCTTCAGGGCGCCCGCCTTCCTGATGCGCCTCAGACCCGGGGCAACGCCCAACGCGCAGCTCCGGGATTGGTGTCTCCAGGCCCTTCAGGCCTTGGCCAAAAACTGAGAGGTGCTCGGCGGGCCGAGGTGCAGCCCCTTTCAAAATCCTTGTGAACGGTGAAGCGCCCACAATACATTGATATCCGGCCCCCACGGTTTATGCACCCAGACTCGGTACGCCCCTGTTTCTCATGCGGGCCGGTCATTTGGCAGCCAGGGAGTTGGGGGTGGGCCTTGCTCTGCGGACTTCTGTTGGGAGGCCTCTCGCCGTTGCGCGGGGAGGGATTGAGCGCCGTCTGGTGGGGAGATGCTCTCGTCGCCAACGGGGAATCGTCTCTCGAATTGAGGTCCCCCGGCGCGCCTTTGGCCAACAATGTCCGGCAAGTCGCGTTCAGTTGGAACCATCTGGTGATGTTGAAGGACGACGGGACGCTGGAGAGTTGGGGAGGCTGGGCCGGCGGTTTTCCGATCGGACTGACCCGGGTGAAGGCCTTCGCTTTGGCGGGAGGAAGCGTAGCCGGGGTCGCTCTTCACGACGATGGCACCTTGAGTTTATGGGGATTTTGGCAGTGGTCGGATCCGGGGCTTACCGATGTGGTTGAGATCGCCGCGGGGGAAGAGCATTTCGTCGCGCGGCGGAGTGATGGATCTGTCGTCACCGGGGGGCACGGAGCGGCAATGGCCGTGGATCCTCCCCTTCTCGACGATGCGGTGGCCGTGGTCGCCGACGGCCAGTTTTCCGCGGCACTCCGGCGCGACGGCACTGTGGTGGCGTGGGGATTTCTCCAGGGGCAACCGGTGAATCTCCCCGACACGTTTGTGGGAGTGGAGCGGCTCCATGCGGGCTTCGGCGCGTTGTACGGGGTGCGCCGCGATGGAACCCTTGCGGCCTGGGGTTTGACGGCACCCAGCATGCCCCCCGGACTGAGTAACATCGTCTCGGTTTCCATCGGTTGGTACCATGCGCTCGCCCTCAAGAAGGATGGAACCGTGGTCGCCTGGGGATCCAATGGTTCCGGCCAACTGTCGGTCCCCAAAGGACTGACTGGGGTGGTAGAGGTCGTTGCGGCCGGCGAGATGTCGGCGGCGGTTCGGAGCGACGGAACCCTGGTGTTGTGGGGACGATCGGGCGAGGTGCCGGACATCGCTGCCCTAGGCGTCACCTCCTTCGTGCCCGGATTCGTGTTCGTGGCTTTGGGCAAGCCGACACCGCCGAGCGTGGTCCGTCCACCCGCTCACCAGACGGTCCACCCTTTTCAGGGAACCCGATTCGAGGTGGAAGCCCAAGGCTTTGGCCTGACCTATCAATGGCTGCGGAATGGGCTCGCTGTGTCTGCCGCCACGAACCGCGAATATCGGCTTGATGGCCTGGGCGTGGGGCCGGAGGCCGAATCCGGGACACGGTATTCGGTCGTGGTCCGGAATCCCATTGGGGAGGAGATGGTGACTGAGTCCGCCGAACTCCGAGTGGAGGGAACCATCCTCCCGGGAACCGTGTTGGAGTGGAGCGGAAATCCCGGGTCCCTCCGAATTCCCCCGGAGGAAATCCACGGCCAGGCGGTGGCCATCGCCACGGGCCTCGCTGTCTCGGCCGCCATCCTGGCCGATGGATCGGTCCATTGCTGGAATCAAATCTTCATCCATTCAGTCCAGCGCGCTTCCGAACTCCGCCGCACCGATTCCCTGGCGGTGGGCGGTTCTCTCTGGTTCGAACGTCAGACCGATGGGCAGGTTCAGCCCTGGGATTTCTCGGGTCGGCCCTACGCTCCGACCGCTTTTCCGAGGACCCAAGCCATCTCCACTCAAGGGGACTGGGCCTACTTGCTCGACGAAAATGGTTCGGTTTGGCGATGGGCTCCAAGAGACTCCTTTCAAACGTGGAGTCTCCTTCCGGTCTCGGGAATCCGGGCGATCGCCACTCAAGGAGCCGGCCCTGCCTTGCTCCGACACGACGGAACCGTGGTGATCGCCGACGGTTCGCCTGTGCCGGCCGGCCTGTCCAATGTCGTGGACATTGCGGCCGGCGGGACGCATGTGGCCGCCCTGCGGGCCGATGGCACGGTGGTGGCCTGGGGCGGAATCGAAACGAGCGAAAATGACGTGCCACAGGGTCTTGACGACGTGATCGCCATTGCCGCGGGCGACCGCCATACGCTGGCCCTGCGGCGCGATGGCACGGTGGTCGGTTGGGGATTGGTGGCGGTTGGAAACTACACCTGGGGCGGCATCATCTGGCGTGAATACACGGTGCCGGCCGGCCTCCGGGGCGTCACGGCCATCGCGGCCGGAAGCAATCGAAGCATGGTCCTCCTGGGCGGGTTGCCGGCCCCCCGGCTCACCTTGCAGACGGGCGCCGGAATGGTGTCCGCGTTTTGGCATGAGAATGGAACTCCGCTTGTTTTGCAGTCCGCCACACAACTGAATCCGCCCCATTGGACACCTGGTGCCGGCACGTCAACCAACCTTGGCCTTTGGCGTCAGCAAACCCTTCCTGCGCATCATGACTCGCAGTTCTATCGGCTGGCTCAACCTTAGGGCCGGTGGCTGGTGTCTGCTGGCGGTCGGCCTGGCGGCAGGGCGAGGCCGAGCAGAACCCCAGACCGGCGGTGTCTTCGCCTGGGGCAACGAGATTCTCGGTGCTCCCGCGGTGCCTGAAGCGGCCCGCCGTGGGATCATCGGGATCGCCGCCGGCACCGCCCATCTCGTGGCCCTGCGCCAGGACGGCACCGTGCTTCAATGGCGCATTCACGACACTGAGGCGACACCGGTGCCGGACGTCAGCGGGGTCGTGACCGTGGCTGCCGGGCGCGCCCATACCGTGGCGTTACGCGGCGACGGCACAGTGGCGGTCTGGGGCCAAAATCATGCGGGACAGCTTGAGGTTCCGCCTGGATTGAACTCCGTGACGGCCGTTTCCGCGTCTGCGGACCACACGTTTGTGCTCCGCAGCGATGGCACCGTGGTGGGTTGGGGCGCGTTCTTCGCTTCGTTGCCAGTTCCCCCCTCGGCAACCAACCTCATCGCCATCGCCACCGGCGAAGTTTCGACCCTCGCCGTCCGCGCGGACGGCACCGTGCTGGCGTGGAGCCTCGGTGGAGAAGAACAGTGGGTTCCCGAGAGCGTCAAGGCACCGACCATTATTGCCTCGAGCAGTTTTTTTACGGGCAGCTCTCACGCCGCCCTGTCCAGCGATGGATCTTGGGTGCTCTGGGGGTCCCTGCACTTGTACATCGGACGCCCAGATCCTTTGGAGGGGGTTCGTGCCCTGGCCGCCCGTGGGGATCGCTTTCTCGCCCTGACATGGGCTGGGGAGGTGCTGTCTTGGAAGACGCTTCAGCGGACGGATACCCTCGTTGAATTGCTGCCGGTTCCCCACGGACTGCGCCGGGTCCTCGCCGTGGCTTCGGGCGAGACTTATTCGATGGCATTGGTGACCCCGGCCAAGCCTGAGATTCGATCCCATCCCGTCTCCAGGACCGCGAGGGAGTTCAGTTCGGTTCGATTGGAGGTGTCCGTGGACGATCCCGTCCTGAGATTCCAGTGGAGACACAACGGGCGACCCATCCCCGGCGCCACGCAATCGGTTTTGGAGATTCCGGTCGCCTGGATGGGGAGGCACGAAGGCGTCTATGACGTGACGGTCAATGACGGCACTTACGAAGTGGTCAGCGATCCAGCCACCCTGACCGTGACCCCTTCGGCTCCCGGTGCGTTGGTCGCCTGGGACCTGGCACCACAGAATCCAAATCTCCTGCCGGAGGCGGCTCAATCCAATGTCCGCGCCGTTTCGTTGGGAGGGTTCGGCGGTGTCGTACTCTACCACGACGGACGCGTGAGTTCCTGGCCGGAATCGGCTCCTGAAGACCTCCGGAACGTGGTGGCGGTGGCGGCGGGCTCTCTTCACCGCCTCGCCCTTCATTCCGATGGTCACGTCTCCGCTTGGGGGGATTCCCGGCACCATCAGGCCACGGTGCCTCCCGGGCTTTCCGGGGTGGTCGCCATCAGTGCGGGCAGCTTCCACTCGCTGGCCCTGCGTCAGGACGGCACCGTAGTGGCCTGGGGAGATGACGCATTCGGACAATGCTCGGTGCCCGTTGAACTTTCCAACGTGACGGCAGTGGCCGCCGGCTATTGGTATTCCGTCGCGTTGCGCGGCGATGGGACCGTGGTGCTGTGGGGCGGCAACGGCTTCCCGGGCACTCAAATGCCGTCCGGACTCCGGGGAATCCGTGCCGTGGCCGCCGGAGGATTTCACACGCTGGCCCTGCTCGACAACGGCACCGTGACGGCTTGGGGCGCCAATGGAGAATCCCAAACCCGCGTCCCTGCCGGCTTGAGCGGCGTCGTCCAAATTGCGGCCGGGTTCGATACCTCCATGGCGCTGACTGCAGAGGGGCGCCTGATCTGCTGGGGATCTGCCTGGATTCGGTCGCTTCCAGCCGGATTGGACGGTGTGGAAGCCATCGCGGCGGGGGCGGACATGGCGGTGGCGCTGATCGGTACTCCACGCCTGGAGATCCGCGGGGCCGATGGACGGTGGTTCCTCGAATGGAGTGACGACCGGGGAAGGTCGGCGCTCCAAACCCGCGAGCAGTGGGAAGGCGGAGACTGGCAGACCCTGGCCATCCCGCCGGCCGATGCCGGCGGCGTGGTGAGACTGCCCATCCACCTCGACGACCTGCAGCGCGCCTTTCGGCTGGCACGCCCTTTTCCGAGCCAACTCAAGTTAATTTCCCAACCCTGATGAAAGACGTGGACCGTGCCCTGACAGCCGCCGCACTTGGCGGCGGTGGCTTGCATGGCTTGGCCGTGTGGAGCCTCTCGCTCGCTGCGGTGCTGTCCTTTCTCCCGGCTTCCGCCAGGGCGTCCTCCACCAACAGCCTGGCATTGTGGGGAACCATCCAGGTGACGGACTCGATGCATAGGATCCTCGGGGATGCCTGGTTCACGGGGGACTTGGTGATGAACAACGTGCGACAGATCGCGCTATCAGGGTCACCCTTGGTGGCCTTGAATCTTGACGGGACTGTCATGAGTTGGCAGCCCCAGCCTTACAATGCGCCTGCGGCACCCTCCTCTCCATTTCCTGAATTGCACGACGCAGTGGCGGTGGTGTACTTGGGTTTCTCTGGCGGTGAATTGGCCGCGTTGCAGAGCGACGGGCGCGTGGCCATCTGGACGGATTCGCAGTGGAAGTATTTTCCGGAGCTCACCGAGATTGTTTCCATCGTCTCCGGCGCCGGGCACTTGGTGGCTCTCCGCGGTGATGGCACCGTTCGCTATTGGCGATTCGGGCTGCCCGGGGCCGTATTCCTGCCCACCAACTTGAGCCGCGTAGCATCCGTCACCGGAGGGGGAGTCCTTCTGGGAATCGTCTATCAAGACGGTTCGGTATCGGTCTTGGCTGGCGACTACTACTACAACGACCGTGGACAGACCAATGTCCCTCCGGATCTTCGGGATGTGGAACAGCTTGTCTTGGGGCAGGAGGTGGTGGCTGCTCGGAAACGGGATGGCACCGTGACGGGTTGGGGCGCCCCGGAATTCCTTCCGCCTCCCGGTCTCCAGAATATCGTCACGCTGGCCGCGGGAGATCGGCACTTGCTGGCCTTGGACTCGGAAGGCCGGGTGACGGCATGGGGAGAAAATGTTTACCGCCAGACGGAAGTTCCCGCCGGTCTCTCCGGGGTGGTCGCCATCGCTGCTGGACGCGCCCACAGCGTGGCGCTTCGCAAGGATGGCTCCGTGGTGGCCTGGGGCAGCAATGAGCGGGGGCAGACGGCCGTGCCTCCAGGCGTGCGCGGCGTCACCGCCATTGCCGCGTGGAATGATCTGACACTGGCCATCGGCACCCAGGAGCCTCCAGTGCTGGCCAGCCAGCCGGCCACGCTTCAAATTCCCCGGTTCCAGAACGCGAGGCTTTCGGTGGAGACTTTCGGCTTTGGGCTGCGCTACGAGTGGTTCCAATCCGGGCTCTCGATGGGGCCCCCTTCCTTCGACCCCTACCTCACCTTTCTGGCCACCCGGTCCCGGCCCGGCCCAGGCACTTACACCGTCACCGTTTCCAATACCGCGGGATCGGTCGTGAGTGCGCGTATTGAAGTGACCGCGGCGGATGCGGTCCCCGGCACGGTCATTGCCTGGAATGTATCGGGCGTCGCGTCCAGTGCTCAGGCGCTCATTCCTCGTGGACTCTCCAATGTCCTCGCGCTCGCTCCCGGACGGCAGCATCTGCTCGCCCTTACGGCTGATGGCACCGTCACGGCCTGGGGCTCCAACGTGTTTGACGAATCGCGCGTGCCGGACGGATTGCGCGATGTGATTGCGGTGGATGCCCACGACGAACGCTCCGTGGCGCTGCGGTCTGACGGGACGGTGGTGGAGTGGGGGCGAGAGACCCATGAGCAGCCGCCGGAAGGCCTGGGTAATGTGATGGCGATCGCCGCGGGGATGAGGCACACATTGGCGCTCCGGCGGGATGGAACCGTCGTTGCGTGGGGGGCTCCGGGGGATGACACCTGGCAGGTGCCGAATGGGCTTCGGGAAGTTATCGCCATTGATGCCGGCGAGCGAAACTCCGTTGCGTTGTTGCGGAATGGTCGCGTCGTGGAATGGGGTGGCCCCAGTAGTGGTCACTGTCCGGAACTCTTGTTCCCGTCCGATCTGCAGGGGGTTCAGTCGCTATGGCCTGGATGGCAAACGACTTTCGCCCTGACACAAGACTTCCATGTGGTGGCCCGGGGTCAGAACTGTGGTCATGTGGCCGAGGCTCTATCGGGTCCCCAAGGCTTTGTGTCTGTCGCCGCCACCAGCGACCTGGGCGTGGGTCTGCGCGCCGATGGCAAGGTCATGACCTGGGGGCAGACCAAGCTGCGCGGGCGGCCCAACATCGTCACCTCTTCATGGGCGGTGGCGGCCAACCAAGACACCGTTTACGAAATCGTCGGCCCGCCCGTGACGCCTCGCCTCCATCTTCAGCACCATCCGGAAGGCGCCGCCTTGATCTGGCACGCGGTCACCGGTCGCGAGATTCTCCATTCAGCCGATCGCCTGGATTCTCCCGACTGGCGCCCCGTCGCGCAGGAACCCGGGCGTTTCAACCAGCTGAGACGCCAGGAGATTCCCGATTCACCCAGCGCCACCTACTACCGGTTGCAACTGGCGTCGCCCTGAATCTTAGCCGGTCCGACCGGACCAGGGCCTGGTGACACAGAGGCTCATCGCAGCCAGGCATCCCGATGTTCTTCCACGAAGGCGTCATCCAATAGGTGGGGATATTGTCTGCGGACCCGCTCAATTTCCTCCGCCTGGCCCGGCGAGAGGGTTTCAGAAGGGTCCAGACACCAGATGCCGTCCAGCAGTCCCTGACGTCGCAGAATCTCGTGAATGCCGGCAATGCAGCCGGCGAACCCGTGAGGGGCGTCGAACAAGGCGGCGTTGGCGTCGGTGATTTGTGCCGCCAGGGTCAACAAGCGGCCGGGAATCGGGGAGCCGTCCCGGAAACGGTGGCATAGCTCCCGATGCTCGACGGCGCGCCGCGTCCAGCAGGCCCAATGTCCGAGCAACCCACCGGCGATGCGAAGCCGCGGACATTCCGGGTCCTCGGCGAAGCGATGCTCGGTCAGCAAATCCAGCAGGATATGATCGTCGTTCCCCGTGTAGAGGGCGATTTCCCGGGCGCGCGCGGAGCGGGCGACGCCGTGGAGGACATCGAGAGTTTGATAGCGGTTGAATGGCGCGATCTTGATCCCGACGACGTTGGGAATCTCTGCGAATCGCTGCCAGAAGGATCGCGACAAGAGCCGGCCGCCGACGGCGGGTTGCAGGTAGAATCCAAAGAGCGGGATCTCCCGGGCCACCGCGTCGCAATGGTTCCACACGGCGTCTTCGGACCAGTCGCGAGTGGCCGCCAGGGAGAGCAGGGCGGCGTGGTAGCCGGCGGCCCGGACCTGCGCGGCTTCGGCCGTGGCTTGAGCGGTGACTCCGCACACGCCGGCGATCAGCACGGTCTGGCGTCCGCTTTGCACATCGCACGCCGCCGCCGTGTCCGCGGCCAAGCGCAGCACCGGCTCGAAGAGCCCATGCCGGGGCTCGCGAATGGCGAACTGGGTCGTGTGGACTCCGACCGCGAGCCCGCCGGCGCCCGCCGCGTGATAGTAGCGGGTGAGGGCCCGCTGGCGCCGTTCGTCCAGCCGCCGGGCGGAGTTCAGTGCCAGCGGATGCGCCGGAATGACCAGGCCTTCCTGCAGGCGGTCGCACACCCACTGAGGCGGTTGGGGATAGGTCGTGGACATGCGTTCGCTCAATATCGCCCGTCGCGAACTTCAAATCGGGTCGGACGATTCAGCACGCGCCCGCCCGCCGCGATCCAGTGCGCGGTGCAGCGCAGCACCTCGGCGAGCGGCGTCGAAGGCGGACCGAAATGAGAGTCCATTTGCGACGGATCGCTGAGCAGGGCGGTTTCGGATTCCTGACCGGTGAACGCCACCGGGCGGTCGAGGAGCCGCGCCAGTTCGGTCGCAACCGTCCGGACGGACAGCACCGCACCGTGACACAGATTGAGCGCCTTTGGGGGATGCCCGGCCAGGTCGAGGGAGCGCAGGATCCGATCCGCCGCGTCGCCCTGCCAGATGCAATTGAACCAGCCGTTGGAGACCTCCACGGGTTCACCCCGCCAGATGCGCAGGGCGATGTCCACCAGCACGCCGTAGCGAAGTTCCACCGCGTAGTTCAGCCGCAGCACCGCCAGCCGCGTCTTGCGGGATCGGGAGGCGAATTCGAACAGGCGCTCCCGGGCCACGGCGGCGTTGGCGTACTCACCGAGCGGCGTGAGCGGATGATCCTCGGTGGCGCCGCCTTGGGCGACCGGCACTTGCGGATAGACGTTGCCGGTGGAGAGGGCGACCCAACGGGCGTCGGGATACCGGTTCACACCGTTCACCGCGGCCAGCGTGTTGACGGCCCAGGTCATGGCCGGATCCTGCGCGGTGCCGAACTTCAGACCGACCAGCGAAATCACGTTCGCGGCGTCCGGCGGGCGCTGGAGGCTGTCGGGATGGAGCAAATCCACCGGCTCGGTGCGGATGCCCTGATCGTGAAAACGCCGGCGCACCTCCGGATCCGCAAACCGGCTCGCTGCCACGACCTCGAGCGGATGCCCCGCGGCGTCGGCTGCCCTGCGCGCCATGCTGGCGACGGTCAGCCCCATCTTCCCGCCCGCTCCCAGAATCACCAGGGGGCTGCTGACGGTGCGGATGAACTGCACCATCTCGGAACCGGGCTCGCTGAGGATCTGGTCCAACTGGGGCTCGTCGAGGATTCGCTCGGGAAGCATTGCGGAAGCAAAGAAGCCGGGACTATCCCTGTCATTTCAAGGCGGAAGGGCCGGGGAGGAGAATCTAGACACGGATGGCACGGATTTTCACGGAGAGACCCCCACTTTCTTCTCTGTGAAAATCCGTGCCATCCATATCTCCTCTTCAGCCGGCACAGTCCAAAATTCAACAAACCTCGACGAGTGGAGCTCTGCCGCGTAGCGTGGAGCGAGCATGTCAGCGATCCTGGAATTGCCGGAGGGCCGCCGCCGCGTGTCGCCGCTTACGGTCGAGGAGTATCATCGCCTCGGCGAGTTCAACGAGCATGGGCGGCGCACGGAACTAATCCGGGGAATCGTCATTGAAAAGATGTCCAAGTCCCCTTTGCACGCCGCAATGGCCAAGCGGCTCTACGACTGGATCGCCCGGATGCTTCCCCAGGGGTTGGTAGTCCGACGGGAGGATCCGCTCACGCTCGTGGACTCCGAACCTGAGCCGGATATCGCGGTGGTACGAGGCACAGCAGCAGAATTCTTCCACGTCCACCCGACCCATGCGGAACTGGTGATCGAAGTGGCCGTGTCTAACCCTGCTCTCGACCGTGAAAACGCCTCGCTTTACGCCGAAGCCGGGGTGAAGGAGTATTGGATCGTGCTTGGGTCCGAACGACGGGTGGAGGTTTATCGTGGGCCGAAGGAGGGCCGTTATCAGGAGAGACGCGTGGTGGGGGCGGAGGAAACGGTCGAGAGCGAAGCCGTGCCCGGGCTGCGAATCGAGGTCTCTGACCTGTTCGCGTAAGAGTAAGAATCTGGCGAAGGACCAGTTCACCGCCGGGCCTCTGGCGTTCGCGTGCCAGTTCCAAGGCAAAATGGATCCCTCGGGATTGTTCCCTCCGAGGCGATGCTTGATCTCTTCGATGACGCGTCCGCACCAGGACAGGAACGCTGAATCGAACCGGGCGCAGCGACGTCCCTTGCCGGGGCCGGGCTTGGGACGCGCCGAACGAAACACGATGCAGACAGGATCGAAGAACCAGGGAGGAACGGCCGGTTGTTCGGCCCGTAGGCCCATCATTCCGGTGGCGGGCGCTGTTCTTCTGGGGGTCTTGGGGGGAGTTCCGATGCGGGCGGCCGATGCGGAAGCTGATTTGGACCGCCGCTTTGCCGCGGAGGTGCGTCCGTTTCTCGAGGCTTATTGCGTGTCATGTCACGATGACGCCTCGCGGGAGGCGGACCTGGATCTGTCGGCCTTCGACACTTTGGAGGCCGTGGCCAAGGATCATCCGCGCTGGGCGCTCGTGCTGGAACGGCTGCGCGACGGCGACATGCCGCCGCGGAAGGCAAAGAAGCAGCCACCGCCGGAATCCCGCTCGGCTGTCATCGCCTGGATCGAGACCCTTCGTGAAACGGAGGCGCGACGGACCGCTGGGGATCCTGGGCCTGTTCCGGCCCGGCGCCTCAGCAATTCGGAGTACGATCGCACGATTCATGAAATCACCGGAGTGGATCTTCGCCCCACCCGGGATTTTCCGGTGGATCCCGCGAACCAAGCCGGATTCGACAACTCCGCCGAATCCCTGGCGATGTCGCCGGCCCTGGTGAAGAAGTATCTGCAGGCCGCCCGAACGGTGTCGGAGCATCTCGTGCTGACGCCCGACGGCTTCGCCTTTGCGCCCCATCCGGTGGTGGCGGATACGGACCGCGACAAATGGGCGGTGTTGCGCATCGTGGAGTTCTACCGGCGGCAGCCGACCGACTATGCCGACTATTTTGAGGCCGCCTGGCGGTTCAAGCATCGGTCCCAACTGGGGACTCCCGGCGCCTCGCTCGCGGAGGTTGCGGCGCAGTCCGGCGTGAGTGCGAAGTATCTCGCGACGATCTGGGCGGTGCTGGAGGAGGAACGCTGGGAGGTTGGACCCATGGCCGACCTCCAGGTTCGGTGGCGGCGGTTGCCGCCGCCCGGAGAAGGGGCCGGGCCGGAGGTTCGGGACGCTTGCGAAGCCGTCCGCGACTCCATTGTGCAATTGCGCAGCCGGCTGGTTCCCGAGGTGAAGAACCTAACTGCGCGTCCGATTCAGGAAGGCTCCCAGACCCTGGTGATGTGGAAGAACCGCCAGATGGCCGCCAACCGCCGCCGGTATGATCCGGCGGCTCTGATTTCCGCCTCCGCCGAAGGGACGAACGCCCCGCCGCCGGCCCCGCCGCCCACGAGCCCGAAGCCTTCCTCCGCGCTCACCACCAATGCAGCCCCCGCAAGGCGAGGCACCAACCGCGTGCAGGCCCCCACTCCCGGCATCGTGCAGCGGGGAGGGCTCTCCCTTCCTCCTGCGATCCTGACCACGGGCACGTCGGCGACGGCTCAGATGGCGGGCGCGCGGCGGGGGGTTCCGGTGGCGGAACTGGTGGTGCCGGACGATCCGGCCGGCCGCGCCCGATACGAGGCGGCGTTTTCCCGGTTTGCAGAGGTCTTTCCCGACGCGTTCTACATCACGGAGCGCGCCAGGGTGTATCTCGATGCAGAGAAGGAACAGGAGAACGCCGGCCGGCTCCTGAGCGCCGGCCTGCACAGCATGACCGGCTATTTTCGGGATGACCGGCCCTTGTACGATCTGATCCTGGACGAGGCCGCACAACGCGAGCTGGACCGCCTGTGGGAGGAATTCGATCTGGTGTCCTCGGTACCGCAGCGCATGCACACCAGCTTTGTCTGGTTCGAGCGCACCGACTCGGTATTTCTGCGCGACGCGGAGTTCGATCCGTACCGGCCCGAGGACAAGTCGGTCACCTCCCAGGAAAAGATCCGAAGCCTCGCCGAACTGTACCTGGCGAAGGCCCGGAGGAACCAGGCGAGCGAAACGGTCCAGCAGGCCATCCAGGAGCATTTCGATCTGGTGGCGGCCAACATGGCCCGCGTGGAACGGGCGCGGGCCACCGCCGAACCGCTTCATCGCGCGGCCCTGGAGGCCTTCGCGGCGCGCGCCTACCGGCGTCCGCTCACCGCGGCGGAACACGACGAGTTGGCCGAGTTCTCCCGGCGTTCCCGGGAGGAGAACGGCGTGGACCATGAGGAAGCCATGCGCGACGGCGTGGCCCGCGTCCTCATGTCCCCCTCCTTCCTCTTCCGCATGGACCTGGTGGACGCCTCGTCGCCGGGGTCCACCGGGACAACGGACGCCGCCGCCGGTCCGGCGGCGGTGGCCCTGTCGGACCACGCGCTCGCCAGCCGCCTGAGCTATTTCCTCTGGAACGGACCGCCCGACGAGCCGCTGCAGTCTGCCGCTGCTGCGGGCCAGCTTCGGCATCCGGACGGAATCCGAACCCAAGCGCGGCGGCTGCTGAAGGATCCCCGGGCTCGAAATTTCGCGACGGAGTTCGCCGGGCAGTGGCTCGATATCCGGCGGTTTGAAGAACACAACGGCGTGGATCGGGAACGCTTTCCCGCCTTCAACAACGAGCTGCGCACGGCCCTGTTCGAGGAGCCCATCCGGCTGTTCACGGATGTGTTGCAGCGGGATCGTCCGGCGCTCGATCTCTTGTACACCCACAATACCTTCGTGAACGGAGTGTTGGCCCGGCACTATGGCATGCCGCCGGAGATGGCTCCGGAGGACGGCTGGACGCAGGTAAGCGATGCCCGTTCCTACGGGCGCGGCGGGCTGGTGCCCATGGGCGTCTTCCTCACCGCGAATTCGCCCGGGCTGCGGACGAGTCCGGTGAAGCGGGGCTACTGGGTGGTTCGGCGGCTGCTGGGGGAACGCATCCCGCCGCCTCCGGCCACCGTTCCCGAACTTCCCAGCGATGAGAAACAACTCGGGGAACTGACCTTGCGGGAGACGCTGGCCCGCCACCGCCGCGACGAGGCCTGCGCGGGATGCCATGCGCGGTTCGATTCCTTTGGGCTTGTCTTCGAAGGCTACGGTCCGGTGGGCGAGCGCCGCTCCGTGGATCTCGGCGGACGCCCTGTGGATACGGCGGCTGAGTTCCCCGACGGATCCTCGCGCACGGGCCTTGAGGGCCTTCTGGAGTACGTGCGAGCCCACCGGGAGCAGGACTTTGTGGACAATCTTTGCCGAAAGCTGCTGGCTTACGGCCTGGGCCGCACGTTGATTCTCTCCGATGAGCCGCTGGTCTCGGCGATGAAGCAACGGCTGGCGGACGGGGACGGACGGTTCGGTGTGCTCATCGAATCCGTGGTCACCAGTCCCCAGTTTTTGCACACGCGGGGCCGCGGCGACCTCGCCCGACAATGAACTCCATGCCTGCCTCCTCAATCCCCAAGCTCCGGCGCCGGACCTTCCTGCGCGGTGTCGGCGTCACCATGACCCTGCCCTGGCTGGAATCCGTCCCGGTCTGGGGGGAGGACTCCTCCCGGGAGACGCCAGCGCCTCCGAAGCGATTCGCCGCCCTGTTCATGGGCAACGGCATCAATGGCGATCACTGGTGGGCGAAGGGATCTGGCGTGGATATGGAACTCGGCCGGACGCTGGAGCCGCTGGCGCCGTTCCGCGGGAAACTCAATGTCATCAACGGCCTGTTCAACAAGCCGGCCGTGGGGGTCGGCATCCATCCGGGCCAGACCGGCAACATCCTGTCCGGCATGCCGCTGATGAAGGGCGCGGTCCTTCGCGGCGGGATCAGCATGGACCAAGTGCTCGCCAACCAGATCGGCCAGGAATCCCTGCAACCGAGCCTGGTCCTGGGCTGCGAACAACCGATCACCGGCTATCACGAGACCAATTTCTCGATGGCCTACAGTTCGCACATTTCGTGGCAAAGCGCCGAGTCGCCGGTGCCGATGGAGGTCTATCCGTCGCTGGCCTTCGACAGCCTGTTCGAGAACCGCGGCAGCCGGCGCACCCGCAGCATCCTGGACCGGGTTCAGGACGACCTGTCGTCGCTCAGCCGCCGGGTCAGCGCCGACGACAACCGGCGCTTGGACGAGTACCTCACCAGCGTGCGCGAGGTGGAGAAGCGCGTGGACCGCATGCGTTCCGAGCAAATGCGGGCGGAGGAGCGGGCCCGGGAGCGCGGCCCGGAGGTGTTCGCCATGCCCCGCCCGGAGAACGGGTTGCCCGAGGACATCCGGGATCACATGCGGCTGATGTGCGACATCATCGCGCTGGCCTTCCAGACCGACAAGACGCGCGTGGCGACCCTAGTGCTATGCCGCGACCTTTCGGGACTCTTCTATCCGTTCTTGAACGTCCGGAGCGCGCATCATTCCGCATCCCACAACGACCTCTCCGACGACTACGAGCGGATCTCCCGTTATTACGTCAGCCAGTTGGCCTATCTGGCCGGTCGTCTGGAAGCCATGCGTGAAGGGGAGGGCACCGTGCTGGACAACACTTGTCTGCTGTACCTTTCGAACATGTGGTCCGGCGAACGGCACGACAACACCCGGTTGCCGGTGCTCACCGTGGGCGGACTGGGGGGTGCGTTGCAGACGGGACGGGTGTTGGATTACTCGGAGGCGGGGGATGACCACCGCAAACTCTGCAGCCTGCATCTGTCGCTGATGGACCGCCTCGGGGTGTCCTTGCCTCGCTTTGGCGACGCCGACACCCGGCTTGCGTCGCTGTAAGCCTTTGAAAATGGGGGGACCGCAATGGATCTCAATTGCGATCTCGGTGAGGGGGAACCCGCGGAGCGCACCCGAGCCCTGATGCGCTGGATCACCTCCGCGAACATTGCTTGCGGAGGCCATGCGGGAGACGGCCGAACGATGGAGTTTTGCGTCCGAACCGCCGCGGCAAGGGGCGTCCGCATCGGCGCCCATCCGGGAACCGCGGCCGGCTTCGGACGCGAGGCCAGCCCGATGACGCCAGAGGAACTGGAATGCCTGTTGTTGCATCAGGTCGGCGGCCTGGTGGCAGTGGCCCGCTCCTTGGGGCACTCCGTGGCCCACGTGAAGCTCCACGGAGCCTTGTATCACGCGGCGGAGCACGAGACGGCGCTGGCTGCCAGCTATATTGGGACCGTCCGGCGCTGGTTTCCGCGGCTGCGGGTTTTTGCGCGGGCGGGTGGAGGGGTCGCAGAGGCCGCACGCACGGCGGGCTTGAACGTTTGGGAGGAGGCTTTCCTGGACCGGGGATACCGGGCGGATGGCACCCTGGTTCCACGTGGCGATCCCGGAGCGCTCTTGGGCGATCCCGCGACGATCCGTGCCCGGATTCGCGATGTCCGGTCCGGCCGGGGACTGCTCACCGAGTCCGGCGGGCGCCTTCGACTGACGCCGCGCACCTGGTGTGTGCATTCCGACACGCCCGACTCCGTGCGTCTTGTGCGGATCGGAGCCCGGGAACTGGGCCTGGTCCGCTGACTATTTCGGCGACGTCAGCCGGGCGCCTTCGCCGATGGCCCGCTCGAGGCGGGCGAGGGCGACGGCATAGTCCCGAAGGGCGATGGACTGGGTGGTGCGCGCATCGGTCAGGGCGGTCTGGGCCGAAAGCACGTCCAACTGGGTGCCGCTGCCGGCATCATTGCGGGCCATGGCGAGGCGCACCGCCTCCTCGGCCTGCTCGATGACCTTCTGCTGGGAGTCGAGCACCTGCTGGGCTTCGATGAAATTGGAGTACGCGGTGCGGATCTCCCGCTCGATCTGCCGGGAGGTGTCGTCCACATCCACCTCGGACCGCTCCAGTCGGGCCTTGGCGGCCTTGACCCGGCCGCGGGTGGCGCCGAAATCCCAGATCGTCCAGTTCATCTGCGCCCCGGCCGTCCAGCCGTCGAAGTTCACGCTGAGGTCGTCCTGAAAGATTGTGCTGCGCCACTGATAGCCGCCGGCAATGCCCACGGATGGATAGTAGTCGGCCTGCGCCTGCTTGACCCCCTCGCGGCGCAGTTTGACGTCGGTCTTGCGGGCGGTCAGCTCCGGCCGCTGCTGGAGTCCGCGGGCGATGGCCACGGGAAGGCTGAGGTCAAACGGGCGGGCCTCCAGCCGGTCGGCCAACTCCAGCGGGATGTTCTCGGTGGTGTTGGTCGGAATGTCCCATCCCAGCCGCGTCGCCAGATTGTTCTTGGTGATGCGGAAGAAGTTCTGCGCGCGGATGAGCTTCGGGCGCGCGTTGGCCAGCTCCACCTCGGCGCGGAGCACGTTGAAGCGCGGCGCAGTGCCGGCGTCGAACCGGCGCTTCTGATCGGTCAACTCCTGCTCCAGCAATGCGACGGACGCCTCCTGCGTCTTGATCTGCTCGGCGGCGAGGAGGACATCGTCGTAATTCACCTTCACCTCGAGGACGGCGTCGGCCACGAGCGCCTGGAACTGCGCAAGGGCCGCTTCCTCGGTGAGGTCTCCCGCCCGGACGCGAGAGCGGAGCTTGCCGCCGGCGAATACCGGCTGGTTGACGAGGATGTTGGCATTCCAGGACTGGTCGTTCTGGAACTGGAAGTTGAATCCGGGAATGGGCGGCACCTCGATGGAAGCGTTGTCCACGGCCTGGTACATCCCCGAGGCGGTGAGGCGCGGCCGGATCGCCGACCGGAGCTCCAGGGCGATGCCGTAGGCCTCCTCGACGTCCTGCTTGGCCTTCAGGATCAGGGGGCTTTGGCGGAGGGTGACTTCGAGCGCCTCGTGGAGCGTGAGGGGCTGTGTGGGCCACGGGAAGACCGTGTTGGTCTGCGCGGCCGCGGAGGCGGCGAGGGCCGCCGAGAGGAGCAGTACGTTGAGGAATCGGAGCTTCATGGGGACAAAGGAAACGGATTAAAGCGGAGGGGAAACCGGCGCTACGGACGCGACGTTGGTGGATTGCCGCTGAATGAAGACATCCACCTGCTGGCCCACGTACACCGGAAAGCTGGGGCGGTCGAATTCGTAGATCACTTGAAGCACCCGGGTGTCCACGCGCTCCAGGCTGTCGCCCGTCAGGCTGCGCTTGGGCACCACGTACGGCTCCACACGAACGAAACGCAGGGGCATTCGGAGTTCGGCGTTGCCCTTGAGGGTGGCGACGGCGGGCGCCTGCGGCTCGACCAGGATGGCGTTCTGCTCGTCCACGTCGGCGCGCACCTGCAGTTTGCCGACATCGCCGAGGAGCATGAGCGGTTCCGACAGCACTGCGGCGGGCGCGAACTCGCCGGCACGCACATTGACCTGGAGCAGTTCGCCGTCGCGCGGCGCCCGGACGGTCAGGATCGCGAGGTCGGTCCGCGCCTGCTCCAGTTGCCGTTCCGCCGCGCCGATCTGCGCCCGGATGGTCTGGATCCGAGCGCGGGATCCTTCCACGGCGAACCAACGCCGCTTCCATTCCTCTTCGGTGGCGACCCGGTCGTCCCGAAGCTTTTGGAACCGTGCCAGTTGATCCTCGGCGTCGGCGAGGGCCACTTCCTCGGCGGACAGCGTGGCTCGCATCGCGCCGAGTTGTGCCTCCATGGTGGCCACCTTCGATGCGGCTTCGCGATCGTCCAATTGAAAGAGCGGGTCGCCGGCGCGCACGGCATCGCCCACCTTGACCGGCACCCGAGTGACGAGGCCGCCTTTGGGCGAGGCGATACGCACGTTTTCCCGCGCGGCCTCGATCAATCCGGTGGCGGCCACGGAATGCGCGTACGGCGCGCGGGCCGGGGCGGACACCGGAGGCGGGGCAGGGGGCTTGCGATCCGTCTTCCGGATCAAGGCGACGGCAGCGAGGATTCCGGCCAATGCGCAATAGAAGCTGAATCGTCGAAAGATCATGCGAAGTCAGTGGTGGGTGCTGATGAAGTCCTGGATGGCCGATCCCGTGAACTCCTGCCGGACGCGCCCGTCCTCCATCTCGGTGATGCGGCTGGCGAATCCATAGGTCCGGGGATCATGGGTCACCAGGATGACGCAGCGACCCGGGGTGCGGGCGATGTCCGCCAGCAATTCCATGATGGTGTGTCCGGTCTTGGAATCGAGCGCGCTGGTCGGCTCGTCGCAGATGATCAGGCGCGGTTCGTGGACGAGCGCGCGGGCGATGGCGACGCGTTGCTGCTGTCCGCCCGACAGATCCTTCGGCCGGCGCCGGCCCTTGTCGGCAAGGCCCACGCGCGCCAGGACCTCGGCCGCCCGGCGTTCGGCCACCGGCCGCCGCGCGCCATTGAGCAGCAGCGGCACGCTCACATTCTCAACGAGGTCCAGCGTGGGGATCAGGTTGAATTGCTGGAAAATAAACCCGATGTGACGTCCCCGGAACGCGGCGACAGCGGCATCCCGCATGCCGTTGAGCCGGGTGCCCAGCACCTCGATTTCCCCGGAATCCCAGGCCAGCGTCCCGGCGACGACCGACAGCAGGGTGGTCTTGCCACAGCCGCTGGGACCGATGACCAGGTGCAGTTCGCCCGCCCGCGCCTCGAACTCCACGCCCTTGAGCGCCACGGTCCGGCTGTCCCCCACGCCATAGGTCTTGGTCACTCCGCGGACGCGGACCGCCGCGCCTGCCGGGGCAGGGGGGGATGCGAGAGGGAGGACGACGGACATGGTCAGGCGCGGAAGACGATGGCGGCCTCGAGGCGGGAAATCTTCACGATCCCCAGCAGGGCCGCGACGCAGCAGATGATGAGTATGGCGGTCCCGGTGATGGTGAGGCTGGTATAGTCGAGAATGAAGGGAGGCTGCCCGACCGGCAGCACGGCGAATCCGAAGACGGCGGTCAGTCCTACGCCGATGCCGTATCCGACGAGTCCCACCGCCAGCGCCTGGAGGAGCAGCAGCCTCGCCAGCAGGCCGTTGGTGGCGCCCATGGCTTTGAGGGCTCCCAGGTTCCGGAGATTCTCGAGTACGAACGAATAGAAAGTCTGGGCGGACACCGCGATGCCCACGATGAAGCCGAGGATGATGGTGGTCATGAATGAGGCCGGGATGCCGGTGTTGCGCCAGATGAAGTCCACGGTGGCGACCGAGAACTCGGGCACGGTGAGCGCGCGCAGGCCGGTTTCCCGCTCAATGGTCCGGGCCACCGCCTCGGCGGTGAGGCCGGGCTTGGGCTCGGCCAGGATCATGGACAGCATCTTGCGCTGGCGGGGGGCGTATTGGAGCGCCTGGTCATAGGTGGTGAAGACGTAGGGGTATCCGAAGAACTGACGCTCGGTCCGGCAGACGCCCACCACCCGCGCTTCGCGGTCGTTGATTTCGAACGTGTCCCCGATGTCCAGCGGACGCGACCGGCCGGCGCTCAGGCGCTCGATGGCCAGTTCATCAATGAAGACGGCGTTCGGCAGGCGCAGGTCCTCAAGGTTGCCGCGGACGACATCCGGGGGCCGCCCGACCAGCGTGGCGCCGTGAAGGCCCACCAACTGGATCGGCTTGTCGGAACCGTCGGCGGCCCGCGCTTTTTGAACGCTGACGTACAGCGGCACCGCAAAATCCACGCCGGTGACCGAGCGGACGCGATTGACGTCGGTGTCCCGCAGCGCCTTGGTCTCGTTGACCTGCTCCACGTTCTTCTCCACCACCCAGATGGAGGCGCGCATGTTCCGCATGTGGGAGGTGGTCCAGGCCAGCAGGCCGCGGAAGACTCCGTTCTGCTGGGTCATCAGCAGCGAGGCGAAGGCTACCCCGCCGACCAGCATGGCGTACTTGGCCCGGTCGGCGATCAGCATCTTGAGGGCGAGGTGATACATGGGTCACTTGCGGTTGGCGGTCCGGGACTGGCGCCGGCGGTGGCGTCGGCCCAGGGCGTCCAGCGCCGCCAGACTGAACTCGGTGATGTGATCCGCGAGGCGGTTGAGTTCCGGGATATCGAAGGCCCCGGGAGGCTCGAGGCGCTGCAAGACCGGACGGCAGTGCGCGTAGAACAGGATCTGTCCGACGATGCTCAGTCCGCATAGCCGGGTGAGTGCTCGATCCGTTCCCGGCGGCAGGAGATCCTGCAGGATGTCCCGAAGCAGGTCGGCTTGTGGCTGGATGTAGTCCCGCACCATACGGTCCAGCGCCGCGGTGGGCTCCACCATTTCCCGGGTCATGATGCGCCCGTGGCGGGCCGAAAGTTCCTCCGAAAGCACGCGCTGGAGGAAGGACCGGATAAAGGCGGTGAGGCGCTGCCGCGGCGTGGCGGCCTTCTGAAGACCGGCGTCGGAGGGGAACCGCGCCTGCGCCATCTCGCTCAGCTCCGACAGCACGGCGGCATACAGCGAGGCCTTGTCCCCGAAGTGATAGTTCACCGCGGCCACGTTGGCTCCGGCCCGCTGGCAGATTTCCCGGACCGTGGCGTCCCGGAATCCCCGCTCCGCAAAGACATCGGCCGCGGCGTCCAGCAATGCCCGCCGGGTGACCGCGCACGCGATGCCCGGATCGGTGACACGCGAAACACTCATTTCAAGCGCGAGTTTGAAACGAGTGTTTGAAATGTCAATCCGCCGGGGCCTTCCGCGCCATGCGGCTACCGGGAAGGCGGGAAGGCGAGAATGAAAAAGCCTCCGGCTTCTAAATCCCGATCACGGCGCGCACAGCCTCCGCCGTGGCGGCGACGACCAACGGCTCGAATCCGGCGGCGCTCACCGCGGTGTCCGGATCCTTGAGCCCGTGCCCGGTCATGGTGGCCGTGACCAGTGCCCCTTCCGGGATCTCTCCGGCGGCAACGCTTCGGATCAGTCCGGCCAGGGGCGCTGCGGAGGCCGGCTCGACCATGAGGCCCTCGGTGCGGGCCAGCAGCTTGTAGGCGTGCAGGATCTCGTCGTCCGTCACGCTGCGGATCGAGCCGCCGGAATCCCGGACGGCCGCAATGGCGCCATCCCAACTGGCGGGATTCCCAATGCGAATCGCCGTCGCCACAGTCTCCGGATTGGGTACGGGATGGCCCAGCACCAGCGGGGCGGCGCCTTCCGCCTGCCACCCCACCATCTTCGGCAGCGTGTCCGACTGTCCGGCGTCGGCATATTCACGGAAGCCCTTCCAGTAGGCCGTGATGTTCCCGGCGTTGCCGACCGGGAGGAAATGGAAGTCCGGGGCGTCCCCCAGGGCATCGCAGATCTCGAAGGCGGCAGTCTTCTGGCCTTCGATGCGGACAGGATTGATGGAGTTGACCACTTCGACGAGCCCGGTGCCGCCGAGTTCCCGGACGATCCGCAGGGCATCATCGAAATTGCCCTCGATGCTCACCGTCATGGCCCCGTACAGCAGCGCCTGGGAGAGCTTGCCCAAGGCGATCTTTCCCTTGGGCAGAACCACCACGCATTTGAGTCCGGCCCGCGCGGCATAGGCCGCGGCGCTGGCACTGGTGTTGCCGGTGCTGGCGCAGACGACGACTTTGGCGCCGCGTTCGCGCGCCTTGCTGATCGCCAGGGTCATACCCCGGTCCTTGAACGAGCAGGTGGGGTTCATGGCCTCGTACTTCAGCCGAAGGTCAAACTTGCCCCCGATGGCGTCCGCAAAGGATGGCACCGGGATGAGCGGGGTGTTGCCTTCGAGCAGCGTCACCACCGGGGTTTCGGCGGTGATGGGGAGAAATGAGGCGTAGCGGCGGATCACGCCGGGCCACGGCTGGGGGGAGTTCATGGGGGAGTGCTAGTCGAGATCCTCCACGCGGATCATCACCGGTTCGGCACGGACCGCCGGCAGGGCGGCGATCTGTCGCAGAACCCGTTGCATGGAGGCGTTGGGGGCGTCGTGAATCATCAGGATCACCGGCACGGTGTCCCCGGCGTGTCCCTCCGGCTGGATGATGGAGGAAATGCCGATGCGCGCGCGCGCCAGGAGCGAGGCGATGCGGGCAAAGACCCCCGGACGGTCCGCCACCGCCAGGCGCACGTAATAGCGGGACACCACCTCGGCGAGGGGCACCACCCGACCATTCACCTCATGAGCCACGAAGGGTGGCACACGGCGGTGGGACCCGTGCTTGAGGTCCAAAACGGCATCCGCCAAGTCGCTCAGCACCGAGCTCGCCGTCGCTTCAGAGCCGGCGCCGCGGCCGTAGAACAAAGTGTCCCCCACGACATCGCCCCGAACCGCCACCGCATTGTAGGCGTCGTTCACCGAGGCCAGCACATGGGTGCGGGGCACGAGGGCCGGATATACGGACGCTTGAATGGCACAGACCGGGGTGGCGCCACGGGTGCGGCGGGACACCTTTCGGGCGGTGTCACCGGCTCCGAGGCATTTCACAATGCCCAGCAGCTTGATGGTGTAACCCAATCGTGAGGCGAACTGGAGGTCGAGCGGCGAGAGATTCCGGATGCCTTCGGTGTGCACCTCGGAGGGATCCACCCAGAATCCATGCGCGAGGGACGCCAGGATGCCAGTCTTGTGGGCGGCGTCGTGGCCGTCCACATCCAGCGAAGGCTCGGCCTCGGCGTAACCGAGCCGCTGGGCGTCGGCGAGCACGTCCGCAAACGCCGCCCCGTCCTGCTGCATCCGGGTGAGGATGTAATTGCAGGTCCCGTTGACGATGCCGGCGATCCGGGTGACGCGGTTTCCGACCAGGGATTCGCGCAGCACTTTGATAATGGGGATGCCGCCGGCGACTGAGGCCTCGTAATACAGGTTGGTGCCGTGCGCCGCCGCCTCGGCGAACAGCTCATCGCCATGCGCGGAGAGCACCGCCTTGTTGGCGGTGACCACCGGCTTTCCGAGTCGCAACGCGGCGACGATGGCCTCGCGCGCGGCGGTGGTGCCGCCCATGAGTTCGACCACCACCTGGACCCGGGGATCGGCGACCACGGACCGCCAGTCTGAGGTCACCCGGCCGGCGGGAATCCGGGCGCCGCGGGCCCGGGCGGGATCGCGCACCGCCACCGCCGCGACCTCGAGGCGGATGCCGAGGCGCGACGCCATGAGGGCGCCGTTGCGCTGGAGCGCATTCCAGACGCCCCCGCCGACGGTTCCGGCCCCGATCAGGCCAATGTGGACCTGCTGCATACGAAGCCCGAAACGCTGCCTCGGACCCCGACTTGGGACAATGCTTTTCCCGTTTCGGACACGGTGCAATTCAGGTCCGAAGGTGGGGGTGAGCCTCACGCAGTGGACGCAGGGAACGCAGAGGGGAGTGGCTTCTGACGTCAGTGGCTTCCCGCGATCCCCGTCGTTCGTCCACGAGCGCAGCGGAATCGAAGTGGGTCGCGGAGGGAACGCGCCCCTACCAATCCTTGGTAGGGACGGGCTCCCGCACGTCCGTGACTTCCTCCTCTGCGTGTGTGGAGTCGCTTTACCGGCAAGCCGACTCCCTGGTTGCCGTCGCCCGAGGCTTCCGGCAATGGTTGTTGCACTTCAACCTCAGAGCCACCATGCCACACATCTCCTTACGGTCTCAGCGAGGCGGTCTCACCTGGCCCATTGCCGTCCGGGATTTCTTCCCTGGGTTTCGCCGTTGGGTCCTGCTGGCCCTTTGGCTCGGTGGGTTGGGCGCAGCCTCGGGGGCGGAGCCGGAGGTGAGGAATGTGCGGGCGGCGCAGCGGGAGGGGACGGCGCTGGTGGATGTGTATTACGACCTGACCGGGGCGGAGGGGCCGGTGACGGTGGAGGTGGCAGTATCGGCCGACGGCGGGGCGAGTTACGCGGTGGCGGCGAGGGCGTTGAGCGGAGCGGTGGGGGAGGGCGTGGCGGCGGGACCGAACCGGCATATCGTGTGGAACGCGGGAACGGACCTGCCCGACTTCGTGGCGCCGGCAATGCGGGTGAAGGTGACGGCGCGGGGAGGACCGGCACCAGCGCCGGACGGATTCGTCCTCATCCCATCGGGAAGTTTTGAGATGGGGGATAGTTTTGGCGATGGTTTGGACTTCGAACGTCCGGTGCATACGGTGTCGGTGAGCGCGTTCTACGTGGGGAAGACGGAGGTGACGAAGGCGCAGTGGGATTCGGTGCGGGGGTGGGCGGTGGGCAATGGTTATGCGGATCTCTATCCCGGCGATGGCAAGGGGTCGGATCATCCAGTGAATGGCGTGTCTTGGTATGACGTGGTGAAGTGGTGCAATGCGCTGAGTGAGCGTGAGGGATTGAGCCCGGTGTACCGCGTGAATGGAACCGTGTATCGGACTGGTGATATCACGCCAACGATTGACTACGGCGCTACCGGCTACCGGCTACCGAGCGAGGCGGAGTGGGAAAAGGCGGCGCGGGGCGGACTAAGCGGCCGGCGTTTCCCGTGGGGCGACACGATCAGCCACAGCCAAGCGAATTATCGTAGTCTGGAAGACGTCGGTTACGACGTGAGCCCAACGCGGGGCTATCACTCGGCGTATCAAAGTGGTACGAGCCCGGTGGGCTCGTTTACCCCAAATGGCTACGGACTCTACGACATGGCGGGGAATGTGTGGGAACGATGCAACGACTGGTGGTCGGACTACTACTACACCGGCTCTCCGAGAGCCGATCCGCAGGGTCCGAGCTCGGGCCCGCGCCGGGTGATCCGGGGCGGCAGTTGGGGCGAATACGCACCCCTTTGCCGCTCCGCCCACCGCAACTACTACGGCGGCCCGGACGACCGCAACGGCTACATCGGTTTCCGAGTCGCCCGCACTTCGGATCCCTAAAGGACTGAGTTCAAGCTGCACAGGCCGCTGCCCCGCGCGGCGGGGCGCTTGGGGGATTTTTCCTGGCTCGAAACCCGAGAGATTTTTTTGAAGCATGGCCTTGGCGTTCTTCCAGATCCCGGTGGTGGGCGGTCGCACGGCAGTGGAGGAGATGAACCGCCTCCTCTGCAGCGGCCGGATCGGCTCGGTGAGCAAGAAGTTCGCTTCCAACGGCGACGACTCCTTCTGGGCTCTTGGTCCACTACCAACTGACTCATGAACTCCTCCCTCCTCCCGCGCCTCCACCGGCTCCCATGGATCCTCGCTTGCTTCCGAGTGCTCTTCTGCGTTCTGGGCCGCGCGACGGAATCCAATCTCTTCCCATTGGACACCCGCCTTGGGATTACCTTGAGCGGGCAGGTGGTGGATTGCGCACCGCCGACTGGCCCATGTCGGCCTTTAGCCGGGGCGACGGTTAGGGTCGGTGAGGTGAGCGGGACCACGGGCGCCGACGGCCGTTTCGTGCTGAAGGCGTCCCTCACGGAAGCGGCGGAGCTGACGGTGAGCGCGGCGGGGTTCATAGCGGTTACCTTCGGGATCGATCCGGCGGAAAGCGGCGGATCGAGTCGGGACACGGGGAGCATCCGCTTAGCGCCGTTGACGGATGGCCCGATCGTCGAATCGCTGCGGTTGGAGCCGCATTACCATTTTCTGCATGGTACGGGTCTGAAGACGGAAGCGGTGGTGCGGATCAACTGGCAGGGACACGAACCGGATTTCGTTCGGCTGAACGTCGGCGGGCGGGAAGTCGCCCGGCACTTGGGAGGAACGAGTGGGACGGTACGTATTCCTCTGGCGGTGGATACGGCGTTTGCAGGCTCGCTCCGGGAGCAGTCGCTGGAGGCGGTGGCGGTGGCGAAGCAGGGGCTGACGTCCCGTCCCGTCAGCGTGTCGGTGTTGGTGTTTCCCTGGCCCGCCTTCCTCGAGGCCTTGCGTTCTTCCAGCGAGCAGATCCCGCTGGGAAGCATCGCGCTGGACTTTAATCTGATGAGCCGGGAGCAGGTGGTGACACTGCCGGTGCTGGGGCGCTTTGGCTTCGAGTTCGGCCTGGGGATGAGTTTTGACTACGCCTTGGCGGATGGTTCATGGGAGGTCGCGTTGGGCTTGCAGACCAGCGCCAGTCAGGGCCGGCGGGGGCGTCGTCCCACGATTCCCGGATTCACCCACTATGGCCGCCCCCGACTCTACATTGGCGACCGGGAATTCGAGGCGGAGATCTTTGCTCAGGCCTCAGGTGTGGCGACACCGCAGCAAGGCATCCAAGTCCAGGAGATCCGCGGGGGACTCAGCCTTGGCGCCCGGCTGGAGATCGGCCACTATGGCCTGCTCGACTTGATCGGGCCGGGAGCGACGACCGTGGTACGCCAGGCGTTGGGCGAAGAGTTTGTGCGGAGTTTCTCGGTGCGCATTGATGTGTTACCGGAGATCACGGGATCGGCCATCTTCGCACCCCGCTGGCCACTCGATTTGAAGGGAGGCGAGGCGGAATTGGGATTGGGACTCGAGGCGGTCTATGCGCCGAGAGTCGGGAAGGCGGAAGCGTCGCTCTATATTGGAGGAAAGGCGGCGGGCACGTTTGGTCTGCCGCAGCCGATTTTCCGCGAGGTGAACTTCAAGGCGTATGTCGGGCTCACAGCCAAACTCTGGGTCTTCAATACCAAGGGTGAGTACGTCTTCCTGGACTATAGCTACCCGACCCGCCGCCTGTCGCTGGCCGCACGGTCGGTCGAGGGCGGCTATATCCTCCCCGCCGCGGCCAATGCCGGAATCGTCTGGACGCTGATGGAACGGACCTGGCGGGCGGCGGGGGAGGAGCGTTTTTTGCCTCCGTTGGCGGCGTCAGGGCTGCGACCGGCGGCCGTGAGCGGAGCGGAGGCGGTCTCCAGGACGCTGGATACTTTTGCCCGTATGAGCGCGACGCCTTCGCCGGGCGCGGTGCATTCGCCTTTGCCCGCCGTCGGTCTGGCTCGGCGCCTCTCCGACGATTCCAATCTGCCGGCGCAGGTGGAACTGCCGCTGCTGGGCAATGTGTTCCCCGATACCGAACCCGCCCTCGCGGCCAAGGGCACCGACCTGATGCTGCTCTATGTGCGCGATACCGGAGCGGAGAATCCGGTGCAGTTCACCGAGATCGCCTTCACACGCTTTGACGGCGAGAACTGGAGCGCACCGGCGGCCCTGGCGGCGGATCCGCGCGCCCAGTTCAGTCCGCAGGTGGTCTTTGAAGGCAACGGCGACGCGCTCGCGGTTTTCGAGCGGGTGAAGGATGCCGCGTTCGCCGAGGCCGACCTCAAGGAATTTGCCGCGCGGCTGGAGATCGTCTGGTCGCGGTGGGATGCCGCCACGGGGACGTGGTCGGTCCCGGAGGCGCTGACCGACAACGCCATCCTCGACTTCAAACCCCGGCTGGCTGGCCCGCTCGCCGATGGCGATCTGCTCCTGACCTGGAGCCAGAGCGAAGGCAACCAACCCACCGGAACGGCTGCTGCGCTCCTGCGCGTGCTGACCGCCCGTTGGGACACGGCGACGAAAACCTGGGGTGAGCCCGCCGTGCTGGTGGACCAACTCGCGGGCGAATTGGGCGACACACTGGCTGCCGGAGGCAACCGGGCGGTCTATGTCTGGAGCCGCGACCTGGACGGCGATCTTGCGGACACTTCCGATTCCGAGCTGTTTTACCGCGACTTCGACGGCGTCGCGTGGGGACCGGTGACGCGCCGGACCACCGACAGCGCGGCCGATCGCAATCCCCGCGCCTGGGTGGATGCCGCCGGCAGGGCTTTTGTGGTGTGGAATCAGGCCGACCGGCTGATGCTGGACCGGGATTTCGCGGGAACACCCACGGTGGTCCGCGAGGCGGCCGACAGCCTGGGGGTGACCGACTTTGCGCTGACCGGCGGGCCGGGCGGCAACCTGGTGCTGATCTGGCAGGAGATGAGCGAGCACGGCTCCGACGGCCATTACCGCGTCTATGATCCCGCCTCGGGCACGTGGAGCCTCGACACGCTGCTCACCACCGACCGCGATCTCGAGCGATCTTTCGCGCCCGTGTGGGACGCGGCGGGCAATCTGACGGTCGCCTACAACGCGGTCGCCATTTCCACCGAGACCGTGGCGGTGACGGTCGAGGGCGGCGAGGTGATCGAGGTCGAGGGCGTTCCCCAGCCGGGGCAGGTGGACCTGCGGGTGGCGAAACGCGCGCTGGTACGCGACCTGGAAGTGGTGCCGGACAGCCTGCGGGTGGAGGGGGAACGTTTTCTGCCGGGCGACCCAGCAACGCTTCGGGCCACCGTCCGCAACTCCGGCAACGTCGCGCTGCAGGAGGTTGTGGTTCGTTTCTATGACGGCGATCCGCACGACGGAGGCACCCTGATCCACGAGGTGACGCGGCCCGGGTGGCTGCTGGCTGGCGAGAATGCGGAGATCGTCCACGTATGGACGTTGCCGGAACCGGCGGCGGCCCGGAGGGTCGTAGTGGTCGTAGATCCCGCCGGGGCGATCACCGAGTTTTCGGAGGAGAACAACACGGCATCGCTGCCGATCGGTGGGGTGGATCTCGAGGTGAACTATCGCTCTGGCACCGTGCTGCGCGACGGTTCGGTGCGCATCGTGGTGGGCGTGGCCAATCGCGGGGCGCCGGCGTCACCGGTGACCGAAGTACGCTTGGAGAAGAGCGAGGCCGATCCCGCTGCCGCTCCCCTCGCCGTGGTTGTGCTCGGCCAGATCGAGCCGGGCGCCGAAACCACGGTGGTCCTCGAACTCCCGGCGGGGAGTCATGCCGAGGGAGAGGCGCTTTACCGTGTGGTGGCGGACGCCGAAGGGTTGACCGGCGACGTGGATGCGGGCAACAACGTGACCCGTTTCGCGCTGACGCTATGGATTGATGACGATCGCGATGGCATGCCCCACTGGTGGGAGGTCCTGCACAAGTTCAGCGACAGCGATCCGAGCGATGCCGAACGCGATGACGACGATGATGGTTTCACCAATCGGCAGGAGTATTTGAGCGGCACGAATCCGCGCCAGGCGGAGGATTTTCTGCGGGTGGGCGAGTTCAACGTCGTCACCAGGCCGGTCAGTGGCGGCGTGGTCATCACCTTTTCCTGGGCGAGCGCGGCAGGAACTGCCTACGACGTGGAACGATCTTCCGATCTACTGGAGTGGGAAACGGTCGTCGAGAACGTGGCCGCTACTCCTCCACTTAACGTATTTGAGGAGGAACGACCTGCCGGCCTCAGCCAAAGCTTCTACCGGCTTCGTGTCAGGCCTTGAAGGAGGAGGGCATAATGGATCTGGCAGTCCAGCCGCCGGTTCAGGCCGGGGGGACGGTGGGCATGTCCCTTGTCCGCATCCACTGTGTTCGCAGGACTTCGCGCTCCTCGGAGCCGATGTAGTTTTTGTTGTAAAGATGGTGGCTCAGCGCGTCGGGACTGACATCCAGCGACTTCGCTACTTGTACCAGTTTTTCGTATCCCCCGGAGCGTGGGTCGCTCCCAAGATCGGAATAGGCACGGTCGATGTGTGCGTTCGGCATCAGCAAGGCGGCAGCAAATGCGTTTGCCCGCTGCTCAATCGCCTTCGGTGCCCAGGGGCCAGACACCAACGCAAGGTCAGCGCCCGCGAACCGGTCCACGAGCAGATGGCAGAGTTCGTGGGCGAGGGTGAAGCGTTTGCCACTCGCATATTCGTGCCCGGCGAAGTCCGTATGTTTGGCACATGTTCGGTTCAGCAGCACCAACGGCGCGCGATCTTCCAGCACGAGCGCAACGCCGGAGGTGTTTTTGTCGGAAAGCGTTGTCTCTTTCACATCCACGCCCAGCGATTTGAGGTGCCGGTTCATGTCCAGAACTGAGTGAGTGCTCAGGCCGCAAAGTTCAATCCAGGCCCGTGCCAGTTCGTAGCCTTGGTCCCAAGGGTATTCCTGATCGTCGGGTGGGTCGAGTCGCGCGATGAGGTTGGTGAATTTTCGGGCCTTCGAGGCGGGCGTCTGATGGTGAACCATCGCGGCAGCCAGCGTCAGCCTGTCGTTGTCGTCTAGCGCAGGCGCCACGGCGCCAAACATCAGCGCGCCTTGGCAATCGCCGCCGACGAACAGTCCTGTCTGCTCCTCCGGGAAAAACCACTTCGCCACCTCCGGCGTCAACTCGCCGACATTTTCTTGGAGCGTATCGCGGAAATTCTGCACATAGTCCTGAATTCGTTTGCCGAAACCTGCCAGCCAGCCCAGTCGTGGCATGGTTTGCTGTGCGGCATTGAGCGCAGCAGTGCGTTTGACGAGGTTGATGGTGTCTTGAGTGTTGGCCATGCCAGCCAGGTATTCCGCGGCGTGAGTGAGGAATTGGTGCAGCGGTTCCGCGACCTCGGCGACTTTTAGGCGTACACCGCCACTGGTCAGTTGAAAACGGAAGTGGTCCGGTGCCCCCGGCGGTACGTGGTTTGTCCACGATACCTCCACGTCGCCAAGGAGCCGACGGATGGCAACATTCGGCAGTAGCCCACCCTCGCGGCAGGACCAAAGGCAGTGGCGCCGGAACCACGCATCCACGCCGGCCTCGGCGGCGGCGTCCCATCCATGGGGTAAGTCGAAGGTTTCCGGTCGATTGATTTTCCACATCGCCTCGGCGGCCCACTCGGCGGCATTGCGCACGGGCAACGCCTGCTCGTGAAAGAGCGGATTCCAGTTTGCTTCCAGCCAGCGCAGGAGCGTCCACCAGTTCCAGTAGATGGCCTCGCGCAGTTCGCCTGCCTCGTAGTGCGTACTGAGGTTGAACCCGTTCGCCCAGATCTTCAGCGCGCCCCAAGAGACGCGCTCTTCAATGGTGGCGCGATGCGGCACAGGGTCTTCCTCGAAGCTCAGTTCGATCATGAACCGGTCGCGGCTCCCGTAGCGAAGCGAACTGGACGGCAAGACGCTCATTGGAGACACCAATACTGTTTGAGATCCCGTTTGCGAACCAGATTTTCCCGGAACCACTTCTGCCGCAAGCTGACAGGCACCTCGATCCAACCGACCGGCCACCCATGCCATCGGTGTTCTGCGTGAAGTTTTGCCTTGAATGGTCTCCCGTTATGCACCGCCCACCGCGCACCTTCCAACTCGATGCTCTCCCTCAGCAGTCTCGAGGCGTCGTGCAACGACAGCTCTTTCGGGCAAAGCGATCCCCTCCTTCCTGGCTGCCAAGGATCTTTATGCTTCGGGTTTGGCTCATACGCTGGTCTTGCTGGGGACACATCGGACGTTTTCGCAGACGTCCGTCTTGTTCGCCGCTTTGTCATAAAGTTTGAAAGAGGCAACTCATGGGGAAGTCATCGCGTCCGGAGGGTTCCACGAACGGCGGTCGGCCGCCGGTTCAAGCCAGCAGAGATTTCACCAGATCCCCTTGGACGTCGGTCAGGCGGAAGTCCCGGCCTTGGAAGCGGAAGGTGAGGCGTTCGTGGTCGAGTCCGAGGAGATGGAGGAGGGTGGCGTGCAGGTCGTGGACATGGACGCGGTCCCGGACGGAGTTGAAGCCGAGTTCGTCGGTTTCGCCGAGGATATGGCCGGCCTTCACCCCGCCGCCGGCCAGCCAGACAGTGAAGGCGTCAATGTGATGGTTGCGGCCGGTCTTCTCGCGGTTCTCGCCCATCGGGGTGCGACCGAATTCGCCGCCCCAGATCACCAGGGTCTCGTCCAGCAGGCCGCGCGATTTCAGGTCCTTCACCAGCGCGGCGCCACCCTGGTCCACTTGCCGGCAGACCGTTTCGAAATCGTCCTCCAGGTTTTCGCCGGGGCCGCCGTGGCTGTCCCAGTTGGTGTGGTAGAGTTGCACGAAGCGGACTCCGCGCTCGACCAGACGGCGGGCGAGGAGGCAGTTGCGGGCGAAGGAGGGGCGGTCCTTTTCGACGCCGTAGAGCTGGAGTGTGGCGTCGGATTCGCGGCCGAGGTCCATGGCTTCCGGCGCGGCGGTTTGCATCCGGTACGCCATCTCGTAGGCCGCGATGCGGGTGGCGATTTCCGGATCTCCGGTTTCCACCAGATGGCGCAGGTTGAGATCGTTGACCGCGTCCAGCACCCGGCGCTGGCGCGCGTCGCCGTACCGCTCGGGCGCGGCGAGGTTCAGAATGGGCTCCCCCTGGCTGCGCAACGGCACGCCCTGGAAGGTGGACGGCAGGAATCCGCTGCCCCAGTTCACGGCGCCGCCGCGCGGGCCCCGCGGACCGCTCTGCAGCACCACGAATCCGGGCAGATTGTCGGCTTCGCTGCCCAGCCCGTACGTCACCCAGGACCCAAGACTAGGGCGTCCGAACTGCGCCGAGCCGGTGTTCATGAACAGCTTGGCCGGCGCGTGATTGAAGACTTCGGTGGCGCAGGAGCGGATGAAGGTGACCTCGTCCACGATGGAGGCCGTGTGCGGAAACAGTTCGCTGACCCACATTCCCGACCCGCCGTGCTGGCGGAACTGTCGCCGCGTACCGAGGAGCGTCGAACGGTTCTTGAACGAACTGTCCATGAAGGCGAACCGCTTTCCGGCCAGGTAGGAATCGGGAATGGACTGGCCGTTCAGTTCTACCAGGCGCGGCTTGTAGTCGAAGAGTTCCAGTTGGGACGGCCCGCCCGCCATGAAGAGGTAGATCACATTCCGCGCGCGCGGCGCGTGATGCGAGGCTCGGACGGGGACGGCGAGGGGTTGGGCGGAGCCGGCTGCGAGACGCCGCGAATCCAGGAGCGAGGCCAGCGCGACGGAGCCCAGTCCGAGTCCGCAACGTCCAAAGAAATGGCGCCGGGTGATCGCCTGAAGCTCTTGATCGTCGGAAGTCATGACAGGAGAGAGGCCGGAAGCGCGCAGCGGAACCCCAGGCAACGTCCCACCGCTTCGGGAGGACGTCCGCGCCGATAAGCACACCGCGCCAGGCTCGCCGGGCCGACCCAGCTTCCGCCGCGCTCGGAACGGATGCCGGTGGGCGTGCGCTGAACTGGATCCGTCGCCGTCGCTTCTGAGCGCTCATAGAACCGGGGCTCGTACCAGTCGCGGCACCACTGCCACACGTTTCCCGCCATGTGATGCAGATCCCACGGAGACATTCCGAGGTGCGCGTGCACAGGAGCCATGGGCAAGAGGCGGGGGTAGTTGCGGCGGACGCGGTGAAGTCCGACGCAGGCCAGTTGATCGGCGTCTCCGAGGTCACCCCAGGGGTGCTCACGCGCGGTCGGTCCCTGCGCGGCGTATTCCCACTGGGCTTCGGAAGGCAGATGGTATTCGGATTCGTAGCGGGCCCAGTCCTGGCCGGCCGCCCAGAGGGAGTACGCGGAGGCGCCGAACCAGGAGACCAGGACCATCGGCTGTTGGGCGGTTCCCTCCATGGGTTCCCAGTTTCCGCGCCGGGAACGGCGGAGCTGGGTGTGGGCCTCGCGGCGGTCTTCGGGGACGACGCCAAACCACCGCGTCAGATCCGCCTCGGCCACTCTTCTGAGGGAATTGAGAAAGCGGGCAAACGCGGTGACCGAGACGGGTTCGGCATCTATGAGGAACGCCGACAACCGGGCTCGATGCCTCGGGCGTTCGTCGGAATGGTCGCTGGCATCGGATCCCAGTTCTACCTCCGCCTCTGGCAGGAGCACACAGCGCATGCCGTCGGTGGAACGGCGAAACTGTTCGTGTCCCCCCGCCGTCGGCGCCATTCGGTCCAGCCGGAACCCGCTCGAGACCTCCGTACGACCGTCGTACTGGGTGAACGGCGTGCCAGGGATCGCTCCGGAGGAGGCGCGGGGCAGGGGTTGCCCGCGCCAGTCGGTCCGCTCCGGCGTGCCGGTGCCCCACTGATGTCGCACGATTTCAGCGAGCCCCGTCACTGTCATCGGATCCCGCAGGAACATCCGCTTGCCGATGTCATCCGGAATCGCCACGTCGTACGCCTCCTCGAGAGCGATCAGGAGTTCCACGAGATCGAGACTGTCAATGTGCAGATCTTCAACAATCCGCGAGTCCGGCCGGAGTTGCTCCAGCGGGATGCACTGCTCTTCGGCGATGATCCGGAGAATGGAGACCTCCAGTTCCCAAAGGGGCGGTGCGCCCGTTGCCGCCGTGGCATTCATTCTCGAGTGATGGCTTCGTCGAGGTTGAGCAGAACCCGGGACACGGTGACCCAGGCGACACGTTCCTCGCCGGCCTGCCGTTCGGCGTCAAGAAGCTGCTGGAGCCGCTCGGCCTCCCCGGGTTTCGGGTGCCGCCCCAGCGTCCACCGGAACGCGGTGCCGAGGCGGTCTTCTAGCGGGGCGTCTCGAAGAATCCGGTCGGCGAGTCCTTCGGCCAGTTCCAGAAAGGCCTCGTCGTTGAGTAGGGTGAGCGACTGAAGCGGGGTGTTCGACTTCAGGCGCCGAGTGCAGGCGCTGAAGGCGTCGGGGCCGTCGAATACCGTGAGCGCCGGATGCGGTGTCGCGCGCCAGCGGAAGGTGTAGAGACCGCGGCGGAACCGGTCGCCGCCTGGACTGGATTTCCATTCGCGGCGGGACTGACCGAGGGCCATCACCCCATCCGGCTGCGGGGGAAACACCGGCGGTCCGCCAAGCCGGCGATCGAGCGTTCCGCTGGCGGCCAGCGCCACATCGCGAATGACCTCGCCTTCAAGGCGCAGGCGGTTCTGGCGGCCGAGCAGGCGGTTGACGGGGTCCGGGGAGGCGGAGAGGTCCGGGGTCACGGAGGACTGGCGGTAGGTCGCCGAGGTCACCAGGAGCCGGAGAAGTCGCTTGAGGCTCCACGGAGTGGGATTTGCCGCATCCCCCGCGCCTGAGAACTCGGTCGCCAGCCAGTCGAGCAGGTCCGGATGGCTGGGCGACGAGCCCTGGAGTCCGAAGTCATTTTCTGTCTCGACGAGGCCGCGTCCGAAGAGCTGCTGCCATACCCGGTTGACCAGCACTCGGGCGGTCAAGGGATGCGAGGGATCGGTAATCCAGCGTGCCAAGTCGAGCCGGCTGGCCGGCCTGTGCTGTCCGTCGTGTCCCTCGGGCCCGCCTCGACGAGCTGCGGACAACGGCGGCAGGACGGCCGGAGTGCCGGGCTGCACCGGATCGCCGGGCCGGGTGAAGTCCCCCTTGATGAACACCACCGATTCCCGGGGCTCGGAACGTTCCTGGAGGACCAGCGTCGTCGGAATCGCCGGCGCGGTCCTGCGGGCGTCGCGGAGACGATCTCGCAGCGCCCGGTAGTCTTTGTCGGTGGCCAGGTAACCCTGCAGCGCGATCTCCCGCTGCTTGGGCGTGCGATGCTCGGGACGCAGCCCCAGGACATTCCGCACCTCCAGCGGCAGGGCCTCGCGGGCCTCCGGGGCCAGGGCAGATTCCCAGGCTTCGAATCCGGGCGTCCGTTCCACGGCGAGAGCGTTGAGCTGCGCTTCGAGTGGCTTCGTGATGGCCACCACGGCATCGCGGGCGGCAAACAGTTCGGACGGCGCCGCCTCGATGGTCGGTTCGTCCTGATTATTGAAAAAGGCGTAGAGCTCGAAGTATTCGCGCTGGCTCAGGGGGTCGAACTTATGGTTATGGCACTGGGCGCAGGCCACGGTGAGCCCCAGCAGGACCGTCCCGGTGGTGTTAACCCGGTCCAGCACGGCCTCGATCCGGAACTGCTCGGGATCAATGCCGCCCTCCTCGTTGATCTGCGTGTTGCGATGGAATCCGGTGGCCACCCGCTGCTCCAGGGTGGCGTTTTCCCGGAGGTCGCCGGCCAGTTGGTCGGTCACGAACTCGTCGTAGGGCTGATCCCGGTTCAGGGCGGAGACCACCCAGTCGCGCCATGGCCACAGGCTGCGCGGCGCGTCAATGCTGTAGCCGTTGGAGTCGGCATAGCGCGCGGCATCCAGCCAGTGGCGACCCCAGCGTTCCCCGAAGTGCGGCGAGGCGAGCAACCGGTCCACCGCCCGTTCGTAGGCCTCAGGCCGGTCGTCGCTAAGAAAGGCGTCGAGTTCCTCCGCTGGGGGTGGAAGCCCGATCAGGTCGAGCGAGACCCGCCGCAGCAACGTCCCGGGGTCCGCGGATGGCGACGGGGCCAGCTTCGTCTGCTCCAGGCGGTGAAGGATGAAGGCATCCACCGAATTGCGCGCCCAGGAGTCCTGCTGAACGGCCGGAGGCGCCGGGCGTACGGGAGGTTGGAACGCCCAATGGACCGGGTCCGCCGCATACGCCGTCGTCAGCCACCACAGATTGGCGGCGAACATTGCGGTGCGAACCGGGAACATGATGCGGGGATCGTACCTCGGAGGGAGGAGCTTTGCGAGTTCCTCCAGAAGCGCCCTTCGATTCTTCCCACTGGCGCCATGACGTTTTTCAAGATACCGGAACGGGCATGGTTGTTTCTCCCGGGCAGTTGGGCGCTGGCGCGGCGCTGCGACTTTTAGTGGGGCTCGCCTTGGCGGCGGGCGCATGGGACACCGCCGCGGCTGAAAAGCCGGTGTCGTGGTATCGGGACATCACGCCGATCTTCAAGCGCTCCTGCAATGGATGCCACAATCCGAACAAGCAGAAAGGGGAGGTGGACACCTCCAGCTACGCGGGGTTCCTGAAGCCAGGAAAACACGGCCCGAATTGGATCGCCGGGGACGCGGGCAAATCGCTGGTGGTTGAGCAGATCCGCGGGGAGGAACCGGACATGCCGAAGGAGGGGGATCCCCTCTCGGAAGCCGATGTGGCGTTGATTGCGCGGTGGATTCAGGAAGGGGCGAAGGACGATACCCCGGCCAATGCCGGGCCCAGGCGGCCCGACGCGCCGCCCTCCTATGCCGCGCCGCCGGTGACCACGGCGCTGGCGGTATCCCCGGACGGGCGCTGGCTCGCGGCGTCCGGTTATCACGAAGTTTTCCTGATGGATGCCGCCTCGCTCGAAACCCGGCTGCGTCTCCTGGGCGACTCCCCGCGGTTGGAGTCGCTCGCCTTTTCGCCGGACTCCAAGCGCCTGGCGGTGACGGGGGGCGCTCCGGCGCAGTTTGGCGAGGTCCAAATCTGGGAAGCGGGGGCCAACCGTCAGGAACACGCGTGGCGATTGACGGGAGACTCGCTGTTCGGAGTTTCGTGGTCGCCAGATGGCGCCCGCCTGGCCTTCGGGGGCGCCGACAAGAGCGTGCGGGTGATTGACTCCGGCGACGGGCGCGAGGTGATGAAATTCGATAATCACAGCGACTGGGTGTTCCGAACCGCATGGATGTCGGAGGGCCGGCGTCTGCTGAGCGCGAGCCGCGACCGGGCGATGAAGCTGATCCAGGTGCCCGACGGGCAGTTCATTGACGACATTAACAAGCTTCTCGAGCCCGTGGTCTCGATGGCGCGGCATCCGAAGGAGGAATGGGCGGCCTATGGCGGGGCCGAGGGGGGATTGCGCCTCTACCGGGCGAAGGAGAACCAGGAGCGGACCGCCGGGAACAACGATGTCAACCTGGTGCGAGAGTTCGAGCGGCAACCCGGAGCGGTGTCCGCCCTGGCTTTCAGTCCCGACGGTGCCCTGCTGGCCGTGGGCGGGCTCGGAGGCGAAGTGCGCCTTTACAAGACGGAGGACGGGTCACGGACGGCAACGCTTCCGGGACACGATGGGGCGGTGTTTGCCATTGCATTCACCCCCGACGGCCAGGGGGTGTTCACCGGGGGATTCGACGGTCTGCTGCGGAAGTTCGATCCGGCGACCGGAACCCTACAGGCCGTCTGGGTGCCGGTGCCGTTGGCGGGCAAACCGGGCGTCGTGCAGCGGTGATCTCGAAGGAAGCGCCTGCAGGCAAGCCGGGCTGGCTTTGGATTTCCAGAAACGAGCGAGACGGCAATCCCGGCTCAAGGCTCAACGTTGAGCAACCGGCTCAATCATGGTTTCCCGCTTTCGGCACTCAACCGTTGCCGCCGGGTTTGGCGACAGCGACGCCGCCCGTCCGAGTGCCTATGGCCAGCGCGGTGCCGCTGGGATTCCAGACCAGACAAGTGATGGGATCCGCGAAGAGATACCGGTGCAGCGGAGTGGAAGACTTTCCGGCGTTCCATAGCAGCACCTGGCCGTCTTCGCCGCCGGTCGCCAGCAGGTGCCCACCACGCTGGTAGGCCAGGGTGGCGATTCGGGCCGAATGGCCCTGGAGAATTCGCGGGGTGGTCCCAGCGGGACCCCGCCCGCCGCAGTCCCACACCATCGCCTCCGTGCCGCCATCCGTCGCCAGATAGCGGCTGCTGTAATGCCATGCCAGATGTCGGACTTTGCCGGGATATCCGCTCATGGCGAGTTCTTCGCCCGGACGGTAGGGCCTCTCCCAAAGTTGAACGCTCTGCTCCTGCGTGCCGGCCACGATCCAGCGGCGGTCCGGGCTGATGGCCACGGAAATGAGCGAGGTCTTCCACGGAAGCGGTTCCCCGAGTGCGCCGGAGGTGGCGTCCCATCGCTGGACGCGTCCGTACGACGCCGTGAGAAGTTCCCCGCCGTCCCAGGCCCAGGACAGCGCCGTCACCGTGCTCGGCAGCGGATCCAATTCCTGCCGTGAGACGCCGTCGCCTTTCAGGATTCGCACGCGGCGTCCGGCGGCGGCGGCGAGCAGAGAACCGTCGGGGGACCAGGCAGCCTGCTCGACCCAGGCAGCTTCAAAACGCATGGCCGCGACAGGCTCGGGGACGCCCGGAGCCCAGAGCCGCAAATACCCATCCTGCCCCACCGAGGCGATCCGGGGTTCGCGTGGCGAGCAAACCGCGCGAAAGGTGCCTCCCTCGTGCCCGGTCCAGCGTCCTTCGACCGTGCCCGTGGACGCCGAGAGCCGCCAGAGCGATCCGGAACTGCCGGCGGCGACCAGCCATTGTCCGTCGGCTCCCCAGTCCACGGACGTGACAAAGTCGGAAATGTCCGCAGACCATTCGGCTGCCTTCGGGGCTGGCAGGGATGCACTCACGAGGGCAGGGGCGCGTTGCCGGGACGAAGACCTCCCAAGAGAGGTCAGGCGATGCACCGGCGGAAGCCCGCCTGCAAGGCCTCGCGGTCGAGGTGGCGTCCGATGAAGACGATCTGGCTTTTGCGTTCCGCGGCATCCTTCCAGGGGCGGTCCGGCTTGCCTTCGAAGAGCATGTGAACGCCCTGGAATACGAAACGCTCCGGAAGGTTCTTGAGGCTCAAAATGCCCTTCATGCGGAAGATGTCCTGGCCCTTGGTCTGCAACAGTTCGCTCAACCAGGCATTGACCCGCCGCGGATCCAGTTCGCGCGCCTCCTCAAAGCCCACGCTGGTGACCGTCGTGTCGTGCGTATGCTCATGGGCGTGACCGCCGTGCTCATGCACATGCTCCGGCGAAATGGTCCGCCCATCCCGCTCCAGGCGTCCGGAGAACTCGCCCAGTCCATGCTGGGTGAACAGCGCATAGTTACCATGCGCCGGAATGGAGATCTTGAACGCGGTGCGATCCTCCCCCAGCACCAGTTTATGCATCACGCCCGGACGCATCTGGCCCCCGGCGCGAAGCGGCGTGGCGGGAAATGAAAACAGGCGCGCCGCCTCTTCCTCGGCTTCATGCAGCGCATCGTGCAACCCGCCGTGACAATGCCCGTCCGAATCCTGCTCGTGCTCATGGTCATGCTCGTGCTCATGATGGTCGTGGGGCTCATGGCCATGGTCGTGGTCGTGATCGTGGGCCTTCGCGTGGGGATGGGAATGGCCGTCACCTCCGGCATCCAGCGAAACCAGCACCGCGCCCATCACGGGATCCGGACCCGCTTCCAGCACCAGTTGATGCGCCCCGGCATCCAGGTGGTAGGCGCCACTCCATTCGAAGGGCAGTTCCTTTTCCAGAAAATCGCCGTCAATCGTGAGCTTGTGGTCGAGGTCGAATGCGTGGATGTCCAGCACTTGTTCGGCGGACAAGCTGGCCTGGGTCGTCCGAAAAATCTTCGCCACGGCATTGATGCCCCGCAACTGCCGCTCCAGGGCGTCCACCTCCGGAGAGGACACCAAATCCACTTTGTTGAGCAGGATGCGATCGGCAAAGGCGATCTGGGCCTTGGCTTCCGGGGCGTCCTCCAGGTGCAACGGGATGTGTTTGGCATCCACCAGCGTCACGATGCCGTCGAGCCGGAAGGCCGCCTTCATTTCCTCGTCCGAGAAAAAGGTTTGGGCGACCGGCCCGGGGTCGGCGAGTCCGGTGGTCTCGACGAGGATGTAGTCGAACCGGTCGCGGCGCTTGAGCAATTGGCCGAGGATCCGGATGAGATCGCCGCGCACGGTGCAGCAGATGCAGCCGTTGTTCGTCTCAAAGATCTCCTCGTCGGCGTTGATGACCAGCGCGTTGTCAATGCCGATCTCCCCGAACTCGTTCTCGATCACCGCAATCCGCTTGCCGTGCCGCGCGGTCAGGATGTGGTTGAGGAGCGTGGTCTTTCCGGCGCCGAGAAATCCGGTGAGGACGGAGACGGGAATGCGGGAATCGGGGGCGGGCATGTCGGGGAACGTGGGGAGAGGCGTGGACCGGCGGAGGTGTCAGTTGCCGACGCAGCCGCACATAGGGCCGCAGGCGTGCGACGGGGGCTGCGGCATACTGCAGGCGCCGGAGTCGCAGGAGGCATCCGCCGCCGAGCCCGAGAGCAGGGGGGCAAAACCGCCGGAGATGACCCGACGGACGGGCAGGCCCGATTCCGGATCGAAGCGCAGCGGCGCATCCTTCATGGACTGCTTCACCTCAAACCGGCGGACGCGCTGTCCGGAGCCGGACGGAATGGTCTCGTAAACGTAGGTCGGCATCGCGGCGGACAAAGAAGCGCGCCGGCCGGATGGGGTCAAGCGCGGGAGGCGCCTCTCAATTTTTGGGGACTGGGGGATCTGGACATGGATTTCACGGATTTTCACGGAGAGGGGGCCGGGAGAGGCGCACAGAGTGCCAGGTCCTCTGTCTCGCTCCATCTGGCCCTGTCGGGGCCATGGACACAGCCGAGGGCTGAGCCTCCGGCGATGCCCTGGGGGGGCTCATTCCCTCCATCGAATCGTGCGCCTGGGAGGGGCGCGGGAGGCTCTGGCGCCCCTTCAGGGCACCGGATGCTTTGCCACGCAAAACCCGTGGCAGCGCCCAACGCGCGGCCCCGGCTGCGGTCTCCAGGCCTTTCAGGCTGTGGCAAAAATTGAGATACGTCCAAGCGCGGGACTCCATCGAATCCGGTCTTGCGGTCCGGCGTCGTTCACCCTGTATTCGTCGGTCACCATCAATCACCGGTTGGATTCGATTGCATGCCATTTTCTCGGAGCGGGTTCGCTGAGTCTCTGATCGCCGCCTTGCTGGCCGGCGGACTGACTGTCTCCGCCGCGCAGGAGGGTCTCCGCGATTCCTGGTGGTCGCTTGCGCCCTTGACGGCTCCGCCCGTTCCCGCCACGGCGGGGCAGGGGGACAATCCGGTGGATGCCTTCATCCAGGCCCGCCTTTCCGCCGAGGGCCTGACGCCGTCGCCCGAAGCCGACCGGCGGACGCTGATCCGCCGGCTCAGCTTCGATCTGCTCGGGCTTCCGCCGGATCCCGACACTGTGGACGCCTTCGCAGCGGACCCCTCGCCCGGAGCGTACGAACGTCTGGTGGATCGCTGGCTGGCGTCCCCGCAATTCGGCGAACGGTGGGCGCGTCACTGGCTGGACGTGGTCCACTACGGCGAAACCCACGGATACGACAAGGACCAGCCGCGCCCCAACGCCTGGCCGTACCGCGACTACGTCGTTCGCGCCTTCAACGAAGACCGGCCGTACGCCCGGTTCGTGCAGGAACAACTGGCCGGGGACGTCCTGTTTCCCGGCACCCGCGACGGCTTCGAGGCGCTGGGCTTCCTCTCGGCCGGTCCCTGGGATCTGATCGGCCACGCCGAAGTGCCCGAGTCCAAGATGGACGGCCAGATTGCCCGGCATCTCGACCGGGACGACATGGTGGCCAACACCGTCCAGACCTTCGACAGCCTCACCGTCCAGTGCGCGCAGTGCCATGCGCACAAATTCGACCCCATCTCGCAGGAGGACTACTACCGGCTGCAGGCGGTATTTGCCGCCGTGGACCGGGCGGACCAGAAGTACGATGTGGATCCGGAGGTGGCCCGGCGGCGGCGGGACCTCCGCGAGCAGGAGGGAGCCCTGGCGGAGCGGCAGCGCGAGTTGGACGACGCCATCCGCCGTCGGGCCGGACCCGAGCTGGCCGATTTGGAGAAGTCCATCGCCACCCGCGAATCCCGGGTCAAGGAGGGCGACGCCTACGGATATCACAGCAACATCGAAAAGCGCGACGACGTCGTGAAGTGGGTTCAGGTGGATCTGGGGGAGGCGCAGAACTTGGGGAATATCGTGCTCCATCCCTGCCGCGACGCCTTCAACGGCATCGGCGACGGCTTTGGATTCCCCCTGCGCTATCAGGTCGAAGTCAGCGAGGAGCCCGGATTCGAGCACCCGATCACGATCGCCGACTTCTCCGTCGCCGACGTGCCCAACCCCAAGCTGCGGCCGGTCGCGGTGGACGCCGGGGGACGGCGGGTCCGGATGATCCGGGTGACCGCGCTGCGCCTAGCGCCGCGGCAGGACGACTTCATTTTCGCCCTGGCCGAGCTCTCGGCGCTCACGGCCGATGGCCGAAATGTCGCCCGCGGCGCGGCGGTGGTGGCGCTGGATTCCATCGAGGCGCCGGTCCGGTGGCAGCGCATCAATCTGACCGATGGCTGGTATCCCGGCATCTCGCCGGGTGCCGATCCGGAGCTCGGCCAGTTGCGACGGCGCCGGACCGACTTGCTGGCGTCCGCAACGACCGTGGAAGAGCAGGGGAGCCTGGACGTCTGGCGGGCGCAGCGCGCGGCCATCGGCGTCGCGATCAGCAATCTTCCGCCGCAGTCCGTGGCCTATGTGGGGGCGGTGTATTCCGGCTCGGGAGCGTTTTCGGGGACGGGAGGGCGGGGCGGGAAACCCCGTGTCATCCGGGTGCTTTCCCGGGGCAGCATTCAGAAGCCCGGCGCAGAAATCGGCCCCGGGACGCTGCGCTGCATTGACGGGCTCGCGGGGGAATTCGCTCTGCCCGCCGATCATTGCGAGGGAGACCGGCGCGCGGCCCTCGCCCAGTGGATCACCGATCCGGCGAACGCCCTGACCTGGCGGTCCATCGTCAATCGCGTCTGGCAGTATCACTTCGGACGCGGCCTGGTGGAGACGCCCAACGATTTCGGCCGCATGGGTGGACAGCCCAGCCACCCGGAATTGCTCGACTGGCTGGCGGCCACCTTCCGCGACGGTCCGCAAAGCCTGAAGGCGCTCCATCGCCTCATCGTGACCAGCGCCACCTACCGACAGCAGTCCGCCGACCGTCCGGAAGCCTCGCGCCTCGACACCGCCAACCGGCTGCTGTGGCGCATGAATCGCCGCAAACTGGAAGCTGAGTCCGTCCGGGACTCCCTCCTCGCGGTGTCTGGACAGCTCGATCTGAGGATGGGCGGACCGAGCTTTCGCGACTTCGTGGTCGAGAAGCCGGAGCACTCGCCGCATTACGAGTACGGCCTGCACGATCCCGAGGACCCGGCTTCGCATCGCAGATCCATCTACCGGTGGATCGTGCGATCCCAGCCGCAACCGTTCCTGACCACGCTGGACTGCGCCGATCCCTCCATGCAGGTGGCCCGCCGCAACGAAAGCACGTCACCCCTTCAGGCGCTGGCCGTGCTCAACAATGCGCTGGTCATCACGTTGTCCCGGGATTTCGCGGCCTCCGTCGCCGCGCGGAGCCTCCATCCGGAAGATCAGGCGCGCGACGCGCACCGGGCTGCCCTGGGCCGCGCGCCCACGCCCACCGAGGCCGCCGCGCTGGAGGATCATGTGCGGCGTCACGGCCTGACCAACCTGTGCCGGGTGCTGTTCAACCTGAACGAGTTCTCCTTTGTGGATTGAGCCATGTCACCGACCTCGCCGTTTCATCGCATCCGCAGCCGTTCGGCGCTCCCGTCCCGCAGGGAGTTCCTGTGGCAATCCGGCGGTGGCCTGGGCGGACTGGCCCTGGCCAGCCTGCTCGGGCGCGAAGGGTTGCTGGCGGCCGCGGCGCCGGTGGGGGATCCGCGCAGAGCAGAGGAGGGGAAGGCTCCGCGCCAGATGCGTCCCCGGGCGAAGCGGGTGATCCAGCTCTTCATGGCGGGAGCGGCCAGCCATCTGGACTTGTTCGACTTCAAACCCGAGTTGGTGAAGCGCCACGGACAGCCCAGCGACTTCGGCGAGTCCGTGGAGGCGTTTCAGGATGGCTTGGGGCCGTGGCTGAAGCCGGTCTGGGAGTTTCGTCCCTACGGGGAATCGGGGCATCCGTTGAGCGAGGTGGTGGCGGACTTGGCGCCGGTGGTGGACGACCTGGCCTTTGTCCATAACATGGTCGGAAAGACTGGCATCCACAGCCAGGCCACCTATCTCCAGGCCACCGGATTCCAGATGCCGGGGTTTCCCGGCATGGGCTGCTGGGTGAGCTACGGCCTGGGTGCCGAGAATGAGAACCTGCCGGCCTTCGTGGTGCTGCCCGACCACCGGGGATTTGCCTCCAACGGACCCAAAAATTGGGACGCCGCCTTCCTGCCCGGACAGCACGCGGGGACCATGATCTTCCCCGGGCGGCCGAATCCGATCACCGATCTGTTTCCCGGTGCCGGCGCCGATTTTGTCACGGCGGACAGCGAATCGGCCGCCCACGAGCTGATGGAGTGGCTGAACCGGAGCCATGCGGCGGAGCGGGAAGGGGACTCCCGGCTTGAGGCGCGGATCCGCAGCTATGAATTGGCGGCCCGGATGCAACTGGCGGCTCCCGAGGCGCTGGACATCTCGCGGGAGCCCGAATACCTGCTCGACTTGTACGGCATTGATCGCTCGACCCAGTCCTGGCCCAAGGAAATCAATGCCGCCGAGGAAATGGACGCCTTTGGCCGCAAGTGCCTTGTGGCCCGCAGGCTCGTGGAGCGCGGGGTGCGCTTCGTGCAGATCTGGTCGGGAAACGACAATGGATTCCCGAGGCGGAACTGGGATTCCCATGAGGACATCCGGCGCGATCACGGTCCCCTCGCCCGCGGATTCGCCCGCGGCGCCTCAGCCCTCATTCAGGACCTGAAGCAGCGCGGACTCCTCGACGACACCCTGATCCTGTGGACCACGGAATTTGGCCGGATGCCCAGTTCCCAAGGTGGTCTCGGACGCGACCATAATCCGTATTGCTTCACCAACTGGCTCTGTGGCGGCGGCATCCGCGGCGGCGTGATCTGCGGGGAGAGCGATGCCTGGGGCTACAAGCCGCTGGACCGCAACCATTCCACCACGGTGTACGACATCCACGCCACGATGCTGCACCTGCTCGGCATGGACCACACCCAATTGACGTTCCGGCACAACGGCATTGACCGCCGTCTTACCGACGTCCACGGCGAAGTCATCCAAGGCTTGTTGGCCTGACGCAGCTTTCACGCTTCAGAAATGGTTACCTTCTGCTATCGCTCGCACCGTTTTTAATCACAATAATTGTTATATTCATTAAAGATGACACACTTCCAGCGCCGATTGGCGCCTCACGATGGTGAATGCGCGGACTGATGCTCCGCCGTTGGTCGTTCCCCGCCGTGCCCAAGCGGAACAGAAGATTGCCTCCGGAGCCGGGACATGCGACGACTCCCGAATCCGTATGCGGACTTCCTTTCTTTCGGTCCTCGGACTGGCGATTTTCCTGATCGCCGGCTGCAGCCGTCCGGAGGCCCCCTCCGAATTGCGCTGGCGGTTCGCCGGCGGCGCGGCGCTCAAGGCCCAGACTAATGCGCCGGTTCTCGCCGAGTGCCTGTCCCTGCCCCAAGCCAACGCCGTCCTCGGACCGCTCTCACAACGCTTGGCGGAAGCGTGGTGGCATATCGGCACCGGCGGAAAACCATCCGCACCCGCCGACTTGAGCTCAGGAGTGGCGCTTATTCCCGAGCTCCTCGAGCACGAAAGTCTTGGCGCCGTGCTCCTTCAGCCCACGGGCGGACACGAGTTCGCGATTGCGGTCCGTGGACTCGGCTCCAGCGGCAACGCCTGGGAATCGCAGTGGATGTCCTGGACCCGCGCCATGCGCGCCTCGCGGGGGGACGGCGGAGACCCCGCTGCCATTCGGAAGGACGACTGGCTCGTGGTCGTTTCCGATGCCACCGCTTTCCCGCCGGCGCGGGCATGGGATCAACTAAACGGGCTTCCGGCGGAACCGGGCGCACAGGCCCAGTTCGACCTCCGGTATCCGGGCCGGGTGGGCATCAAGGCGGCCATGACCTGCCGGGATGGTGCCGCCCGATGGACCGCGACCGCCACTTTGGGCAAGCCGCTGCCGAGCCCCCTCCCCGTCTGGGACATCCCAGGGGCCATCCGGGAACCCCTGGTGTTTTTCACAGCGATCCGGGGCGTGCCCGCATTGCTTCCCAGCCTGCCCTGGCTCCAGGCTTGGGCCGGTGGGATCCTGCCGTCCGAGGTGTTTTTGTGGGGACAACCGGGGCGTCCGGATTGGGGGCATTCCTACGCCGCTGCACACATGGAAGACCCGGCGGCGGCCGTCGAAGCGTTGTATCGGCGGTTGACGCCCTTGTTCGCCACGAACGGATCGGCGGCCTACCGCGGGCAGTTGCATCTCGACGCTCAAGCCCACCGTCTCGTCGTCGCCGGCAGCGTGCCGGCCGTCCCCACATTTGAAGCGCAGTCCGAGGGGAACAAAAAGTATCTCACTTTCGGATTCCTGCCCGCCGTGCGCTCCACCAACGCCCTCGCTCCCGAAATGTTGGCGCAATTGAACCGGCCGAACCTGCTCTATTACGACTGGGAGTTCACCTCCGCGGCCGCCCATCATTGGCATCTGGGCCGCCAATTGCTGGATCTCATGGAAGGCCGCCACGCCGTGGTCACCACACCGGCCACCCAGTGGCTCCTGGCGGCGGCCACTAAGATGGGCGAATGCGTCACCGAAGGCCTGGTCACCGCTCCAGACACTATCGCCATCCGCCGAAAATCCCCGATCGGGCTCAGCGGAATGGAACTCGCGACCCTGGCCGGTTGGATCGATCCGGAGCCGTCCATCCGCCGCGTGCTGCCCTCTCCGACCAATGCGCCGGCCGTGCGCAAGAAATTCTGAGACGATGCTGCGGCTCGGCGTCAACATTGACCACGTCGCCACGCTTCGGCAGGCGCGGTATCGCGAGGCACCGCACGACGTTCGGGCGGAACCCGATCCTGTCGAGGCCGCGCGGATCTGCGAGAAGGCCGGATGCCACGGCATCACCGCCCATTTGCGGGAGGATCGCCGCCACATCGTGGACGACGACATCCGGCGGCTGCGGACCTCGATCCGCACCCGCCTGAACTTCGAGATGGCCAGCACGCCGGAGATCGTGCGCTTCGCCCTGGAAATCCGGCCGGAAATCGTCTGTCTCGTGCCCGAGCGCCGGGAAGAAATAACGACGGAGGGCGGTCTCGAGGTCGCCGGCGCCGAGGCGGCGTTGGGCGAGACCTGCCGGCGGTTTCGGGATGCGGGGATTGACGTCAGCCTGTTCATCGCCCCCGATTCCGCGCAGGTCGCCGCCGCCCATCGGGTGGGAGCCGGATTCATCGAACTGCATACCGGCCGCTATGCGGAAGTGTTTCACCAACCGGAAGCCCGTGTCGCCGAGTTGAAGCGCCTCGCCGACGCCGCCCGGCAGGCCCGCGACTTGGGTCTCCGGGTCAACGCCGGCCACGGGCTCACCGTGCAGAACGTCCCCGGCCTCGCCGCCGTGCCCCACCTGGAAGAACTCAACATCGGCCACACGCTCATCTCGCGGGCAATTTTTGTCGGGTTGGAAGCCGCCATCCGCGAAATGCTCCAGGCCATGGCGACCTATCCGGGCGGCGGCCTTCGATGATCCTCGGAACCGGAATTGACCTCATCGAGGTCGCGCGGATCGAGGAATCCCACCGGCGATTCGGCGATCGGTTTCTTCAGCGAATCCTCCGGCCGGACGAGATCGCCTACTGCCTCTCGCTGGCCAGGCCGGGTCCCCACCTGGCGGCCCGGTTTGCGGCCAAAGAGGCCGTGAGCAAGGCCTTCGGCACCGGGATCGGCGCAGACCTCGGCTGGCACGACATCGAGGTCCGGCGGCGGGAATCGGGCCAGCCCTGGATCGTCCTGCACGACGCCGGGGCCGGACTGATGCAGCAGCGACAAGGCCGCCTCATTCACCTCAGCCTGTCCCACACCGCCACCACCGCCGTCGCCATCGCCATCCTGGAGGGGTGAACCCTCAGGTTCTGGTCACATCGCATAAACAAAGTACCATCATTGGAGGCATCCCTCATGGGGCATTTCCAGATCCTCCACCGATGCACAAAAAGCGGGACATGACCCCGCGCTCCCAAATGCACCCCCCTGCCCTCCATCACGCCCTCGGGCAGGCTCAGAAATCGTACTGGTCAATGTTCTCCTTCGTGAACTTGAAGGGTTCCCCGAGAAGGATGTTGTCCCCGGCCACCCGGAACTGTCCGAGCTTCCCGCCGTCGAAGTTCGTGGCCCCGGGCTTGAGGTCGCCTCGGGCCAGGGCGTTGGCGGCGAGCACGGTGAGGTAGCCGAGGTCAGTGGTCTTCCACAGGATGACCGTGTCGGTGACCCCTTCCTTGACGTAGCGACGGTTTTCGCTGGGCAGGCCGAGTCCGATGACTTTCACCCGGCCGGTCTTGCCGGCCTGCTTCACCGCCTCCGCGGCACCCGGCACCGCCGGGGAGCAGATGGCCATGAGGAGCTTCAGGTTCGGATGCGCCCCCAGGAGGGTGGTGGCCTCCGCCTGGGCCTTGTCCTTGAGATCGTCGCAGGGACGAAGGGCCACCAGGGTCATGCCAGGGTATTGGGACACCCTCCGGGCCTCGATGTGTTTCTGCCACTCGATCATGTTCTGGGCAGTCAGCGAGGCCGTGATGATGGCGAACTCGCCCTGTCCGCCGGTCAATCGCGCCGCCTCGTCCATGAGCGCGTTCCCGATGCCTTCCGGGGTTGCCTGGTTCACGAAGAAATCACGGGCGTCCGGCTGCGCGTCGGCATCGAAGGTGACGACGCGGATTCCCTTTGCCCGCGCCTTGCGCAGGGCGGTGGAAATTCCGTCCCGGTTCTCGCAGGCCGCGGCGATGACATCCACGCCCAGGGTGATCCAATTCTCGACGATCTCGTTCTGCTTGGCCGGATCGGGCGTGACCGGGCCATCGAAGATCAGCTCCACCCCCAGGTCCTTCGCCGCCTGATCCGCCCCCTGTTTGCAGGAGACGAAATAGGCGTTGCCCTTGGACTTGGGCAGGAAGGCGACCGTCGTGCGACGGCCCGGCGCCACGGATCCGCCGCCGGTTTCCGCCGCCGGCTCCGGCCGGCCGCATCCCGAAACCCAGCCGGCGACGGCCACGGCAATCAACACTCCCATCCCGCAACCGGCGAAACTTCTGCGCAACGTCATCCTCATGGTGATGGGCGAGGCCTATCACAGGACCCGCCGGACCGGCAGTCAAAACTCGATCCCGCGAACCCTCGCCCCCCGCGGCGGAAAAAATCCCCTTTCCAATCCTCTGCGGGGTTTCCCACCCTTCGCGCCTTCATCATGAGCATGACGAAGCTGAACATCGCCGCCCTGGCCGGGGACGGCATCGGACCCGAGGTGATGCGCGAGGCGTTAAAGGTGCTCCAGGCCGCCGGCCGCGGGTTTCATCTGCCTCTGGAAATCACCGAGGCCTCGGTGGGTTGGGCCGGCATTGATGCCGCCGGCGATGCGCTGCCCGAGGCCACCCTCGAACTGTGCCGACGCTCCGACGCGATCCTCTTCGGCTCGGTGGGATTGCCGGATCGCGATCCGACGATTCCCAAGGAACGCCGTCCCGAACGCGCCGCGCTCCTGCGCCTGCGCAAAGAGTTCCGCCTCTTCGCGAATCTCCGCCCGGTCCGCCTGCCCAGGGAACTCTCCCACGCCTGTCCGCTGCGTCCGGAACGCCAGGGGAATGGACTGGACCTGCTGGTGGTCCGCGAGCTCACGGGTGGACTGTACTTCGGACAGCCCAAGATGACGGAGGAGATCCCAGGCGGCCAGCGGGCGGTGGACACCATGGTGTACACCACCCCGGAGATCGAGCGGATCGCCCACGTGGCGTTTCGCACCGCCCGGGTGCGCCGACGCAAGGTCACCAGCATTGACAAGGCGAACGTGCTCGAGAATGGCATCCTGTGGCGCGAGGGCGTGAGCCGCGTGGCGAAGGAATATCCGGACGTCGCCCTGGACCATATGTTTGTGGACAACGCGGCCATGCAGCTCGTCCTGCGGCCGACGCAATTCGACGTGCTGCTGTGCGAGAACCTCTTCGGGGACATTCTGTCCGACGAAGCCGCCGCGCTGGCCGGATCCCTCGGCATGCTCCCCAGCGCCAGTCTCGGGACGACCACGGGCGAACGCACTTTCGGTCTCTACGAGCCGGCCGGCGGGACCGCTCCGGACATTGCGGGAAAAGATCTCGCCAATCCCATCGCGCAGATCCTCTCCGCCGCGCTGCTGCTGCGGCACAGTTTTGGACTGGAGGAACCGGCCCGCGCCATCGAGTCGGCGGTGCAGACGGTGATCGCCAGCGGTCTGCGCACCGGGGACATCTACAACCCGGAGGATCCTTCGGCCCGGAAGGTCGGAACCCGCGAAATGGGCGACGCCATCGCCGGGGCGTTGGGATGAGGCGCCGGCCCGGAACTCTTCAAACGCGCTGCGGAGGAAGTCAGGGACTCCAGAAGCTCGTTCCTCCATCAAGGTCCTTCCTCTGCGTCCATTGCGCCCCTGGCGTGAGGCCCACCCTCCCACGGTGGCGCGCGACACCCCGCTCAGAAAACGGTTGGATCGAAATACTGCCGTGTCAGCCGGGGATTCCGGTTGTCGAGGATCTTTCGTAGAGCGGCCTCCTTCTGGAACTCGACGTGCCCGTCCATGAAGCCGTTGTTGAGTCCGCCATTATGAAGGCGCAGCGGCCAGTCGTCCACGGATCCGCCCGGGCTGACGCTGACATTGATCATCGCGCGCGGATCCTCCTGCATCAGCAGGAATTTGCCTGACGGATTTCGGACCGACGTCACTCGCACCCCGAGCGGCGGCGTGCCTTTGTCGGGACGCCCGTCCACCAGTCCGTTCAAACTGTAGTTTACCCGCAGCACCCGTCCCAGCGGACCGCTGCTCGGGCATTGGTACACCACGAATTTGTTGGTGAAACTGTCCGGATTTCTGCCGGTGGCGGGCCGGATCAATGGCTGGCTGGTGACGTAGGGAAAGATCGCGCCGGCCTCGGCGTGGAAGCCAAAGGTGCGGGGCGGGCGGGTCAGATAGCTTCGATTGTCCAGATCACCGCGGGGTTGTCCGCCCCAAACCCAGTCCGCAGGCAGGTTGCCGTCCTCTTCCCCGGCCCAGGCAAAGGTGTCGGTGTACTCCTCGGCGTACATCAACGAACCCAGGGAAAGCTGCCGCAGGTTGTTCTTGCAGACGGCGCTGCGGCCGGACTCCTTGGCGCGCGCCAGCGCGGGCAGCAGCATTCCGGCGAGAATCGCGATGATCGCGATCACCACCAGCAATTCAATGAGGGTGAAACCCGCGCGGGCGGGACGCGGAGGCACTGGGTTCATGGAAAAAAGGACTCGGATACACCGGAAGAGAAGCAAATCCGCACGCGCCGTGCCAGCGTGTCACCCAAAAATCTGCGGTCCAGGCGAGTGCGCTATCGCAATCGGTCGGCATCGGAATTGGCGTTGGGAAGGGAGTGCCGTCATGCAAGACGCTGGCTTGGAATCTGCTTGGCGGATCGCGATGATTCCCCGGCCTGACCGCCCCCCAGCGGTTCGCGGTTTTACGCTCATCGAGTTGCTGGTGACCCTCGCGATCATCGGCATCCTGGCGGCCTTGCTGCTGCCGATGCTGGCGGAAGCAAAATGGGCGGCCCAACGCGCCCGCTGCAAAGGCAATCTGCGGCAATGGAGCCTGGCGTTGAGTCTCTACGTCCATGACTCCACCGTCTTCCCCCACTATTCACGTCCTTGGTACGAACCGCTGCTGCCCAACATCGGCCAGCGAGTCCGCTTCGAGGAGGGACACATGCGGCTCGGAGGTGGCATTGCGTATTGTCCTGCCGTGCGCATGAAGCGGGTGACAAATCCGCAGGAAATAGACTATGGCTACAATCAGCTTGGGACCTCGCTGCCCGACATGTCGCTCCCGGGCCTGGGTCTGGGGGGGCGGTACCCCTTCTTCGCCGATGAACGAATGGCCCTGCCGACCCGTGAAGCGGATATCCTGTTTCCCAGCGAGATGTTCGCCATCGGCGACGGCATGGGGGCGGCCTGGGATGTCTCCCAGCCCATGCATTTGGCGGTCACCGACGCCATCAATCCCCCCAGCCGCCGGAGCGCCGCCGACCAGCGGGATTTTCGGGCGGTGCTCAAACGGGTGTCGGACAAGATCCGGCCTGGTCATCGCCGCATCCTGAATCTGGCGGCCTGCGACGGCCACGTGGAAACATGCAGAAGCGAGGCGGCGGTTTCTGACTTCAGCGACGACTTCCGGCGAAAGTGGAACAAGGATCATGCGCCTCACCGGGAGCATCTGCGGTGAAAGGGTCAGCGCCTGAAACGATGGGGTGCGTCCAAAAAACTTCGAAGCGAACCCGTGAGGGATCGGACCAACGGCGAGGAGCGGATCAACCCTTGCCAGAAATGTTCAGCACCTTGAGCGCCTTCCGGTAATTCGTGACCCGCATCACGAGAAGGCCGCTGCGCTCATTCGGGCTCGTCGCGCTGTAGGCATACTCGATGTTGATCCTCGCTGCCGACAGCTTGCGGGCGATCGCGGCGAGCGATCCCGGGCGGTTGTTTCCGTGAAGGAGCAGCACCTCGCTCTCCACTACCAGCGCGCCGCGCTCCTCAAACAGCCCGAGAGCCCGCCGGGGATCGCTGACCACCATGCGCAGCACGGTATGGTCCACCGTATCGCTCATGGAAAATGCCAGGATGTTGATACCGGCGTCCGAGAGGGCGGAGCAGACGCGCGCCAACGCGCCCGGCCGATTGTTCAAGAACAGGGCGAGTTGGGTGGTGATTTCCATGGGGGCGCCGTCCTCCCGAAGAGAATGCCATGCCGCCCCGCCGGCGGCCAGTGCCGTGTCGTTTCGGGGGAAAATAGGAAACGCTGCCCCCGCAAGCGGGAGCAGCGTTTCCACCCAAACGACCCTAACCGACCCCGCCACCCGGCGGGATCTGGGAATAGGTACGCAACTGCAATGCCAGAATCATTTCCGGACGAAATTCTTTGAACAATCCGCCCATGCCGCGGTGGCCGCGCGCGGTTGGAACCGCGAGTGGGTGGAAGTCGGCGTGAGTTCCACGCAGAAGGCGTGAGATGCACTCGCGCCGGAGATCTGACTCAAGGACGTGCCTCCGCACGCCAGGGACGGAATCCCGCGCGTTCGAGCCCGCGCTTCAGCACCGGACTGCCGGACATCCGGCGCCACACGGCTCCGGTGCGATGATTCTCGATCATCAATAGGATGGGGCCCTGATCAATGCCCAGGGTGTCCGCCGCCCACCAGTTTCGGTCGCGGTTGAAGGCATCCCGAAAGCCGTACCGACCCCAGAGACGCGCCCCGTAGCGGCGTTCCAGCTCGCGCAAGGTGCGGATGCAAATTTCGGGGGCGAAGGGAACCGAACCGCCGACGGCCGTGGGGGCCAGGGTACCGTCGTCGTTCTCTGCGGGCGGCGCCCCGCGTGCTGCATAGCCGTCCGGACCGTCGCACGCCGTGAGTCCCCACTCCCAGGGGCCGTAGTTGGGATACCGCGAGGCGCGGTCCATGCAATACGCCCGCTGGGCCAGGGTGGCCCGCCGGGAATTTTCGAAATAGGTCATGCCCCGGGCCGCCAGGAAGGCGTCGGTGATGTTCCGGAAATCCACCCAGCAGTGCGAATACTGGTGCCCAAACAGCGGCGGGAACACCACGTAAGACTGTCCGTGATGCGTTTCCCAGCGATACCCCCGGGTCCAGGCGTCCCAGGAGATCGCAGGGCCGCCGCCGGCCTCCGTTCCCTCCGTCCGGGCGCCCAGCGCCAGCAGATACAGGATCATCGCCTCGTTGTAACCAACCCAGCGGGACTCCAGAAAGCCCGACTCCGGGTGCCACCCCATGGTCAGCGTGGCTTCCCCGTTGGCCATCCATTCCCAGTCCACCCGCGCCACCATTCCCCGGCCCAATTCCCCAATCCGTCGCTCCTCCTTCCCTTCCCCCGAAAAAAATTCGACTGCATCCATCACTCCGGCGAGCAGCAGGGCGGTGTCCATCGAGGACAACTCGCACTTCCAGGCACGGTGCCCGGAATCCATCTCCAGGAAATGATAGTACCAGCCGCGGTAACCGTTGACGCCCGAAGCTTCGGGTCCCTGGCGTCCTCCGGACAGCGTTTCGAGGGTACGCAGAACCCGGTCTTGGCCCTCGCGTCTCGAAATCCATCCGTGCTCGATGCCAATGGCAGTGGCGGACAAGCCAAACCCGACCGCGGCGATGCTGCATTTGGAGTCGGCGCGCGAGCGGTCGCGGATCAGCCCGTTGGCGGGATGGCATTCATTCCAAAAGTAGCCGAACGTGGCCTGCTGCAGCCGTTCCAGAAACTCGGCGGCGGTTTCCTCCGCCCGCAAGGCCCGGCCGCTGTTGAAAAGCAACAGGGCCAGCATCCAGTAAAACGCCATCCGCATGCCGCCAGCCTATCCGCCTCACGAGGCACGCCAATGTCCAATGCGGCGGCCTCCCTGGCCTGCGACGCAGCGTCGGCCCTCTACCAGGCACCCGGATCACGGCCCGCCGGCGGCTCCCCATCCAACCCATCGCGAAGCACACGAAGGCGAAGAAACCGTCGCGAAGGACCGGCAATCGGGACGGCATCCCGCACGGTCACCTGGCGGAAGCCAGCCACGGTCGGATCCAGCGTCGTGATCAATCCCTCCTCGCTCCATTCCTTCAGGTCGTCGCTGACTTCGACCCGATACTCAAAGCCTTCCGGCACGGGCTCCGGCCGCTCATAAGTCAGTGTGAGAAAATCCCCCGCCGGTTCGCGAAGCCACCCGGGCTTTGCCACTGGTTCGCCCTGGATGACGGTCGCAAGAGGAGGCGCTGTGAAAATGCTTCCGGGCGATTCAAGGGAACCGGCGGCAACCGGCACCGCCTGCCGGGAAACGGTCGCGGGCACCGCCGCCTCCAGGCTGAGGTAGTCGAAGACCACCCAATAGGAATTATTGGCGTCGTTCGGACCGGATCGTGTGAACTCGATGGTATTGGGCCCTGCGGCGGCCGCCACAGTCCGCGGCAGGAACTCCACCGATGCGCGCGTGGGTCGGTCCAGCCGATTCGAATAGATGACGGTGGACACGCCGGCCGCATTGCGGAATCGCACGACCACATCGTGCAGTCCGAAGCCGGTCCCGTTCTGGTTGTGAGGACTCCCCAGGAAGAAGCCGCCGCTGGCGAATTCGAAGTTGAGGCGAAGCTTTGACGCCGTACCGGCCTGGCTGCTGCTCAGCACAAAGTGGACCCGGTTTGTCCGGTCCTGCTGGGTCAGCGCCCGTTCCCAGGCAATCGCCGGCTCCGAATAGGGCACGCTGCGAAGCGCGGTGAGGCCGTTGAAGCCCGCCGGATAGTTGCCTGCGCAGTAGAAATCGTCGTCCCGGGTGGGGTTTGTCTGGGCGTTGTACTGAGGATCCTGGGGAATCCGGGTGACCCCGCCCGGACGAAGGTCATTCAGCTTGTTCTCGGTGGAGAACTCGCCTGCCGGCGTATAGGGGGTCACCTGCGGACTGTCGTCCTTGCCGATGATCCAGGCGACTCGATACGGCTCGAGCTCCACGGCCGCGCCGCTGCTGATTCCCGTGCTGCCGTTGACGGTGTGGGTCACCGGGGTGCCCACGCTGTAGTTATAATAGGTCCCGCCCGGAGCGAGCTCGAGCCGGAAAGCCTTGACCAGATAGGTGTAGGTTTGGCCGGCGGCGAGGTTCTCCGCAAACGTGAGGACGGTGAGAGGCGTCGAAGTGATTCGCGTGAAGGGACCCGATGGCGACGCGGAACGATAGACATGATACCCGAGCACGCCCGACTCCCCCGAAGCATTCCAAGCCAGGGTCACCCGCCCATTGGCGCTCGAGGCTGTCAGGTTGCGAGGAGGCGCCAATACATGCAGACGCAGGGCGGGATCTCCCATCAATCCGGTGAACACCCCGCTGATCGGCTCATAGGACCCCCAGCGCGGGCCGCCCGGTTTCAACCCGGTCCCTCCGGCCAGCGCCGCATTCTGAGACGCGCGCACCGCGTAACCGACCGTCTCGCCCATGCCCATGGAGTGCATGAAATAATTGGGCGCGCCCGCCCAGAGGGTCGCCAGCCCGAGCGACGTTCCCTCGGAATTTCCGGCCAGCACCGCGCGCATCAGGTTGTTAGGGGAATCCCAATCGCCAAAATAACTGCCGAACATCCCGAGAAACACCACCCGGCTGGCACGCGAGCCGAAGTCCGCGGTGGTCCCGACACCCGAAATGCTTTCGTGGCTGCCGTAACCGCCCGCATACCCCACCAGGTAGGACCGCCCTCCGGCGTAATTGGTGGAGAACCACGCCCCGCTGGGAGGCAGGTCGTAGGGCACCACCCCGGGACGGCCCAACCCGGAAATACCCCAATGCCATCCGGTCAGTCCCGTCGAGTATTGGGTCAGTCCGTCGTAGATCAGCACGCGACGGGCAATCGCCGCATAGGCTCCCGATTTGATGCGATAGTCATGGGCCTTTCGAAGATAGCGCCGCATCAGATCCACTTCCGTCACGCTACTGGTGGGCGCCTTGGTCAGCCGGGAGAGATCCACCCGCCCCACGGCCAGCTCGATCAGGCTGGGAAAGTTCGACTGATCCCACTTGCCGTCTCCCGGCACATTGTCATTCCGCGAGTTCGACGCCTGCGTATTGGACAACCAGGTGTCCGTCCACACGCCGTCCATGTCCCCATAGTAACCGTCGGCCGGCCAGGCCCCGCGATGATCGGTATGACCATCCGGCGAGTTGTTGCCGGAGTAAGGCACCGGAATGTGCCCCAACAGATACACCATTCGCACGTTGGCGCGGTCGGCCTGATAGGCGGACTGGATCGCCAGCCGCACCGACTGCGGAGAGGCGGTCCGGGCCACGCTGATGCGCTGCACCGTCCATCCATCATAGATCAGGTCGCGTTCCAGTTGGGTGATTTCCGTCGCGAGGGCGCCGCTGAGGCTGGAATCGAGCACGAGCAGCAGCTTGCCCCGGGATTCCAGCGCGGGCACGTTGACGCCGGCGCTGAGGTACCCCATCGCCACGCCTGGACTGATATTCAGCAGGCGTTCCAACCAGTATTCATATTCTACGCCCCCGAGGGCGCTGGTATCCGAATAGCCCGTGGCGGACACGCTCAGGTCCGCCAGCTTGGTCCATCCCGTGGCTCCCTTCAGCCGGCGGTGGATCCGCTGGGAGGTGATGCGGGACTGGAGTCGCTGGCTCCATGCAAGGCGGATCCGTGGCGAGGAGTTGGACACTGTGGCACTGAGATCCACCACGAGGTCGGATGGCGCGGGACTTTGCGCGCGTGCCGCCACGCCAAGGAAAACGACAAGGAGCCAAGGGCAAAAGCCAAGCCGTGAGGGGAGAAAACGAACCGGGCCTTTGGCCGTGTGAGGAGATGCCATGAAAAAAGTTGGGCGATTGCGCGGTCCTGCATTGGGTGAGTTGGGACAGGATTCGCATATCAGGGGAGGAATCAGGCGGGCTTGATGAAGCCGACGGGGGCGGTGGAGGAGCTGGGGTTGAAGAAGTTGGCCAGATTGGGCAGGGCGTAGGTGAGGTTGGCGTTGGGCACGCCGAACCAGCGCAGCAGC
>Ga0268299_1000824_pt1 | contig 76278 bp, 65 predicted proteins | sample NOBtaG_FD_193484 | JGI IMG/M metagenome (GOLD analysis project Ga0268299, IMG submission 193484) | Activated sludge microbial communities from bioreactor in Nijmegen, Gelderland, Netherland - NOB reactor | ecosystem: Engineered > Bioreactor > Aerobic > Activated sludge | place: Netherlands... | reverse complement strand
GGCGTTCCACACCTGGCCGTTGTTGAACCGGGTCGGCTCGGCCGTGCGCGGGTTCGAGTTCAGGCTGCCGTTAACGTCAATGCCGACGTGGTTGCCATCCGTGTCGCCGAACTCCGGGTTGAACCAGGTGTCGAACTCGATGCCGACGCTCGGGCTGATGCCGGCGTATCCGATCCCGCCGCCCGCGCCGCCGACGTTGCTGCTGACGGTCTGGATCGCGAAGACGATCCCGTCCGCGCCGATGCCGTCCCCGTCGGAACTCCCGCCGGACTGGCCGATCCGGAACTGGAAGTACGTGCTGAACGACGCGCCGACCCCGAGCGGGATCGTCGTCGTCGTGAACGCACTCCCGGACTGGAACGACGCCGCCGGCGTCACCCGGAGGACGTTGCCGACCTGGGCGGCGTTGCCGTTGATCTGGAGGCCGGCCGTGCTGGAGAAGTCGGAGTAGATGAAGTCCGCGCGGCTCGCGACGGGCGTCGTCGCGGCCACCGCCAGCGCCAGGAGCGCGGCGGTTCGTGCTTGGGCAGAGCGAAACATGGGCCCTCCAAACTGGGCGCGACGCCGGCCCGGCTCCGGCCCGCCGCCGTCGCGCATGCGTCCCGTCAGGCGTACACTCACGCCACCTTTCCGGACGGGAAAGGCGAGGCAATTGTCGAGGAAGAACGTGGCAAATGCAAGCGAAATAACGGCTTCCGTCGCCGCTCAGACGAACAGGTCGGCGACGGCGAGGTCGCCGAGGTGGACGCCGCCGAGGACGACCGGCAGCGGCTGCCCCGGGACGAGGACGACCGGCGGGCCGTAGCCGCCCCCGGCGGCCAAGGTGGAGACCTCGACCTGGCGGTGGACGACGTCGGCGATCCAGTAGACCGGGATGCCCGCCGCGCCGTAGAGGCGGGCTTTTACCCCCTGGTCGATCGCGAGCGACGAGTCGGCCACCTCGACGACCAGGCCGAGGTCGGCCGGCCCCGGGTGGCGGGTGGCGTAAGTGTGTCGCGTGCCGCGCGCCACGGAGACGTCCGGCTCCGGCTCGCTTTGCGCCAAGGTGATCGGTAGTTGGGCGCGAAGTTCCCACCCGGTCGGGCGGATTGCGGCAAGGAGCTGGTAAATGGCTTGCAGCGTGAACGCGTGGGGCGGGCTGACTGTCATCTTCGTTACCAGGTAGCCGTCGAGCAGTTCGACCTTCTCGCCGCTGTGGAGGATGCCGGCGTCGATCATGCGGTGGTACTCGTCCACCGTGATGCGCCGCAGCGGCGGCAGACCAGCCGGGCTGAGGTTCGCGTGGACTACCGGCGGTGGCGCGGTCATCGTTCACCTCCTGGGCGGCCGTCGAGGCCCCCGGGCATTATGGCCTCCGGGAGTGGGCGTCACAACATGATCCCTTACGCCGACGTCCGCGAGAAGGCCGACCGGGCCTGGACCGCCCGCCTGCTCGAACGCCTCCGCGCCCCCGACCTCGGCGACGCCGAGCGGACGGATCTGGTGGAAGCCCTGCGCCACGTCGCCGACCCGCGCTCGTTCGGGCCGCTCCTGGCGTGGCTGGTCGATCCCGCCTCGCCGACGCCGCTCCGGGAGACCGCCGGCGAGATCCTGCGCGATATGTGGCACACCAGCGTCGAGGTGCCGCCCCCAACGCTCCGGAGGTGGTGGACCGCCGGCGACGACTTACTCCGGCGCGAGGCCCTCCGCTGGATGGGCGGCCTGGAGTGTCCCGACGTAGTGCGGGCCGTCGCGGCGGACGACGGCCACCCGTGGCAGGCGGACGCCCTCGACCGGATGACGTTCTGGTTCGATCGGCCCGCCGACGAGGCGGTCAAGATCCGGGCCCTGGCCCACCCGGACGCGCGCGTCCGCGCGGCGGCCGCCGACGTGCTGATCTGGGACGAGCCGGCCGCCGCCGAGGGGCCGCTCCTGGCGGCGACCGACGACCCGGACCCGGCCGTCGTCCACGCCGCGATCGCGACGCTCGCCTACTACCCGACGCGGCGGGTGATCCGCCGCCTGGCCGAGCTGAGGGAGCGGGCCGACGGCAAGTTCCGCGGCGTCGCCGACGACGCCTTCGGCAACGCCGTCTGCTCCGTGGAGTGGCGGATGGGTGGCGGCCAGCGTTCGCCGCGGGAGACGGCCTACCTCCGCGACTGGCTCGCCCCGATCTGGCTCTACTTGGAGATCGACGACGATCCGGTTCCGTCGCCCGCCCGGATCTCCGCCGCCCGCCCGACGCCGCCCGCCCCGCCGCGACTCGCGGCCCTGCTCGACCGCCTCGCCGACCCGGACACCTCGCCGCTCCAACTCTTCGACCAGCTCCACGGCCGGCGGTGGGCCGCCTACTCGCGGCGGAACCGGCTGGCCCTCCGGGCGACGCTGCTCGCCCATCCGGACGCAGTGGTCCGCGACCGGGCCGCGGCCATCCTGGCGGCGTGGTACGACACCGACGGCCTGCTGGCCCTGCTCGGTGATCCGTCCCCGTGCGTCCGCAAGTCGGCGGCCTACCACCTCGGCGAACTGCCCCGGTCGTCGGCCGTCGCGGCGGCGCTGTGGGCGTACTTCGAGTCCCGCCAGGCCGGCGGCGTCCACGCGACGGAGGTGCTCCGGTCGTTCGTCCACCACGCCCCGCCGGATGAGGCGATCCGGTGCCTGGAGCCGCTCGCGGCCGACGACGACGAGGGCGAGTGCGTCCGCCTCGCGGCGATCGACGGCCTGGTCGCCGTCGGTGCGACGGACGAGGTGACGCGGCTGCTGCCGTTGCTTCACGGACCGCCCGGGGTGACGTGGGCATTGCACATCGCCTTGTTGGCGGCGATCCCGACGCTCGGACTGCCGACGCCCGACCTGCGACACCTCGTCGCGGCGGACAACTGGGACCTCCAGGTCGCCCTCGCGCCGCTGGTGGCGTGACCGACGCGGTCACTCCTCGCCCGGTGCGCTCCAGCGGTCGCCCCACTTGCGGAACAGCTCCTGCTGCCAGGCGTGCCACTCCTCCCGGGTCCGGTACGCCGGGAACGGCTCCGGCCGGGTCGGGGCGGCGTCCTCGTAGACGACGCGCATCTCGGCCGTCGGCGTCACGCGGGCGACGCGGAAGTAGCGCCACGTGTGGCGGTTGTCCGCGTCGACGCGCACGTCCGGCCCCTGCGGCGCGTCGACCGCCGCGTCGCCGACGCAGCGCAGCACGGCGTCGAGGTCGTCCGGCCGGCCGCACGTCCGCACGGCCTGCGCCCAGAACTGCACCCCCAGCCAGGCGGCCTCCATCGGGTCGGTCACCGCCTTGAACTTGCCCCACCGGTCGTGGTAGCGCGCCTTGAACGCCGCGTTGACCGGGTTGTCCAGCGAGGAGAAGTAGCCCCACGCGGCGTACGTCCCGGCGACCAGGACCGGCTCGAACCGGCGGATGCTCTCCTCGTCGAGGCTGAACGACACGGTCAGGGTCTGCTGCGGCGCGATCCGGGCCGCCCGCAGCGCCCGGAAGAACGCCGCGTTGCTGCTGCCGTTGATCGTGTTCAGGATCGCGTCCGGCTTCGCCGCCTGGATCGCCGTCACGACCCTGGCCATGTCGTCGGAACCGAGCGGGACGTACTCCTCGCCGACGACCGCCTCCGGGCCGACCAGCTCGCCGATCCGGTGCCGCAACAGCGCGTTCGCCGCGTGCGGGAAGATGTAGTCGCTCCCGACGAGGAAGAACGTGCGCTTCCCCTGCCGGCGGACGCACCAGTCGGCGGCCGGCAGGAGCTGCTGGTTCGGGGCCGCCCCGGTGTAGACGATGCGCGGCGACTCCTCCAGCCCCTCGTACTGCACCGGGTAGAAGAGCAGGTGGCGACGCCGCTCGACGACCTCCATGACCGCCTTGCGGCTGGCGCTGGTCCAGCAGCCGAACAGGGCGACGACCCCGTCGCTGACGAGCCGCTCCGCCTGCTTGGCGAAGACGGCCTCCTTCGACGCGCCGTCGCCGAGGACGGCCTCGACCGGCCGGCCGAGCAGGCCGCCGGCGGCGTTCAACTCCTCCAGGGCGAGCTGCGTCATCTCCAGGACGGGCACCTCGCTGGCGCTCATCGTCCCGGTCGCGGAATGCAGGACGCCGACCTTGATCGGCGGCCCGGACGGCACGCCGCGCGTGTTCCACCACCAGGCGACTGCGCCGAGGCCGCCGAGGCCGGCCAGCCCGGCGAGGGCGAACAGCCGGCGGCGCGTCGGCGGCTTCGGCGGCGGCACGGGAATCTCGCCGTCGGTCGGGGCGCGCTGCGTCGTCAGGGTCGGCCCGCCGAACACGGCCGGCTCGTTTTCGATGCGCCGCAGCCGGGCGGCGACGACCCGGGCGCTGGGCGGCCGCTCGGCCGGTTCCTTGGCGAGCAGTTCGCGCACCAAGGCCGACAGGGCCGGCGACGTGCCCGGCACGCGCCGCGACAACGGCGGCGGGTCGTGGACGGCGAGCCGGGTCAGGACCGCCATGACCGTCGGGCCGTCGAACGGCAGCTCGCCGGCGACGGCCGTGTAGAGGATGCAGCCGAGCGCGAACAGGTCGGCCCGGCCGTCGAGCGGGTCGCCGCGCGCCTGCTCCGGGGACATGAACGCCGGCGTGCCGATCATCTGGTTGGCGTTGCTGACCACCCCCTCGCCGCTCGCCGGCCGGGCCAGGCCGAAGTCGAGGATCTTGACCGCCCCGGCCGGGCTCTCCAGCCACAGGTTCGACGGCTTGACGTCGCGGTGGACGAGGCCCTTGTCGTGGACGGCGGCGAGGCCCTCGGCCGTCTCGCGGCCGACGCGCACCGCCTCGGCCTCGCTCAGCCGGCCGCGGCGCAGCAGGGCCGACTCGAGCGTCTCGCCCGGCAGGAGCTGCATCGCCAGGTACGGCAGGTCGGCCGTCCCGTCGGTCGTCCGCGCGATGCCGACGTCGAACACGGCGACGACGTGCGGGTGGTTCAGCTGGGCCAGGGCGCGGGCCTCGCGCAGGAAGCGCTCGCGGACCGCCCCGTCGGAGCCGTGGATCGGCAGGAGGATCTTCAGGGCGACCGGCCGGAACAGGCGCGTGTCCTCCGCCTCGTAGACGCGGCCCATCGCCCCCTCGCCGAGCAGGCGCACGACGCGGTAGTGGGCCAGCCGGCCGATCTCGCCGGGCCCCTCGGCCGGGGACAGGAACGCCTCGATCGGTGGCGGGGTGGCGGCACCCAGGCTCGACCGGGCGCGGAGCAGCCCCTCGCGCAGCAGGGCCGGGCCGTCGTCGCTCAGGTCGTCCGGGCTGTCGCTGACCACGGGGCGTCTCCGAGGGGCCTTGCTCCATCCTAATCCGCCGCGCACGGCGGCTCAAGGGCCGCCCGACCGGCACCCGTCATCCGGGAAGCGCAACCTTCACCGAAACCTCATCGATCGCACGCGGAATGCACTCGGGCTCCCCTTATCTTCTCTCTTCCTACGTACTGTCCCCCCGAGGTACCCATGCGACCGATGCCTTCCCGTCGTGGCTTCACCCTCATCGAATTGCTCGTCGTCATCGCGATCATCGCGATCCTGATCGGCCTGCTCCTGCCCGCCGTCCAGAAGGTGCGCGACGCCGCCGCCCGGACCCAGTGCCAGAACAACCTCAAGCAGATGGGCCTGGCGTTCCACAACTACGCCTCGGCGAACAACAGCCGCCTGCCGCCGACTCGCGTCAACGTGCCGAGCAACAAGTTCCGCGCCTGGACGCCGATCGTCCTGAACTACGTCGAGCAGGACAACCTCGCCCGCCAGTGGGACATGGCGTCGCGCTGGGACACCGGGACGAACCTCGCCCTGGCCCAGACGACGCTCAAGGTGTTCCTCTGCCCGGCCGCCCCGGACCCGCGCCTCGCCCCGGTCGCGCCGGCCCTCGGCCCGAGCGACTACGTCATCTTCCACCGGCTCCGGCCGCGCTTCTACACCGCGAACGGCCTGCCGGCCCCGGCCGCCGACCTGAACGGCGCGATCCACATCGACCAGCCGACGGCGATCATGGCCATCACCGACGGGACGTCGAACACGATGATGATCATCGAGGACGCCGGCCAGCCGAACGAGTACGTCCTCGGCCAGGCGACCGGGAACGTCCTGCCGGAGGGCCGCGGCTGGGCCGACCCGGACGGCGTCTCCGGCAGCATGGACGGCACCCACCCGACGACCGGGGCGATCAACGGCGGCAGCATCACCCCCGCCGCCGGGGCGACCTGCGTCATGAACTGCAACAATTTTAGCGAGCCGTACAGCTTCCACACCGGCGGCCTCAACGCCGTCTTCGCCGACGGGTCGGTCCGCTTCGTCGCCAGGGCCGTCTCGCCGGCGACGTGGGCCGCCCTGATGACGCGCGAGTACGGCGACCTCCCCGGCGGCGACTACTAAGCCCGACCTTCCCCTCCCCCGGCCCGGACCTCCGGGCCGGGTTCGTTCCCGGTCCCGGCAAGATGGCGTTCCAGGGGCGACGTCGAGGAGGCGGTCCCCCTCGCCGAGCGCGGCGTGGCGGCGGCGCGCTGACCTCACGCCGGCTTCAGGGCGAACACCTGCACGCTCGCCGCATAGGCGTTGACGTCGTAGCGGCGGACGAGGTCGCCCAGCGTCGCGTGGAACGTCGGCGAATCGCCGACGGCCGGGGCGCAGCACGCCTGTTCCGACTCCATCGCCGGCGAGCAGCAGCCGGACTGGCCCTCGACCTGGGCGTAGGCGAGCAGGTCCTTGTGCGTGTCGATCACCCGGACGCCGACGAACCCGGCCGCGGCCAGCAGGGCGACGTACTCGTCCATCATCAGCGCCCCGGCGACGCAGCCGACGAACGCCTCGACGCTGCGGCGCAGCTCGTCCGGAAGGGCCTGCTTCAGGGCGATGTCGCTGACGGCGACCCGGCCGCCCGGCTTCAGCACCCGGTACATCTCGCGGAAGACGGCCGCCTTGTCCGGGGCGAGATTGATGACGCAGTTCGAGATGAGGCAATCGACCGATGCGTCGTCCAGCGGCAGGGCCTCGATCCGGCCGAGGCGGAACTCGGCGTTCGCCACGCCGGCCTTGACCGCCCCCTGGCGGGCCCGCTCCAGCATCTCCGGCGTCATGTCGATGCCGATCGCCCGGCCGGTCGGGCCGACCTTGCGCGCGGCGAGCAGCACGTCGAGGCCGCCGCCGCAGCCGAGATCGACGACGACCTCGCCGGGGCGGAGGTTCGCCGTCGCGGTCGGGTTGCCGCACGACAGGGCCATGTTCGCCTCGGCCGGCAGGCTCGCCAGCTCCTCGGCGCTGTAGCCGAACGCCTCGGCCACCGCCCGGACGGCGGCGTCCTCGTTGCCGAGCCCGCTCGCCGCGACGGCGGCGTACTTCTGGCGGACTGTCTCGACCACGTCCTGCTCGCTCATGCGTCGCCTCCCACGAAACGGGGACCTGCCCGGCTCCAGTGTATCGCCGGCCCAACTTTCCGAAAAGGGCGAATTCTTGACATGTCTCGATGTCGAGATATAATACCGGCGGAGGAGCGACGATGAGCCGCAAGCTGGCCGAATCCGAACCGACCCCGCCGGGGTGGATCGACCTGGAGACGCTCGCCCAGGCGGCGGAGTGCCTCAAGGTGCTGGCCCACCCGCACCGGCTGCGCATGGTCGAGATGCTCCTGTCGGCCCGCCACACGGTCGGCGAACTGGCCGAGGCTTGCGGCATCGCGCCGCACGTCGCGTCGGGCCACCTGCGCCTCATGCAACGGTGCGGCTTCCTCGAGCCGGTCCGCGAGGGCCGCAACGTCTATTACCAGGTCGCTGAGCCGTGCCTGGCGGACTTCCTCGGCTGCATCCGGAAGCGGTTCGCCGCCGGCCACGAGTGATGGCTTCGCGCCTGAAATATCTCTGCGTCGAGACATCTCAACCTCAAGGAGAATGGTCATGGACGTGGTCCCGATGAGCCCGGCGGCGGTGGCATCACTCCGTGCCCAGGGGCGGAAGGTCGAGCTGATCGACGTCCGCACCCCGGCCGAGTTCGGGGAGTTGCACGCGGAGGGGGCGCGGAACGTGCCGCTGGACGGCCTCGACCCGGCGACGCTGCGGCGCGACCCGGACGCGCTGCTCGTCGTCCTGTGCCGGTCGGGCAGCCGGGGCCAGAAGGCGTGCGAGGCCCTCGGCCAGGCCGGCTGGCAGAACGTCGTCAACGTCGAGGGCGGCACCGTCGCGTGGGAGGCGGCCGGCCTGCCGGTGGTGCGAGGCCGGAAGGCGATGTCGCTGGAGCGCCAGGTGCGCATCGCGGCCGGCGGCCTGGTCCTGCTCGGCGTCGGCCTGGGGTTCGTCAGCCCGTGGTTCCTCGGCGTGGCGGCGTTCGTCGGGGCGGGGCTCGTCTTCGCCGGGGTGACCGACACGTGCGGCATGGGGATGCTGCTGGCCCGGATGCCCTGGAACCAGTGCCCTACGCGATAAGGAGCGACCATGCGACTGCTCATCGTCGGCGGTGTGGCGGGCGGGGCGTCCGCCGCGGCCCGGGCGCGACGCCTGTCCGAGGCGGCCGAGATCGTCCTGTTCGAGCGCGGCCCGGACGTCTCGTTCGCGAACTGCGGCCTGCCGTACTACATCGGCGACGAGATCGCCGACCGCGACAAGCTCCTCGTCACGTCGCCGCGCCAGCTGCGGGAGCGCCTCCGCCTCGACGTGCGGACGCGCGCCGAAGTGCTCGCGATTGACCGGGCGCGCAAGGTCGTCCGGGTGCGCGACCTGGCCGGCGGGCGCGAGTACGACGAGCCCTACGACAAGCTCATCCTGTCGCCCGGGGCCGCCCCGATCCGGCCGCCGCTGCCGGGGGTTGACCTGCCCGGCGTCCACACGCTGCGCACCCTTGCCGACAGCGACCACATCCGCGCCGCGGTCGACGGCGGCGTGAAGGAGGCCGTCCTGCTCGGCGGCGGCTTCATCGGCCTGGAGCTGGCCGAGAACCTCGTCCGCCGCGGCGTCGCCGTCACCGTCGTCGAGAAGGCCGACCAGCTCCTCGCGCCGTTCGATCGCGAGATGACGACGCCGGTCGTCCAGGAGCTGGCCCGCCACGGCGTCGCGGTGATCCTGAACGACTCGGCGACGGGGTTCGAGCCGGGGATGGCGGTGAAGCTCGCGTCGGGTCGGAGCCTCGCCGCGGGGCTGGTCGTCCTCGGCGTCGGCGTCCGGCCGGAGAACGGCCTGGCGAAGGCCGCCGGCCTGGAGGTCGGGCCGCGCGGCGGCATCCGCGTCAACGAACACCTCCAGACGAGCGACCCGGACGTCTACGCCGTCGGCGACGCGATCGAGACGACGGACGCGGTGACCGGCCTGCCGGTCCAGGTGCCGCTCGGCGGCCCGGCCAACCGCCAGGGCCGGCTCGCGGCGGACCACGCCTTCGGTCGGCCGGCCCGCTTCCGCGGCACGCAGGGGACGGCGATCGTCCGCGTCTTCGCCACGGTCGCCGCCCTGACCGGGGCGACGGAGAAGGCGCTGCGGGCGGCCGGCCGGGCGTATCGGGCCGTCTACCTGCACCCGAGCCACCACGCCGGCTACTACCCCGGCGCGGAGCCGATGACGCTCAAGGCGCTGTTCGACCCGGCGAGCGGCGTCCTGCTCGGGGCGCAGGCCGTCGGCGGGGCGGGGGTCGACAAGCGGATCGACGTCCTCAGCGTCGCGGTCCAGGCCGGCCTGACGGCGTACGACCTGGAGGAGGCCGAGTTGGCGTACGCGCCGCAGTTCGGCTCGGCGAAGGACCCGGTCAACATGGTCGGCTTCGTCGCGGCGGGGCTGCTGCGCGGCGACCATCCGCAGACGACCGTCGCCGAGCTGGACCGGGCGACGGACGGGCCGCTCGTCCTCGACGTGCGGACGGCGGCCGAGTTCGCGGCGGGCCACCTGCCCGGGGCGGTCCACGTCCCGGTCGATGAGCTGCGCGGCCGGCTCGGCGAGTTGCCGCGCGACCGGCGGATCGTCGCGTACTGCCAGGTCGGCCAGCGCGGCTACCTGGCGACGCGGATCCTGCTCCAGGCCGGCCGCCGGGCAGAGAACCTCGCCGGCGGCTACCGGGCCTGGGCGCTGTTCCACCCGCCGGGGGACTGAGCCGGGGCAACTTTTTTTTCGGCGGCGGGGCCGACGGCCGGAACTTTTCTCCGCCGGCTGCGTTTCATTCATAGACCGTGCAAGACCCACCCCGCCGTCGTTCCCGCCTCGACGTCTTCTCCCACCTGGGCTTCGCATTCGGCTTTGGCTGTCCGACTTCCCGCTGCGAGGCTTGTCATGCCGCGTCCGGTCCGCGTAGTGTTCGTCTCGTTGGTGCTGGTCGGCCTGGCGGCCGGGGCCGCCCTGGCCCTGCCGCTGCTCACCGGCCCGGACGGCCCGCTCCCCGACGTGGCCGGGGCGTTCTCGCTCTACCTGACCGAGACGAAGAAGCTCCACCGGCTCGAAGCCGACACGGACGCCGTCGCGCGACGCAACGGCCTCAAGGCCGACGTGATCGACCGCGTCCTCGCCGGGCGGGCCACTTTCTCCGAGGCGGTCCGCGAGTTCGACCTGATCGAGGACCAGATCCCGATCGAGAGCGACGACGGCGACGCCGCCCCGCCCGGCGGCACGGCCGGCAAGGTGCTCTCCTGGCTGAACTGCACCCTCGCCGAACACCCCGAGAAGCACCGCCTGCTGCGCAAGTTCCAGCGCGAGTTCGGCAAGAGCTACCCCGGCGAGCCCGGGGCCTGAGTCAGCCGTCGTCCCCGACCCGGCCGGATCCCGCGCGGTCCGGCCGGGTCGCAGCCTTTCCTGTCCGTAAATCGCTTGCCTCGCGGTTCGCTCTCCTCTAATCTTCATCGGCCCGGTAACTCCCCGACCAGGAACCCGCCGATGCCGCGCTTCCTCTGGGCCGTCCTCCTCGTGCTCCCCGCAGTCGCCGCCCCGGCCGATCCGGAGGCCGGCTTCACGCCGCTGTTCACCGGCAAGGATCTCGCCGGCTGGAAGGTCTACGCCGGCAAGGCCGAGCAGTGGAAGGCGGACGGCGGCCAGGTCGTCTGCGCCGGCGACGGCGGCGGCTGGCTCGGCACCGAGAAGGAGTACGCCGACTTCCACCTCCGCCTGGAATACCGCCTCCAGGCCGGCGGCAACAGCGGCGTCTACCTGCGGGCCCCCGAGGCGGGCCACATCTCGCGCGTCGGCATGGAAATCCAGCTGCTCGACGACGCCCACGAGAAGTACGCCAAGCTCGCGCCGTACCAGTTCACCGGCTCGATCTACCACGTCGTGGCGGCGAAGCGCGGCTCGTGCAAGCCGGCCGGCGAGTGGAACGCCCTGGAGGTGCGTGCCGAGGGCCGCAAGGTGACGGTGATCCAGAACGGGACGACGATCCTGGAGGCCGACCTCGACGCGGCGAGCAAAGACGAGAAGGTCGCCGCCGAGCACACCGGCCTGGCGCGCAAGGCGGGCCGGATCGGGTTGCAGAGCCACTCCAGCCCGGTCGAATTCCGCAACGTGCGCGTGAAGGAAGTGAAGTGACCGCCATATAGCCCCGGGCTTGCCCGGGGTCTTCGCAGCCGTCCGCAAGAAAAGGCCCCGCCGGCAAGCCGGCGGCTATGTGAGAACCGGGAGCCGCATGACCGCCGCCACGACCGCCCCCCGGACCGGGTGGGCCAGCCTCCGCGACCTGACGCGCTACCAGTGGTTCGTCTTCGCCGTCGCCGCCGTCGCGTGGATGGCGGACTGCATGGACCAGCAGTTGTTCAACCTCGCCCGGGTCATGTCGCTGACCGACCTGCTCGGCGGCGCGACCGCCGACCCGAAGGTCGTCACCTACTGGACGACGATGGCGACGGCGGTCTTCCTCGTCGGCTGGGGGGCGGGCGGCCTCGTCTTCGGCATGTACGGCGACCGGCTCGGCCGGGTCCGCACCCTGACGATCACGATCCTGCTCTACTCGATCTTCACCGGGCTGAGCGCCCTCTCCGTCGGGCCGTACGACTACTGCCTGTACCGCTTCCTGACCGGGCTCGGCGTCGGCGGCGTCTTCGCGGCGGCGGTCGCCCTCCTCGCCGAGACGATGCCGGACAACGCCCGGCCGTTCACCCTCGGCCTGATGCAGGCCCTGTCCGCCGTCGGCAACATCACCGCCGCGCTGCTGTTCATCACGCTCGGCCTGATGGAGTTGAACGGCTACCTCGACGGCCTGAAGTCGGTCGGCCTGAACGCCTGGCGGGTGCTGTTCCTGATCGGCATCGTCCCGGCGGTGCTGGTCATCTTCATCCAGGCCCGGCTCCAGGAGCCGGCGTCGTGGACCCAGGCGAAGAAGGACGCCGACGCCGGCGTCGGCAAGAAGCTCGGCTCGTACGTCGATCTGTTCAGCGACCCGGTCACGCGCCGCCACGCCCTGCTCGGCATGTTGCTCGCCTTCGTCGGCGTGGTCGGCCTGTGGGGCATCGCCTTCTTCTCGGTCGACCTGCAGCAGAAGATTTTTAACAAGAACTACAACGAGGAGGCGGACGCCCTCGGGCTGCTCGGGCCGGAACGGGACAAGTACATCGGCGGCCAGCGCATCATCTGGGCGGGGATCACCTCGCTGGCGATCAACGTCGGGGCGTTCATCGGCATGTCCGGCTTCGCCTGGCTGGCGAGCCACATCGGCCGCAAGCCGGCGTTCGCGATCACGCTCGTCGCCGCGGCCGGCAGCGTCGCGCTGGTGTTCATGGGCATGTACACGCGCTTCGACGTCATCTGGATGAACGTCCTGATGGGCATCTGCATGCTCGCCCTGTTCGGCGGCTACGCGATCTACCTGCCGGAGCTGTTCCCGACCCGGCTGCGGGCGACCGGGACGTCGTTCTGTTACAACGTCGGCCGGTTCATCGCCGCGACGGGGCCGGTGCTGCTCGGCATCCTGACGACGAGCGTGTTCGCCTTCGCGTCGGACGGCGGCCAGTACCCGGACCGGCCGTTCCGCTACGCCGGCCTGGCGATGTGCAGCATCTTCGTCCTCGGCCTGGTCGTGCTGCCATTCCTGCCGGAGACGAAGGGCAAGCCGCTGCCGGAGTGACGGCCCGCGCCGTCTTCGGCGCATCGCTCCTTCCTTCTCGCCTCCGCTGCCGGTGGGAACCGGGCCGTTTGCCCGGCCGCCGTGTCGGAGGTAAGGTTGAGACGGTTGGCACCCGCCAGCCGGCACCCACCCGAAGGAGAGGAGCGCCCCTTGCCGCACGCCCTCCACATCCTGGCCTTCGCCGTCGATGCCGACGAGGCCGGCCGACTCCGGCAGGAACTCGCCGCCGACCCGACCTGCCGGAGCACCAGCGCCGCGGGCGTCGCCGGGCTGCGGGCCGCCGTGGCGGACGACCCGCCCGACGTCATCCTGGCCGTCGACGCCGGCCCGGACGACGTCCGGGCCGTGCTCCAGGTCGCCGGGCCGGCCACGCCGGTCGTCGTCCTCGGCGGCCCGGTCGGCGAGGAGGCCGTCGCGGAGCTGTTCCGCGCCGGGGCGAGCGACTTCGTCGCGCGGGGGAACGCCAACCGACTGGCGAGCGCCGCGCGGCGGGCCGCGGAAGTCCGCCCCCGCCGGCAGGGAGCGGCCGCGACCGACACGGCCGACCTGGCCCTCCTGGCCGCCATCGTCGAATCGTCCGAGGAGGCGATCGTCTGCGCCGACCCGGACGGCGTCATCCTCGCCTGGAACCCGGCCGCCGAGCGGCTCTTCGGCTGGTCGGCCGCCGAGGCGGTCGGGCGGTCGAACTTCCGCCTCGTCGTGCCGCCCGACCGGCTGGCCGAGTCCCTCGACCGGGTCGGCCGCATCCGGCTGGGGGAACGGCTCGCCCCGCTGGAGACGGTGCGCTTGCGCAAGTGCGGCGAGCCGGTCCGCGTCTCGGTCACCGTGTCCGCCGTCCGGGTCGCCGGCCGGGTGGTCGGCCTGGCGGCGATGTACCGCGACGACACGGAGCGGGGCCGCCTGGAGGAGCAGCTCCGCCAGGCCCAGAAGCTGGAGGCGGTCGGCCGGCTCGCCGGCGGGGTCGCCCACGACTTCAACAACCTGCTGACCATCATCTCCGGGTACAGCGAGCTGATGCTCGCCTCGCTCGCCGCCGGCGACCAAAACCGGTCCCTCGTCAAGGAGATCTACGACGCCGGCGAGCGGGCGGCCCAGCTGACGCGGCAGCTGCTGACGTTCAGCCGCAAGCAGGTCGTCGAGGCGAGGCTGATCGACCTCAACGAGGTCGTCGCCAAGGCGGAGAAGATGCTCCGCCGCCTCATCGGCGAGGACGTGCGCCTCGTCGCCAAGCTCGGGGCGGGCCTCCGCCGGGTGAAGGCCGACCCGGGCCAGGTCGAACAGGTCATCGTCAACCTCGCCGTCAACGCCCGCGACGCCATGCCGACCGGCGGCCTGCTCGCCATCGAAACGGCCGACGCCGACCTCGACGAGGCCGACGCCGCCCGGCGTGCCGGGGTGCCGCCGGGCCGATACGTCCGGATGGCGGTGAGCGACACCGGCCGCGGGATGACCGACGAGGTCCTGGCCCGTGCCTTCGAGCCGTTCTTCACGACGAAGGGGGCGGACAAGGGGACCGGCCTCGGGCTGGCGACCGTCTTCGGCATCGTCAAGCAGAGCGGCGGCCACGTCTGCCTCACCTCCGAGGTCGGCCGCGGGACGACGTTCCGGGTCTACCTGCCCGCCGTCGAGGACGCCGCCGGCCCCCCGCTCGTCGGGAGCCAGGCGACGGTGCCGACCGGCACCGAGACGGTCCTCCTGGCCGAGGACGACGCCCGGGTCCGGGACATGGCCCGGGCCGCCCTGCGGAGCTTCGGCTACGCGGTCCTCGAGGCGCGCGACGGCGAGGAGGCCGTCCGGGTCGCCGCGGCGTACCCGGGGCCGATCGACCTGCTGATCACCGACGTGGTCATGCCGGGGATGGGCGGCCGCCAAGTCGCGGAGGAGTTGGCCCGGCGGCGGCCGGGCCTCCGCGTGCTGTACGTCTCCGGCTACACCGACGACGCCGTGATCCGGCACGGGGTCCTGCACGCCGAGACGGCCTTCCTCCAGAAGCCGTTCACGATGGCGGCGCTGGCGAACAAGGTGCGCCGCGTCCTGTCCGGCCGGGAACCCGCGCCGGCGACGACATGACCCGACCGTCCCACGGACGGGCCGTTACTTCTCGTCCTTCGCGGCGTAGCCCTTCCAGACCCATTCGATGGCGTGCGGGAGGAACTGGGCCTGGGCGTTGCCGACGCTGTGGCCGGAGCCGCGACAGAACAGGTACTGGTAGTCGTAGCCCTTCGCCTTCAGGACCTTGGCCATCCGGTGGTTGGCCTCGACCCAGTCGTGCATGCCGTCGCGCATGACGTTCGGGTTGAGCAGGTCCTTGTCGCCGACCGAGAGGAAGATCCGGAGCGGCTTCTTCGGCTCGTTCGGGATGAGCGTCTCGTGGAAGCCCCACGCCCCGTCGGGATACTTGGGGTCGAACGGCCAGGCCTGGTTGACGAACGTGCCGGACGTCGTCAGGACGCGGCGGTACAGGTCGGGGCGGAACCAGGCCATGATGAGCGCCGCCGAGCCGCCGGAGCTGTTGCCCATCGCCGCCCGGCCGTCCGGGTCCTTCGTCAGCTTCACCATGCAGGTCTTCTCGACGCGCGGCAGCACCTCGGTCTCGATGTACTCGGCGAAGTCGCCGTTCATGTTGTCGTATTCTTTGCCGCGCTCGTGGCCCTGGGCGTCGCCGCCGCCGTTGGCGACGTGGACCACCACCAGCGGCGGCACCCGCTTCTGGGCGATCAGGTTGTCGAGGATGGTCTGCAGGTTCGACGCGGGGTTCTTGCTGGGGCCGGGGCCGTCGTGGACCACCATGAACGGTGCCGCGGTCCCCGGCTTGTACTGGGCGGGGACGTAGACGGTGACGGCGCGCTTGTAGTCGATCGGGTGCGTCTCGACGATGAGCGTCTTCGGGTTGTTCGGATCGACCTTGCCGAACGCCTTGCGGGCGATGCCGGGGTTGAAGAGCTTGGTGTCCTTCGAGTCGATGACGAACTGCTCGACCCGCCCCTGGGGGACGCCGTCGATCTTCTTGCGTTCCGGGGCGGGCGTGTACATCGGCCCGATGACGAAGTTGTCGTGGGCGTCGAGCGGCGGGTTCTCGCCTTCCTTCAGCACCTTGAACGGCGGGGCGGCCTTGTCGTCGTACGGGCGCACGGGCTGCGCCGGGAGGGCGACAGGGCCGGCGAGGATCGCGAACAGGATGAGGCCGGAGAGTCTGGACATGCACCCCTCGTCGGATGAGGTTCGTTCCGGGGCGGGGAAGTTTGTCCCGCCCCGCGGAGGTGCCGTCATTGTCGGGCGCGGCGGGGCGGGGGCAAGGGCTTCCCATGTCGATTCGGCACCATCCTTGCAGGGACGACTCGTGCCCGAAATGTCGTCTGTGTGGAGGTGGTTCCCATGTCCCCCCAGAGCGGTAGCGCCCCCGCGGCGCGGCGGTTGAACACGGCCGGCCAGGTCGTCGTGGGCCTGATCTTCGCGGCCGGGGTGGCCCTCGTCACGTACGCGGGGGTCGTCCTCGGCATGATCGTCGGCGTGATGATTTGGGCCGAGAACGCGAACACGCCGAAGCCGGGGGTCGGCCTGGCCCCCGACCTGAGCGGCCCGATCGACCTGTTCCTCGGCGTCGGGGCCGGCGGCCTCCTCGGCGGCGGGCTCGGCCTCGTCGCCGGCCTCGCCCTCCTGTGGGCGGCCTGCCGCTACCTGCTGGCCCCCCTGCTTCGCAACGTCCCCGGCCTGGGGAGACCCTGACGGCCCGGTCACGGCTTCGGTAGGAACGGGTTCGGCTTCAGCTCAATCATCTTGACCGACTGGAGGTACTCCAGCGTCTTCTCCGCCTCCTTGCCGCCGACCTGGGCGTGGAAGTGCAGGCTGAAGCCGTGCGGCCCCTTCGCGTCGATCAGCTTCGGCTGCAAGGTCAGGAACGCCTTGACCACGTCGGTCATGCCGAGCATCGCGGCGCAGAAGATATCGATGCGGGCGCCGCGTTCCAGGAGGAGGCCGACGATGTCGCGCCGGCCCATGTGCGACGCCGCCCCGAGGCCGCTCTCCCAGTCGCCGGCCCCCCAGTTCATGATCGCCAGGACGAGGGCCGGCTCCTTGTCGAGCAGCTTCTTGACCATGTCCGGGTCGGTGTGGGCGAAGATGACGAAGTCCTGGACCATCAGCCGGTTGAGTTGCGGCCGCTTCCACGACGGCTTGAAGTCCGGCGGCGGGTAGTCGCGCTCGAACGCGGCCTCGGTCGGGCCGGGGTTGGCCGGCGGCGGGGTCGGCTGCTTCTCGTCGGCTTGCACGGCGGCTCCTCCGAGGACCGCCCCGGCGGCCAGGGCGGCGAAGGTACGGCGGGACACGTGGTCGGACATGGTCGGCTCCTCTCCGGGTCGGGGCGCGCTCATTTCGTCGCCAGGTCGAAGCGGAATGCGTTCGACCCGGGGGCGACGATCACCTTGAGGGCCGACGTCTTCGGGTCGGCGTACCGGCCCTGGAGGCGGTCCTTACCGTCGGCCTTGACGCCGCCCTTCTCGTCGCGTTCCGGCCAGGCGATCGTGATGACGTACTCCCCGGCCGGCGCGCCGTCGCCGGGCTTGCGCGTCCCGAGCCGGTACGTGCCGTCGTCGGCCGTCTCGCCGGTCGCCGCCACCTCGCCGTGGAACGTCAGGACCGCCTGCCTGAGCGGCTTGCCGTTCAGGGTGACCAGCCCGCTGACCGGGTGGGACAGGGCCCGCTTCAAGGCGATGTAGATGCCGTCGCCGGCCTTCACCTCGGCCGGGCGCTCGTCGTGCTTGGCGGCGATGCGGAGCGTGTCGTCGGTCGCCTCGAACCGGCACAGGACGGTCTTGCCTTCCTTGGTGACGAGGTCGAGCGTCTTGCCATCGACCTTGAGCGTACCTTCCTGCGACATGTCCGGGCTGGTGAACGTGAAGCGGTCGCCCTGGATGACGAGGGTCGTCTTTGCCAGGGCGTCCTTCGGGGCGGCCTGGTCGCCCTTGAGCATCTCGGTCGCGAGCCAGAGGCCCTGGAGCTTGGCCGTCGCGTCTCCGGGCGGCTGGGCCAGGATCGAAGAAACGAGAAGGCAGACGAGCAGCAAGGTGGTTCGCGTCATCGCGGTGGCCTCGGGAAGATGGGTATGCCGAAGATCCTACCCGGCCTCGGCTTCACCCGCCACCGCCTACCGGACCAAAAAAAACGACCGGCAGGAACGTCCGGATGTCGCCCACTCATCCGAATGCTCTCTGCCGGTCTGAGAATATCGTACACACGACCATGTGCCAAAGTCAAGGGCTAGCCGCGTTCGTATACTGACGCCGAGCTTTCTTCGCGGCGGAGGGGACGAGGCGATGGCGATCCTGACGGCGGTAACGACCCCCGACTGGCTGCGGCTCCGCGGCGGCGACCTGAAGAAGAGCGCCGACGGCAACGCGGTCTCCGTCTACCTCAACGGCGCGCCGCTCTACCTGCTCGTGCCGATCCCGGCGAAGGGGAAGTTCGCCTGCCGGATCACCCAGACGAACAACGGCCAGCGGCTCGACAAGCCGGAGCTGATCTACGCCAGCGAGGACGACGCGTTCCAGGGCGGCCTGAAGCAGCTCCAGGACACCCTCGGCTGGTGACGCCCGCCCGGGGGTCGCCCGATGATCGACATGCACGTCCACGCGGTCAACCCGCGCCTGCCCGGCGTGAAGCCCCTCTCGCCGCTGCTGGAGGACGGCGTTTCCAACGACGCGGTCGTCGCCGCCCTGCGCGACGAGATGGCCCGCTCCGGCACGACGCACCTGCTCGGCATGGGCCAACTCCCCGGCGACCCGGCCGACCCGCTCGGCGTCGCCTCGACGCTCCGGCTGGCGGGGCTCCTGCCCGAGCTGCTGGCGATCGGCATCGCCCACCCGGAGCGGACCGACACGGACCACCTCCAGGCGGTCGAGGCCGAGCTTCGCGCCGGCAAGGTCGTCGCGCTGAAGGGCTACCTCGGCTACCTGTGGCACGGCCCGAACGACGCCGGCTATCGGCCGTACTTCGAGTTGGCGGCGAAGTACGACGTGCCGTTCATTTTCCACACCGGGGACAATTGGTCGCGCCGGGCGAAGGTCAAGTACGCCCACCCGCTCCAGCTCGACGAGGCGGCGGTCGACCACCCGGACGTGAAGATCGTGCTGGCCCACTTCGGCAACCCGTGGTGCCTCGACGCGGCCGAGGTGATCTTCAAGAACGACAACGTCTGGGCCGACGTCTGCGCGCTCCTCGTCGGCGACGCGGCCCACTTCGCGAAGATCACCGCCAGCGGCTACCTCGACCGGACGGTCGAGCGGGTGCGGCACGCGGTCGAGTTCACGGAGCGGCCGGACCGGTTCCTGTACGGCACCGACTGGCCGCTCGCGCCGATGGACGTCTACCCGCGGTTCGTCGAGCGGCTCTTCGCCGAGAAGGACCACGCGGCGGTGTTCGAGGGGAACGCGAAGGCGCTGTTCAAGCTGTGACGCTCGACCGGCGTGCCTACAATAGGGGTGCAAGCACGCACGCCACCCCGCGGAGACGCCGACGAGATGTCTGTACCGGACCGACCGACCACCCTCGCCGCCCTGCGCGCCAGCGGCTGGCAGCCGAAGACCGTCAAGGCCGAGATCCGCGACAACTTCCTCCGGATGCTCAAGGGCGGCGAGGAACTCTTCCCCGGCATCGTCGGCTACGAGCACACCGTCATCCCGGAGATCAACCTCGCCCTCCTCTCCGGCCACGACATGCTCTTCCTCGGCGAGAAGGGCCAGGCCAAATCGCGCCTCATGCGTCTCCTCGTCAACTTCCTCGACCCGGTCATTCCGTACCTGGACCATCCCGGCATCCCCGTCCACGAAGATCCGTACCAGCCGATCACCGCCGCCGGCAAGCGCGTCGTCGCCGAACTGTCCCCAGACGAGGTCCGCATCGGCTGGTGGCCGCGCGAGCAGCGCTACGCCGAGCGGCTCGCCCCGGGCACCAAGTTCGCCGACGTCATCGGCGAGATCGACCCGGCCAAGCTCGCCGCCGGCACGAGCATGGCCACCGAGGAGGCCCTCCACTTTGGCCTGATCCCGCGCATGCACCGCGGCATCTTCGCCATGAACGAGATCCCCGAACTCGACGAACTCGTCCAGGTCGGCCTGTTCAACATCCTCGAGGAGCGCGACGTCCAGATCCGCGGCTACCCGGTCCAGTTCGACCTCGACGTGCTGATCCTGTTCAGCGCCAACCCGGCGACGTTCAACCGCTCGGGGAAGGTCATCCCGCAGTTGAAGGACCGGATCGGCAGCCTGATCCAGACGCACTACCCGCTCCAGCGCGACCTCGGCATCGAGATCATGGAGAAGGAGGCGGCGATCGACCTCGGCGGCGAGTTCCCCGTCGTCGTGCCGCACTTCATGAAGGAGATCGTCGAGCAGGTCAGCATCGCGGCCCGCAAGTCGAAGTACGTCGACCACCAGTCCGGCGTCAGCGCCCGCTTCTCGATCGCGAACTACCGGACGATGGTGGCGAGTGCCCGCCACCGCGGCGTCCGCCTCGGCGAGAAGCCGGCCGTGCCGCGGATCAGCGACCTGGCCCACCTCTACGCGTCGTCGCTGGGCAAGCTCGAACTCGACATGATGGGCAGCCAGCAGATGAGCGAGCGGCAGGTGCTGGAGGCGCTCATCGCCGACGCGGTCAAGACGGTGTTCGAGGAGTACGTCAACAAGGGCGGCATGGACGAGATCGCCCTGGTGTTCGGCAAGGGCGTCAAGGTCGAGGTCGGCGACATGCTGCCGTCGTCGCACTACGCCGAGCGGCTGAAGCGCGTGCCGAAGGCGTGGGAGAAGGCGTTCGAGGTCAACGCCGCGACGAGCGAGGCGATGCGCGCCAGCTGCGTCGAGTTCGTCCTCGCGGGGTTGTATTCCAGCGACCGCATCTCGCGGCAGCAGAAGCACGGGCGGATCACCTACGAGATTCGATGAGTGGCGGGACCATCAAGCCCAGGCGTGGCAACGCCTGGGGGTGGACTCGACCCAGGCGTTGCCACGCCTGGGCTTGGGGGGACCATGACGACGCGACGCGACGACCTCGGCGGGGTCATCCACACCTACCAGAAGTACGACCCGGTCGAGTTCCCCAGCCCGACCGCCCCGCCGCCGGACCTCGTCTCGCCGGCGTTCGAGCACCTGCTCCACTACGGCTCGTTCCGCGAGCTGACCGAGGAGGAACTCGCCAACGCCGTCCGCATCGATCCGAGCCAGATCCGCGGCTTCATGCTGCCGATCGAGGCGCTGATGGACATGCTCCGCGAGCGGAAGCGCAAGATCCTCGAAACCTATGAGACGGACACCGTCCAGCGCGACGCCCACCAGGCGTTCCACACTCCGGCCGAGGATGTCAAGCCGCCGGCGAAGCTCCGCAAGGCGTACGACGAGGCCGTGAACGAGGAGCAACTCGCCGACCTCGAACGGCTCTGGTACCGCTCCGACGACGAGAACGGGCCGTTCGCCCGGTCGCTGCTCAACCTGATCGAGCGGCTCGGCGACAAGTACCAGGTCGATGAGCTGGCCGGCAAGTACGAATTCACCGGCGACAAGGGCATGACCATCCCCGAGGCCCTGGAGATCAAGAAGGAACTGGAGGAGATCGACCGCCTGCTCGAGCAGTTGCAGGAGGCGAAGGAGACCGGCCAGGTCGGCGTCGTTGACATGGAGGAGCTGGCGAAGTACGCCGAGCCGGGCGACATGGAACAGCTGTCCGCCCTGCAGCAGCAGATCCAGGACTACCTCCGCGAGATGGCCGAGCGGCAGGGGCTCGAACAGGCAGCGAATGGCACGTTCCAGCTCACGCCGAAGGCGTACCGCCTGTTCCAGTCGAAGCTCCTCGCCCGCATCTTCGAGCAGCTCCAGGCGTCGCGCTCCGGCCGGCACCAGGGAGCGATCGTCGGCGAAGGCGCGGTCGAGATGCAGACGACGAAGCCGTACGAGTTCGGCGACTCGATCACGCACATGGACATCGCCGGCTCGTTCATCAACGCCCTCGTCCGCCAGGGGCCCGGCACGCCGGTGCGGCTCAAGGCCGAGGACATCGCCATCCACAAGACGCGCAACAACCCGAAGTGCGCGACGGTCGTCCTGCTCGACATGTCCGGGTCGATGCGCTACGACGGCATGTACGTCAACGTAAAGCGGCTCGGCCTGGCCCTCGATGGGCTCATCCGGACGGAGTTCCCCGGCGACTACCTCCAGATCATCGAGATGTTCACGTTCGCGAAGCCGCGCCACATCACCGAGGTGCCGCGGCTCATGCCGAAGCCGGTGACGCTGTTCGACCCGGTGGTGCGCCTGCGCGTCGATATGAGCGACCCGGATCGCAGCGAGGCGATGGTCCCGCCGCACTTTACGAACATCCAGCACGGCCTGAACCTGTCGCGGAAGTTCCTCGCCAACCAGGACACGAAGAACCGCCAGGTCATCCTCATCACGGACGGCCTGCCGACCGCCCACTTCGAGGGGCAGCACCTGTACCTGCTCTACCCGCCCGACCCGCGGACGGAGAACGCCACCCTGCGCGAGGCGATGCTCTGCGCCCGCGAGGACATCACGCTGAACATCTTCCTGCTCCAGACGTGGAACCAGACGCGCGAGGACGTCCAGTTCGCGTACCGCATGGCGGAGAGCACGAAGGGGCGGGTCTTCTTCTGCGCCGGCCGCGACCTGGACCGGTACGTCGTGTGGGACTACGTCGCGCGGCGGAAATCGATCATCAGTTGACGCGGCGAACGGCGCTACCAGCCCGGAGCGCGAGCGACGGACGAAGAACCGGCGGGCCGACGCCGCGCCGCTCGCCGGGACGCGGTCACTTCTTGTCGCCTTCCTTCTTCTCCGGCTCCTTGCCCGCCGGGACGACGAGGTTGATCCGCTCGACGACGCGCCCCTCCTGGCTGTAGCGGGCGGTGATCTCCTGGCCGACCTTGACCGCGTCGAGCTTGAGCGGCGTCTTGCCGTCGTAGACGGCGGCGTCCTTATCGACCTTGAAGTCGCGGTCGAACGCCCGGCCGCCGTCGCCCTGGATGGTCAGCACCAACTCGCCGGTCGCCGGGTTGAACACCTTGACGACGCCGCGCGTGTTGACGCGCCGCTCGCCGGGCGGGCCCGGCCTCTCGGCCGGCTTGTCGCCGTCGCCCCGGCCGAGGACGACCTCGATCACCTTGTCGCCGGCGCTGTTGTACTTCAACTGTAAGACGCCGGTCGCCGGCAGGTCGCCGGCCTTCGCCTCCTTGCCGTCGATGACGATGCGGACGTCCTTGCCGAGCGTCTCCTTGTCGCCCTCGCGCGCCCCGGTCACCTGGATCGTCCCGGCGGCGGCATCGACACCGAGCAGGCGGGCCTTCGTCACCTTGCCGTGCGTGCCGACCGAGACGACCTCGTTCCCGCCCGGCTTGCAGACGATCGTGATCTTCATGCCGACCTTCAGGTCGTCGATCTTCGCGTCCTTGCCGTCCAGGACGACCTTCGTGTCGCGCAGGAAGGAGTAGTCGCTAGTGCCCGGCTTGTCGTTGCCGACCTTGAGCGTCAGGGTGCCGACCTTCGCGTCGACGGCGGCGATGACGCCGGTGTGCGTGTCGGCCGCGCCCCTGGGGGCCTCGTCGGCCGTTGCGAGCAAGGCCAGGCCGGCGAGGGCCAGGATCGAGAGAGAGAACCGCGCCATCGTGTTGGCTCCTTTCGGGAACGGGGGTCGTTACCGAAGACATACCGGCCCCGGCGGCGTCGGCACGCCAAAAATGGCCCAGGCGGCCGTTCGGCCGCCTGGGTGGAGTGATCACCCCGGGTTACATCACGGGCACGCCGGCGTCGGCGGGCACGGCGGGCACGGCGGGCACGGCGGGCAGGCCGGCATCGGGCACGGCGGCGGGCAGGCCGGGCCGGCCGTCGGCGGGCACGGGCACGGCGTCGGCGGGCACGGCGTCGGGCAGGCCGGCTCGCACTTCGGCTCGCACTTCGGCTCGCAGACCGGCACCTGGACCGGGACCTGCTTCGTCACCGTATACGGCACCGTCTCGCAGACCTGGTACGGCACCTTCTCGCACACCTGGTACGGCACCTGCTTGCACACCGTGTACGGCACCTGCTTGCAGACCGTGTACTGCTCGTTCCGGCAGACGGTGTACGGCACGCGCTTCGTGCAGGTCTGCGGTACCATCTCGCACACCTGGTACGGCACGGTCTTCTTCACCGTGTGCGGCACCATGCGGCAGACCTGGTACGGCACCGTCTTGACGCACTCCTCGGCGACGGTCTGGCAGACGGTGTACGGCACCTTCTGGCGGACGACTTCCGGCACCATGCGCGTGTGCGTCGTGGTGTAGGTCTTCTCGCACCAGCAGCCCTCGCGGAACGTCCGGCCGGGGCCGTCCGTGTCGTGGCTCTGGCCGTCCGGGCCGAAGAAGCAGCCCTTCAGGCAGCGCGTCACCGTGTACGGGACCTGGGTCTTGACGACCTGCGTCTCGTAGCGGGTGTTCTGATACGGCACCTTGTTGACGACCGTCTCCGGCACCATGCGGCAGACGTTGAACGACACCTTCTTGACCGTGGTGACCGGCACCTTCTTGCAGACGGTGTAGGGCACCTTTTCGCAGACGGTCTTCTGGACGTAGGTCGTGCAGGGGACCTGCTCGCAGACGACGCGCTCCTTGCAGACGCGGCGGCAGCACGTCGTCGGCGGGTCCTGGACCGTGCAGCAGACCTTCTGGCCCGGCTTGTAAACCATCTGGCACGTGCACGGGTCGAAGACGCACTCGCCGCACGTCTCCGTCTCGACGACCCGGCTCTTGCCCGGGACGCAGTACTGCTCGGTGACCCACTCCTGGACCGTCTTCTGGACGGTCTTGCAGGTGGTGACCGGCTCACAGACCGTCTTGACGCAGTCCTTGTAGCACGTCTCGACGCAGTCGCGGTACTCGGTGCAGCAGACGTCGCGGGTGCACGTCTCGGTGACCGGCTTGCAGACCGTGGTGCAGACGTCGCGGTAGAGCGTCTCGCAGATCGGCTTGCAGACGGTCTGGCAGCACTCGCGGTAGTGCGTCTCGCAGACCTGCTTGCTCACCTGGTACTTGCAGGTGTGGCACTTCGTCTCGCAGACCGGCTTGCAGACGGTGTAGCAGCACTCGCGCTCGCAGGTGACGGGCACCTGCTTGCAGACGGTGTAGCGCACCTGCTTGTAGCACGTCTCGACGACCGGCTTCTGGACCGTCTCGCAGACCTCCTTGTAGCACGTCTTGACGACCGGCCGGTTGACCGTCTCGCAGACGTCCTTGTAGCAGATCTCGGTGACGGGGCGGTTGCAGACCTCCTGCACCGTCTTGTAGCACGTCTCCTGCACCTGGCGGTAGCAGGTCTTGACCTCGTCGCGGTAGCAGGTCTTGGTGACCTGCTTGTACTGCGTCTCGCAGACGGTCTGGTAGCAGGTCGCCCAGCGCTGGCCGAGGTCGCGGTCGGCGACGCCGACGAACTTCGGCTGGCACTGCTGCTGGACGGCGGGGAAGCAACACTGGGCGTCGCAGGTCGGCTGCGGGCAGCAGCCGTAGCCGGTCGCGCCCACGGGGGATGCACCCGCGCTTTGAGCCGCCCCGAGGGCCGCCAGGGCGGCCAGCAGGAGCGCTCCCATGCGCTTGAACATATCGGGTCTCCTGGAGTCGAGCATTGGATCCATCGTCGCGTGGCGAGGACGCCGGTTTTCCTTCCCTGCCGGCGGGCACCGCCCGCGGAGGTGAGGTGGGGGCCTCACGCCCGGGCGCTGCTCAGGCACCCGGTTGGGGGTATCTATCGGCGTCGGTTTCCCCGGCCGACCACGGCGAAACGCCGACCGCGACGGCAACGGCCGATCCGGGCGTCCACGCACGCCGTGCGCGCGCGTGGTTCCGTCTGTAGCGGTTTCGCGGCGGCCGGCGGTCGGGCCAAAAACGCCGCCAGCCGGCGCGGGAGGGCCGCGCCGGCGGAGGCGGGGACGGGAGGGGGAAGGGTTCAGGCCGTGGCGCGGGCCGGCTCGCGCCGCCGCAGCGCCTCGACCAGGCGACGGCAGCGCTCCAGGTCGCGCAGCATCGCCTCGGTCAACAGGGCCGTCGTCGCCGCCTCGCCGGCCCATTCGAGCTGCTGCTGGACGTCGGCCAGGTGTTCGAGGGTGTCGCGCAATCCGACCAGGGCCGCCTCGCGTGTCGTCATGGTCGTTCCTCCCGTCGGTCGCTTTAGCGGAACGGTAACGAAATCAGCAACCGGCGTGCCGGCGGTCGGAAAACGACGCCGGAGCGACGGAACCGGGCCGGTTTCTCGTCGGCCGGGCCCCGCGGCGGCCGGGCGGGCCGTCGCCGCTTGCAAGAGTTACAGGCCCAGCCGTGTAAGCTCGACCACACCGGGAGAAGACCCGGACGGTTTTCCATCCCGCGCGGACGGACTCGTCGGTACAATCGCGTCATTCGCTCGACCTTACCGCCGGGACCGCACCATGCTCCGGATCGTCCTCCTCGCCGCGCTGCTGACCCCGTTCGCCTTCGTGCCGGCCGAGCCGACGCCGGCCGCGAAGCCGTTCTCCTGCCGCTGGGCCGCCGGGCCGATCGCCCTCGACGGCAAGGCCGACGAGGCCGCCTGGAAGAAAGCCGAGCCGATCGACGCCTTCCGCCTGCCGTGGCTCGGCGACAAGGACCGCCCGTCGCGCACGAAGACGACGGCGAGGCTCCTCTGGGACCGCGACGCGCTCTACTTCCACGCCGAGATGGAGGACCGCGACCTCTACGCCGCCGGCACGGAGCGCGACGCCGAGCTGTGGGACGGCGACGTTTTCGAGCTGTTCTTCAAGCCGACGCTCGACAGGGCCGGCTACTACGAGTTCCAGGTCAACCCGGCCGGGACGCTCCTCGACATGTTCCTGCCGCGGCGCGGGGCCGGCGGCTACGACCGCTTCAAGGCCGACGGCGACTTCGCCTGGCAGGCCAAGGTCGCCACGCGCGGCACCGTCAAGAAGTGGACCGACAGGGACACCGGCTGGAGCGTCGAGGGCAAGATCCCGTGGACGGACTTCGTCCGCACCGGCGGCCGGCCGGCCCCGGGCGAGGAGTGGCGTTTCGCCCTGTGCCGCGTCGATGTCTCGACCGACTTCGAGGGGCCGGAACTCTCGACGTGTGCCCCGCTCGGCTCGCAGCGGCACGCCGACTTCCACCGCCACGAGGATTACGCCGCCCTCGTCTTCGAGGGGCCGCCCAAGGGCGACGCCCCGCGCCGGGCCGTGTCGAAGGTCGTCGGCTCGCCGGAGCCGCCGAGCCTGTACGTCCCCGAGCGCGTCTACCCGAAGCTGCCGATCCAGTTCCCGATCCACGTCGTCCCGCAGCCGGGCAGCGACCGCATCGTGGTCATCACCCAGCCGAAGGCGTACGCCAAGACGCGCATCGAACGCTTCGTCGATAAGGCGGACGTGAGCGAGACGGAGATCCTCCTCACCCACGACGACACGGCGTACGACCTCGTCTTCCACCCGAAGTTCGCCGAGAACGGCTACCTCTACCTCGGCAGCAACGGCCCGGCCCCCGGCGGCAAGCGCTCGCGCGTCACGCGCTACACGATGGAGCGGACGCCGCCGTACCGCTTCGACCCGAAGTCGGCCGTGGTCATCATCGACTGGGCCAGCGACGGCCACAACGGCGCGGCGCTCGGCTTCGGCAAGGACGGCATGCTCTACGTCACCAGCGGCGACGGCACGTCCGACTCGGACACGAACCTGACCGGCCAGGGCCTCGACCACTTGCTGGCCAAGGTGCTGCGCATCGACGTGGACAACCCCGAGCCGGGCAAGATGTACCGCGTCCCGAAGGACAACCCGTTCGTCGGTCGGCCGGGGACGCGGCCCGAGACGTGGGCGTACGGCTTCCGCAACCCGTGGCGGCTGACGGTCGATGCGGTGACCGGCGACGTGTGGGTCGGCAACAACGGCCAGGACCTCTGGGAGCAGGCGTACCGCGTCGAGAAGGGGGCGAACTACGGCTGGAGCGTGACGGAGGGCGGCCACCCGTTCTACCCCAACCGCAAGGCCGGCCCCGACCCGATCACCAAGCCGACGATCGACCACCATCACTCCGAGTTTCGCTCGCTCACCGGCGGCATCGTGTATTACGGCCAGGCCCTGCCGGACCTACGCGGCGTCTACGTCTACGGCGACCACTCGACCGGCAAGGTCTGGGGCGCGAAGCACGACGGCACGAAGCTGACCTGGCACCAGGAGTTGGTCGATACGCCGTTCATGATCCCCGGCTTCGGCCGCGACACGACGGGCGAACTGCTCGTCCTCGACCACAACGAGAAGGGCGCGATCTACAAGCTCAAGAAGCGCCCGGCCGACGCCCCGACGGCGACGTTCCCACGCAAGCTGAGCGCGACGGGTCTCTTTGCGTCGGTCGCCGGCCACAAGCTGGAGCCGGACCTGTACCGCTACACAGTCAACGCCCCGTTCTGGTCCGACGGGGCGTCCAAGGAGCGGGCCCTCTACCTGCCGCCGGGCACAACGATCGGCCTGACGAAGAGCAACGCCTGGGATTTGCCCAACGGCACGATCGCGGTCAAGTCGTTCGGCCTCGACGACGGCGGGCCGCGCCGCTGGATCGAGACGCGGCTCCTGGTCAAGGAGGTCAACGAGTGGGCCGGCTACACCTACCGCTGGAACGACGCCCAGACCGACGCCGACCTCGTCGAGAAGGCCGGCGCGGACGTGAAGTTCGGCGACCGGACGTGGCGTTACCCGAGCCGGGCGGAGTGCATGGTCTGCCACAGCCGGGCGGCCGGGTTCGCCCTCGGGCTCTGCACCGTGCAGATGAACCGGCCCGGCCCGGACGGCGTCGAGCAACTCGACGCGCTCGAACGGCGCGGCTGGCTGAAGCCGGACGGTTGGATGGAGGGAGCCCGCGAGGCGATCCGCGAGCGCGGCAAATCGCTGGGGCTGGAGGGCAAGCGGCTCGACGAGTGGGTGACGGCCCAGACCGCGACGCGCGACCAGCGGCCGGTGCCGGCGACGACGCCGCTGCTGGCCCGGTCGCCGGCCGACTACCCGAAGCTGCCGGACCCGTACGCCCCCGGCGGCGACGTGGCGGCGAAGGCACGGGCTTACCTGCACGTCAACTGCGCGACGTGCCACGTCGAGGCCGGCGGCGGCAACGCCCAGATCGACCTGCACTGGGACAAGAAGCTCGCCGCGATGAAGCTCCTCGACGTCAAGCCGCTGCACCACACGTTCGACCTGGCCGACGCCCGGCTGGTCGTGCCGGGCCATCCGGAGCGGTCGGTGCTGCTGCACCGGACGGCGACGCGCGACAAGGGCCACATGCCTCCGCTCTCGACCAGCCGGATCGACGAGGCGGGGGTGAAGTTGCTGCGCGAGTGGATCGCGACGCTGAAGGAGTGACCGGCCTTGCGGCGTGGCCGGCCCGCTCGCTACAGTGACGGCCTTGCTGGAGGAAGGAGAAGGGCTATGAAGCCGCCGCGAACCCGCCCCCAGGCCACCCGAGTGCCGCCGCTGAATAGCGGTGATCGGTTGACCCAGCCCGAGTTCCACCGCCGTTACCTGGCACACCCGGATGACATGGTATTCGAGTTGGTCGGAGGCGTCGTCTACATGGCCTCACCGATGCGCGTTCCCCACGGGGTGTTCACGTCGAAGCTGAACCTCGTCTTTGGCTTATACGAGGCTTCGACACCCGGCGTCCTGGCCGGGGAGGGCCTGACGACGATCCTGGGCGAGCAGAGCGAGCCCCAGCCGGATCTGGTCCTCGCCCTCCAGCCGGAATACGGCGGCCAGTCGCGCACCAACGACGACCAATACCTCGAAGGCCCGCCGGAATTGATCGCCGAGGTCGCCCATAGCTCCGTCTCGATCGACCTGAACCGCAAGTACGACGACTACCTCGCCGCCGGCGTGCAGGAATACCTCGTGCTGTGTGTCGAGGAGGAGGAGATCCACTGGTTCCACTTCCCGTCGAAGCGCAACCTCAAGCCGGACAAGGCCGGCCTGTGGAAGTCACGCGTCTTCCCCGGCCTGTGGCTCGACGGCCCGGCCCTGATCGCGCGCGATTCGACCCGGCTCATCGCGGCCGTGCAGCAGGGCCTCGCCTCGCCGGAGCACGCGAAGTTCGTCGCCCGGCTCCAGGCCCGGCGGAAGCCGTGACCGTCAGCGCAACTTGCGGAAGAACAGCCGCACGTCCTCGACGAGGAGCTTCGGCTCCTCCATCGCCGCGAAGTGGCCGCCGCGCGGCATCTCGGTCCAGTGCGCCAGCGGGCCGCCACTCGACCGCTCGACCCACGCCCGCGGCGGCACGTTGATCTCCTTCGGGAACAGGGCGTACCCCATCGGGGCCGGCTTGCCCGTGTTCTGCCACGGCGTCATCAACGCCGGCCGCGGCTGGTTGTGCTGCGACTCGTAGTAGATCCGCGTCGACGACGGCATCGTCTCCGTCACCCAGTAGACCATCACGTTCGTCAGCAGTTCGTCCTTGGTGAAGCTCTTCTCCAGGTCGCCGCCGTGGTCGCTCCAGGCCCAGAACTTATCGACGATCCACGCGCACAGCCCGAACGGCGAATCGTTCAGGGCGTAGCCGAGCGTCAGCGGCCGGGTGCCCTGGATCGCGCCGTAAGCGCGGTGGTCGTTCAGCTCCTTGACGCGCTGCTCGTAGCGTTCGAGTTCCTTCGGCGTCACGCCGCGCATCGGGTCGTCCATCGGCCGGTTGCCGCCGGGGAAGTTGCTGTGACCGCCGACGCAGTGGCCGCCGTCGCTGCCGGCCAGCCAGCGCGTCACGCCCGCGCCCCAGTCGCCGCCCTGGGCTCCGTACTTGTCGTAGCCGAGCCGGGCCATCAGCTTCGCGATCACCTCCGCCATCCGCTGCGAACTCCAGCCGCGCTCCGTCGGCTTGGACGAGAAGCCGAACCCGGGTAGAGACGGGATGACGACGTGGAACGCGTCCTCGGCCTTGCCGCCGTGCGCGACCGGGTCGGTCAGGAGCGGGATCACCTTCTCGAACTCGACGAACGACCCCGGCCAGCCGTGGACGAGCACCAGCGGCAGGGCGGACTTTTCCTTCGACTGGACGTGGACGAAGTGGAGCTCGATGCCGTCGATCTTGGTGACGAACTGCGGCAGCTTGTTCAGGCGGGCCTCGTGTTCGCGCCAGTCGTACTTCGTCCGCCAGTGTTCGACGAGGCCCTTGGCCGTGGCGAGCGGGACGCCGTAGTCCCAGCCGGTGGCGTCGAGGGCGTCGGGCCAGCGCGTCCGCGCGAGGCGGTCCTTCAGGTCGCGCAGGACGGCGTCGTCCACGGCGATCTTGAAGGGCCGGATCGCCTCGGCCGGCCGGTCCTGGGCGGCCGCGACGCCGACGAGCACGGCGGTGATGTAGAGCGCGGTGCGAATCATGTGTCACCTCGCGGAAGTGTCGAACCCGTACGCCCGTTCGACCCGGCTGACGCGCAGCTCGAACCGGCCGTACCAGCGCTCCCGGCCGAGGCGCTGCGCCTCGCGGTGCTCGGCGTGCTGGTACCAGGCCCGGATCGCCTCCTCGCTCGCCCAGTACGACACGGTGATGCCGACGCCGTCGGCCCCGCGCACGCTCTCGATGCCGAGGAAGCCGGGCATCGCCGCCGCCAGAGCGACCATCCGCTCGGCCACCGCGGCGTAGCCGGCCGGGTCCTCTCCGGTGGCGACCGACGTGAAGATAACGGCGTAGTACGGCGGGGCCGGCGTCGCGGCGAGGCTCATCGCATCCTCCGGGGTCACGCCCGCTGTACGCCGGCGGCCGTCATCAGCCGCCACGCCTCGGCGAGCGAGCCGTTGTAGTCGATCGCCCGGCAGCCGGCCTCGATGACCGTTACGTCGAAGCCGAGCCGCCGGCCGTCCAGCGCCGTGTACGCGACGCAGAAGTCCGTCGCCAGGCCGACGAGGAACAGGCGCGTCAGGCCGCGCTCGCGCAGGTAGCCGGTCAGGCCGGTCGGCGTCTGGCGGTCGTTCTCGAAGAAGGCCGAGTACGAGTCGATCTCGCGGTGGTAGCCCTTGCGGAGGATCAGCTCGACGTTCGACAGCTCCAGCGCCGGGTGGAACGCCGCCCCGGCCGTCCCCTGGACGCAGTGGTCCGGCCAGAGGATCTGGTCGCCGTAGGGCAGGATGACCGTCTCCAGGTGCTTCTTGCCCGGGTGCGACGACGCGAACGACAGGTGGTCCTCGCAGTGCCAGTCCTGGGTCAGGATGACGTGGGCGAACCGGCGCGACAGCTTGTTGATCACCGGGACGACCTCGTCGCCGCCCGGGACGGCGAGCGCGCCGTCGGGGCAGAAGTCGTTCTGGATGTCGACGACGATCAGGACGCGGTTCTCCGTCGGCGTCGCCGGCTTGACGGTCGTGCCGGCGACCTTGACCTGGGGGATGGTCGTCCGGCTCAGGCCGACCTCGGTCGTCGAGGGGGTGAGCGCCACGTCGCCGTCGCCGAGGGCGTCCTGGCCGTCGCGGAGGGCGGCGATCAGCTCGCGGTACGTCGCGAAGCGGTCGTCGGCCCGCTTGGCGAGCAGCCGGGCGACCGTGTCGCGGACGGTCACCGGGATGAAGTCCGGCAGCGGGTCCGGCTCGGCCTCCTCGACCTGCTTGAGGATCTGGAAGAACGTGTTGCCGCGGAACGGCGGCCGGCCGGCGAGCATCTGGTACAGGGTCGCCCCGAGCGAGAACATGTCCGCCCGGTGGTCGACCTTCGCCGCGTCGGCGAACTGCTCCGGCGACATGTAGCTCGGGGTGCCCAGCGCCATGCCGGTGCCGGTCGGCCCGGCGACGGCCGACTGCTGGGTGACGACCTTCGCCAGGCCGAGGTCGGCGAGCTTGACCTGGCCGCTGCGCGTCAGCAGGATATTCGCCGGCTTGACGTCGCGGTGGATGACGCCGAACTGGTCGAGCGCCTCGCCGAGGGCCTGGGCGACCGCCTCGGCGATCTGCAACGCCCGGCCGACCGGCAGCGACGGCCGCTCCTTGAGGTGGGCCTCCAGCGACTGGCCGTCGACGTACTCCATGACGATGAAGTAGTGGCCGGCCGTCTCGCCGCAGTCGAAGACGCGGACGATGCCCGGCGAGTGGAGCCGGGCGGCGAGGCGCGCCTCGCGGAGGAAGCGCTCGGCGACGCCGGGCTGCTGGCTGAGGTGCGGGTGGAGGAACTTGACGGCGACGTCGAGGTCGAGGTCGCGGTGGCGGCCCTTGTAGACGATGCCCATGCCGCCTTCGCCGAGGCGGCTCTCGAGCTGGCACCGGCCGACGCCGGTCAGCCGCAGGTACGGGTCGCTGGTCATCGGTCTCGCCCCGGAGCGTCCGCCGCCGCGTCGCGCGGTCGGCCCCTCCGTTCTACCAGCGCCCCGGACGGGGTGCAACGCCACGACAACGGGTCAGGGGACGTCCGCGAACCAGCGGCCGATTTCCTTCCGCAGCGGGATCGGCCAGGGCGTGCCGCAGTCGAGCACCTGGTCCGCCCGGTGGGACCGGACGAAGACGCGCGCCCGGTCCGTCGCTTGCCACTGCACCTCGCCCTGGACGTGGACGAGGTGGGCCGCGACGGTCGCGTCGCCCTTCTGGTAGCTCGACGCCGGCTCGACGGCCGGGGCGCTGCCGCGGAAGCGGGCGAACAGCCCGGCCGGCTCTGCCCCGTCCACCGCGGCGTAGTAGACGACGCGCGCCCCGCCGGCGTCATTCGCCGGGCCGGTCGCCACCTGGCGCAGGGCCGCCTCGTAGAGGTCGAACTCCGGCGGGTCGGTCGAGATGAGCCCGCCGGGACAGCCGATCGCGGCGACGCTCGCCGCCGCCAGGCACAGTCGGAACATGACACGCCCTCACTTCTGCCGGGGGTGAACCGCGGATCGCCGCTGTCATCATAGACGCGGATCGGGCACAATACGTTTCGGCGACCCGACCGCGGAGGCGACCGTGGGCGAACTCCTCCTGGGCGAGTACGAAGTCGAGCGGCCCCTCGGCGCGGGCGGCATGGGCCACGTCGTCCTCGTCCGCAGCCGGGCGACCGGGCAGCGCTTCGCCGTCAAGCGCGCCCTGCCGACCGGGCCGGACGCCCGGACGCGCCTCCTCGCCGAACTGCAGACGTGGATCGACCTGCCGGAGTTCCCCCACTTCGTCGCGTGCCGGTTCTTCCGCACCGTCGGCGACGAGGTCGCTCTCTTCGCCGAGTACGTCGAGGGCGGCTCGCTCGCCGAGCGGCGATTCGCCGACCTCGGCCCGCTCCTCGACGCGGCGATCCAGCTCGCCTGGGGCCTGCACGCGGCACATACCCTCGGCGTCGTCCACCAGGACGTCAAGCCGGGCAACGCCCTGCTCACCGCCGACGGCGTCGTCAAGGTCGGCGACTTCGGCCTGGCCCGGGCGCGGCAGGGTCGCGGGGCGGCGTATGGCGGGGCGATCACCCGGGCGTACTGCTCGCCGGAACAGGCCGACCTGGCGGCGACGCCGGACCGGACCGCCCGGCTGACGCCGGCGACGGACCAGTGGTCGTGGGCCGTCACCGTCCTGGAGCTGTTCGTCGGCCGGCCGCCCTGCCGCCACGGCCCGGTCGCCGCGGCGGTGCTGGAGGAGTTCCTGAAGGACGGGGCGCACGAGCCGCCGCAGCCGGCCATGCCGCCGCTCGTGGCCGAGGTGCTGCGCAAGGCCCTCCAGCGTCGGCCGGACGACCGCTGGCCGTCGCTCGACGCGGCGGCCGACGTCCTCGCCGTCGCCTACCAGCTGGCGACCGGCGAGCCGTACCCCCGGCCGAAGCCCGCCTGGCCGGACCGCGTCGTCGGCCAGCGGTCGCTCGGCGGCGAGGAGTGGGACGACCCGCTCGACTGGCTGCGCCGCGTCCTCGTCGCCTCAGGAGAAGACCCGGCCGCCGCAGCCGCCTTCGCCCCAGCGGCGGCCGACTCGCGCCGCGCGCGGGCCGTCGCCGACCTCGCCCCGTACGGCGTCGCCCTGGGCCGCCTGACGCGCCTGTGTCACGAGGGCCGCCGCGATCTGGATCCGCTCCTGGCCGAGCTGTGCCTGGCGAAGGCGGTCGTCCACTGGGCCGCCGACGACGTGCCCGGCTGCGCCCGCCTGGCCGAGCAGGCCGCGACGCTGCTCCAGGACCCGACGGACGACCAGGTGCCGCTCCTCGTCGAGGCGTACTTACGCGGGGCGGCCTGCGCCCGGCTCCAGGGCCGCCTCGCCGACGCGCTCGACCTCGCCGGCCGGGCCGTCGCCGTCTGCGAGACGCACGGCGCGCGTCGGTTCGGCGTCGCCTACCTCCGCGCCTGCGCGAGCCGGGCGCGGACGTTCTTCGCCCAGGAGGATTACCCCGCCGCGCTGGCCGACCTGGAACGCGCCCGGACGACGGCCGAGGCCCTGGTCGGCGAAGGCCGGGCCGACCTCGAGCCGGAGCTGGTCGAACTGGAGATCCAGACGGCCCGCGTCTTGAAGGACTCCGGCGAGCCGGCCGCCGCGACGGCGTGGCTCGACCGGGCCTTACCCCGGCTGGAGCGCCTCGCCGACGCCTCCGGCGAAGCGGCGCTGCTCGACCGACTCGCGGCGGCGTATCTGACGCGGGCCCGGCTGCTCGCGGTCCGGGACGACCTCGCCGCCGCGATGCGCGACGCCGACCGGGCCGCGGCCCTGCTGGGCGACCTCGCCGACCGCGACGACGACCTCGCCGACATCCTCGCGCTCCAGGCGGGCCTCCTCGTCCGCCAGGACCGCCCGGCCGACGCCCTGCCGCTGTTCGAGCAGGTGGTCGCGATCCTCGACCGGCTCGTCGGCCCGCTCGGCGCGACGGGCTACCTCCCCCGGCTCGGCATCGCATGTGTCGAGCAGTCCGTCGCGGCCCGGCGCGTCGGGGCGGCGGCCCGGGCGTTCGCCCTGAGCGAACGCGGCCTGGCCGTGCTCGAGCCGCTCGCCGCCGAGCGGCCCGACCTGGCCAGCGACCTCGCCTGGGCCCACGCCGTCCACGGCCGGAACGCCCTCGCCCTCGGCGTCGAGGAGGCCGCCCTGGCGGCCCTGCGGACGGCGGTCGTCCTGTACGACCAGCTCGTCCAGGCCGGAGGCCGGTGGGATCTGCTGTCGTCGCTGCTCCAGGCGCAGCGGACCGAAGCCCAGGCCCTGGCGGACCTCGGCCGGTCGGGGACCGCCCTGGAACGGCTCGGCCAGGCGCTCCTCGTCGGGGACGGCCTCGCCGCGACGCGCGAGACGCCGGCCGTCGCCCTCGACCTGGCCGAGCTGCGCATCGACCACGCCGCACTCCTGGTCGAAGCCGGCCGCGTCGCGGAGGCGCAGGCCGCGCTGTGCGAGGTGATGCTCCGCCTGGAACGCCACCCCGACGGCGAGACGGCCCGGCAGCGGGCCCTGGCCCTGCTGACGCGGCTGTGGTGACGCGCGGTCAGCGCAACAGGTCGACGCCGAAGCCCCAGCGGGAGACGAAGACGACGACGGTCGCGACGAGGCCGAAGAGGGTGAGTCCGTAGAGAAAGATCTCCTCCCAGGTGAGTCGCGCGGCGGGTTCGGGGAGGGACTCGTCCGCCCCGGACACGGGGCGGACCACCTCGAAGACGGTGTCGCACTGCGGGCACCGGAAGCGGCGACCGAGCATCTCCTCGGGGACGAGGTACGGCACGCCGTCGGCCGGGCAGCGGACGCGGATCGTGTTCATTGGAGACCCCCGCGACCGTGGACGGGACGGGGGTATTGTAACGCGGCCCGGCCGGCCTGTCAGCGGTCGCGCGCCGGCGGGATGACGAGCGGCACGTCGTCGTACGGGCGGCGCGGCTGCCACGGGTTCGGGGCGGTCGGCGTCCCGGCCGGGCGGGTGTCCCACTGGTTCACCGTGGTCGAGGTCGGCGTCCACCAGCTGTTCGCCGGCTCGACCCGCGACGACTTGCCGTCCTTGCCCTCGGCGGCCGTGGCGGCCTTGTCCTTGTTCCCGTTCTCGATCAGGGCCTGGAGCTTCTCGGTGCTCTCGTGGATGTCCTGGCCGATCTTGCGCGTGTTCAGGTCGATCGTCACCGAGCGCCGCCCGTCCGGGCCGGGCGTCGTCGAGATCGAGTACCAGTTCATGAAGTAGCCGACGCCGAGGAAGGTGATCACCAGGGCGGCGAAGAAGGCGAGGATGTTCCGCATGGTCCGGTCTCCGGGGGAAGCGCCGGGCCACGGGGTCAATCCCCGGGGGCCGGGCGCGGGACTCCCCCTCTCTAGCAAGACCGGCAAGGTCGGGTCCAGCCGAATCGCACCGGCCTCCCGACCGGCCCGTTGCGTCCCTTCGCCAGATCGCGCACGACCGGCAAAGTCCCCCGGCCCGCGCGTCGGCCGGCCTTATCCCAGCACCCGGCTGAGGAACTGCCGGGTCCGCTCGTTCTTCGGGTTGTCGATCGCCTGTTCGGGCGGGCCGTCCTCGATGATCCGGCCGCCGGCCAGGACGATGACCCGGTCGGCCGCCTTGCGGGCGAAGCCGATCTCGTGCGTCACCATGATCAGCGTCTGGCCCTCCTTGTCCAGGGCCTGCAACACCTCGAGCACCTCGTGCTTCATCTCCGGGTCGAGGGCGCTGGTGATCTCGTCGCACAGCAGGCCCATCGGGTCCATCGCCACGGCGCGGGCCAGGGCGACGCGCTGCTTCTGGCCGCCGGAGAGCATGCGCGGGTATTTCTTCGCGTGGGCCTCCAGGCCGACCTCCTTGAGCAGGTCCATCGCCCGCGCCTCGGCGTCGGCCTTGCTCCGGCCGAGCACCTGGATCTGGGCCTCCATGACGTTCTGCAGCGCGGTCATGTGCGGGAAGAGCTGGAAGTCCTGGAACACCATGCCGAGCATGCGTCGAACCTGGCGCACGGGTTCGCCGCCGGCCTTCGAGTCTTCCGGCTTCATGACGTGCGGCCCGACGCGGATCGTGCCGGAGTCGAACGTGCTCAGGGCGTTCAGGCAGCGGAGGAGCGTCGATTTCCCGCCGCCGGACGGGCCGATCAGGGCGACGGTCTGGCCGCCCTCGATCGTCAGGTCGATCCCGTCGAGGACGACGTGGTCGCCGAACGCCTTGCCGACGCCCGTCATCTCGATGCGGAGCTGGTCGGCGGCCTGGATCTGTCGCTTGCCGTTCGGGGCGGTGCTCATCGCGTCGCGGCTCCTCGGTTCGCTCTCCCCGCCAGCGTACGAATCCGGCCGGGTCCGGCGAGGGGACTTCCGGTTGGCTTCCCGGCGCGGCCGGGCGTACATTGACCGCCGGGGCTCACGCCTCCCACCCCCCACGAGCCCCTTTTCGTGAAGACCGTTCGCATCGACAAGGAGAGCGGATCATGTTGAAACGGGCCTCGGTCGGCCTGGCGGCGCTGGCGTTCCTGATTGGTTCCCTCGGAGCGCAACCGTCGCCGGCGGTCAAGGTGCTCCTCATCACCGGGGACCACGGCCACAACTGGAAGGAGACCACCCCCCTCCTGCGCGACCTGCTGACGAAGGCCGGCCACAAGGTCGACGTCACCGAGACGCCGGCCAAGGACCTCACCGACGCCAACCTCGCCAAGTACGACGTCCTGCTTCTGAACTACCGCAACACCCCCGCCGGGGCGAAGGAGCGGCCCGACACCGTCTGGTCCGACGACAACAAGCGCGCCTTCACCGACGCGGTCAAGGGCGGCAAGGGCCTCGTCGTCTACCACCACGCCTCGGCCGCCTTCGTCGGCGACGCGCCGTTCGACAAGGAGTTCGAAAAGGTGATCGCTGGCGGCTGGCGCAAGCAGGGCAACCACGGCAAGATGCACGAGTTCACCGTCACGGCCCGCAACAAGGAGCACCCGATCACGGCGAACCTGCCGGAGTTCAAGCACGGCCGCGACGAGCTGTACCAGAACTCGCTCATCCCGGACGGGAGCACCGTCCTGTACACGGCGTACTCCGAGAAGGAGAAGGACCCGAAGAACACCGGCAAGCACGAGCCGGTCGTCTGGGTGGCCAGCTACGGCAAGGGCCGCGTCTACCACAACTCCCTCGGCCACGACGCCGAGGCGATCAAGAGCAGCACCGGCTTCCCGGTCCTGCTCATCCGCGGCGTCGAGTGGGCCGCCACCGGCAAGGCGACCTACCCGGCGGAGAGTAAGAAGGACCCGAAGTAGCCGCCCCGCGCTAAAACCGCCGCCGGCCCCGCGGCGGTCACTTCTCCTCGTTCGCCCACTTCGCTTCGAGGTACCGCGACAGGTAGCCCAGCGGCACCGAGAGCACGAGGTACAGCACGGCGGTGATCAGGCCGATCTCGAGGAATTTTAGGCTCGACTTGGCGAGGATCTGGTACTCCTTGTTCAGCTCGTAGACGGCGATCATGCTCGCGATCGACGTGTCCTTGAACAGGGCGACGAAGTCGCCGGTCATCGGCGGTAGGATGGTCCGCATCGCCTGCGGCAGGATGACGCGCCGGAAGGCGACGTCGTTCTTCATGCCGAGCGACGCGGCCGCCTCCCACTGGCCGACCGGGATCGAGCCGATGCCGGCCCGGTAGATCTCCGCCTCGTACGCGGCGTAGTTGAGGCCGAGGCCGAGCGTCGCCATGACGAACGCCGGCGACAGGCCGACCGACTTGATCGCCCACGGGACGCCGACCGGCTCCAGGAGCGGCAGGATGCCGAAGTAGAGGAAGAAGAGCAGCAGCAGGACCGGGATGCCGCGGAAGAACTCGACGTAGCCCAGGCAGAGGGCCTTCAGCCATGGCGGGCCGTACAGTCGGCCCAGCGCGACGAGCAGGCCGAGGAACACCGCCAGGGCGAACGACGCGACGGCGAGCTGGATCGTGACGACCATGCCGCCCAGCAGCAGCGGCAGGTAGCTCGACAGCGGCCAGCCCTCGCGCACGCCGAGGTACTGGTCGGCCTCCTCGTCCGGCACGGTCGGCAGCAGCCGGGCTGGGACGAGGCCGTAGATCACCAGCAGGTCGAGCTGGTCGGCGTTCCACAGGCCCCAGCGCTGGTAGATGTCCTGGAGGGTGCCCTTTTCGAGCAGGCGCTTGAACGCCGCGTCGAACTCGTCGGCCAGCGCCCCGTTGTCCGGCCGGACAGCGACGGCGTAGGTGCTCTTCCAGAACGGCAGGCCGACGTACTTCAGGTCGGGGTCCGGCCGGGCGTAGGCGATCGCGATCGGCAGGTCCATGACGACGGCATCGACGTTGCCGACCTTCAGGTCGGCGTACGCCTCCAGCGGGCTGGGGAAGCTGCGCACGCGCCCCTGGCCGAGGGCGTCGGTCAGGCGCTCGGCCGCCTCGGTGCCGTCCATCGTGCCGACGGTCAGGGCCGGGTCGGCGCGAAACTCGGCCCACGAGCGGAAGCGCTGCTCATCGACCCGGGCGACCATCTGCTGGCGGTAGATGTAGTACGGCTTGGTGAAGCGGGTCTCGGCCTTGCGCGCCTCGGTGACTTCGAGGCCGTTCATGGCGAAGTCGAAGTCGTCGTTGTCCAGGCCGGGGATGAGGCTGTCGAAGCTGTACTGCTTGAAGACGATCTGCCGGCCGAGTTCCTTCTCCAGGGCGGCGACGATGTCGACCTCGTAGCCGACGCGCTTCTGGTCCTTGTCGCGGTAGATGTACGGGGCCCCGCCTTCCTCGTCGGTGCCCCAGCGGAGGGGCGGCTTCTCCTGGGCGGCCGCCGGGGCGGCGAGCAGCAGCAGGGCCGCCAGGCAGGCGAACGGGCGCGTCACCGGGGGAAACCTCCCTGTCGCGGGTCGTGGGGAGAGGGCTGGCCCGGCCGGCCGGACACGAGGGCGAACGCGGTGCGCACCATCGGGTCGAGCAGGACGACGATCACCCAGATGCCGGCGATCTGGCCGAGCAGGCAGCAGCCGGTCGTCGTCACGCACGGGATCGCGCCGAGGATCGCCCCGGACATGGCCACGCCGTAGCCGGTCAGGTCGCGCATCCACATGCCGCCGAAGATCATCAGCAGCGACGTCAGGCCGCTCAGGCCGGCCATCACCGCCCCGCTCGTCGCCGCCTGGGCGCGCGCCCCGGGCTGCTCGATCGCCTCGACCATCGCCTTGTGGAAGCCCGGGGCGAGCTTCTCGAGCGGCTCGAAGGCGACCTTCATCTGGGTGACGAACTCGTCGTCCGTCATCTGGAACTGCTGCGCCGCCCCGTTGGCGTTGAAGAAGGTCGGGATGAGGTTGATCACCCCGACGATGATGAGCATGACCCCGGCCGCCCCGGTCCGGCGGCGGGCGTAATCGACCGCCGCCTGGGCGTACTGCTGCGGGGACGGACTCGGGGCGGCGGACGGATCCCAACCGGCGCTCATGGCGGCTCCCGTCGGCGTGTCGTTGGCCGGGCGGCCGGTATTGTACGGCCGGCGGGAGAAATGCGTAGGGCACCGTACGGAAGCCCCTCGCCCCCCGGCTTTGCGGGGGGAGAGGGGTTGGGGTGAGGGGGGCGGGGGCGGTAGGGGGATGGCACCTTCCCACCCGGGACGGCCACTTCCCCCTCACCCCAACCCCTCTCCCCCGCAAAGCCGGGGGCGAGGGGCTTTCGCCTCACGGCAGCCGGACCTGGCCGTAGCCGGTCGCCGGGTCGTGGTCGTCGCGCGTCAGGCGGCGGGCCGCCTTCGTCAGCGCCTCGCGGACCCGGCCCGCCGGCCAGGTCGGCTGCTTGCCCCAGACGAGCGCCGCCAGCGCGGCCGCCTGCGGCGTCGCGGCCGACGTGCCGGTGAACGGCCGGTCGCGCCACGCGCTGGGGAACGGCACCGCCGCGACGAAGTCCGGCTTGCACAGCCCGGTGCCCAGGCCGCACGCCGAGTACGGCAGCCGGCGATCGTCGGCATCGACCGCCCCGACGGCGATCGCCTCCGGGCCATCCGCCGGGAAGGCGACGCTGCCGCGCGCCTCGACGTGGTCGAGGCTCGCCCCCAGGGCGACGAGGTGGAATCGGCCCGCCGGGCCGTCGAGCCGACGGACGCGCACCGAGTACGTCCGCCCGGCGTCCGGCACGAAGCGGGCCGCCGACCAGGCATGGCCGCCGTCGCGGCCCTCGACGCCGAGCGCGGCCGGCTTGCCGGTGTCGCCGTCAAGCACCTCGAGCCGGTAGCGGGCGTCGCCGCGCCACATCATCTCGACGCAGACGCGCTCCATCTCCCACGGCACGAGACGGTTCTCGGTCGCCCCGGGCTTCCAATTGTGCCAGCCGGCCGCGTCGCCGGCGAACGGGCCGTGCCAGTGCCGCTCCGCCGTGTTGCCGGCCGCGGCGAACAGCAGGGCGTCGTCGCTGAGCAGCTTCGCCAGCTCGGCGTGGGCGGAGCCGTTCCCCTCGTTGTCGCTCCACGTCGGCATGATGACCGAGCAGGAGATGACCCGCGCCCCCTGCTGCCGCGCCCAGCGCACCGCGTCAAGGAACGTCGCCGGCCGGTCCGACTCCCAGTTCGCCAGGAGCAGTTCCGCCTCCGGGGCGACGGCGTGGACGACCTCGGCGCACAGCACGCCGTGCTGGCTCGGCCGGGCCTCGAACTGGCCGTCCGGCCGGAACGCCTTCGCGACGACGTTCTGGGGAAGGGAGCGGCCGAGCTGGTCGCGGTAGCCCTGCCAGCCGGTGTCGAGGACGGCGACCTTGACGCCCTTGCCGCGCTGGCCGGCTTGGTGCCAGGCCGGGACGTTCATCCGCTCCAGGAGCGCCAGCCGTTCGGCGGGCACCTCGGTCGCGAGGACGGCGAAGGGGAGGCAGACGGCGAGAAGGACGGCCGCCGATCGGGTGGGGTTCATCCGTGCCACCGGGGAGTTGGTCCTGGGGGTCCCAGGGCACTCTACCCGCGCCAGGTGTCCCTCGGGGCGGCGGCGGCGGTTCGGGGGGGAAGAAAAAGCGCGGCGCTGTGAAGGTGTGCCGGTGGGAGCAACCACGCACCAAGCCCGGGCGTGGCAACGCCCGGGGTGGACTTGCCCCGGGCGTTGCCACGCCCGGGCTTGGGCGCGGAGGTTCGGTTCCCTCAGCGACGGGTCACTGGTTGAAGATGAACTCCTTCGTGTTCAAGAGCGCCCAGAGAATGTTCTCGTAGGCGACCTTCTTGTTCGCCTGGTGCTTGGCGACGTGCGCCAGGGCCTTCTCCAGCTGCGTCGCGTCCGGCTTGCGGCCGAACGCCCACAGGAACAGCTCCTCGACCTTCTCGGCGTCGGGGCGCGGGTCCTTGGCCAGGGCGTCGGCCCGGCCGCCGCCGCGGGTGAGCTTCTGGTTGACGTCGTCGCTGTTGAGCAGGTGCAGCGCCTGGGCCAGGTTCGCCTCGCTGACGCGCTCGCACTCGCAGGCGCTGATGCGCTGCGGCCGGCCGAACACGTCGAGGAAGTACGACGCGAACGACTCGTCCGGCAGCATGATCGCCCGCTTCGGGGCGTGCTGGTCCTGCGGCAGGCCGCCGAAGCCGGACGGGGCGTCCGTCACCTGGTTGACCGCGTCGAGGAGCACCTCGGCCGCCATGCGGCGCGGGTAGTACCGGGCGTAGTTCTGCTTGTCGTGCTTGTTGAACTCGTTCGGCGTGCTCGACAGCTGGTACGTCCGGCTCTTGACGATCGTGCGGACCAGGTGCTTCAGGCTGTAGCCGTTCTCGACGAAGTCCTTCGCCAGGGCGTCGAGCAGCTCCGGGTTCGACGGCGGGTTGGTGACGCGCATGTCGTCGAGCGGATCGACGAGGCCGCGACCGAGGAAGTGGGCCCAGTAGCGGTTGACCAGGGCCCGGGCGACGAACGGGTTGTCCTTGGCGACCATCCAATCGACGAGCTTGTGGCGCGGGTCCTCGTCCGGGCCGGCCTCGACGGTCGGGCCGTCGGGCAGCTTCATCGGGGCGGGCTGGTTCGTCCGCTTGTTGTTCACCTGGCCGCTCGACCGGCTGAAGATCGCCAGGCGCGCGCCCTGGTTGTTCGGGTCGGAGCCGGCCATGACGAGGTTCTTGCGGTTGACCCGGCCGAAGAACGCGGCGAGGCCCCAGTAGTCGTCCTGGCTCCACTTCTCGTACGGGTGGTGGTGGCACTGGGCGCAGGCGAAGCGCTGGCCGAGGAAGACCTGGGCCACGTCATCGACGAAGTTCTCCGGCTGGGCCAGCTCCTTGTACCAGACGACCGGCGGGCTGGTCTGCTCGTCGCCCGTCGCCGCCACGACCTCGCGGACGAACTCGTCGTACGGCTTGTCCCGGGCGATGGCGTCCTTGATCCAGGCGTGGAAGCCGAACGTGCCGGCCGCCCGGTTCGCCTGGCCGCGCCGCTTGACGCGGAGGATGTCGGCCCACTTGTTCGCGAAGTAGTAGGCGTACTCCTGGCTGTCGAGCAGCTCGTCGACGAGCTTGTCGCGCTTCTTCGGGTCGGCGTCGGCCAGGAACGCCTTCACCTTGGCCGGGGTCGGCAGGGTGCCGGTCAGGTCGAGCGAGATGCGGCGGACGAACTGCTCGTCGGTGCAAAGCTCGGCCGGGACGAGGCCGAGTTCCTTCCACTTCTTCGCGGTGAGGTTATCGACGAGCGTCTTCGCCGGGAAGTCGTAGCTCGGCGTCTGGCCGCCGAGGGGCACCGTGCCGCGGAAGACGGCGACGTGGCCCTGGTAGCGCGCCATGATGCCCGCCTCGCCGCTCATGCCGAGTGTGCGGACGAGGGCGTTGCCATCGACGACGGCGATCTCGGTGTCGTTGCTCTCGTACTGGGCCCGGCGGGTGATGTCCTCGACGTGGCCGTTGCTGTAGTGGGCGTGGACGGCGAACTGCTGCTTGTTGTTCCGGGTCAGGACGCGGTGCTCCGGCGTGACGGTGATCTTCGTCACGGTCGGGTCGTCCTTCGCGCCGAGCGGCATGCCGGCGGCGATCCAGCGGCGGACGAGCTTGTACTCGTCCGAGTTCGGCTCCATCTTCTTGCCGCCGCCGTGGGCGACCGCGCCGACGGCCTTGAGCAGGAGGAGGCTGTTCTCCGGCGAGGCCGGGAAGAGCCGGCGACCGCGGCCCTCCTTGACGAGGGTGAGGAAGTCCAGCTCCGGGTCGAAGCCGAGCAGGCTGAGGCGGAAGCCGTTCTGGCCGCTCGCCTTGCCGTGGCAGCCGCCGGAGTTGCAGCCGAGCTTGGTGAAGATCGGCACGACCTGGTTCGCGAAGTTGATCGGCAGGTTCTGGTCGCAGGCGGTCGTCGTCACCTCGACGACGGCGGTCTTGTCGCCGAACTTGGCGACGACGGTCGTCTTGCCGTTGGCCAGCGGCAGGATGCGGCCGGTGGCATCGACGCGGAGGACGGCCTTGTCGCCGACCTCGTAGGTCACGTCGGAGGTGAGGTCCTGCAAGCGGCCGCCGGTCAGCTCGGCGGTGAGTAGGAGCTGGCAGGAATCGTCCATCCCCTTGAGGGTAACGGCCTTGGGGAACGCCGCGAACGTACGGATCTCGGACGCCTTGGGGAGGACGGCCGGGTCGAGCGGCGGCGTCTCCTTGGCGGCGGTCGTGTCGGCCGCGGAGAGGGGCCCGCCGAGGCAGGCGAGGGCGACGACGGCCGTCCAGGCCGAGCAGCGCGTCCGGGTCATGGTGAGATACCCCCCGTGGGTGGATGGCAGGAGCCGAAGGTAGGACCAACCGGCAGAGGCTTGTATTGTCGCGCGGACGGCGCGGGAATGCAACCTTTTCCCGCGCGGAGTTCGACCCCACATAGCCGCCGGCTTGCCGGCGGTCTTCTTCACCGAAAGCCTAGCTCACCCCTGCGGCCGGGGCGGCTGCTGTTGGCCGATGGCGCGGCGCTGGACGTTCGTCTCGATCGGGCCGAACATCTTCTCGTGCTCTTGCAGGAGCATCGCCAGGGCGGTGCAGAGGCGCTTCGCGGTGTAGTAGTTCATGATGAGGCGCTGCGTGACGGGCACCTCGGACCGGCCGGGCTTGTACGGGTTCGGGTTGAGGGCGAAGTCGATGATGACCTCCTCCGGCGTGGCGTTGACGCGGGCGAAGTTGGCGTAGGCCGCCGGGGCGTTGCGATCGACGAGGACCACCTCGATGTGGGTCGGCTGCGCGCCTTCGGCCGGGGCCTGGGGGGTATTTTCCGCCACGGGTCGTTCCTCCACTGGGGGGGCTCGGGTTGGGCTGACTGCGGCATTATCCGCGAGCGGCGACGCGGCGGACAGGGAAAATCCGGCGAACGGCCGGCCGGGTGCGTTGCGTCGGCGGAGGGGGGCTGCTACCATGACCGCGTCGCGCCCGTAGCTCAACTGGACAGAGCAACGGTCTTCGGAACCGTAGGTTGGGGGTTCAAATCCCTCCGGGCGTACTCAGAATCCCCCCTGGGCGTCGATGATTCCGCAGTTCGGCAGCGCCTCGCGCAGCTTGGCGACCCCGAGGGGGGTCGTCCGCGTCCCTCTCAGGTCGAGGGATTTCAGGTCCTTCAGCCCCGCGAGCGATTTGAACCCCTCATCGGTGACGGGGCTGCCGAGCAGCACGAGGTGCTGGAGACCGGCGAGCCGGCCGACCCCTTCCAGGCCGGCGTCCGTGATCGTACACCCTTGCAGCGTGAGGGCCGTGAGGCCGGCGCAGCCGGGCAGGGCCTTGAGGGCCTCGTCGTCCAGGGCGCTGCCGAGCAGCTCGAGGCGCTGGAGCTTCTTGCACGCGGCCAGCTCCTTCACCCCCGCCGCGGTGATCTGCCAGCCGGGGAGGCTCGCCGACTCCAGGTCGCGAAACGTGGCCAGCGTCTTGAGCGATGCGTCGGTGAGGGCCCGGTTCGGCGACGTCAGCCGGAAGTGCCGGACGTTCTTGAAAGCGGCCAGGAGGCGGAAGCCGGCGTCCGTGACCGCGAACGGCACGTTGGTCGCCACGCTGATCTCGACGACGTCGTCGGGGCCGCGCGGGGCGGCGTATCGCTCGGCCCGGAACGGCGAGAGGGTGTGCAGGAGCCCGGCCTCGGCCGCCGCGGCCAGGTAGGCGTCGTCGAACGGCGCGTTCAGCACCACCCGCGTCAGGGTCTTGTTCAACGGGGCCAGGGCCCGCAGCCCCTTGACCGTGACGGACGTCCCGCCGAGGTACAGCTCGCGCAGCGCCGGGCAGGCGGCCAGCTTCGCCACCGCGGCGTCGTCGATCTCCTTGCCGTTGCTCAGGAACGTCTCGAGCGACTTCAGGCCGGCGATGGCGTCCATCGCCTCGCCGTCCAGGGGGACGCCGTACAGCGACAGCGACTTCAACTCCCGGAAGCCCGCAAGCTGGCGCACGCCGGCGGCGCTCAGCCTGGTGCGCGACAGGACGAGCCGCTGCAACCCCGTCAACTTGAGGAGGGATTTAAGGCCCGCGTCGTCCAGGGCGGTGTTGCTCAGGGCAAGCCCCCGAAGCCCGGACATCGTGGCGAGGGTGTCGTACCCGGCCGGGGTGATCGGCGTGCTGGTCAGGTTCAGGTGGCGGAGCGACTTCAGCCGGGCGAGGGCCTCCAGGGCGTCGTCCGTCGCCTGGAAGCCGCCCGGCGGGCCGAGCCCCTCCAGGCCGGGCAGCGCCGCCAGGTGGCGGATGCCGGCCGCGGTGAGGCGGTTCGGCCCGCGGCTCAGGTCGAGCGTCCGCACCTCGGCCGGGCCGGCCGGCCGGGTCGCCGGATCGGCCGCCTGGGCCTCCTTCAGCAGGTGGAGGCACCCGGCCTCGGCCAGCACCTTCAGGGTGTCGTCGGTCACCTGGGGCAGGTGGACCGTCCGGAGGGCCGGGAGATCCTTCAACCCGCCGAGCACGGCCACCTCGGCCTTCGCGCTGGTGAGCCACAACTCCGACAGCTTCTTCAGCCGCTTCAGCTCGGCCACGCCGGCGTCGGTCAGCGGGAAACCGACGATGAGCGTCTCCAGGCGCTCGAGGCGGGCCAGTTCCTTCAGGCCCGCCTCGGTGGCCTTCTCGTAGGCGAGCTGGACCCGGTCGAGGTTCTTCAGCGGCGCGAAGTGCTTCAGGCCGGCGTCCGTGAGTCGGTCGCCGGCCGCGAGGCGCAGCTCGGTCACCTCGTCCGGCCCGCCCGGGACCTGGAGCTGAGGGCCGCGGCAGCGGTCGAGCTTGTGCAGCAGCCCGGCGTCGGCGAGCGCCTTGACCAGGTCGTCGGTCAACGCGGCCGGGTGGGCCGTGACCGTGCGGAGGGCCTTGAGCTTGGCGAGTTCCTTGACCTCGGCCGCGGTGAGGACGTCCTTCTCCAGGGCGACCCCCGTGACGGGCGCATCCGCGGGGCGGGGCGGCCGGACGACGCGGACGCCGGGTTTGGCGAGGACCGCTTCCAGGGCCGGGTCGGCCGCCGGCTGGCCGGCGACAAGGACGAGCAACGCCAGCGCGGCGCACCGCATTCCGAGCATCGGACGCTCCTTGGGGTCAGCATTCTACCAGGTTGACCGCCAGCCCGCCGCGGGCCGTCTCCTTGTACTTGTCCTGCATGTCGAGCCCGGTCCGCCGCATCGTCTCGATGACGTGGTCGAGCGGGATGCGGTGCGTCCCGTCGCCGTGCAGCACCGCGAGCCGGGCGGCGTTGATCGCCTTCGTCGCCCCCATCGTGTTCCGCTCGATGCACGGCACCTGGACCAGGCCGCCGACCGGGTCGCACGTCAGCCCCAGGTTGTGCTCCATGCCGATCTCGGCCGCGTTCTCGATCTGCTCGTTCGTGCCCCCCAGCACCGCCGCCAGGCCGGCCGCCGCCATCGAACACGCCACGCCGACCTCGCCCTGGCAGCCGACCTCCGCCGCCGAGAGCGACGCGTTCTTCTTGTACAACATGCCGATCGCCGCCGCGGTGATCAGGAACGTCCGCGTGCCGGCGTCGTCCGCCCCGGGGACGAACTTGCGGTAGTACGCCAGCACCGCCGGGATGACGCCGGCCGCCCCGTTCGTCGGCGCGGTGACCACCCGACCGCCGGCGGCGTTCTCCTCGTTGACCGCCAGGGCGAACAGGCTCACCCAGTCGAGCACTGTCAACGGGTCGGCCGGGCCGGCGGCGCGCTCGGACAGGTTGCGGTACAGCCGGGCCGCCCGCCGCTTGACGCCGAGGCCGCCCGGCAGGACGCCCTCCTGCCGACAGCCGCGCTCGATGCACGCCTCCATCGCACCCCAGATGCGGTCCAGGCCGGCGTCGATCGCCGCGTCGTCGCGCCGGCAGCGCTCGTTCGCCCGAACGAGGTCGGCGATCTTCAGCCCGGTCCGCCGGCCGTGTTCGAGCAAGTCCGCCGCCGACGCGAATGGGTACGGCACCGCCACCTCGGCGACGGCGGCCGCCTCGTCGCCGTCGCGGACGACGAACCCGCCGCCGACGGAGTAGTACGTCTCCTGGAGGAAGGCCGAACCGGCGGCATCGATAGCGGTGAACGTCATGCCGTTCGGATGTCGCGGCAGGCACGTGTCGTGGAAGAGGAGGTCGCTCGCCTCGTGGAAGGGCACCTCGTGTCGGCCGGCCAGGGCGAGGCGTTCCCGGGCGCGGACGTTCGCGATGAGGCCCTCGACCGCGTCCGGATCGGCCGCGTCGGGCGTCTCGCCGAGCAGGCCGAGCAGGACGGCCTTGTCGGTGGCGTGGCCGCGCCCCGTCGCCGATAGCGAGCCGTACAGGTCGATCCGGACGCGCGCCGTCGCCGCCAGGCCGCCCGATTCGACGAGCCGGCCTCGGAAGCGGTGCGCCGCCCACATCGGCCCGACCGTGTGCGAGCTGGACGGGCCGATGCCGATCTTGAACAGGTCGAAGACGCTGAGATTCATGCCGCCCCTCCCGCGAAGCCAGCCGACCGGACACGGTCAGTGTAGCGGCGCGGGAAGGACCGGCCGACGGCTCACCGGCCCCGGTTGCCGACGAACCAGATCACGCCGAGGACGAGCAGGATGATCAGCAGGCTGAAGAAGACCTGGCCGGCGAAACCGTAATGGGTCTCGATGTGGCCCCAGAACCGGACGAACGGACGCATCAACGTATCCACGGCACTCCCCCCCACGAATGGTCGTGCTGGAGCGACGCGCACGACGGACCGCTCAACTCTAGGTCGCGATCCGGCCGGAGGCAAAGGAGAGGTGGGGCGAGGGCGTCAATTCCCCTGGGTGAGCTTGACGCCCTCGGGCAGGGTGACGTTCTGGACGTAGTCGGGGTGGAGGCATTTCACCGGGACGGTCGGGCCCTCGATCTTCACGCCCTGGAACGTGACGAAGCGCGTCTTGGGCAGGTAGCCGGCGTTGGCGTTGTGGTCGAAGTAGACGCCGGCCGCCGTCTTCTCGCCGGTCTTGATCGTGCCGTCGCGGAACTCGATCGGCCGGTCCTTGTCCCCCTCGGCGTTGTAGAGGTAGACGCCCTGCTTCTTGAAGTTAACAAACGAGCAGCGCTCGAACTTCAGGCCCGGGCAGCGGTCGAAGATCGACACGAGCCGGTCGGCGGTGTTCGCCCCGTCGAACGTCACGCCGCGGAACGTGACGCCGCTGAGCTTGCGCAGGTCGAGCAGCGTCTTCGTGCGCAGGTTCGGCGACCAGTTCGGCGGCGACTTCCAGACGAAGGTCTTGCCGGGCTCGGCTTCGAGGGTGATGTTGTCGCGGTTCTCGAGGATGACCGGCGGCTCGTCGGTCGTGCCGCGCAGGACGATGCGGTCGCCGGGCTTGGCGTTGTGCCAGGCGGAGTAGACGGTGCGGTAGGTCGAGCCGTCGCCGCCCTGCGGGTCGACGACGAGCGGGCCGCGCGGCCCCTCGGTCGTTTCCCGCGGCGTCGTCCCGGACGAGAACAGGGAGTAGACCCCCAGGACGATGGCGACGAGGAGGCCGGCCGCCAGGACGATCCACAGCCAGGGGAGCGAGCCGGCCGGGGCGTTGCGGCGGGATCGGCTGCTGGGCCGCTGCGAGTCGGTCTCGTCCGCGACGTCTTCCCAGGCGGGCTCGTCACGGGCCGGGGCGGTCGCGGTCAGGGTGCCCGGCCGGGGCGCGGCCTGCGGGGCCGAGCCGTTGCGGGTGACCGGCGGCGGGACGGTCCGGGCCGGGGCCTGCGGCGCGGGGGCCGCCTGGCGCTGGGCCGGGACGGCCGCCTCGACCGGCCGGCGGGCGACGGCCGGGTTCGGCACCGGCGTCGTCGGCTGCGGCGCGGCCGGCTGCGGCACCGGCTGCGGCGTCGCGTTGCCCGGCGACGACCCGGACGAGACCTGCCACGTCGGCCGGCGCTGGCTGGAGCCGGCCGTCGGGCTGGTCGCGGGCTGCGTCCGCGGCCCGTCGGACGCCATCGCCGCCCGCGACAGCTGCGGCATCTCGCTCTCCGGCGGCGGCGCGATCGGCGTCTGCGTGAACGGCGCGAGCGCCTCGACGATCTCCAGCGGCGTCTGGTAGCGCTGGGCCGGGTCCTTCGCCATCATCTTGTCGATGATCGCGCAGACCGCCTCGGGCACCTCCGGCCGGGTCAGCCGGATCGACCGCGGCTGCCGCGTCTGGTGCCACATCAGCTTCTGGGCGACGGTCCCCTCCGCGAACGGCGGCTTGCCGGTCAGCGTGAAGTAGAACGTCGCGCCGAGGCTGTACACGTCGGCCCGGATGTCGACCGTGTGCGAGTCGAGGGCCTGCTCCGGGGCGAGGTAGTCGGCCGTGCCGAGGACGTTCTCGTCGTACTTCCGCGTGAGGATGTCGTCCTCGTCGTGGAAGAACCGGGCCAGGCCCATGTCGAGCACCTTGACGATGCCGTTGCGGTCGACGAGGATGTTGCCCGGCTTGATGTCGCGGTGGACGATGCCGGCCTGCTCGTGGGCGTGCTGCAGGCCGAGGGCCGCCTGGCGCATGTAGTGGCAGGCCCGGTCGACGGCGAGCGGGCCGGCGCGCTTGAGGATCTCCTGCAGGCTCGCGCCGTCGACGTGCTCCATGACGAGGAAGTGGAGCTTGTCGTCCTGGTCGATGTCGTAGGCGCGGACGATGTTCGGATGGTCGAGCGCCCCGACGACGCGGCCCTCGCGGTAGAAGCGTTCGAGGGCGGACGGGTCCTCGGCCTTGGCGGCCGGCAGCACCTTGACGGCGACCCGGCGGCGCATGAGCGTGTGCTCGCACAGGTAGACGCTGCCCATGCCGCCGGAGCCGAGCCGTTCGAGGACCTTGTACTTGCCGATGTTGAAGCGCTTCCACTTGCCCTGCAGGAGCTGCTCGGCCTGGAAGCGGGTCAGCAGCCCCTCGGCGACGAGGAACTCCGCCAGGCGGACCGGGTCGGCCGGCATCCGGCCGGCGTGGCGGAGCGAATCGACGAACGCGGCGATGCGGGCGTCGTCCGCGACCCCGCTCCGGGCGACGAGGTCGAGCAGTTCGGCGGTGTTGGCTGGCGACGGCATCGGGCTACCTGTTACGCGACGGACCTATCCGTGCGGCGACTGCGCGCGCTGCGGTCCCTTACCACTATACGTCGAGTCCGGCGGACGGGCCGGATTCGCTCCGCATTTCCCGCCGGCGCGCGAGTCGGACCGGCTGGACGGGCCGATCTCACCCTTGAGTGTGCCAAGGCCGCAGGGGAATCGCAAGACCCTGGGTGGTTTTTTCCTCATCGAGTGTGAAGAAATCCGTCCCGGCGCGCGCCGACGTGGTACACTGCATCGTTCGTAGGACGACCCTCCTGGGTCGTCTTTCACCCCGGACGACCCAGGAGGGTCGTCCTACCCCGACGGGCGGCGGAGACCTCGCGGATGAGTCGGCACGGTCTCTCCATCGTCCGGGCGGTCTGCCCGCACGACTGCCCGGACACTTGCAGCATGGTCGTCGAGGTCGCCGACGGCCGGGCCATCGCCCTCATGGGGAGCGGCGACCATCCCTTCACGCAGGGCTTCGTCTGTGGCAAGGTCGCCCATTACCTCGACCGCGTCTACCACCCCGACCGCCTGAAGCACCCCCTCCGCCGCGTCGGCCCCAAGGGCTCCGGCCGGTTCGAGCGCATCTCGTGGGACGAGGCCCTCAACCTGATCGTCGAGCGCTTCCGGGCCGTCGCCGCGTCGCCGGACGGGCCGCAGGCGATCTTGCCGTACAGCTACGCCGGCACGATGGGCCAGCTCCAGTACGCCAGCCTCGACCGCGTCTTCTTCCACCGCCTCGGCGCGTCGCTCCTCGACCGGACCATCTGCGCCTCGGCCGGCATGGCCGGCTGCGACTACACCCTCGGCACGCGCGCCTTCTTCGACCCGGAGACGATCGTCCAGAGCAAGTACATCGTCAACTGGGGCTCGAACACCGCCGTCACGAACCAGCACCTCTGGACGCTGATGGTCCGGGCACGCAAGGCCGGGGCGAAGATCGTCACGATCGACCCGTTCCGCTGCCGGACCGCCGAGCGCTCCGACTGGTGGATCCCCATCCGCCCCGGCACCGACGCCGCCCTCGCGTTGGGGATCATGCACGTCCTTTTCCGCGACGGCCTCCAGGACCAGGACTACCTCGACCGCTACTGCCTGGGGACGGAGCAGCTCCGCGAGCGGGTCTCGGCCGAGTACACGCCGGCGAAGGTGGCGGCGATCACCGGCCTGCCGGTCGAGACGATCGAGACGCTGGCGCGCGACCTGGCGACGACCCGGCCGAGCCTGATCCGCCTGAACTACGGCCTGCAGCGGCACGGCGGCGGCGGCATGGCGGTGCGGACGATCACCTGCCTGCCGGCCGTCCTCGGCTCATGGCGCGACGTCGGCGGCGGGGCGCTGCTCAGCACGAGCGCGGCGTACCCGTTCAAGCGGACGGCCCACCGCCTGGAGCGGCCGGACCTCATCCCGCCGGGCACCCGCACGGTCAACATGACGCAGCTCGCCGAGGCGCTGCACGGCGAACTGGCCGGGCCGCCGGTGCGGTCGCTGTTCGTCTACAACAGCAACCCGGCGGCGATCTGCCCCGACCACGGCCGGGTCGTCGCCGGCCTGCGGCGGGAGGACCTCTTCACCGTCGTCCACGACCAGTTCCAGACCGACACGGCCGACTACGCCGATATCGTGCTCCCGGCGACGACGCAGCTGGAGCACTTCGACATCCACGGCTCGTACGGCCACCTCTGGGTCCAGGTCAACACGCCGGCGATCGCGCCGCTGGCGGAGGCGAAGTGCAACACGGACGTCTTCCGCCTGCTCGCCGCCCGGATGGGCTTCGCCGACCGCGAGTTCGCCCTGACCGACGAGCAGCTCGCCGAGCTGGCCCTGGCCGACCCGGGGGCGAACGGCAAGCACTTCCCGCCGCGGGACGGCTTCGCCGGCATCACGCTCGAGCGGCTGAAGCGGGAGGGGCCGCTCCGGCTGAACGTGCCGGCGGACTGGGCCCCGTTCGCGGAGGGCCGCTTCGACACGCCGTCGGGCAAGTGCGAGTTCTACAGCGAGCGGCTCGCCGCGATGGGGATCGACCCGCTGCCGACGTACACGCCGCCGCACGAGGACCCGCTGACGCGGCCCGACCTGGCGGCGAAGTACCCCTTACAGATGCTGTCGCCGCCGGAGCCGACGTTCCTGAACTCGACGTTCGTCAACGTGCCGGCGCTGCGCGGCCCGGCCGGCGAGGTGAGCGTGCGAATCCACCCAAGCGACGCGGAGCCGCGCGGCATCGTGACGGGGCAGTGGGTGCGGATCTTCAACGCCCGGGGCAGCTTCGTCGCCGTGGCGGACGTGGGCGAGACGGTCCGGCCGGGGGTCGTCGTCTCGCAGGGGGTGTGGTGGCCGAAGCTGACGCGCGACGGCGTCAACGGCAACGTGACGACGAGCACCGCCCTGACCGACCTCGGGGCCGGGGCGACGTTCTTCGACAACCTGGTCCAGGTCGAGGCGGCGTCTCTCTGACGTGGGGCGACCGTCCTCGGTCGCCTTGGAGACGAAGAGGCGACCGAGGACGGTCGCCCCACGTCCGGACACACGGTCACCGCGCGCCGCGAGCCGGCGCGGGGTTCGGGGCCGGCTTCTTCGGGGCGGGCGCTTCCTTCTCGGCGAGGCGGGTGTACGTCCCCTCCAGCGCCAGGGCCGGGGCCTGGATCGGCCCGGCGACGCCGGGGGCGACGACCATGGCGTACTTGGCGAGCGGGCCGCTCGGCCCGATGCGCGCGTGGCTGATCGTCATCCGGTCGCCGCGGACGCGGCAGTGGTAGCTGAACGGCATGTCGATGAGCAGCTCGTTGACGATCGGCTCGATGAGCGGATAAATCTCGGGCCCGACCTTGAGCGGGAACCCCTCCGACGCCGCGGCGAGGAGCTGCGGGTTGAGCTTGAAGTCGGTCAGGCGCACGGCGGTGATGACGCCGAAGACGACGCCGCTGCTGCTCATCGCGATCTCGGACTCGACCGCCAGCTCGGCCGACGCGCCGGCCATGGCCGACTCGCACTCGATCGTGCCGGTGACGTGGTCGTCCTCGTAGTTCCAGACGAGGCGGCCCTTGCAGAACGGCTCGACGGCGAACGCCTTGACGAAGGTGCCGCGCGGCATGGCGAGGACGGCCTCCTGACGCCGGCCGGTCGCCGGCGTGGCGGGCGGCGGGCTGTCCGAGGAGACGGCCATCGGCGGCGCGGGGCGGGGGTTGGCCCCGATGGGCTCCCCGGCGAACGCCCACCGGACCAGGGGCACCGTCGCGACGGCGACGATCAGGGCCAGGCCCCAACGCAGCGGGAAACGGGTCGTCATGTTCGCGGTCCTCGGGGGATGCGCCTCCGTCCTGGAAGCGCCACGGCCCGCGAGTCTAGCACGGCCGTCCCGGAGCGGACAAGGCGACCTCCCAGGGCCGGCGTCACTTCCCGCCTTCGGAGATGGCGTACAGCGCCCCGAAGCCGCGCAGGTAGATCCGCCCGTTCGCGATCGCCGGCGACGCCGGGAAGTTGTCCGGCAGGGTGTTCGTCGCCAGGCGCTCGAACTTCGGCCCGGCCTTGACGACGCTGAACGTGCCGCTGTCCCGGCCGACGAGGTAGAGCTTGCCGTCGGCGTAGACCGGCGACGCCCGATAACGCTCGCGGGTGAGCTCCTCGCTGTAGACCGTCTTGCCGGTCTTCGCCTCGACGCACAGCAGCTTGCCGCCGTCCTGCATCAGGTAGACGAGGCCGTCCTGGATCAGCGGCGACGGCACGTCCGGCGAGCCCTTCGCGATGCGCCACTGCTCCGCCGCGCCGCCGGCCTTGATCAGGCCGTTCGCCCCCGGCTTGAGGCCGACGGCGATCAGGCCGCGCGCCGTCGGGACGACGAGCAGGTCGTCCGACGCGACCGGCGACGTGATGATGCGGTGGTTCTTGACCGCGGCCGGGTTCAGGTCGCCCAGCCGCCAGACCTCCTTGCCGTCCTCCAGGCGGTGGCCCGTCGCGTAGTCGCAGCCGAGGACGACGAGGTTCAGGTCGGTGCCGTTGCGCCACAGGACCGGCGACGTGTACGCCTCGCGGCTCTCGCCCTGGGCGTCGGACTTGCGTTCGACCTTCCAGACGTCCTTGCCGGTCGCCTTGTCGATGGCGACGACGTGGTGGCCGCCGTTGGTCAGCAGGGCGAAGTAGAGCCGGTCCTCGTGCAAGAGCGGCGAGACGTGCATGCCGTGCTGGATCGAGAAGCGGCCGTAGCGCTCCTGGGCGTTGAACTTCCAGACGTCCTTGCCGTCGAAGTCGCAGCAGACGAAGTCGCCGGTGCCGAAGTAGGCGAAGACGTGCTTGCCGTCGGTGCTCGGCGTCGCGCAGGCGTCGTTGCCCTCGTCCTTGCGGATGTTCGTCCGCCCGATCGGGGCGACCGGCTTCTTCCACAGGAGCTTGCCGTCGGTCTTGACGCAGAACAGCGAGACGTCCTTGCCGTCGGCGCAGGTGAGGAAAATGCGGTCGTCCCAGACGATGGGGGTGGAGCCGCCAGGGCCGGGCAGGTCGAGCTTCCAGGCGACGTTCTTCGTCGGGCTCCACTCGACGGGCAGGCCGACTTCCTTGGAGTGGCCGGTATTCGCCGGGCCGCGCCACGCCGGCCAGTTCTCGGCGTGGACGGACGACACCAGGCCGACGAGGACGACGCCGAGGCCGAGACGGAGGAGGGAGGTCGGTTTCACCGGGAGGGTTCCTTGTGAGGAAAGCACGGGGCCATGCCACCAGTGTACCAGCGGGACGGCGGCGGAAGTAGAACCTACGCGCATGCCGACCGGGGCCACGGGGGCGGTGAGCCCTATTCCAACCGGTCAATGGCCGAGCATTCGGCGCAGCTGATCGAGGAAGTCCAGGTCCTGTACCGAGACGTGCAGTCCGGTCTGAATCATACCGGCGAGGAGGTCGTGAGCCCGTAGCCAGTGGTCTGTCGCCGTCGAATCGCCCTGGTTTTCCAGCAGATTGGCTAGCTGACCGTGCGCCACCCACAGGTCGCGCTGCCACTGGGCGTTGGCCGGATCGGCCGCCGCGAGGCGCTGGCGGGTAACGAGGCACTCCGCGAAGAGGTGATGCGCCTCGGCCAGGTCGCCGCGAGCGACGGCCAACTCGCCCAGCCTCTCCAGCGAGACGGACAGGTCGCGCTGCCAGCCGGCGTTGGCCGGGTCGGCCGCCGCGAGGCGCTGGCGGATGGCGAGGCACTCGGCGAAGAGGCGCTGCGCCTCGGCCAGGTCGCTGCGGGCGACGGCCAACTCGCCCAGTTTCTCCAATGAGACGGACAGGTCGCGCTGCCACTGGGCGTTGGCCGGATCGGCCGCCGCGAGGCGCTGGCGGGTAACGAGGCACTCCGCGAAGAGGTGATGCGCCTCGGCCAGGTCGCCGCGAGCGACGGCCAACTCGCCCAGCTTGTTCAGCGAGACAGACAGGGCGCGCTGCCAGCCGGCGTTATCCCGATCGGCCGCCACCAGGCGCTGGCGGATGGCGAGGCACTCCGCGTAGAGGTGATGTGCCTCTGCCAGGTCGCCACGGGCGACGGCAAGTTCGCCCAGCTTGCTCAGTGAGACGGCCAGGTCGCCCTGCCAGGCGGTGTTGTCCGGGTCGGCCATCGTACGGCGCTGGGCGATCTCCAAGCTCTCGGCGAAGAGGAGCTTGGCCTCGGCCAGGTCGCCGCGGGCGATCGCCAGGTCGCCCAACTTGTTCAGCGAGACGGACAGGTCGCGCTGGCACTGGGCGTTAGCCGGGTCGGCCGCCGCGAGGCGCTGGCGGATGGCGAGGCACTCGGCGAAGAGGCGCTGCGCCTCGGCCAGGTCGCCGCGGGCGACGGCCAGGTTCCCCAGCCTCTCCTGCGAGACGGACAGGTCGCGCTGCCAGGCGGGGTTGTTCCAGTCGGCCGCCGCCAGCGTCTGGTGGATGGCGAGGCACTCGGCGAAGAGGTGTTGCGCCTCGGCTAGGTCGCCGCGGGCAACAGCCAGTTCGCCCAGTTTCTCCAGCGAGACGGACAGGTCGTGCTGCCAGGCGGCGTTGCCTCGGTCGGACGACGCCAGACGGTCCAGGGTCTGGTGGCAATCGGTGTAGTATCGCTCGGCCTCGGTCAGGTCACCACGGGCAACGGCCAGACCGCCGAGCTTCTCCAGCGAGGCGGACAGGTCGCGCTGCCAGTCGGCGTTGGCCGGGTCGGCCGCCGCGAGGCGCTGGCTCACGGAGTGCGTTGCGGTCAGCAGAGCCTGTGCGATCGGTAGTGGACGATACCTCAGCACCTTTTCGACGAGGAACGTCCCGTCGCTGGCCAGGTCAGAACTGGGGTGCCGTGCGAGCAAGTGCGGCACCGCCGCGACAAGGCCATCGAGTTCCCACTCGGCCGGGGCGCCCTGCTCGCGGTAGACCACATCGGCGCGGTGGCCGACGAATCGCACCACCTCCTCGGCCTTCTCCATGTCGGTTTGCCGTCGCAGATGGGCCGCCACGAGGCGGTGCATCCGGGCGACCTCCGGCTGGTCGCCGCCTGTCAGCAGCCTCAGGCCCTCCAGCCGTCGCCGTAGCCTGGCCCACTCGGCCGGCCGGTCGGCCAGGTCCGGGTGACGCTGTGTCGTCAACTCGTGCAGCCACGGCCACGGCACGCTGTCCGGCGGCAGCAGCGACGCCAGTTGCAACGCCGTCCGCGCCGCCGGCAGCTCCGCCTCAAGCCCGGCCAGCGTCGCGCTCAGGATCGGCCCCAGTTGCTTCTGCTGGTGCAGCATCTGCGTCGCCACGTCCGCGTCGGCCGGCAGGTCGTCCACGCTCGGCAGGCCGGCCGAGCGCAGCCGGGCCAGGAACGCGCTCGGCGGCTCGTGCTCCACGTTCAGGCCGAGGTAGATCGCCACCTGCTCGACGGCGAGCGTGAAGCCGCCCAGTTCGCGGACGATCTCCCGGGCCGCCGCTTCCTCGGCCGCCGACGGGAAGGCCTGCCCCGGCTGATGCTCGCGCACCAGGGCCAGGGCGTCCGCCTCGGTCAGCGAATCGACCGCGACCGTCGCCAACTGCTTGGCCGATTTCGCCAGGCGCTCCGGCCCGAGGCGCGTCGTCGCGACGAGCCGCAGCCAGTCCGCCTCGCGCGGCAGCGTCGCCAGCTGGGCCGGGCCGAGCAGGTCCGGCTCGGAGACGTTGTCGAGCAGGACCAGTGCCGGCCCGCCCCGGGCCTGGAGGTGGCGCAGGACCGCCTGGCCGAGCCGGGTCGCGTCGGTCCGCTCGGCGTCGGTCGGCGTGTAGCCGAACGCCGGCACGAAGGCCAGGTCGGCCAGCAACGGCAGCAGCTCCTTGCGGCCCTCGGCCGGCAGCGACCACAGGCCGCCCGAGTAGTGGTAGGCGTAGCCGTTGGCGTAGGCCACCGCCAGCTCGGTCTTGCCCTGGCCGCCCAGGCCGTGGACCGCCGTCACGACGCCGATCGCCCCGACGCCGAGCTGCTCGTGCAGCTGCCGCAGCTCGGCCGACCGGCCGACGAAGTACGGCGTCACCCGGCGGACGTTGCCCGGCACGTCCCTCGCCCGGCGGGCGCGTTCGATCCGCTCCCACAGGCTCAGGCCGAGCGCCTCCAGCCGCTGCCGGACGGCCGGGTCGCTCAGCCGGCCCGGCCCGGCGGCGAAGTCCTGGCGCAGGTCGGTGAAGTTCACCCGCAGGAGCTCCTCCAGCCGGTCGTCGCCGGCCGGTACCTCGACCAGGTAGACGTTCGCGACCGACTCGGAACCGAGCTGTCGGTGCGTCTGGCGGGCGCGGTACTCGTCCCACTCCCAGCGGCACGGCTGGCTGCGCAAGTAGCTCGGCGACAGGCAGACGAGCAGCACCCGCGACGACCGCAGCCCGCCGAGGATGCGGTGCCGCCAGTCGTCCATGTCCTTGATCTCGTCGGTGTCGAAGAAGATGCGCAGCGGCTCGGTCGAGTAGCGCCGCTGGTCGGCGACGAGGGCGTCGCGCAGGGCGGCGACCCAGCCGTCCGGGCGGTTGTCGAGCCGGGCGTAGGAAATGAACAGCTCGTACTCGGTCGGGGCGGGATGCACGGCGATCCTCCCGGGCAACGACGGCGGTCGAGCCACCATCTTGAGGGAGACAACGCGCGGCGGCCAGCATTTTTGCAGCCGGCACCCGGCCGGGTCGTTACGCCGGGTTACAATCGTCGCCCTGGGCCGGACCGTCTATTCTCTAATCGACCTGGCCGAGAATGAGGGGAAGGCGATGACTCCGCTCGTGCGACGTGCTGTCCCGCTGGCCGCCATCCTGGCGGGCGTCGGCGTCCTGGTGACCGCCGCCGATCCGGCGAGGCCGAACGTCCCGACCGCGACGGTCTACGACAAGGACCCGGGCCACCTCTGGAACCGGATCCACGCGACCTTGCTGATCCGCACCGGCCCGGACGGGAAGCACTATGGCGAGGACCGCATCGAACCGCTGTTGTGGAAGGAGTCGCGCTACCTGCTGAACGGGGAGCAGGCGGACCGGGCCGTCGCGGCGCTGGAGGAGTTCCTTCGCGACAACGGCGAACGCCTCTTTGCAGACCCGATGAAGCGGGCCGTCCTCCAGCGCGACCTCTGGCTCGTGGCCAGCTGGTTGATCGGCAGGGAAGACCGCGAAGGCGAGAAGTTGCTCGGCTTGCTCGCCCGGGCGATCCGTCGGCTGGCGCTGACGGGGGACCAGATTGCCAAGCTGCCGGACAACTACGCCGCCGCGGTGGCGTCGAAGACGTTCGCCGCCGCGTTCGACCCGAAAAAGCCGGCCCGGGCTTACCTGCCGCCCGACCTGTTCGATCCGGCCGGGCCGTGGGTCAGCGTCGGCCGAACCGACGGACGCACAGCCCCGGCCCACCTCGGGGCATCGCATTCCATCACGCCAAATGGCGACAAGAACCCGTTCACGAACTCGACGTTCCTGGTGTTCGTCAGACTCCCGGCCAACCGCGAGGCGGGGCTGGCGTTCGTGAAGGAGCTGGCCCGCCAGAAGAGGCCGACCTTCCCCGTCAGGTGGGAAGTGGACGGCCGCGCCACCAGCTTCCCCAACCGGGACTTGCCCGCCCTGCCGGTCGGTTCCGAGCTGGCGTTCGTCCGGCGGGCCCTGCTCATCGACACGGCCGGCCGGGGCACGCCCAGCCCGCTGACGGAGAGCGTCCAGCTCCGGCCGACGACGGACGCGGTCGTCCCCCCGAGCGACGGCGGCGGCCTGGCGGAGGACCCGAAACGGGCGGCCGCCCTGGAGTTCGAACTGCGGCGGGCCGACCTGTTTGGGCCGACGGCGGTCGGGCTGCGGGACGTCTCTGCGGAACCCGACTTCGTCACCGGGTTCCGGGCTGCCCCTTTCGATGAGTTCGAGGTCGACCGTCGGTTCCAGCCCGGTCGGCCCGCGCTGCTTCCGTTCGCCGCCCCGACGGTGAGCCGGCGAGAGAGTTGTTTCGGTTGTCACGCCGTCTCGTCGGTGTACGGCACCCGGAGCTTCCAGCGGCCCTGGACGTACGACGAGGTCCTGACCGACAAGTCGCCGCCGCTGTTCCCGGTCGCCGTGACGGACGTGCGGACGGTCGAGAAAGTAGCCGTCCAGTGGAAGGAGGCCCACCCGGGTTGGGTGGCCCTCCGGAAGCATCTCGCCGAGTGACGCGGATTCAGCCGCCGGCGAGGAGCCGGTGCAGGTGGATGTGGTGCGGCCCGAGCTTGCCGCCGTAGTTGCCGGCGGTCAGTTTCAGCACACCCGGCCGGGCCGCCGCGTGCAGGCCGGCCGTCATCGCCGCCTCGACCGCCGCCAGGTCCACACCATCGACGACGATCTCGTAGACCGCCCCGGCTCCGTCCGGCAAGGCGCTCTCGACCAGGCCGCGCAAGGTGGGGCAGTAGGCGTCGTTCGTGCTCGCCTTCAGCGCCTTGTACCGGCTGCCAACTTTGCTACCGCTGCGGACGATGCCGCCGGGGAACGGCAGGATCACGCCTGGCACCTGACGCATCGCCGTCACCGCCGCCTCGGCCGCGGCGAGGGCGTTCGCCTGCGTGTCGCCGACGAGGAGCAGGTTGCCGCCGGCGACGCCCTTGACCGTGCCGAAGACGTCCTCGCAGACGAACTCGCCGTCCATGACCGGCACGCGCCAGAAGCGCCGGTCGCCGAGCTTCTTGCTGATCTGGAACGTGTCGCCGAAGAAGCGCAGCTGGCCGCCGACGCGGATGGCCCGGTCCTTGACGACCGGCAGGCCGTTGTAGCACGCCGTCGTCGGACAGGTGAGAATGCACTGGCCGACCCGGTTGACGACCGCCTTCTGCAGGGCGTCCCGGCTGAAGGCGAACAGGAGCAGGCTGACGCCGGGTCGGCTGTCCGGCGTCTCGTCCGGCGGCAGGACGCGCTCCAGGCCGGCCTCGGCGTCGCAGCCGATGACGGACGACGCGTAGCCGCACGTCGTGTCGGCGGCGACGCGCGCCCAGGCCGCCGTCTCGGCGGTGACGACGAGGCGCGCCGCCGTCATCGGGAACGCCTCGGCGAAGGTGTCCTCGACGGGGACGCCGTTCAGGTCGGCCATCTCAGTACGCCTGCGTCACGCCCGGCACGGCGACCGGCGGCACGGGGTACGGCCCGAACTCGAGCTTCTTCGGGAAGAGGTCCACGTCGGCGTTCATCGCCTGGTCCCAGGTGATGATCTTGCCGCTGTACGTCGCCATGCGGCCCATGATCGCCATGAGCGTGCTGTGGCACATGTACTCGCCGTTGTTGATCGGGTTGCCGGCCCGGATGCTCTGGAAGAACTCGTTGTGCTCGTTCTGGTACATGTCGTCCGGCCCCTGGCCCTTGTAGGTCCAGTTGTTCTTGCCGGTGATGGTCTTCTTGCCCCAGTTCGCGTTCCCCTCCGAGCCGAAGACGTAGTCGTTCGTCTCGGTGAACGTCCCGGTCTGCTGCCGGCAGGTGAAGAAGCAGCGCACGCCGTTGGCCCACTCGTAGACGACGGAGTGGTGGTCGAAGATGTGGCCGAACTCCGGCCCGGTGCGCTTCTGCCGGCCGCCCATGCCGTAGGCCTTGACCGGGTACTGGTCCTTCAGGATCCAGGCGATCTTGTCGAGGCTGTGGATCGCCTGCTCGTTGATGTGGTCGCCGGACAGCCAGACGAAGTAGAGCCAGTTGCGGATCTGGTACTCCATGTCGGACCAGGCCGGGTCGCGCTTGACGTGCCACAGCTCGCCGGCGTTGTACTGCGACTGCAGGGCGACGATCTGGCCGACGCCGCCGTCCTGGATGCGCTTGACCGTCTCCCGCGTGCCGAAGTGGTAGCGCCAGCAGAGGCCGCTGACGACGGCGAGCTTCTTCTCCTGGGCCTTCTTGCACGAGGCGAGCACCGACCGGACGCCGGCGCTGTCCGTGGCGATCGGCTTCTCGACGAACATGTGCTTGCCGGCGGCGACGGCGTACTCGATCTGCTTCGGCCGGAACCCGGGCGGGCTGCACAGCAGGACCACGTCGCAGGCGTCGGTGACCTTCTGGTAGCAGTCGAAGCCGGTGAAGATGCTCTCCGGCGTGACCTTGACCTTCTTGCCGACGAGTTCGCTGTTCTGGAGGCGCTTCAGGCAGGCCTGGGCCTTCTCGCCGAAGAGGTCACCGAGGGCGGTCAGCTCGACGTTCGAATCGGCGTTGAGGGCCTGCTCGGCGGCCCCGGTGCCGCGGCCGCCGCAGCCGATCAGGCCGACCTTGAGCTTGCGGTCGTCGGCCGCGGCGTAGGCGACCGGGTTGAGGGTCAGCGCCGCCCCCGCCAGGGCGGCGGTGCCGGTCAAAAAGTCGCGTCGGCTGGCCACGAGGTTGCTCCTTGGAGGGACGCCGGAGAGATCGCCAGGGCAGGAGATCTCACTCTACCCGGGGAGTAGCCGATGTCAAGGAGCTACCGGCGCGGGGTTTGCATCAGCGCGACCGATGCCGCTGGATGAACCCCTCGATGTCGCCCGCCGAGCGCACCTCGACGTGCTTCGGCACCTCGATCTTGTCCAGCGGCAAGGCGTCCGTCAGCCAGACGTTGACCGTTGCGACGTAGCCCGGCGTCGCCGCCGGCTGGCGCGGGTCGATCGGCGCGCCCCAGCCGCGACGCATCACCTCCAGCTGCCAGTCGTACGGCTTGTCGCGGTCGCCGCCGAGCGGGCCGGTCAGCGGCTTCGAGCCGGCGTGCAGGACGACCGTCAGCGGCGTGTCGGACAGCTGGCCGTACGCGGCCAGGAACTTGTTCAGGGCCGCGGCGTCGCCCTTGTAGTAGAAGAAGTCGTTCGAGTTGACCCAGTGGCCCCAGACGCGGTCGCCCGTGTTGGCCAGGTCGACCAGGCCCTTCGGCCACTCCTTGTTGTACTCCGCCGGGATCTTCTGCCCGGCCGGGTGATCGCCGCCCAACGCGAGCACCTCCGCCGCGAGGACCAGGGACGCCAGCACCGCCACGCCACACCCGACGCGAGCCATGACCGCCCTCCGCTTTCCGGGACGCACTTATCCTACCGATAAGACGAGCCACGCCGCGAATCGACCACCCGTCCATAGACTGGACCGGAGACACCTTGGCTCCTGACACCACGGAGGCGACCATGCCGGTGAACGTGCTCTACAAGACGACGGCGACGGCGACGGGTGGCCGCGACGGCCGGGCGACGACGGCGGACGGCACCTTCGACGTCAAGCTGGCGACGCCGAAGGAACTCGGCGGGGCCGGCGGCCCGGGCAACAACCCGGAGCAGCTCTTCGCCGCCGGCTACGCGGCGTGCTTCCTCGGGGCGATGAAGTTCGTCGCGTCGCAGGGCGGCCCGAAGGTGCCGGCCGAGACGACCGTGACGGCGACGGTCGGCATCGGGCCGCGCTCCGAGGGCGGCTTCGGCATCGACGTCGAGCTGGCCATCTCGCTGCCGGGGATGTCGCGCGAGGAGGCGCAGACGCTCGTCGACAAGGCGCACCAGGTCTGCCCGTACTCGAACGCGACGCGCAACAACGTCCCGGTCCGGCTGACGATCGCATGAGTCGGAGCCCGTCAGAGCCCGAGCGCCAGCGAAGGGTGTCGCTTCCCTCGCTGGCGCTCGGGCTCTGGCGGGCTCTTGCTCTGACCGGACGCCTGCAAGGGGCTTGTAAACCGGCGGTGCATCGCCGTCGGCCGGACGGTACAATCCGGCCGACGCCCGTCGGGAGGAACCCCGCGTGTACCGCTGCGCACTCCTGCTCGCCTTCCTCGCCGCTTTCGGCTGCGCCCGAACGCCGCCTCCCCCCGAGCCGGCCGGCGACGAGTCACCCGCCCTCGGCCGGCGCTTCGACCCGGCCACCTGCGGCGGCCTGGTCGGCGTCGTCCGCTGGGACGGCCCGCCGCCGCACGCCCCGGCGACGACGGCGACGCGCACGCCGGGCAACTACCAGGACCGCTCGCCGCTGCGGCCGTGGCCGAATCCCCACGCCCCGGTCATCGACCCGGCCAGCGGCGGCGTCCGCGACGCGGTTGTCCTCCTGCGCGGCGTTGACCCGGAACGGTCGAAGCCGTGGGATCTGCCGCCGGCCCGGGTCGAGATCGCCGACGCGGCCATCGTCGTCGTCCAGGGCGACGACCGCGGCCCGGTCGGCGTCGTGCCGCGCGGGGCGGCGGTCGAGATGGTCTCGCGCGAGGAGCGGCTGCACCTGCTGCGTGCGCGCGGGGCGGCATTCTTCAGCCAGCCGCTGACCGAGCCGGGCGTCGTCCGCAGCCGGACGCTCGGAAGCGAGGGCCACGTCGAGTTGTCGAGCGGGGCCGGCTACTTCTGGATGCGGGCCCACCTGTTCGTGTCTGAGCATCCCTACGTCGCCCGGACGGACGCCGCCGGCCGGTTCGCGTTCGAGAACGTGCCGGCCGGGCCGGTCGAGGTCGTTGCCTGGCTGCCAAACTGGCGCGAGCGCGACCACGAGGTCAACCCGGACACCGGCCTGCGCACCGGCGTCGAGTTCGCCGCGCCGCTGACGCAGACCGGCCGGGCGACGGTCGAGGCCGGACGGACGATCCCCCTGCCGCCGGCGGTGTTCCGCGAGTAGCCTTTGGGAACCCGGACGACCCTCGCCGCCTCCAACAGACATCCGACCCCGACACCGAGAGACACCCCATGACCCGCATCCTTCGCGGTGCCCTGCTCGCCCTGGCCTGCCTGCCGCCGCTCGCGGCCCAGGACGCGCCGAAGCGCATCGACCACGGCCAGGCCGACCCGAAACTCAAGGGCTACACCACGCCGGACGGCTTCAAGGTCGAGGTCGTCCCGACGGCGGCCCTGACCGGCCCGGCCGCGTTTGCGTTCACCAACGCCGGCGTCCCGGTCGTCCTCGAACGCGCCGGCAAGACCGACACGATCCGCCTGCTCACCGGCGAGAAGTGGGCGGAGGCGACCGAGGCCGCCAAGGTCGAGAACGCGACGGCCGTCCTCGCCCACGGCGGCGGGCTCTACGTCGCCACACCGGGCCGGGTCGAGCGGCGTCCCCTCGGCAAGGACGACAAGGCGACCCCGGTCGTGACCGGCCTCGGCAAGGCCGGCGACGGCGTCACCGGCCTGGCGGTCGGCCCGGACGGCTGGCTCTATCTCGCCGTCGCCGTCGGCGACCACAAGGCCGAGGGGAGTGACGGCACCAAGGTGGCCGTCCTCGGCACCGGGGCGGTGTTGCGCTGCAAGCCGGACGGCTCCGGCCTGCACGTCGTCGCGCGCGGCCTGGCCCGGCCGACCGCCCCGACGTGGGACAGCGTCGGCGAGGCCTTCGTCGCCGACCGCGAGGCGAAGGGCGGCCGGGTGCTGCACCTCCTCGACGGCAGCGACTACGGCTACGCGACGCCGACCGGCCGGACGAGCCCGGTGCCGGACGACGCCCGCAAGGAACACTTCGACCCGCTGCCGGCCGGCGGCCCGACGCTGCTCCGCGCCGGCGGCAGCGCCCCGGCGGCGCTGCTCGCCCCGGTCGAGGCTCGGCTGCCTGGGCATGTGCGGGCGCTGCTCCTCGTCGCCGACCCGGCCCGGAACGCCGTCACCGCCCTGTCGCTCGACCGCGACGGCTCGACGTTCTCGCTCGAGAAGTCGTTCGACCTGCTGCTCTCCGAGGACAAGGCGTTCGCGCCGACGGGCCTGAGCGTCGGCCCGGACGGGGCGCTGTACGTCCTCGACGGCCGGCCGACGGGCCGGGTGCTGCGGCTGACCTGGGCCGGCGACGCGACGACGGAGGCCCTGCCGCCCCGGCCGCTCGACACCTGGAAGAAACTCCTGGCCGGGAGCGATGACGACCTGCTCGCCGCCCTCTCGACCCCGGAGGCGAGCGACCGTCGCCTGGCCGGCGAGGAACTGGCCCGCCGCGGCGCGAAGGGCCTGCCCGGCCTGCTCAAGCTCGCCCAGGGCGAAGACGAACCGCTCCTGGCTCGCCTCGCGGCGATGAGCGCGGCTTTGCCGTTGTGGGACGACGCGGTTCGCAAAGCGTGCCTGGCCCACGTCGAAACGTCGGACAGCGCCCTGCGCCGGCAGGCGGCCCACGCCCTGGGCCTGCACGCGAAGACCGGCGACGCCGACGCTCAGGCCGCCCTGCTGAAGGCGCTGGGTGACGGCGACCCGACCGTGCGGCGGGCGGTCGCCGTGGCGATGGGCCGGCTGCGAGCCGACGGGGCGGTGGACGCCCTGGCGAACGCCCTGACGTTCGACGACGGCCGCGACCCGGCCGTGCGCCAGGGGGTGATCCACGCGATCGAGCTGCTCGGCAAGCCGGGCGTCGATCGGCTGATCGCCGTGGCGGACAGCGGCGTCGATGCCGAGATCACGCGGGTGGTCGAGGCGTTCGCCCTGCTGCGCTCGCGTCCGGCTGCCGAGGCGTTGCCGAAGCTGCTGGTCAACCCGCACCCGACGGCCCGCCAGCGGGCGACGCTGCTGCGGGCGGTGCCGCGGCTTCGCTTCGACCCGCCGCTCGACCTGGACGTCGTGCCGGCCCACTTCGCCGCGATGCCGGACGAGCCGGCCGGGGTGAAGCTGGCCGCCCTGGAGGCGCTGGCCCTGACGCCGGGCCCGGCCCCGTCGGCGAAGGTGACCGACTGGCTGGCCGGCCTGCTGAAGGAGAAGGACGCGACGGTGCGGCTGGTGGCGTTGCGGACCTTCGCCGGCGTCGATCTCGCCGGGGCGAAGAAGGCCCTGGCCGGCATGGCGGAAGACGCCCGGGCGACGGTGCTGGCCGAGTTGAAGAAGTCGCCCGACGGGGCGAAGTTGGCGGGCGAGTTGGAGCGTTGACGCGGCGTCGGCGTTGAAGTCGTTGACTGCTTGCTGACAGTCGGCCACGGAGGTCGCATGAGCTATCAACTCGTCTTCTGGAAACAATCGGCCAGCGCCGTCACCATGCCGCAATCGGTGTACGAGCGGCTGATGGCCGGCGAGCGGGTCGCCGGGCTATGCGACCTGCCCGGCGACCGCTTCCTGGCCCGCATTGCTGAGCACTTCACCGCCGGCTGGGAGCGGCTGGACGACTACAACTGGGAGCATGTCGATGGGTCGTTCCAGGTGGCGGTCGGGCCGCAGCACTTCCTGGTCATCTCCTACAACCTGCCGGGCGAGGTCCTCAACGAGTTCATCGACCTTGCCGCCGAGTTCGGGTGCAAGCTGTACGACCCGCAGACGGGCGAGCGGTTTGAAGGGTAGCGCACCAGATCGAGGCAGAGCGCAAGGGATGTGGGCAATTCTGCCCTCCTGGAGGGGCACCGATGGACGACGGCGATCTCCTGGGCGTCAGCCTAGACTTTTGGGATGATGCGGTCGGGGCGTTCGAGCCGGTGAAGGTCCTGCGTCAACTCCGCCTGACCTTTCCGGGTGCCGAAATCGACCCAACCGACCACCAGCAGGCTCGGTTGCTCCGTGAACTGGACTTTTGGTCCCGCGCGGAGTCGGACGTGCGGGAAGAGTTAATCCGGGGGTCGTGGGGCCTGTATCGGACGACCGGGCCGACCTATCGGTTCGTGGTCCCGTTCCCGTCCGGCCACCGTGTCAGCGGCGGAGCACGGCGGCTGAGCGTCTACTTCTGGGTGCCGCCAGATCTTCCGGCCGAGCACCGCGAGCGGCTGTTGACGTTTCTGCGATCCCTTCAAATGGGGGAACCGAAACTGGTCACCGAAGACGAGGAAGGCCCTGGTGCGGCACCGGACGCGCTGCCAGGCTGAATCGTAAGGCCGGACTGACCGGCCCGCACCGCCCGTTCGTCGCGGCGCAGGCGTCCTCGAAAGGAGTCCCCCATGGCCGAGAGGAAAGCGACGAAGAAGGCCGACGGCGAGGCGGCCGTGCTCGCGAAGATCGCGGCGATGCCCGAGCCGTTCCGGTCCATGGGCGAGCGGCTCCATGCCCTCATCCGCGCCAGCGCGCCGGCCCTCGCGCCGACCGTCTGGTACGGCATGCCCGGCTACGCCCGGGACGGCAAGTGCGTCTGCTTCTTCTGCGCCGACAAGTACATGACGTTCGGCCTGACCGAGAAGGCGAACCTCACACGCGAGGAGGGGGCGGCGCACCAGCTCCTCGGCTCGGCGTGGTTCTTCGCCGCGCTGGACGAGGCGACCGAGGCCGCCCTCGCCGCGATCGTGCGCCGGGCCGCGGCGTGAGGGTCGCCTTTTGGAGTGCGGCGATTCATCGCCGCTTTGGTCTTCGTCTTCCATTTTGCCTTCGTTTTTGGACTGGCCCCATCGCACGCGGCCGGGTTGGAATGGGTGGTTGGCACGGGGGCGGTCCCCGGCTCGGAAACGCACCCTGTGGCGCGCGCAAACGGTTGGCGGCCTTGGCGGACCTGGCGGACTGTCGCTCATTGGCCGAGATTGTCGCCCATTGACGCACCGCCGCGCGCAACGGTTGGCGGACCTGGCGGACCAAGTCAAAGAGCCAGAACAACACAAAGCGAAAAAGGAAGACGAAGACCAAAGCGGCGATGAATCGCCGCACTCCAAAATGGAACCCGACGCCCCACCTGTCCCGCGTTGCGGCGGGGGTACGTAAGCCCGGCGGCCGACCACCCGGAGAGAGCACATGGACGAGGCGACGATCCGCGACTACATCCTGCGGACCTGCCCCGGCACGACCGTCGTCGATGCCGCCGGCGACAGCTACTTCTTCACCGACCCGCGGCAGATGCACCCGTTCGCTACCCTGGTCACCAGCGACGCCCACGACCAGGCGTCGGACCTGAACCGGCCGGGCGTCTTCCGCCTGAACGTCGGCGTCGGCAAGGCGACGTTCCAGGCCCTGTTCGGCGCGACCGCCGACCACGACTTCACCGCCCTGGACCGGCTCCTGCCACACCCGGTCTACGGCAAGATGTACTGGGTCTGCGTCCTGAACCCCGGCCCGGCCACGTCGGAGGCGGTGCGGAGCCTCCTCGCCGAGGCGTACGCGGGCGACATGCGACGGCACGGCCGGGCTGCCGCCGAGGGCGGAGCCGCGGGAGTTTAGACCGCGACAAGACTTGCTCGTGTGGCGGAGGTGAATCGCTATGAGCGTCAAGGTACTCGCGTTAGACCTGGAGGGCACCCTGATCGACGACGCCCGGAGCGGCCAGCCCCGGCCCGGTCTCCGCGAGTTCCTCGCCTTCTGTGACGAGCGGTTCGGCCGGGTCGCGGTGTTCACCACCGTCGAGGAGGCCGACGCCCGCGAGGTGCTGGCCGACCTCGACCGAGTTGGTTCCCTGCCGCCGGGCCTTCTCGACCGGCTGGAGTTCATCGCGTGGACCGGGGAGTACAAGGATCTCGGATTTGTCCCCGGCGCGGCCCCGGCCGAGGTGGTGCTCGTGGACGACGATGCCGACTGGGTGCGGCCGGATCAGCGGGGGCAGTGGGTGCCGGTCGCACCCTGGCACGGCGGGCCGGACGCCGAGTTGGTTCGCGTCCGGGCGGTGCTGGAGCGTTGGCTCACCAGCACCGCCGCGGCCGTCAAGGGATTGCTCCCTTGACGGCCGCGGCGCTCGACTTCACGGATCGATCGGGGTGGCTCGTTCCCCGGTTCCGAACCCGAAACCGGGCCCCACGCCGGGCTTCGTCTTCACCGGTCCGACCGGCTCCTCATCCGCGACGAAGCCGCCACCCGGGCCGACTCCCGGCTTGACCTTGGCCGGAACGGCGGGGCCCTTCGTCTTCCCCGCCCCCGGAAGGCTTTTGGCAGGCGTGGGCCCGCCGATGCCGCCGCCGGGCCCCACGCCGGGCTTGACCTTGGCCGGCGTGGCGGGCGGGCCGACGTCGATCGGCGTGGCCCCGTCGCCGACGCCAGACCCGGAGCCGGGGCCCACGCCCGGCTTCGTCTTCAGCGGGACGGGCGGCTCCTCGTCCGCGACGAAGCCGGCGACCGGGGCCGGTTCGGCCGTTGCCAGTTCGCTCGCCGAAGCGAGGCCCGGACCGGCGGACGGTGCCGGCTCCAGCACGACGGCACCGACGCACGCCACGCCGCACACCAGCCCCAGCAGGACGACCGCCAGGTGTTTCACCTTGCCGACAATCATGGTTTCCAGAACCTCCTTTGAAAGGGCGATGACATCGGAAGACGACGCCGCACCGGCCAACCCCTGACCCGTCGCGATCAGCGTCACGCCTTCGACCGTCCCGGCGACGAGCGCCGCGGGCAGGTGCGCCGGAGAGAACGCCGCCGGCCAGGCGGCCGCCAGGAGCACCGCCGGCGGGCCGAGGCCGCGACGGGCCAGCCGTGCCCGGAGCAGTTCCCGGCCCCGTTCCAGCCGCTCGCGCAGGGTCCGTTCGCCGAGGCCGAGCCGGGCCGCCGCGCGCGGCTGGGTCTCGCCTTCCAGGTAGCACAGCACCAGCGCCTCGCGGTACCGCTCGGGAAGGCCGGCCAGCTCGTCGTGCAGCACCTGCCGCACCTCGCGCCAGTCCAGGTCGTCGGCCGACGCGTCCGGCCGGGCCGGGGCGCGTGCCTCGTGCTTCTGCCGGGTGGTGGACCGGGCCAGCGCCTTGAGGGCGGTGCGGCGGGCGACGCCGTGGAGCCAGCTCCCCAGGGCCGTCCCCTTGCGGATCGAGCCGGCCTTGTGGGCCAGGACGAGGAACGTCGCCTGGAAGGCGTCCTCCGCGTCGGAGCCGTCGCCGAGCACGCCGCGGCAGACGTCGAGCACCATCGGCCCGTGTCGGCGCAGCAGACTGTCGAAGGCGGCCTCGTCGCGCTGGGAGTGGTACCGCAGCAGGAGGTCCCGGTCGGGCAGCTCCCGCACCCGCGGGTCTTCGACGACCCGTCGCAGGAATTGCAAGATCGGGCTGCCCGCCGCCCTGGCCGTCATCGGGGTTCTCCTTCCGACCGGGTCGCTTTCCACGGATATAGTCCCACGAGCGAGGCGAGGACGGCGGATTATTTCCGCGCCGTCTCCCACGCCCCCGGGGGCGCGAGATTCGATAAGGTATCCCGAACACCTGTCAACAACGCATCTTCACCAGTGGTCAAGGAGGCGAATCGGCATGGCCAGCGAGCAGCACCTCCTCCTCCTGATCGAATACCGCCAGGGCCGGCCGATCAAGGAGCCGGTCCACGTCGCGCCGGTCGGCCGCGGGGTGTTCCGATTGCTCTTCTCGCCCGGCCTGGTCCAGGGGATCGCCGCCGGGGACGAGTTCCGCCTGGTCGGCGACGACGGGGCGTTCGTGGTCACGCGCCGCGGCGGCAACCTGGCGGTCCAGGTGTTCGCCACCGAGCCGGTCGCCCCGTTCCGGACGGAGCTGGCCGGCCGGGTGGCGCGCCTCGGCGGGACGCTCGACGGCGCGATCGAACGGGGCCTGACCTTCACCGTCCCGGTGGCGGCCGGCTTCCCGGCCGTCGAGGCGGTGTTCGCCGCCTGGGTGGCCGAACACCCCGGCTGGGAGTGGTACTTCGGCAACGTGTACGACCCGGCCGACGGCGTGACGCCGTTGGGCTGGTGGGAGTAGCGGGGAAACTCGGGTTGGGTCTTCCGGTCGGTGTCACTCCGCCACCACCTCCAGGAACGGAACAGCTACTTGCGCGAGGCGATCCGGCACCGAGGACTGCGACAGTGCGCTCGCCATTGAGCAGGGGGAGGCTTCTCGATGCTCTTCTCGCAGACGGACCAGGATCGCATCACGGACGGGGTAAGGGAACTGCTCGCGGCGGGGTACACCCTGGGCGACGCGATCCGCGAGATGTATCGGGCGCGGGGAGTCGGTCTGCTGTGGCTCGCTCGGGCGGTCGCAGCCGCCTGTGGGATGCCCCTCAAGGAGGCGCAGCGGGCCGTTATTCGCGAGACGTTCGACCTCCGCAATGGGTGAGCGATTGGGCCGTCGCGCGAGAAGCTGTCCCCGGCGCGAAGCCGACCTACTCCACGTTGCCAGAAGAGAACACGCCATGAGTGACACCGCCACGACACCGCTCCCCGTCGGCTTCCGCGACGTCGATGCGACCGCCCCGGACAAGATCCTCCGCTGCCTGGAGTGCATCCCGCGCCTGGCCGACGGCCGGGCGTACAAGGCCCTCGCCCTCGCCCGCCTCGGCCTGACCCCCACCTCGGCCGCCCTCGACGTCGCCTGCGGCCTCGGCGACGACGTCGCCCGCATGAAGGCCCACTGCGGCCGGGCCGTCGGCGTCGATCGCAGCCGGACCCTCCTCGACGCCGCCCGGGAACGCCACGCCGCGGGCGGGTGCGAGTTCGTCGTCGGCGACGCCGACGCCCTGCCGTTCGCCGACGGCACGTTCGACGCGGTCCAGGTCGATCGCGCCTTGCAGCACATCGCCGACCCGGGCCGGGTCGTCCGCGAGATGGCCCGCGTCGCCCGGCCCGGCGGCGTCGTCCTGTGCGCCGAGCCGGACTGGGGCACGTTCCTGATCGGCGGCCGACATACCGTTGTCACCGAACGCATCCAGCACGACTGGATCCGGACGTTCCGCAACCCGTGGATCGGCCGGGCGCTCTCCGGCCTGCTCGCCGACGCCGACGTCGGCGACCGGCACCAGGAGGCCGTCTGGCTCGCGACGCACGGCTTCGCCGACACGGACCTGCTGTTCGAGATCGACGCGAACGCCCGCCGGCTCGCTGGAGAAATGCCCGAAGCCTTACCGTGGCTGGAGGAGTACCGCCAGGGCGAGGCGTACGCCGGGGTGCTGATGGTCGTCTGCTGGGGGCGCAAGGAATGACACCGACCCTCGACACCTGGATCGCCCGCGACGCGATCCCATTCGCGCTCGACGGCACCTTCGACGCCGCCGTCGATCGCCTCGTCGCCGGCCTCGGCGACGGCGTGACGATCCTCGGCCTCGGCGAGCCGCTCCACGGCGGCGAGGAGTTCCTCGTCCTCCGCAACCGGCTGTTCCAGCGACTCGCGACGGCCCACGGCTTCAGCGCGATCGCCGTCGAGAGCAGCTTCCCGCGTGGCCGCCACGTCGCGGGCTACGTCGCCGGCGGGCCTGGATCTTTCGCCGACATCGAGGAAGCCGGCTTCAGCCACGGCTTCGGCCGGCTCGACGCCAACCGCGAACTCGTCGAGTGGATGCGCGACTACAACCGTGCCTCGACCGGCGTGCCGCTCCGCTTCCACGGCTTCGACAGCCCTACGGAGATGACCCACACCGACAGCCCGCGCGAGTTGCTCACGCTCGTCCTTGACTACCTCGCCGTCATCGGGGCGGACGATCCGGCCCGCCGCAAGCGGATCGAGGCCCACCTCGGCCCGGACGGCGCGTGGGAGAACCCGGCCGCGATGATGGACCCGGCCCAGTCGATCGGCCTGTCCCCGGCCGCGACGGCCCTGCGAATCGAGGTGGAGGATCTGCTTGCCGAACTGCACCTCCGCCGGCCGGAACTGGCCGGCGACGACCGCTACCACGCGGCGGTGCAGTACGCCGTCGCGGCGCGCGGCCTGTTGACGTACCACGCCGCCCTGGCGCGGGACACCCCCCGCCGGCTCGCCGACTGCCTCGGGTTGCGCGACGCGATGATGGCCGACAACCTGGCGTACGTCACCGCCCGGGAGCGCGGCCGGGGCAAGGTGCTCGCCTTCGCGCACAACATGCACCTGAAGCTCGGCGCGGCCCGCTGGCAGCTCGGCCCGCACGCCCTGGAGTGGTGGCCGGCCGGGGCCCAGTTACGGGCGCTGCTCGGCCCGGCGTACCGCGTCATCGGCACCGGCCTCGGCGCGTCGGAAGCCAACGGCATCGGCCCGCCTGAAGCTGGCACGCTGGAGGCCCGGCTCACCGTATCGGGGTCGGCCCGTTTCATTCCGACGCACCTCGGCTGGGGCCTGCCCGCCGCCGAGGTCGCCGCCCTGCCGACGCGCACCGCCAGCACGCGGAACCACTCCTACTTCGCCCTGACAGCAGAAAGCCTGACCGACTTCGACTGGCTGGCGGTCGTGCCCGTGACGGCGTACAATCGAGGCGGTCCGCCGCTGCCGTGAGGCGCTCGGACGCCGCGTTGATCCGGTCCCGGTAATGGCGAGGAGGTGGGGAGTGGTTCGTTTCCTGGCGGGGCTGCTACTGCTCGGCACCGGCGCGGTGGCCGCCCAGGACGCGGCCGAGGTCAAGAAGGCCGCCGAACTGCGGTGGGCGATGGAGGTGGCCCGGGATTTCCTCACCGCCGGCACCCGCGGGGAGTACGACCAGGCGACCGTCCTGCTCGCGGCGGATTTGAAGCAGGCCCTGGAGAAGTCGAGCGAGCCGGGCCCGACCTTCTTGAACAACCGGTTCACTGGCCACCTCCGGTCGGCGAAGACCTGGTCGTTCGGCGCGGGCGAGATCGCCCCGGACATGGACGAGTCCGTCCACCGCGGCAAGTTTAGCGGCGAGGCCGGCGAGGCCGACTTCACCGTGCGCGTCGCCAAGGAGAAGGACGGCGGCAAGTGGCGCGTCAACCAGTTCACCGTCGGCGAGTGGAAGAAACAGCCCGCCCCGCCGGGGAAGTAGGCGAGATGGCCGACCTGCACCAATCGCCGACCGACGAGGATTTGGCCCGGTTACAGTGGACGACCCTGGACTACTACCTGAAGGAGTCCAACCCGGCGAACGGCCTGATCCGCGACAAGACCGACCCGGCCGCCCCGGCGAGCATCGCCGCCGTCGGCATGGCCCTGGCGACGATCCCGATCGTCGTCGAGCGCGACGTCATCCCCCGAGAACTCGGGGCGGCCCTGACCCTGAAACGGCTCCGGTTCTTCCACG
>Ga0268299_1000823_pt1 | contig 76382 bp, 56 predicted proteins | sample NOBtaG_FD_193484 | JGI IMG/M metagenome (GOLD analysis project Ga0268299, IMG submission 193484) | Activated sludge microbial communities from bioreactor in Nijmegen, Gelderland, Netherland - NOB reactor | ecosystem: Engineered > Bioreactor > Aerobic > Activated sludge | place: Netherlands... | reverse complement strand
ACGCGGCCGCGCCGCGCCCCGGGCCTGCGCTCTTCGCGGCGATGGCCTGCGTGTACGCGGGGCTGACCGCCGTGATGTACGCGTACGCGCGCGGCGCGGCGACGCCGTGGATCACGTGGGAGGCGCGCCATTTCCTCCATCGCATCAAGCTGATCGAGACGTACGGTCTCCGGCCATACGCCGAGGTCCAGGTCGAGTACGGCCCCGCGCTGATGTACCCGCCGATGTACCTGCATCGGGCGCTCGCGCCGCTCGGCGTGTCGGTGGAGGGCGCGTACTTCTTCACGCACCTGCTGCTGAACGTCGCCGGCCTCTGGTGTCTCTGGTACGTGGCGCGCCGGGCTTCGGCGCCCGCGCGCGCGAAGGCGATCGCGTTCGCGATCGTCGGGCTCGCGGGATTCGCGCCCTACATGGGGCTGAACGGCGTCGTGCTGCGCTACGCGTGCCCCTTCGCGACCGTGCTCCTCGGCCATCGCCTGTGGACGGCCTGGCGCGGCGCGATGTCGCCGCTCCGGTGGATCGCGCTCGCGATCGCCGTCGCCGTCCTCGCGGCGGCGAACGTGGTGCTCTCGCCCGAGATCGCGGTCGCGTTCGCGCTCGGATGGCTCGCGTACGCCGCGCTCTGGGTGTGGGAGGATCGCCGCCTCGCCGTCGTCTCGGTGCTCGCGCTCGCCGCGACGGCGGCCGGCAGCTGGCTCGCGCTCCCACCCGAGTACTACCGGTCGCTGCTCCGGTTCTCGCAGGGCGCGAACAATCTGCCGCTGCTGCCGGCCGCGCACCTCGTGCTGTACGTCGTCACGCTGACGCTCGTCGTCCCGCCGCTGCTCGCGGCCGGATGGCGCGGCGGACGGTCCGACGCTCCGGTGCTCGGGGCGTTCGGCGCCTTGTCGGTCGTGCTGATGCCGGGCGCGCTCGGACGCTGCGATCCGCCGCACGTGCTCTTCTTCGGGCTCGTCGTATCGCTGCTCGCGATGCTGCGGACGGCGAATCTTTCGGCGCGCGCGTCCCGCGCGTACGCGCTCGCCTACGCCGGCGTCTTCGTCGCGATGATGCAGCTCGTGAACCTCGTCAACTTCTTCGGCGTGAATCCGAAGGAGCTCGTGCTCCGCCCGCTGCCGACGATCCGCGCCTTCGTCGCCGCGCAGCGGGCGCAGTTCGCGCCGCGCGACCTCGGCTATCTCCGCGCGCTCGACGCGTACCCGGCGATCGGGCTCCCGTTCGCGACGTGGGGCATCGACGATGCCGCCGAGGACCATCTCTTCGCTGCACGCCGCGTCGACCCGGAGTTCTACGTCGCGGTCATTGCCGTCTACACGGAGGCGGACATCGCGCGGAAGCTGGCGGACGTCGCCCGCCACGAGTACCTCCTGGTCGACCGCAACTGGGACCGTCCGCCGGAGACGTCGCGGGAGGAGCGTCACGTCGGCAACCTGCGCCGCTGGTTCCTCTACCCGGTCCGACTGCCGTGGCTGCGGGACGACCTCGACTCGGACGCCGCGGTCGCGACGTTCATCCGGGAGCACTATCGGGCCGTGGAGACGGTGGGCCCGAGCGTCGTGGTCCGGCGCGTCTCCGCGCCCGAATAGCGTCTACCGCGTCCGGCGATACACGCGCGAGCCGCTCCCCGCCGTCCCGTACACGAGCGTCCAGCGATCGGGGAAGGCGCGGACCACCGGCTCGGCGTAGCGGCCCGTGATCGCGATGTGGATGAACTGGAGATCGTCGACGACGAGATACTCGACCGGGACCGACGCGAGCAGCCGGTCGGCTTCGGCGGCGTCGGACTCGAGGGGCGGGAACACGGCGCGGAGACCGGTCGCGAGGTACACGCGGAACGGCGTCGACGTCGCGACCACCGCGTCCGGCGGGGCGGCCTTCGCGAGCCACGCGATCGCGTCGTCCTGCGCCCGCCACGCCTCGGTGTAGAAGAACAGCCGTTGGTTGCCGGCCGCGGTCGGACGGTGCTCGGATCGGAACACGGCCAGCACGAGCGCGGCCTGGAACAGCAGCATCCCCGCGAGCCCGATCGCGAGCGCCCATCGCACGACGGGGCGCGGCCACGCCGACGCGACGGCGCCGAGGAGCGCCACGAGCCCGAGCGCGGTGAGCGGTGCGAGCGGCATCAGGTAGCGGCCGAACTGGTCGGGCCAGGGCGTCAGCACCATGAGCGCGAGCGACCCGGCCCAGTAGAGCGGTCCGATCAGCGCGCCGCGCGCCAAGAGGACCCCCTGACCGACGGCGCACGCGACGCCGAGCAGCGCGAACGGCCGATCCACGATCCCCGACCGGGGCGCGCCGGTCAGGCGTTCCACGAGCGCGTAGACCCAGGGCGCGCCGCCGCTCACGCTCTCGCCGAGCGCATGGGGCAGCGCGCGCAGATTGGTCGCCACCCGGGCGGCGAAGCCGGCGCGATCGATGCGGCCGCGCTCGGGCGCGAACGGATCGACGTACGCCATGTTTTCCGCGTACCCGACGTTGTACTGCTGATACGGCGCGCGCTGGTACGCGTAGGCGGGCTCGCGATATTCGATCCCGCGTTGCACGCCACCCACGTAGAGCTGCCACGCGAGGATCGGAAGCGCCGCCAGCGCGATGCGGATCATGGCCTCGCGCCCTCGCGCGCGGAGCGCGGCCTCCGCGACCCACGCCGCGAGCGCCGCGACGCCCGTGCTCCGCACGAGGTACGCCGCCCCCGCGACGAGGCCGTGGCTCCAGTGCGCGCGGCGCTCGGCGAGCAGGAGAAAGAGCACGGTCGCGAGCGCGAAGGGCAGGTCGGCGAAGACGAGATCCGAGAGCCAGAGCAGGTTCAGGTGCAACGTCACGAGCAGGGTGGCGACGAGCGCCCAGCCGCTCGTCAGCCAGCGCCGGGTGACGCGATGGACGAGCAGCACGTAGGCGACGAACAGCGCGGCGAACGTCCAGCGCAAGGCGGATCCGACCCGCGTGGGATCGCTGGTTCCGAGGAGGCGCTGGTGCGCCGCGACGATCGCCGGCAGGAGCGGCGGATACTGGATCGCTTGCGGGGTACCCGGCTCGCTGATCAGGCGATAGCCGTGGCCCTCGGCGAGCGACGTGCCGAGGACGTAGTAGACGCCGGCGTCGTAGCGGAGGTCGAGGGGACCGGTGAGACGCGGCAGCCAGAGCGCGACCGACAGCAGGACGAGCAGGCTCGTGGCCACCGCGTCCGGGTGGGCGCGCAGCCGGCTCATTCGTTCGGCGCCGGCCGCGGCATGCCGCGCAGCGTGAACGCGGCGACCGCGGCGGGGAGGTCGGTCTGACGGCCGTCGGCGGCGAGGATCGTCGCGGCGGCCTCGAGCCCCGACCGGAGCGCGGTCCCCGTCGACACGACCGACGGGAAGGTGCGCCAGTTGCCGGCGAAGTACACGTTGCGGAAGGTCGTGCTCGCGATCGGCGGGTTCCGGAACGAGCGGCCGAGCACCGGCGAGTACATCGGAACGCGCGCGATGTTCGTCCAGGAGGCGTCGAGCGGCGTGCCGAAGACGGCGCGGAAGTCGTCGTGATAGCGGCCGAGAAGCTCGTCGTCGCTCGCGCGGAAGAGCGGCCGGCCGCGATCGTGGAGATGGGTGACGAAGTTGACGCAGGACTCGCCGGGCCCGCCGATGGTCGGGTTCAACGAGGACAGCAGGAAGATCCCGCACGCGGTGTGGCCGCGGCTCGCGAGGTTCATCCAGTAGAAGTCGGGCGTGATCTGCTGGCGGGTGGCGCAGACCGTCGAGAGCAGCGCGGTGAACCGGATGCGCGCGAGCTCCGGCGTCTCGTCCCGCGGCACGAAGCGGAGGTACGTCTCGGTCGGGATCGCGCTCACGAACACGCCGCCCTCGATGCGCTCGCCGCCCGCGAGCTCGACGGCCTCGACGCGGTCCCCGTTCGTGCGGATGCCCTGGATGTCGGCGCCGGTGCGGATCCGGACGCCGGCGTCGGTCACGAGCCGCGTGACGCCGTCGCAGAGCACCTTCGTCCAGTTGGTGTGCGGGATGTAGCCGAGCGGCGCCGAGCCTTCGCGAAAGTGCAGCCGGGCGCCGAGCCAGGCGCCGCTCACCTCGGCGCAGGGCAGCTCGAACTTGAGGCGGCAGAGCGGCTCGAAGATCGCCTCGCGGACGCCGGGTCCGGCCCACGTGTCGACGAGGTCGGCGGCCGTCCGATCCTCCCAGTCGCTCCAATCGCGCTTCCGGAAGGCGTAGAGCATGAGGCGCGCGAAGCGGGCCTTGTCGGCGAGCGACATCGGGAACTGGAGAAAGTCGCGCGGCGTGCCGAGATCGAAGAGCCGGCCGTCGACGCGGAACAGCATCGTGATTCTCCGCCACCGCAACGCGGGCAGCGCGCCGATGAGGTCGAGGAAATACAGCAAGGTCTGGTCGCGGTGGAGGATGTGGTGGTAGCCGAGTGGATAGCTGTGACCGTCGCGCTCGAAGCTGCCGGCGAGACCGCCGAGATGGTCGCCGCGCTCGACGATGGTGACGTCGGTGTTGCCGGCGCGCATGAGCGCGTACGCGGTCGCGACGCCGGCGAGACCGCCTCCGAGGACGACGACGGGAGCCCGAGCCATGTCAGCTGACTCCGCCCGCCGCGGCTCCGCGGTGTTCGCGGCGCTCCTGCTGCTCGCCGCGGGGCTGCGGGTGTGGATCGCGCTCCAGCCGGGCCTCTGGGTGGACGAGATCTTCTCGATCGCGGTCGCGACGGGCCACAGCTTGGAGCATCCGGCCGCCGACGCCTACCCGGCGTTCGGCGACTACGTGGAACCGGATGGTGTCGTATCGGCGGCGTTCTTCCGGCGCTACATGGAGCACGACACGCCGCCCGCTGATACGGGCCGCGTGCTGCGCGCCGTGGCGCTCTCCGACACGAGCCCGCCGCTCTACTATCTCCTGCTCGGCTGGTGGATGCGGGTCGCGGGCACGAGCGACGCGGCGCTGCGGTTCTTCTCGGCGGCGTGCGGTCTCCTCGCGCTGCTGCTCCTCTGGTCGGTCGGGCGGGCGATCGGCGGCGTACGCGTCGCGTGGATCGCGTGTCTCCTCTTCGCGGTCGCACCGCCGGCGCTCTACTACTCGGGCGAGGGGCGCATGTACGCGCTCACGTGGGTCTGCGGTCTCGCGCTCGCGCGGCTCACGCTCGCCCTCGCGGAGCACGGACCGCGTCCGCTGCTCGCCGCAGGCTGGGTGCTCGCGGCCGCGGCCGGGCTGCTGACCCACTACTTCGTCGCGTTTGTCTGGGCCGCGATGGTGGTGTGGCTCGCGCTTCACGCGCGGCCCGTGCGTTGGTCCGCGCTCGCGCAGCTCGTGGTCTGCGTCGGGCTCGCGGTTGCGCCCTGGTACGCACAAGTGCCCGAGAGTCTCGCCGCGTGGCGGGTCACCGGCGGGTGGTTGGACAAGCGTCTCGGTCCGGCGCAGCACCTCTACGGGCTCCTGCGGCTCGCCGGGAGTCTCGTGAACGGCAGCGGCGTGTGGGGCGGCTCCTCGGTGCTGATGCTCGGGCAGTTCGCGCTCTTCGGGTTGCTCGGCGCGGCGGTCGCTCGCGCCGGTGTCGGCTCGTTCCTGCGGCCCGCGTACCAACTCCCGTGCCTCTGGATGGCGGCGTCCGTCGTCGGTCCGGTGGTCTTCGACGTGCTCCGCGGCACGGCGACCTCCGAGGTCGAGCGGTACGCGCTCCCAGGTCTTCCCGGGGCGCTCTTGGTGCTCGCGTGCGCGCTCCATCACGTGCCCGTCCGGGTCGGCGGCGTCGTCCTCGTCGCGACGCTCATAGCGTGGCTGCCCGGCATCCGCGACGTGCCGCGCGCGGCGCCGCGCTGGTGGCAACCGTTCCCGACCTTCGCGCGCGAGCTCGCGGGTCTCACCGGACCGCGCGATCTCGTGATCGTCAACTCGATTCCCTCGGGCGTGCTCGGCATCGCGCGCTACGTCGATCCCGCGACGCCGATGGCATCGTGGGTGGTCCAGCTCGGCGGGCGGCGCATGCCGGAGGACGCGGAAGCGCTCACCCGGGATCGCTGCCGGATCGCGTTCGTCCGGGTCCACGACGTCGGCGCCCGCGCGCCGCTCGAGAGCTGGCTGCGCGAGCGCGCGGACGTCGAGCGCGAGTACCGCGATCCGCTCATGGGCACGGATGTCGTGCGCTTCACGCGCGCCGGCCGCGACCCGAGCTGCGCGGCATCGGCGCCGGCCGAAGTTCCCTGAGGACGCCGTTGTGACGTAGTCGCTGCCACGCCGCGGGTGTAACACTGTCGCCCGAATGTCCGGGGAAAGCGCATGAGCACTGCGGGAAGTCTGTCCGTCGTGATCCCCGCCTACAACGAGGAGAACGGCATCGACGCCATCCTCGGCCGCGTGCTCGCGCAGCGCGAGCCGCTCCGGGCCGCCGGCATCGACACGCTCGAGGTGATCGTCGTGGACGACGGCTCGCGCGATCGGACCGCGGAGCGCGTCGCCGCGCATCCCGACGTGCGCCTCGTGCGCCACGAGACCAACCACGGATACGGCGCCGCGCTGAAGACCGGGTTCGCCGCCGCGAGCGGCGACCTGCTCGCGTTCCTCGACGCCGACGGCACGTACCCGCCCGAGCACTTCGACGCCCTCTGTCGCGCCACCAACGGCGACGGCGCCGACCTCGTCGTCGGCTCGCGCCGCGCCGGCGAGGCGAGCGGGATGCCGCTCGTGCGCCGGATCGGCAACGCGATCTTCGCGACGCTGCTCACGCTGCTCGCGGGCCGCCGCGTCTCCGACAGCGCGAGCGGCATGCGCGTGTTCCGCCGCACGGCGCTGCCGATGCTCTATCCGCTGCCCGACGGGCTCAACTTCACCCCCGTGATGAGCGTCCGCGCGCTCTACGAAGGGCTCAAGGTCGTCGAGGTCCCGATCCCGTACGAGGAGCGCGTCGGCCAGTCGAAGCTCAGCGTCCTGAAGGACGGCCTTCGCTTCCTCGGCTCGATGGTGTGGACGGCGACGCTCTACAACCCGGTCGGCATCTTCGGCGTGATCGGCCTCGTGCTCCTCGTGCTCGCGGCCGTGTTCGGCGTGCCGCCCGTGCTCTACTACCTCCAGCACCGCAGCGTGCCCGAGGATCGCATCTACCGCCTCATGACCGTGCTCATCATCGCGACCGCCGGCGTGAACGTGATCGTGTTCGGCCTCATGAGCCAGGCGATCCTCCGTCTCGTGCCGTCGACGCGCCCGCCCGCCCGCACGATCTCGCCGCGCGTCCACCGCGTCATGGCGTCTGCCGGCGCGGTGCTCCTCGCGATGGGCGTCGCGCTCATGCTGCCGTCGTTCGTCGAGTGGATCCGGACGTCGCACATCACGTGGCACTGGTCGTGGTTCGCGGCCGGCGGGACGCTGATCCTCTGCGGCCTCCAGCTGAGTATCTGGTTCGTGCTGCTCGCCATGGCGCACGACCTCGCGAGCCGGCCGGATCGCGTGCGGCACGACTCCCGCCTCGACTGAACGACATCGCGCCCCTCGGCGCGTACGATGCGCCCTTCGGCGCGCGCGATGCGCACGCACGCTCACGGCCTGAGCGCTCCTCGAATGGTCGGCACGTGCGTGCCGATCAGCGCGAGCGCGAACAGCATGACGGCGCCGTCCGCGAGGCTCGGGCCCGCGGCGAGGCGCCAGAGCACGGCGGCGCCGAGCGCCGCGACCAGCGCCAGCTGCGGCACGACCAACCGCGGTTGCGGGTCGGTGACGCGCTCCTTCGGCGTCGCGATGTGGGGAATGCGGATGTGGAGGATCGCGCACGCGAGCGCCACCGTGTAGATCGGCCAGAGCGCGCCCGCCTGCGCGTAGCCGCGCCAGTTGAAGCGGTTGCCGGTCGCACTCGGGGGCGGCGCCTCGTGCGGGTTCCAGCGCGCGTTCACGAACTGCCGGATCAGGATGACGCTGAGTCCGAGCGGCAGCGCGTGCAGCAGATACTCCGCGAAGCCCGCGGCCGCCGTGCCGTCGCTGAGGAGCACCCAGAGCGTCACGAGCGCGTGCGCGAGGAACAGCGGGCCGATCAGGTAGTAGGTGAGCCGGACCAGATACGCGAGGCTGCGCGCGAGCCCGAGCCGGCGGGCCAGCCGCGGGAACACGTCGATCCACATCTCGAAGACCCCGCGCGACCACTTGAGCTGCTGCTTGGTGAAGGCGACGACGTCGCTCGGCACGAGCCCGATCGCGTGGATCGACGGCTCGTAGAGGGAGCGCCAGCCGCCGGCGTGCATCTGGAGCGAGGTGTGCAGGTCTTCCGCGAGCCCGACCTGATAGCCGCCGATCGCCGCGAGCGCGCTCCGGCGGAACGTCGTGTGGCTGCCCCAGACGGGCGCCGCGCCGCATCCCGACATGCCCATCGAGGTCGGTCCGTAGACGTCCCACGCCTGGCCGGCGGTCGCGCGTGCGACGTCCGACTCGCCGCGGTTCCGGAACCCGACGCCGCTCTGGACGAAGCCGAGCCACGGGTCGTCGTCGAAGTAGCCGAGCACGGCGTCGAGGAAGTCCGGCTGCGGGATGTGATCGACGTCGAACACCGCGACGAACTCGCCGTCGGTCGCGGCGAGCGCCGCGTTCACGTTGCCCGCCTTCGCGTCCCGATGCTCGGCGCGCCGCAGATACCGGGCGCCGACCTTCGCCGCGAGCGCTTCGAAGCGCGGGTCGTCGGCGTCGTCGAGGAGGTACGTGCGATGGGGGTACGTGATCGCGACGGCGGCCGCGAGGCTTTCCTCCACGAGCGGAAGGCTCTCGTCGTACACCGGGACGAAGACGTCGACGGTGCGTCCCGGCGGCGCGGGTCGCGGCGCCGGTCGTTCGATGTGGCCGTACACGAACCAGGCGCAATAGAGCTGGCAGACGACGTAGGCCGCGGCGAGCACGAACCCGACCGCGAGCCACGGATCGGCGAGCCGTCCGTCGCGAAACCACCACGCGAAGTAGAACGCGGAGGCGAGAATGCCGAGCCCGATCCGCGTGGTCATCGCGCCCGTCTTTATATGGGCTCGGGGCCGCGCGAACGAGACGCTATCGTGCGACTCGCTGATAGATGCGCGGACCGCCAGCGGGTCCGCCGTAGACCTGTCGCCAGCGTTCCGGGTGGGCGCGCACGACCGGGTCGGCGTAGCGGCGGGCGGCGTCCAGGAAATCGAGCTCGTCGATGACCAGATATTCGACCGGCACGCTCGCGAGCAGCCGATCGGCCGTCTCCGGGTCGGGCTCGAAGGGCGGCAGGATCGCGCGGAGCCCGGTCGCGAGCCAGAGCCGGTGCGGCGTGGTCGTGGCGACGACGGCGTCGGGCCGGGCGTGCCGTCCGAGCCACGCGAGCGCGGCGTCGTGCCCGCGCCAGGGCGGGCGGTAGAAGAAGAGGCGCTGCGGGGCGCCCGGCTGCGTCGCGTCCACCGGCTCGTGGCGGTCGGCGAGGACGACGGCGAGGACGAGCACCTGGGCGGCGATCAGCACGCCGATCACGGTGCCGGTCGCCAGCTGGAGCGCGCGGCTCGCGATCCGGCCCGCGTTCGCGAAGACGAGCACGATGCCGACCGCGGTCAGGGGCGCCAGCGGCATGAGATAGCGGCCGAACTGCGACGGCCACGGCACGAGGGCGACGAGCACGAGCCCCGCGGCCCAGGCGAGCGTCGGCAACAGGACACCGTCGACGGCGAGCAAGACGAGCCCGGCGGCCGCGACGACCCCGATCAGCGTGAAGCCCATGCGGCTCGCGGTCATCGACCAGTCGTCCGGCAGCGGAGGGTCGACCACGCGGAACACCGGCGCCAGCGGTCCCTCGGCGCGCACGCTGATGCTCTCGCCGAGCGCTTCCGGCAGCGCCAGCAGATTGGCGCCGATTCGCCGCGCGACCTCGGCTCCCGTCGCGAAGCCGCGTTCGGGGACGAAGGCATCGCGATACGCGAGGTTCGTCGCGTAGTCGACGTTGTAGAACTGATACGGGGCCCGTTGGTACGCGTAGTGCGGCGCGACGTAGTCCGGTCCCTGCTGCACCTCCGCGACGTAGGCCTGCCAGACGACGATCGGGAAGGCGGCGAGGAAGGCCCGGAGGGCGGCCTCGAGCACTCGCCGCTGGAGGATCGCGTCGACGACCCACGCGACGAGGAGTGCCAGACCCGTCGCCCGGAGCAGGTAGGCCGCGGCTCCGAAGAGTGCCGCGAGCCCGCGGCGGTCGTCACGCTCGGCGACGAGGAGGAAGAGCACCGACGCGCACGCGAACGGCAGCTCGGCGTAGAGCGCGTCGGAGAGCCAGAGGAGCTGGAGGTTCAGCAGCACGAGCAGTGTCGCGACCAGCGCCCACCCGGATGTGAGCCACTGGCGCGCGAGCGCGAACACGGCGGCGCCGTACAGGACGAACAGGGCCGCCCACGTCCAGCGGAGCGCCGTGCCGACGCGTACCGGGTCGCGGCTGTCGAGCGCCCATTGGTGCGCGGCGACGATCATGGGCAGCAGCGGCGGATACTGCACCGCCTCGATCGCGCCCGGCTCGTTGAGCAGGCGGTACCCGCGGCCTTCCGCGAGCGACGTGCCGAGCGTGTAGTAGGCGCCGGCGTCGTAGCGGAGGTCGAGCGGCCCCTGGAGCCGCGGCGCCCACAGCGCCGCCGACACGAGGACGATCAGGCCGAGCGCGAGCGCGTCGAGCGGCTGTTTAGAGTTGCCCGTGGGTGACGTTCCAGGTGATGTCGCCGGCGACGAGCGGCGTCAGCACCGACTTCGCGAACGTGGTGCCGTCCCAGCGGTACTGACGAAGCTCGTGTTGATCCTCGGACGCGACGTAGATCTCGAGCTTCATGTCGCCGTCGAGGTCGGCGAGGTCGACGGGCTGCTCGAACCCGGTCGACTGCGCGTCGATGAGGGTGCGCGCCCAGGGGTCGCTCGCGGCCATGCCTTGCTCGAAGAGCCAGAGGCCCGACGTCAGCGCGCCGGCGACGAGGTCCATCTTGCCGTCGCCGTTCACGTCGCCCGCCTGGATCGCGCGCGTCTGCCGGTCGGGAATGGTGCCGACGACCTTGCTCGTGAACGTGCCGTCGGCGAAGCGGTACTCCTTCACCGTGACCGGCCGCACGATCTGCCCGCCCGCGCCGACCGCGCCTTCCCACACGACGTAGAGCTCCGACTTGGCGTCGCGGTCGATGTCGGCGACGAGGATCTCCTTCGCGTGCGTGTCGCCGGGCGCGTCGACGACCGACTTCTGCCACTTGCCGTCGGCGCGCTTGTACATCGTGACCTCGCCGGGCTGCTCCTGGTCGAGCTTGTTCGGCTTGCTCGGGGTGGCGAAGAATTCGGCGACGCCGTCGCCGTCGACGTCGCCGATCTCGATCTCGTGCACGAAGGTGTTGGGCGTGCGGTCGACCTCGTCGACCTTCCAGTTCTGTTCGGGGTGCACGACCGCGATCACTCCCTGGTCGTGGGTCGCGATCACGAGGTCGGCCTTGCCGTCGCCGTCGACGTCGCCGCTTTCGACGTCGCGCAGGCGATCGAACTTGCCGCCGAACTTCGGATTCCAGTGCGTCGTGTCGGCCCAGGCGCCGTTCGTGAGCTTCCAGGTCTTGAGGAGCGCCTGATTGGCGCCGATCGTGAGCACGCCGCCGTCCCACGGCATCGCTTTGTGGAACGCGTTGCTCGCCGCGTCCTCGAGGACCGACATCTTCCAGCCCGCGTCGGTCTTGCGCACGATCTGGAGCTTCGCGGCGCCGGGGACCGGTTGCATCTTGCCGTCGGGCTTCTTCACCTCGGTGAACTGCGCGACGGTGAGGAAGAGGGCGGGGAAGGGACCGCCGGTGATCGGATCGCGGCGCGCGGCCGCGGCGGCCGGCGTCGCGGCGCTCGTGCCCTGCGCGCTCTCCGTCGCGGGCGGGCGCTCGCACGCCGTCATGAGCACCCCGACACCCAGCAGCAACGCGATCCCGCCACCCATCCGACGCGACATGGCGACGTGACGTAGGATGGATCATGTCACCTTGCAAAGGGGGCCCCGGCGCGGGTGCGTTTGTGTACCGGGCCCTCCGCTTTTGTAACGCTCGTCAGGCACTCATTTCCGACCCGAAAAACCCGGAGAACCAATCAGATAGTACCCCGAGCCGGCAGGGAGCGGGGCGCGCTCGGTGAGGCATGTTCATTGCTCACACGCGCGACATGCACACCGCCGAGACGCACGCCGCCGACACCGCCCCATCCACTTCGCGCTCCGCGCTGCGTGAGCTCTTCAATAGAGTCTCGGAGAGCTGTGACCTGCCGCCGCTGCCCGCCGTCGCGGTCCGCGCCATCGCGCTCGCCCGGGATCCGAACGTCGGCTCCGATCAGCTCGTGCGCGTGGTGTCGACCGACGCCGCGCTCGCGGCCCGCGTCGTCTCGATCGCGCGCTCCGTCCGCTACATGCGGCGCGAGCCGCCGCGGAGTCTCGACAGCGCCATCCAGACGGTCGGTTTCCAGGCGCTCCGCCGCATCCTGATCGCGGCGTCCGCGCGCGCCGCGTATCGGGCCGACGACGCCGTCGCCCAGACCTTGTGGGAGCACGCGCTCGCGACCGCGCTCGCCGCGGACGAGCTCGCGCGCGTCGCGGGCGAGCCGCGCGGCGGCAACTCGTTCATCGCGGGCCTCATGCACGACATCGGGAAGCTCGTGCTGCACCTCTCGGACAGCCGGAACTTCGCCGCCCTCGACCACGAGGACGAGGCGCGCGAGGCGGAGATCTTCGGCGTCACGCACGATCAGGTCGGGGCCTGCCTCGCCGAGCACTGGGGGCTCGAGGACGACGTCGTGTGGGCGATCCTCTCGCATCACCGCGCGCCCGCCGAGGCGAAGCTCGCGCAGCGGATCGAGCTCGCGGACAAGATCGCGTGCCGGATCGGTTACGGGTGCACGCGCGACGCCGAAAACCTGGTGATCGAGACGTCCGTCCCGGTCGACGAGGTCGCGAGCAACGTCGCGACCTCGTTCGAGACGGAAAAAACGCTGTTCAGCTAGTCACGGCGTCCGCCGTTACTCGATGCGCGGCACCTTCGTCTTCACCTTGCGCGGCTTCGTCGCGAACGGGTCCGTGACGACCACGCCGGCTCCGAGCCCGCTGCACGCGTCGTCGGCGGGACGCGGTCCCGGCCCGGTCGCGGCGCCCCAGTAGAATTGCGTCGCCGCGACCTGCTGCGGCGAGAGGTTGGAGACGCCGCAGAGGGTGCCGTTGCTGCCGCCGTTTCCGATGACGTCGTTCCCGGTAAGGACCGGCGCGGCGCTCATGGGATCGATCTGGATGCCCGCAACGCCGTTGCCGAGGGCGACGTTTCCCGTGAGCGTGATGTCGGTGCCGTCGATCTGGAACCCCGCGCCGGCGTTCCCGCTCGCGACGTTCCCGCGGAAGAGAAAGTTCGTCGGTACGGCCTCGGCGCCGAGGCGGAAGGACCCGAATCCGTCCGCCGAGCCCGCGGAGGCGACGTTGCCCTCCACGACGTTGCCCGGTCCGGGAGCGCTCGGGTCGTCGTCGGCGATCTGGATGCCGTCGCTCGCGGAGCCGGTGATGAAGTTGCTCGCGACGCGGCATCCTCGGCACCGAAATACAGAGATGCCCGAGCCCGAGGAATCGGCGATCTCGTTGCCGACGATCTGATGCCCGGAGCCGGAGACGGACAGCAGGATCCCGCGCATCTGGTTCGCCTTGAACACGTGCCCCGATCCACTGACGGATACCCCGCCGAAGCGCCCGGTGAGTCGGTTCCCGACCGTGGTGGCGCTGCTCGCGAGAACCAAGAGCGGGCTCCGTACTCCGAGGGCCTCGCCTCCGATGATCGTGAAGCCCTTCTTCGGCGCCCCGAGCACGGCACCCGGCGCGTTCAGGACCACGGCACTGTCCTGCGGTGCCAACCGCGCCTCGATCACCGTGGACGCCGCGCCGTCCCGTGAAACGATGGTGAGCGGCTTGTCGACGCAGACGACGTTGACGACCGGTGCGGCGGCGCACGAGCCGTTGGCCTTCTCCTCGCCCGGCTCTCCGAGGGTTCCGTCGCCGTCGAGATCGCCGTAGTGGCCGGGTCCTACGATGATCTTGTCGCCCACGCCCGCGTTGGCGATGGCCCGGCCGATCGACCGGCACGGTGCCTTCTTCGCCCCGCAGGTCGGTCCGTCGACGCCGTCGTTCGCGACGATGACGGCCGCGTACGCGCTCGGCGCGAGCATGAGGGACAGCACGACGAGGACGCCCGCGGGGACGAGAGCGCGAGCGGAACGCTGCGGAATCGGATGGCGCATCGGGTAGGTCCTTTCGAAAGAGAAGCTCATTCGGGAGCTATTCGAACTTGCGTTCCGGCCACCATGGGTAGAACTCCGGCATGTCCGCGCTCGGCCGCATGGTGAACTTCGGCGGCCGCTTTTCGAGGAACGACGCCACGCCCTCGTGGGCGTCGGGCGAGCGTCCCATCGAAAAGATCGCGCGCGAGTCGACCTTGTGCGCTTCCATCGGATGGTCGGCGCCGAGCATGCGCCAGAGCATCTGGCGCGAGAGTGCCACCGACATGCCGGACGTGCCCTCCGCCATCTCGCGGGCGAGGCCGCGCGCGGTGTCGAGCAGCATGGCCGGCGGCACGACGCGGCTCACGAGCCCCGCCGCGAGTGCTTCGTCGGCCGCGAACACGCGCGCCGTGTAGACCCACTCCGCGGCGCGGCTGATGCCGACGAGGCGCGGCAAGAACCAGCTGCTGCACGCCTCGGGCACGATGCCGCGCTTGGTGAAGACGAAGCCCATGCGGGCGCCTTCGGCGGCGATCCTCACGTCCATCGGCAGCGTCATCGTGATGCCGACGCCGACCGCGGGGCCGTTGATCGCGGCGATGATCGGCTTCTTCGATTCGAACATCCGGAGCGTGAGGAGCCCGCCGCCGTCGCGGTGGGTGTCGATCGTGAGCGGCTTGGATCCCGTCGTGTGATCGAACGCGCCGCTGCCGCCCGAGAGGTCGGCGCCGGCGCAGAAGCCGCGTCCCGCGCCCGTCACGATCACGACCCGCACCGCGTCGTCGGCGTCGGCGCGATCGAACGCGTCGATCATCTCGTGCATCATCCGGACGGTGAAGGCGTTCAGCTTGTCGGGCCGGTTCAGCGTGAGCGTGAGGATCGGCCCGTCGACCTCGTAGCGGATCTGTTCGTAGTCCATGCGGGCTCTCTTACACGTAGCGGTCGCCGATGCACGAGAAGAGCGGCAGATCCCAGCGCAGGGCGGTGGGGGCGGTGCCGGTCACCTTCACGAGGCCCGCATGGATGCCGTGCAGATGGTGCGCGGCGCACACCGTCGTCCGATTGCCCCGCTCGTTTCCGCCCCCACGCGACCGGAAGCGGACGTGATGATCGTGCAGGTTTCGCCGACTGGTGCAGCCCGGCACCGTGCAGCGCCAGGCGTCGCGCGCGAAGACCGGATCGCGATGCGACGGTTCCGCTTCCCAGTCCGTGATCACTCGCAGGAGGAGGCGTTCGAGTGCGCGCCAGCGCGGTTCGCCGGACACGGCGAAGACGTCGAGCGCGTCCCGCACCAGCGCCGTCACCGAGACGGGTCCGGCGAAGCGGACCTCGCTGTCCGCGATCTCGATGCTGTCGGTGCCAGCTTTCGTGACCACGTTCGTCGCGCCCGGACGCGCACCGATTTGCACGCCGAGCACGGCGTCGACCGGCGGAGGTTGGAGTGACGAGAATTGCCCGTCGAGGTCACGGCGATCGAGCACGAAGCCGACCTCGTCGTGCAGACGGCGCACGGTGACGGCGTCCGAACGCGTGAGCCAGGCGTCGACCGTCGCGCGATCGACGACCGGAAGCAGCGTGAGCGTGCGGACCCACGAGAGCCGGCCTTCTTCGTACGCTTTCGCGAAAGGGGCGGCACGGCGGATGGCACGCTCGATCCGCACGAGCGCCCAGACCTTGCGGGTCGAGAGGCCGAGCCGCTCGCGCACGTAGGCATCGAGCGAACGGAAACCGAGGACGCGATACAGATGATGATCGACGAGCACGCGCAGCAAGCGTCCGATGCGCGGCTCGACCGTGCGAAGGATCTGCATCGTCGCGACGAGATGGGCGTCGATCACCGCCGGGTCGGACGTTTCCGGGAGCGATGTGAGCGGTCGTGTGGTGTCGGCGGCCACGGCCTCGTCGTCGCTCGGCGCGAGCGTCGCTTCGAGATCGACCGCGGCGGTGTCGACCGATGCGCGATCGCCGGGCGGGCGACGCCGCGCCAGGCGCAGCAGCGCCGCCATCACGCGATCGGCGATCGAGATCCCCATCGGCCGCGCCGCGATGCCTTCCGCCGCGATCGCTTCCGCCGCACGCCACGCGGAAAGCGGCTCCCCGGCGACGCGGCTCGCGAGCTCGCAGGCATGGCGCCAGAGACTTCGGATGCGCCCCGGGCATTCGATCCGCAGGGGGGCGACGGGCTCGCCGTCGACGAGATGATCGTCGAACACATGGGGGGTCGCATCCCGATCCGACGAGCGGTGAGTTGCCACCGTGGCGCTCAGTACGCCGATCGAACGGCTGCGCGCGATGCGCACCCACGCCGCTTCGGTCGCGGCCGTCGCCACGGACACGAGCAGGCGCACCTGCGTCCACGCGAGGTGCCCGCTCCGGAACGCGCCCGCGATCCGCGGGAGATCCGCCAACCGGCTCGCGACGAACGCCGCTTCTTCGACCGCCCGTGCCGACAGGCCCAACCGCTCGCGGGCATAGTCGGCGAGTCGGACGAAACCGAGCCGGCGGTAGAGCTGTCGGCGCAGCAAGAGCCGCGCGTGCATCCCGAGCGCGAGCCGCGCCTCGGCTTCGGCACGGCACGCCGTCCGGAGGCCGCGATCGACGTCGGCGGCGAGTCGTTCGCGCTCGACCATGCGAACCCGCTCGACTTCGGCGCGTGGGACGAGCCGGAGGCGGGACGAGGACGTGCGAGGTGAAGATGGTCGGGGTGCGAGGTTCAGCATCCGGGTGGCTCGCTCGACGAGGCGAAGAATAGGCGAAGACGCAGCCGGTAGTCAAGAAATTTGTGACGAGTAGCGCAACATATTCGTATCTAGTCGGCGTTCGGCAGGACGTCAGCGCGCAGCATCGTTCGCTTGACCGTCGGACCGGCGTCGCCGTACTGACCCCGGACCGCCATGCCGAAGAAGACGCCGCCGTCGCCGAGCAACGTGATCCGCTGCGCCGCCGGCATCCTGCTGATGCTCGGCACGGGTCGGATCGTGCGGCATTCTCCACGAACGTGCGCGGACGACTGCCGATAGCCTCGGTCGTATTCGCGGTGCTTCTCGGCGTCTACTCATCGACTCCGGCGCCGCTCCCCACCTGGGACGCGTACGCGAACGTCTTCCCGGCGCTCAGCCTCTTGAACGACGGCGACCTCGAGCTCGCGCCGACCGAGATCCCCTTCCTCTTCGCGTGGAGCATGCCCGGCCGGCGGCTCCAGATCCCGGTCTGGGATCGGATGATCATCGACGGCACGCCGGCGGACGCGCTTCTTCGCGAGGGCAAGCTCCGCCTCGACGGCTCGCCGTACTACTTCGTGGCGCGGGCACCCGGGGGCGCGTACGTCGGGAGCGAGCCGCCGGGCGCGGCGCTCGCGGCGGCGCCGATCTTCAAACTGCTGACGCTTCCCGACACCGCGGCGAGCCTCCGGAACGTCGTCCCGCTCGTCGCGCGGAGCAAGCTCGTGGCGGCGATCTTCACCGCGGCGACGGCGGCGATCGTCTTCCTGATCGCGGCGCGCTGGCTGAGCACGGCCCGCGCGCTGCTGGTCGCGGCGATCTTCGGGCTCGGCACCTGCGCGTGGTCGCTCGGCAGCCAGGCGTACTGGGCGCAGACGGCCATGCAGCCGTTCCTGGCGCTCGGCATCGATCAGTTCTTCCGGAGCCGGGACGGCCGCCGCGGCTTCGCCCTGACGGCCGGCCTGGCGCTCGGCTGCGCCGTCTGCGTGCGCTCGACGAGCCTGTTCGTGTTGGTCGCGCTCGGCGCGTACCTGCTCGCGACCGACCGCAAGGCGCTCGCCCTCTGCGTCGCCGGGACGCTGCCGCCGCTCGCGCTCCTCGCCGCCTACAACACCCGCTACTTCGGCTCGCCGTTCGTCGAGGCGCACATGCTGATGGGCACCGCGGTCGCCGTCGCGAAGACCGGATCGCCCGATCTCTGGTCGACGCCGCTCTGGCAGGGCGCGCTCGGCTTGCTGCTCAGTCCCGCGCGCGGGCTCCTCGTCTACTCGCCGATCCTCGTGCTGGCGTTCGTCGGCGCCTACCACGCGCTCCGCGACGCCGGTTGGCGTCCGTTCGCGCCGCTCGTGGTCGCGGCGGCGGTCGTCATGGCGATGCGCTTCAAGTGGTTCGATTGGTGGGGCGGCTTCAGCTACGGCTACCGCCCCCTCATGGACGCGATCGTGCCGCTGACGCTGCTCGCGATCCCCGCGCTCGGCGCGCGCCGCTTCGACGGTCGCGCCGCGCGCGCGCTCGTCGCCGCCGCGCTCGCGTGGTCGATCGGCGTGCAGTGGATCGGCACCGCGTACGACAGCCAGAGCTGGGACCGGCACGGCGGCACCGACACGCGCGTGAACCGCAACGTCGACGATCCGAACTTTCGCGACCGGCTCTGGTCGCTCACCGACACGCCGATCCTCTGGTACCTCGTCCACCGCGACGAGGCGCTCGCGATCCGGAATACCGCGCTCTACCGCTTCATGAAGCCGCCGGTCGAGATGCGGCGCGCGACAGAGTGATCAGCCGAGGACGTCGGCGACGCGGAAGGACGTGCGCGGGAACGCCGCGAGCGCCACGCGCTTCCCGCGCTCGAGCCGCTGGTGCTCGCGGTAGCCCTGCGCCGAGGGGCGCCGATACACCTCGAGCGCCTTCCCGGGGATGTCGATGATCCAGAGCTCGCGGATGTGCTTCCGGGCGTAGAGGTTCGACTTGATCCGGCGGTCGTACGAGACGCTGGAATCCGCGACCTCGATCGCGAGCAGCACGTCGGCGGGCCGCGGGTGCGCGCCGTCGTAGTAATCGCTGCGGTAGGCGAGGATGGTCAGGTCCGGCTGCGGCTCCGAGAAGTCGTCGAGGATCATCGGGTTCTGCACGCTCACCACGACGCGCGACCCGAACCGCCGGGTGAACAGCGCAGTCAGGCGGTTCACGCCGCCCGTGTGCCGGGTTCCGATCGGACACATGTGGAGGACGTCACCCTCGATGAGCTCGACGCGGGAGTCCTCGTGGAAGATCCCGGCCTCGCCCATGCGGTGGTACTCGTCGACCGTGAACCGGTGCCGGACCGGCATCGTATCGTCGCCAACGTCGGGAGCCGTGGCGCGTGTCGCGCGTGCCATTGCCGAGTGCCTTACCATGCGGCGTCGCCTTTCGAGAATCCATTCGTCGTGCCCGTAGTCAGCGCGACCATGCGCCGCGCTCGCGAGCGGCGCATCGCTCCGAGTACCCATCTCGCTTGACCACTCCGCCGCTCGCGCGATACCCGTCGCGCGTGCGGATGAATGCGGAGGCGAGGAAGAGGCTCTTCACGACGATCCGGGATCACCTCGGGATGCACGTGAAGCGGTTACACGCGCGGATGGGCTGGAAGGTCTTCCAGAAGGGCGCGACGGTTCGGAACTGCGACGGCAGCTGCTGCATGAAGGGCAGCGTCGCGTCGTACGACGAATACAAGAACATCATGAAGCACAAGGATCTCATCGCGCCCTACATGACGTCGCGCGCGCGGAACAAGCCGGACCGCTGGTTCGAGGCGAAGGTCAAGAAGGATCCGGACTACCTCTGCGAGAAGGCGGTCGCGACCCGTGTGCTCGACGGGCAGTGCGTCTTCCTCCGCGACGATCGCCTCTGCGCGCTCCACGTCGCGGGCGAGAAGGAGCTCGGGACGCCCTTCAAGCTGAAGCCGGCGATCTGTCTTCTCTGGCCCCTCTGCGTCGTCGACGGCGAGCTCGACGTCGGCTACGCGTCGTTCACCCATCGGAAGGCGTGCTGCGCTCCCGTCCGGAACGGTGATCGCACCATCTACGACGTGATCGGCCCCGACGACGCGTCGATCCGCATGATGGCGCGGAAAGGAAACTCGCGCGGCGGCAGCGGCGAGATGCCGAAGCACCTCCGAGACCGCTCCTAGATCGGTCGTAGTTACAGCGCGGGCGTGTAACTACGCGCCCGCTGCGCTACGTGTCGCGCGAGAATTCAAGGCCTGTGCGCTGGCACGCACCGTGCTTCCCCGCGGCTTCATGACGACCACCGACTCCCGCTGCTCCCGCTGCGACGGAAGCCACTGCCGCTGCACCAGCTGCGGCAACGCATATCCGCGTACTTCGCCCGCTTGTATCGCCGTCCGCTGCCGTGGTGCGGCGACGGTCTGCCGATGTGGGGCCACGGTGGAGTGGGACACAGGCAGCACGACGGTGTCGCAGGCGCCCACGGCGCCCTAGCGGCGCCCACCGGGCTGTCGGGCCGTTTCAGGCGCCGGTGTGCTTCGCGCCCCACGCCGCGAGCGCGCGGAACGCGGGGCGGAGCCGTCGGCCCGCCGCGGTGATGCGGTACTCGACTCGCGGTGGAACCTCGGGGAACGCGGTCCGCGTGATCAACCCGCTGCGCTCGAGGCCGCGGAGCTCTTGTGCGAGCACTTTCTCGCTGATGCCGAGCGTCGCGTCCCGCAGCTGACCGAAGCGGAGCCCGCCGCCGTGGAGGTGCCAGAGGATCACGATCTTCCACTTGCCGCCGACCACGGCGAGGGCGCGGCGAAGACCTCGGACGTCGCACGGCGGGGCGACGTCGGCGCGATCGGGGCGAGGGCGCGGCACGGCCACGACGGGCCACTTACCATTCGGTGCGTACTTGTACGAGACCGACGCGCTCAGTACGGGGTCCGCATCACGGCGCCCGCGCGCCCTCGACGGAAGGAGCACCTCATGAATCGAACCGTCCTCGTCACGCTGGCGATCGCCTGCGGCTTCGCAATCGGATTTCCGACCGCGGTCCGTGCGCAGAAGCCGAGCCCCCGACTCCTGACCCCGCAGAACTCGGCACTCATCTTGATCGATCATCAGCCGCAGATGGCCTTCGCGACCCATTCGATCGACGCGACCGCGCTCCGCAACAACGTGACGGGTCTCGCGAAGGCCGCGAAGGTCTTCGGCGTCCCGACGCTGCTGACCACTGTCGCCGAGCGCAGCTTCAGCGGACCGCTTTTTCCCGAGGTGCAGGCCGTATTCCCCGACCAGAAGCCCATCGATCGCACGACGATGAACTCGTGGGAGGACAAGCGTGTGCCCTCGTGGGTGAAGCAAACGGGTCGGAAGAAGCTCGTGATCGCCGCGCTCTGGACGGAGGTGTGCCTCGCGACCGCGGCGCTCTCCGCCATCGACGAGGGGTATCAGGTCTACATCGTGACGGACGCCTCCGGCGGCGTCAGCACCGAGGCGCACGACATGGCGGTGCAACGCATGATCCAAGGCGGGGCCGTGCCGATGACGTGGATGCAGGTGATGCTCGAGTGGCAGCGCGATTGGCAGCGTCAAGAGACCTACGCGGCCGTCACCGGCATCGCGAAGGAGCACGGCGGTGCGTACGGGCTCGGCATCATCTACGCCAAGGAGATGTTCGGGGCGCAAGAAGGCGGACACTGAGGCTCCGGCCATGAGCACGGAGTACACGCGCCGCGAGCTGCTGCGCCTCGGTACGGCGCTCGCGGCGGCGCTCGCACCGGCGGCGTGTGCCCCGGCGTCGATACGGCGCCGGACCGGCACCGCGGATCTCATTCTCGTGAACGGCCGGGTCGCGACGCTCGACCGCGGCCGGCCGTTCGCGCGGGCCGTCGCGATCACCGACGGCCGCTTCACGGTCGTCGGCGACGAGCCGGCGGTCATGGCGACCCGCGGCCCGGCGACGACGGTCGTCGATCTGCGCGGGCGCACCGTCGTCCCCGGCCTCAACGACTCGCACCTGCACGTCATCCGAGGTGGGCTCAACTACATGATGGAGCTCCGCTGGGACGGCGTCTCGTCGCTCGCGGAGGCGCTGCGAATGTTGCGCGATCAAGCGCGCCGCACGCCCGCGCCGCAGTGGGTGCGGGTCGTCGGCGGCTGGACGGAGTTCCAGTTCGCCGAGCGCCGATTGCCGACGCTCGCCGAGATCAACGCGGTGTCCGGCGACGTGCCGGTGTTCGTCCTCCACCTCTACGACCGGGCGCTGCTGAATCGGGCGGCGCTCCACGCGCTCGGATACGATCGCTCGACGCCGGCGCCGCCCGGCGGCGTCATCGAGCGGGATCGGCACGGCAATCCTACGGGGCTCCTCGTCGCGACTCCGAACGCGAGCATTCTCTACGCGACGCTCGCGCACGGTCCCGCGCTCGGCCGGGACGACCAGCTCGTTTCGTCGCGGCACTTCATGCGCGAGCTGAACCGTCTCGGGGTGACGAGCGTCATCGACGCCGGCGGCGGGTATCAACGCTATCCCGACGATTACGGCGTCATCGAGGAGCTGCATCGTCGCGGTGAGATGACGCTCCGGATCGCGTACAATCTCTTCACCCAGCGTCCAGGCCGAGAGCTCGACGACTTTCGATCGTGGATCGGGGCGACGGCTCCGGGGAAGGGCGACGACTTCTACCGGACGAACGGCGCGGGCGAGATGCTGGTGTTCTCGGCCGCCGACTTCGAGGACTTCCGGGAGCCCCGCCCCGAGCTGGTGCCGACGCTCGAGCGCGACCTCGGCGCGGTCGTACGGCTGCTCGCCGAGCATCGTTGGCCGTTTCGTCTCCACGCGACGTACGACGAGTCGATCACGCGCTTCCTCGACGTCTTCGAGGCCGTGCACCGCGACGTCCCGTTCGACGGCCTGCATTGGTTCTTCGATCACGCCGAGACCATCTCGGCCCGCAACATCGACCGCGTGCGCGCGCTCGGCGGCGGCATCGCGATCCAGCACCGCATGTCCTACCAGGGCGAGTACTTCGTCGCGCGCTACGGCCGCGAGGCCGCGGCGCGCACCCCGCCGATTGCGGCGATGCTGGCGGCGGGTCTGCCGGTCGGCGCCGGTACCGACGGCACCCGCGTCGCGAGCTACAACCCTTGGGCCGCGCTCGCGTGGCTCGTGACGGGGCGGACGGTCGGTGGCCTCGAGCTCTATCCGCTGGCGAACCGTCTCGACCGCACAGAAGCCCTACGCCTCTACACCGTCGGCAGCAGCTGGTTCTCGAGCGAGGAGGCGAAGAAGGGACGGATCGCGCCCGGTCAGCTCGCCGACGTCGCGGTCCTGAGTGCCGACTACTTCGACGTGCCGGAGGAGGCGATTCGTTCGATCGAGTCGGTGCTGACGGTCGTCGGTGGGCGGATCGTGTGGGCGACCGAGGAGTTCGCCGCCCACGCGCCGCCACCGTTGCCGGTGCGGCCCGACTGGTCACCTGTCGGGGTGTACGGCGCCAATCGGGGCACGGTGGGCGGCGAGCGGGCGGCGGTGCCGGCCGCGGGCGGGCACGCCCATGCGGCGCACGGGGATCCGTGGAGCGTCCGCTGCGGTTGCTTCGCCGCCTGACCTGCGCGCTCGGCGCCGTTGCCGTCGGCGGCGCGCTCGCCGCAGTTCCGCCGGCCGCCCGCGCGGCCGACGTTTCCCCGCCCGCGTACAAGTCGCTGCGGTACGACGAGACGTGGACGTCGCTCCGCGATCCGGCGAAGCGCACCGACTGGCTCGATCCGATCAAATACGTGCGACTCGACGACGAGGGCGACGCGTACCTCACGCTCGGTGGCGAGATCCGCGAGCGCTACGAGCTCTTCGACGACTATCTGTGGGGGGACGGCCCGCAGGACGACGACGGCTATCTCCTGCAGCGCTACATGCTGCATGCCGACGTCCACGCCGGCGATCGCGTCCGCGTGTTCGTGCAACTGAAGAGCGGTATCGAGAGCGGACGCGACGGTGGGCCGCGACCGCCGGACGAGGACGTCCTCGACGTCCATCAAGCGTTCGCCGACGCACGCGTACCGCTGCGTAGCGGTGCGCTCACGTTGCGTCTCGGACGCCAGGAGCTGCAGTACGGATCGGCGCGGCTCGTGTCGGCGCGGGAAGGGCCGAACGTGCGGCAGAGCTTCGATGCCGTCCGGATCATCGCGCAGGCCGGCGCCTGGCGCGTCGACGTTTTCGGGTCGCGACCCGTCGAAACCGATCCGCAGGTCTTCGACGACGATCCCGACCACGCGCGCTGGTTCTGGGGCGTCTATGCGACCGGCCCCTCGTTCGTCCGCGGCGGCGGCGTCGATCTCTACTATCTCGGTCTCGATCGGGAGCAGGCCGAGTTCGACGACCGGACGGCCGGCGAGCTGCGCCACAGCTTCGGCGCGCGGCTCTTCGGCAGCTGGAACGCGTGGGACTACAACTTCGAGGTCGTGGATCAGCTCGGACGCTACGGAACCGGCACGATCGCCGCGTGGACCGTCGCGTCGGACACCGGCTACACGGTGCGCGCCTCGCCGTTCGCGCCGCGGGTCGCGCTCAAAGCCAACGTCGCGAGCGGGAATCACGGACGGCGCGATCTCCAGACGTTCAATCCGCTCTTTCCGCGCGGCTCGTACTTCGGCGAGCCTGGTCTCATCGGTCCGGCGAACTTCATGGACGTCCATCCCGTCGTCGAGCTCCATCCCCACGCCGCGGTCACGATCTCGACCGACTGGGACGTCTTCTGGCGCCAGAGCACGCGCGACGGTCTCTACGGTAACGCGGTGAACCTCGTGCGCTCGAGCGGCGCGAGCCGCGCCCGCTTCGTCGGAAGCCAGCTCCAGACGGCGCTCGAGTGGCGGATCGACCGGCATGTCACCGTCACGCTCGTCTATGCCCACTTCTTCACGGGCCGCTTCCTCGAGGAGACCCGGCCCGGCCGCGACGTCGACTTCACGTGCGCGTGGGCGACGTACCGCTTCTGACGACCCGGAGCGTCGTGGGGGTGTGCCTCCGGTCAAAGAGCGGAGCCGGCCAGGCGACCGAACGCGGAGGCGTCGTGGGCGGGAAGCAGGACGGTGTCGTGCATCTCGAGCTGCCGCCCGATCAAGCGCTGCGTCTCGCGAGCCGCGGCCACGTCCTCGCTGACCCCGCAGACGTGCAGCGCGGCGGTCTCTTCCCGATCGAACGTCGCGTCGCCGGCGATCAGCCAATACCGATCGCCGTCCCGGACGAGCACGCCGACGTGGCCGGGGGTGTGCCCCGGCAGGGGGATCAGCCGCACGTCGTCGCGTCCGAGGAGCTTCTGGCTCGTCGCGAACACGCCGAACGGGCCGTCGCCGAAGCGCGCCAGCTCCGGTGTGAATCCCTCCGGAAGAGTGCACGGTACGGCGCCGAGGTGACCGGGCCAGTTGCCGGGGCCCGTCAGCACCCGCGCGCCGGGAAACGCGTCGACCCGGCCCGGATGATCGCCGTGGAAATGCGTGATCACCACCGTCTCCACCGCGGCGAGCGGAACGCCGAGGGCGGGTAGCCTGCGGTCGATCGTGTCCTCCGGCGGGGCGATGAAGCGCATGTTCCGGCCGTAGAAAAACCGCGCACCCGGGTCGCACGCCATGTACGCGGGGTCGCCGATCCGCGGATCCGTCCCCGTATCGACGAGGACCGTTCGACCGCCGGCGGTCACCGCGTAGGAGATGTTCGGGAGCCACGGGTGCCAACGGCGGCTCAGGAATACGCGCGGGAGCACGAGCCAGGCCGGTGGCGTGTATCGCCAATGGGGCTCTTTGACGCCGACCCAGCCCGTGCGCACGGCGGCGATCGTGAGGCCGGACGGCGTCGTCGCGACGGCGTGCGCCGGCACGTCCGCCGGCGGCGGCACCCTCGCGAGGTCCGAGCCGGCGCAGCCGGCGCCGTGGAGTGCCAGCAGCACGGCGGTCGTCACGAAGCAGCTCCGCATGTCGGTGCTCGTAACCCGCGTGTCAGGCTATGTCCAGGACGATACTTGACAGCATCCCGCGCACGCGGATACTCCGGACGCGTGCGCGTCGCCCACGATGCCCAGCCCCTCCGCACGGTCGCACGCCTGACCGGCCTCTCTCCGGACGTGATTCGCGCGTGGGAAAAGCGCTACGGGGTCGTGCGGCCCGTGCGCGGACCGCGCGGCGCGCGCCTCTACAGCAACGCGGACGTCGAGCACCTCCGGCTGCTCGGTCGCGCCGTACGATCCGGCCGCGCGATCGGTGACGTTGCCCGGATGCCGAAGACCGCGCTCGCGCGGTTCGCGCCGCCCGCCCCGACGGTCGACCGGGACGTGGCCGCCGATCCCCTCGAGAGCCTGCTCGCGGCCCTCGGGCGGTTCGACGCCCCCGCGCTGGATCGCGGGCTCGGCGACGCGCTCATGGCGCTCGGGCTCCGGGAGTTCGCCGGCCGCGTCGTCGGGCCGCTCCTCGAGACGGTCGGCGCGCGGTCGATGGCCGGCGACCTGTCGTACGCCGACGAGCACCTGCTGTCCGCGATCATTCGCAATCTCCTGACCGGCATCATGCGCGCGCGCGGTTCCGGCGCCCGTCCGGCCGTGCTGATGGCGACGCCGGCGGGCGAGCGGCACGAGTTCGGGCTGCTGCTCGCGTCGCTGCACCTGCTCGAGGCCGGGCTCGGCGTCTGCTACCTCGGCACCGATCTTCCGGCGGAGCAGATCGCGGGCGCTGCCGTGCGCGCCGGCGTGCACGCGGTCGGCATCGGCGTCGTCGACGGCACGAACCGGGCACGGGCGGCGACCGAGCTCCGCGCCCTCGCCCGCGCCCTGCCGGGCGGGGTCGAGCTGTGGATCGGAGGCCGCGACGCGCGGCCGGTCCGACAGGAGGCGCGGCTGCCGCGCGTTCTCCTGCTCAACGACGTGGGCGAGCTCGAGCGGGAGGCGCGCCGCCTTGCCGCCGTCGCGACACGCATGGAGGCATGACCACGATGGACGAGTCGACCCCAGGTCCGGGACACAACCCCCCCACCGTCGAGCACCTGCTCGCGGGTGGCGAATTGCTCGCAAGCCAAACGCAGGGGCGGACGACGTGGTCGCCGGAGAAGCGCCTCGCGGCCGCCGCGCTGGCGGCCGGATTGATGACCATCCGGAATCACTACGGCGATGCCGTTCATCGCCAGCACGTCGAGGAGGATCTCGCCTGGGTCGCTTCCCCCGTCGACGATCATCCGTTCAGCTTCCTCGCGCTCTGCGGCGTCTTCGATCTCGATCCGGGGTGGGTCCGCGAGACGGTCCAGCGTTGGAAGCGGCAGCCGCGGAGCGCCCGCGCGCCGTTCGTGCTGCACCGGCACGCCGCGTAGCGAGGCGTCAGCGGCGCGCGACGACCCGGAACACCGGCGCGCTCACGTGCTGCCCGTGGCACCGCGGGCAGGCGGACGGCCGCGTCAGCCGGGTGCGGCTCCGGAAGACGTAGCCGCAGTCTCCGCAGCACGCCGGCTCCACCTCGAGCCGCTGGCCGGTGCGGCGGAGCGAGCGGGCGAGGTGTTCGAGGTGCGGCACGACGTCCTTCTCCCGAAGACGCACGAGCGCGGAGAGCTCGTACGCCGTGCGCGGTCCCTCGGCGAGGATCCGACCGAGCGCCTGCCGCGGCGTCTCGCCGGCCGGTGCCGGTATGGCGGGTGCTTTGTCCATCGCTCGCCCGATCTTGGTGGCGGCGCGCCTGGAGTCAACGCATCGCGAGCGTCGGGCGCGGTTCCGGTATAGCGTGCCGCCGGCTCCGCCGACCGGCGGAGCACGATCGCTCCCGGAGACCATCGTGATGGAAACGAACACCCCGATCATCGTCGGCGTCGGCCAATTCATGGAGGCGCCCGACGGCGCGGGATACCGCGCGCTCGCGCCTGTGGACGTCGCGGCCGAAGCCGCCCGTGCCGCGCTAGCCGATGCGAGTGACACCGCTGCGCTCGCCGCCGCGATCGACGTCGTCGCGACGACGCGCACGTTCGGGGACACGGTGGCGGTCCTCGCCCCGCCCTTCGGGACGTCGAACAACTTTCCGCGCTCGATCGCCAACCGTGTCGAGGTGAGCCCGCGGCGTGCGATCTGGGAGGACGCCGGCGGCAACACGCCGCAGGACGTCGTGAGCGAGATGTGCGAGCTCCTCCACGCCGGGGAGGCGCGGGCGGTGCTCGTCGCGGGCGGCGAGGCGATCTCCACGGCACGCCATCTCATGGCGCAGGGGCGAAGCGCCGATTGGTCGGAGACGGTCGAAGGCTCGGTCGAGGACCGCCTCGGCGAGGTCGCGAAGATGATCTCCCCGGCGGAGCTGCGGCACCGCATCTACACGGTGCCGCCGATGTACGCGCTCGCCGAGCATGCGCGACGCGGACGCCTCGGTCTCGAGCGCGCCGCCTACACCGCGGCGATGGGGCGACTGTTCGCGCCGTTCACGGCGGTCGCCGCCGCCAACCCGTATGCGAGCGCGCGCCGCGTGTGCTCGCCCTCCGAGCTCACGACCGTCACCGATCGGAACCGCATGATCGCCGACCCGTATCCGCGGATGCTGGTGTCGCGCGATCAGGTGAATCAGGGCGCCGCGGTCGTGCTGACCACCGTCGGGGTCGCGCGCGAGCTCGGGATTCCCGCAAGCCGGTGGGTGTACTTGCGCGGCTACGCCAAGGTCGCCGACCGGCCGCTCCTCGATCGCGCCGACCTCGGCGCGTATCCGGCGGCCGAGCTCGCGGGAAAAGCCGCGTTGCACGCCGCCGGCATCGGCATCGCCGACGTCGCGTGCTTCGACCTCTACAGCTGTTTCCCCGTCGCGGTGTCGAGCGTCTGCGACGCGCTCGCGATCGCGGAGGACGATCCGCGCGGGCTCACGGTGACGGGCGGGCTTCCGTATTTCGGCGGCCCCGGCAACGACTACTCGCTCCACGCCGTGGCGAGCATGGTCGAGCGCCTCCGCGCGCGGCCCGGTTCGTTCGGGTTCGTCGGCGCGAACGGCGGCATCCTCTCGAAGTACTCGGTCGGCGTGTACGCGTCCGCGGCGGCGCCGTTCGTGCGCTGCGACAGCGCCCCGCTCCAGGCCGAGCTCGACGCACGTCCCGCGGCGCCGTTCGACGAGCAGCCGAACGGGAGAGCGACGGTCGAGAGCTACACCGTCGTCCACGGGAAGGACGGCCGGCCCGCGATCGGCGTCGTGGTCGCGCGGCTCGCGAGCGGCGCGCGCTGCCTGGCGACGACGCGCAAGGACGACACGGCCACGGTCGCGCGCCTGCTCGGCGACACCGACCCGCTCGGAGCAAGCGTCGAGACGACGCCCGGCGGCGACGGCCCGAACCACTTCGTGTTCCCCGGGTAGGGCGCGCGCCGCCCGGGCCGAGCGCGGTACGGCCTCTGGAGCGGCTACCCCATCGCCGCGGTGCCGTTGGCGCGGCCGCTCCGCCGGAGCCGCTGCGCGAACGTCGCGAGCTCGATGCCGTAGCGGCGCTCCATCGCGCCGGCTTGCTCGCGAATCCAACGCCAGCGCGGCTCGAAGGCCGGCTCCCGGAATGCGAACACGATGTCGTCTTCGTTCTCGTCGCACGCCAGGACCAGGACGTCGTCGCCCCACGCTCGCCTGAGGCGGGCCAGGTGGGCGGCGCGCTCCGGTGCGTTCCCGGCGACGTTCGCGACGAGCAGGCCGTTCGGCCAGAGCCGGTCGTGGATGCGAGCGTAGAAGCCGTCGTCCGCGAGCCCCGGCGCGCCGCCCAGGCGGTCGAAGGCATCGAGCAACACGACGTCGAAGCGCGCGCGCGTGCCGGCGAGCCATGCGGCGGCATCGGCGTCGACGACCGTGAAGCGCGCGTCGTCCGGGGGGATGGCGAACTCGTCGCGCAACGCGAGGACGTCGCGATTGCTCTCGACCGCGACGATGCGGGCATCGGGCAGGTTGCGGTGGCAATACTTCGCGAGCGAGCCGCCGCCGAGCCCGAGGATCAAGATCGCGCGCGGCGTCGTGTGGAAGAGCAGGAAGCTCATCATCATGCGCGTGTAGGTCATCTGGAGCGCGACCGGATCGTCGAGGCGCATGCGGCTCTGCACGTAGGTCCAACAGAAGTGGAGCGCGCGCGAGCGGCCGTCCTCGGCGAGGAAGGGCTTGTCGTAGCTGCCGTCGCGGAGTCGCGCCGCGAGCGCGGCGCGGTCCGCGTCGGCGGGCTCGAGGAGGCGCAGGATCGTGTGATCGGGCGCGAACGGGTTGGGGAGCTCGAGCATCGTCGCGGCCGCCGGACTCCCTCTCGCGTGTCATCGACGGCACGCGAACGCAAACGATCCGATCGTGCGGGTAGTGGCTCAGTTTGATTCTGCGTCGCGCGGGGGTTGGGAGTCGTCGAGGAGTGAGGACAGCTCCCGGTCGACCACAGGACATCGTGGCTGCGGCGGGTAGTAAGGGCTGGGCTCCAGCGACTCGAACGACGAGGCGAGCTCCCGAGCCCCGCGCGACGCAGAATCAAACTGCGGCACCACCATCGTGCGTGCCGCTACGAGCTCGCCTCGCACACCCGACCGAGGTTCTCCTCGATGATGGACTCGTCGGCCGCGTCGGTCAGACCGTCGAGATCGAAGTCGTATACCGTCGAGAGGCCGGACGACTCGCTGTAGTCGCGCCACTGGTCGAGGTCCGCCTGGTCGACGACGGCGTCGAGGTTGCCGTCGCCGGGGCACGTCGACGCCGACGCGAGGGTCGCGTTCAGCGTCGCGAGGAGGAGGTCGTAGTTCTCGTGCTGCTCACGGTTCAGCTCGTCGAGCGGCAGGGCGCGCACCGCGGTGTCGAGGCGCGGCAGCGGGACGGCCTCGTCGATCTCGTAGAATTCCGTCGTGACGGTCTCGACGCAGGGGACGCTCTGCGATTGGTAGGTCATCGTCGTGTTCTGCACGAGCTTGTAGCGGTCGTTCCGGACGGCGACGGAGAAGTCCGGCGAGATCGTCGGCGGCGGATCGCCGTTCGCGACGATGAACGCGACCGCGTCGCAGCAGCGCGCGAGGCCTTCCGGCGGCACGCCCGGCACGTCGGAGCCCACGCCGTACCAGACGCCGTTGTTGTCCTCGCAGACGCTCTTCGACACCGGGATCTGCGTGCAGGTCACGCCGATGTAGCAGGGGCCGTTGTTCGCGCCGTTCGCCTGGAGGTTCGGACCGACCTGGGTGAAGTTCGTCGTGCGGATGCTCGCCTGGTCGGGATCGCGGAGGTACGGGAGCATCGAGGCGGCGTCGATGGGGCGCGGGACGGCCTCGTGCGCGTCGATGCCCGCGAGCTCGCCGAAGAGCTCGTAGAGGTCGGCGATGTTCACCATGTGCCGGACGCTCCGGCCTGGGCTCTCGACCAGTGGTCCCGCGACGACGAGCGGCACCCAGACGCCCGTCTGGTAGGCGGTGCCCTTCGCACGCTGCGGGTCGAAGGGCAGCTTCACCGTGCTCCCGAGGGAGCCGTTGTCGCCGAGGATGACGACCGTCGTGTCGGTGCCCGCGGGCGTGTAGACCAGCCCGCCGTCGTCGCCGCGCTCGGCGAGCCCGGTCGCGACGAGGAGCCGCGCGAGCTGCGTGTCGATCGACTCGATCATGAGGTTCGTGAGCTCGCGCTGCGCGAGGGGGTCGTCGCAGTCGAGCGCGCTCGCCGCGTCGTTGCCGGCGATGGCGTCGGTCGCCGGCGGCTGCATCGCCGGCGTGTGCGCGGAGGCGAAGGCCACCGTCGCCATCCACGGCCGGTCGGCGCGGCGGGTCGTGATCCAGTCGATCGCCGCGTCGACGGCGTAGGTCGCGCGGTACGTGCGCGCGCGGAGATCGGTCGGCGGCACGCGCTCGATCGAGCCGTCCTCGTGGTTGATGACGAGCGGCGAGATCCAGTGGCCGCTGAGCTTCGTGAAGTCGACGTAGTCGGGCGCCGGCGTCGCGCAGCTCGCGTTCGGATCGAAGATGCCGCCGCGGTCGCGACAGGTGCGTCCCGGAGGGATCGGGCCGCTCAGGCCCGGCGGTATCGGGCCGCTCAGGCCCGGCGGTATAGTCCCGGTGCTCGCGAGCCGTTCGCACGTGCCGTCGGGCTGATAGCACGCGCCCGCGTCGGCACCGCCCGCCGCCGCGCCGGGCACGAAGCCGCACGACCACGTGCCGGGCGGCGCCACCCCGCCCGCCGTCTCGTCGATCGACGACGGGTCGCCGGTGGGGTCGAGCCATCCGGCATAGAAGTCCCAGCCGAGCGCGCGCGGCATGCCGTACCCCGCCGGATTGTGTCCCTGGAGACCGACGTGGAACTTGCCGAAGAGCGCGCTCTCGTAGCCGCGCTCCGCGAGCAGCTTCGGCACCGTCGTCTCGAAGGGCGAGATCTGCGAGTTCGCGAGGTCGTTCGGGCCGAGCGCCGCGTAGAGGTTGGTGCGGAACGGGTAGCGGCCCGTGTAGAACACCCCGCGGCTCGTCGAGCACGCCGGCATCGACCACGTGTTGCGGAAGAGGATGCCCTCGGCCGCGATGGCGTCGATGCTCGGCGTCCGCGCCGGCGTGTCGCCGCCGTAGCCGAAGGTCCGCATCTGATCCATGCCGACGTCGTCCATGACGACGAAGAGGATGTTCTGCGCGCGCGGCGCGTCCGCGTCGTCATGCGACTTGCCACCGCAAGCGGACGCCGTGAGCGCCGCCAGTACTGCCATCCACCACCACCGCATACCCAACCCTCCCCGGTGCGCCGCGGCTCAGGGTAGCCGAGGGTGAAGGCCGCGATAAGGTCGGAAATGGCTGCGATTTCGGCCATCCGCCCTCAAGCTTTGCCGACGAACGGCCGACATGTGGCGCGGAGGGTGCCATGCGAATGTTCGTGGGGGAGCGGAGGCGGGGCGTGGCGATCGCCGTCGCGTTGGCGATCGGCGTGGCCATGGTGCCGGGTGGCGCCGCGGGTGACGACGGGTTCCATCGCACCGAGGCGCGGCCGCGCTGCGATCACTACGACCCGCTGAAGCGCCCGTTCTTCGGCGAGACCCATCTGCATACGGCGTACTCGTTCGACGCGGTGACGCTCGACACGCGCAACACGCCGGCCGACGCCTATCGCTACGCGAAGGGCGGCGTCGTCGGCTTGCCGCCCTGGGTCGACACGCGGACGCAGTTCGACGCGGACCCGCCGCCACCCGCGACCTCGCCGCTCGTCGCGGAGTATCCGTATTGCCTGCCGCCCGCGCGCTGCGAGTTCACGGCGACCCGCACGGCGCAGCTGCCCGAGGGTCGCGCGCTCGATTGGGCCGCGATCACCGACCACGCCGAGCAGCTCGGCGAGTCCAACATCTGCATGTTCGAGGCGGTCCTGCCGTGCACGTCGAACGCCGAGTGCCCGTCGGGCCAGGAGTGCGGCACCGTCGTCGCCCGCGCCGCCGGCGGGGCGGGCACCATGTGCGTCCCGGTCGGTTACGGCAGCGCGATCTGCGAGCTCGCCCGCGACGAGCGCACCCGGCTCACGGGCGGCACCGCCCCGGGACTGATCGCCTTGCCGGAGAACATCAACGAGAACCCGAGCCGCGTGAACTTCTGCAAGGCCGACCCGAACGATCCGGACGGCCTCCGCTGTCTCGCGCAAGCGAAGAACGTGTGGGAGCAGATCCAGCACGACGCCGAGGAGGCGTACGACCGCACGTCCGCGTGCACCTTCACCTCGTTCATCGCCTACGAATACACCGCGATGATGGGCGCCGGACGCTGCGAGAGCGCGACGGACGTTCCGTGCTGGGACGAGCTCGATACCGGTGCCGCGTCCGACGACTGTCCCGCCACCGGGACGCGGCTCTGCGTCGGCACGTACCCGGGAAGCGGCGGCGCCGACAACATGCACCGCAACATCATCTTCCGGAACGACGACGTGCTCGATCTGCCGATCACCAACATCGAGGCGCCGATGGGCTGCGGCGTCGGCGAGAAGTGCGATCGCGATTTCCCGCTGGGGTCGCCGCAACAGATGCTCGAGGCGCTACGCAAGGCCTGCAACGATCGTCCGCGCGACGACTCTCGCTGCGAGGCGCTGTCGATCCCGCACAATCCCAACTTGAGCGGCGGGGCAATGTTCCTCATGCCCGAGAGCCTCGACGAGGCGCGGGTCCGGAGCGAGATGGAGCCGCTCGTCGAGATGATGCAGATCAAGGGCGCGTCGGAGTGCCGCTTCCTCTCGTCCATGCCGGGCGCGTGGGGAGCCACCGACGAGGAGTGCGGCTTCGAGAACATGAGCATCAGCCGTCTGAACGGCGCGTGGATCGCGCCGGAGGACCGCAATCCCGACAACCTTCCGGCCGGCTCGTACGTGCGAAACGCCTTGAAGAGCGGGCTCGCCTACGATGCCACGACCGGCATCAACCCTTTCAAGCTCGGCTTCGCCGGCGGTCTCGACAACCACAACGGCACGCCCGGCCAGAGCGAAGAGATCGACTACGCGCGGAACGGCGCGCACGGCATCCAGAGCTTCGCCGTCTCGTCGCAGATCCTGAACGAGAAGTTCATGCTCGGGCTCGAGACCAACGGCGGCGGATTGACCGTCGCCTGGGCCGAAGAGAACTCGCGCGACGCGATCTTCACGGCGCTCTCCCGCCGCGAAACCTACGCCACCAGCGGGACGCGCCCGATCGTGCGCTTCTTCGGCGGCCCGGGCATTCCGTCGGGGATCTGCGCCCGCGGCGACTTCGCGGCCCAGGGGTACGCGCGCGGCGTTCCCATGGGCGGCACGCTTCCGGCGAATCCCGCGACGCCGCGCTTCGCGGTGAGCGCGTCGATGGATCCCGGCTGGGCGAATCATCCCGGGACCAAGCTCGACGGCGTCCAGATCATCAAGACCTGGGTCGATCGGGTCGGCAAGACGCACGAGAAGGTCGTCGAGATCGCCGGGGCGACGGCGCCCTCGGCGGACGGCGCGGTCGATCTGCGCACGTGCCAGCCGAACGGCGTCGGACGCGCGAGCATCTGCGCCGTCTGGCAGGACCCGGATTTCGATCCGACCGAGCACGCCGCCTACTATGCGCGTGTCCTCGAGCAGCCGAGCTGCCGCTGGAACCAGTACTACTGCAACGCCCGCGGCGTCGATTGCAGCGTACCGATGGGCGTGTGCGCCACGACGGACCCGGCGCGAAACGGCCAGGGCTGCGGCTCCAACGACGACTGCGGCAGCGGCGTGTGCGAGACCCCGCTCGGCTACACCGCCTTCGAGTACCAGCAGTGCTGCTCGGGGCTCGTGCCGGCGACCGTGCAGCAGCGCGCGTGGACGTCGCCGATCTGGTACGACCCGACGGCGGGAGCGCGCCGGCCGTGACGGGCGTCGGGATGCGTCTCCGACGACTCGTTTCCCGTCCGCTCGTCCACTTCGTCCTGCTCGGCGCCGTGCTGCTCACGGCGCGGCGCGAGCTGGGGGGTGACGAGCGCGTGCCGGACGTGGTTCCGCGCCGGGACCCGATCGTGATCACGCATGCACGCGCGCGCGCGCTCGTGGACGAGTTCCGGCGTCGTGGAAACGGCTCGCCGACGGAGGCCCAGCGGCGCGCGCTCGTCGCGCAGGCCGTCGACGAGGAAGTGTTGCTGCGCGAGGCGCGCATGCTCGGGCTCGAGCTCGGCGACGGCAGCATCCGGCGGCGGCTCGTCGAGAAGATGCGTCTCGTCGGCGACCGTCCGGGTCGCAGCGAAGACGAGCTGGTGCGCGACGCGCGGGCGCTCGGCCTCGACGACGACGTGGTGATCCGGCGGTTGCTGGTCGAGAAGATGCGGATCGAGCTGCGGCGCGGGGCTGGGGATGCCGTGGTTTCCGACGACGACCTCGCGGCCTATCTCGAGCGCCATCGTGCGGAGCTCGAGCAGCCGGCGCGCGTCACCTTCACCCAAGTCTTTCTCGCGGTGGACTCGCGCGGCGCGCGCCTGGACGCCGATGCGCGTCGGGTGCTGACGCGGCTTCGCTCTTCCGAGGCGTCGGCCGAGACCAGCGCGCATTCGGATCCGTTTCCGCTCGGCACGCACCTGCGCGGGTACACCCACGCGCAGCTGATCGGCCGGTTCGGCGAACCGTTCGCCGACGCCGTGGCGCGTCTCGAGCCCGGGGCCTGGTCGGAGCCGATCGCGTCGCCCTTCGGCCTGCATCTCGTGCGGGTGGACGAGCAGGTGCCCGCCCGCTTGCCGGCGATCGACGAGGTGCGTCCCGCGCTGATGCGCGCGGTCGCGCGCGAGCAGGCGCAGCAGCGTCTGGCTCGCGGTCTCGACCGGTTGCGGGAGCTGTACGAGGTCCGCGTCGAAACGAACGAGGCGCAGGCCGCGCTTCCCGTCCCCGATCGCGCCTCGTGATGCGACGCGGACAGATGCCGCGCCTCGCGTGCGCGGCCGTCGTCGTGACGCTCGCCGGTGTGATCGCGTCGGCCTCGCTCGCGCGCGCGCATCCCCTCGACCCGGCGCTGCTCCAGGTGCGCGAGAGCGCCCCCGGCGTGCTCGACGTCGCGTGGAAGACCTCGAAGAGTGCCGCCGGGTCGCTCGACCCCGAGCTGCCCGAGCGTTGTCACGGGCGCGGGTCGCGCGTCGCGCACGCCGACGAGCGCAGCGTCACATGGCGCTGGAGCGTCGAGTGCGGCGCCGAGAGCCTCGTCGGCGCGCGCTTCGCGGTCCGCGGTCTCGACGAACGGAACGGCGAGGCGCTGCTTCGTCTCGAGCTTCTCGACGGCCGCCTCGTGCAGACGGTGCTGCGGCCGCACGACGCCGAGCTGACGGTGCCCGCCCGCGCCGGCGTCCTCGACGTGATGCAGTCGTACGGCGCGCTCGGCGTCGAGCACATCCTCGGCGGCTTCGACCATCTGCTGTTCGTGCTCGGGCTCGTGCTCCTGATCGGAGGCCGGCGCGCGATCCTCTCGACGCTGACCGCGTTCACCGCCGGCCACAGCGTGACCCTGGCGCTCGCGGCGCTCGGGTTGGTCGATGCCCCGACCCGGATGATCGAGGTGATGATCGCGGCCAGCATCGTCGTGCTGGCGGTCGAGCTCACCGCCGCGCACTCGGCGCCGTCACTCCTCCGACGGCGCCCGTGGCTGGTCGCCTTCGGATTCGGGCTCCTGCACGGCTTCGGCTTCGCCGGCGCGCTCGCCGAGATCGGCCTCCCGCACGGCGACATCCCGCCCGCGCTCTTCGCCTTCAACGCCGGCATCGAGCTCGGACAGATCGCGTTCGCGACGGCGATGCTGCTCGTGCTGGCGGCACTCCCGCGGCGCTGGCACGGCCTCGGTCGGCTCGCGGCCGCCTATGCGATCGGCGGCCTCGCGATGCTCTGGGTGTTCGAGCGCGCGCTGCCGATGGTGCTGGCCGCGCCTGACCCTGGGTCGTTTGGGTGATTGCCGTTTTGCCCATCTGCCGCCATAACAGCAGCAGAAATGGCGACGAGAGGGAGATTATTCCAGGCGCCCAAAGGGCATTTCTTCCTGTTCGGTCCGCGTGGAACCGGCAAGTCGACCTGGATTCGGGACGCGTTCCCCGACGCCGTCCGCATCGACCTGCTCGCTCCGGAGGTGCTGCGCACCTACCTGGCTCGGCCCGAGCGGCTGCGCGAGCTGATCACGGCCAAGCCGAGACCGACCGTCGTCGTCATCGACGAGGTCCAGCGGGCGCCGGCGCTGCTCGACGTCGTCCATGAGCAGATCGAGACGGCGGGAAAGCGTGCCCCGCGCTTCGTGCTCACCGGTTCGAGCGCCCGGAAGCTCCGGCGGAGCGGCGTGAACCTGCTCGCAGGCCGCGCGGTGCGCACGGCGCTCCATCCGTTCATGGCCGCGGAGCTCGGCGAGGGCTTCGACCTCGCGCGCGCGCTGGACGTCGGTCTCGTCCCGCTGGTGCACGAGGCCGCCGACCCTACGCGGACGCTCCAGAGCTATCTTTCACTGTACGTCCGCGAGGAAGTTCAAGCGGAGGGTCTCGTGCGTGACCTCGGAGGATTCGCGCGCTTCCTCGAAGGCATCAGCTTCTCGCACGCGAGCCCGCTGAATCTCGCGAACGTCGCCCGCGAGTGTGACGTCAGCCGCAAGACCGCGGAAGGCTACCTCGGCGTCTTGGAGGATCTCCTGCTCGCGTTCCAGGTGCCGGTCTTCACCCGCCGGGCGAAGCGCCAGATGCAAGCCCACCCGAAGCTTTTCTGGTTCGACGTGGGTGTGTTCCGCTCGGCGCGGCCAGCCGGACCGCTCGACCGGCCCGACGAGATCGCCGGACCGGCGTTGGAAGGATTGGTCGCCCAACACCTCCGCGCCTGGATCGATTACTCGGCCAACGACTGCACGCTCTCCTACTGGCGGACCAAATCCGGGAACGAGGTCGACTTCGTCGTGTACGGTCGCGCCGGGTTCTGGGCCATCGAGGTGAAGAACGGTCGTCGAGTACACGCGGGCGACCTGAGCGGCCTGCGGGCGTTTCGCGAGGACTACCCCATGGCGCGGGTGGCACTGCTCTACCGGGGCGACGACCGGCTCGTCGTCGACGGGGTGCCGTGCCTGCCCCTCGGCGACTTCCTCGCGGCCGTGCGCCCAGGCTCGCCGCTGCCGACGTAGGCCGAGGAAGGATACGGAGGACGAGGAATGCTATCCGCAGCGGACTACGCGCGGCATGACGCCACGGCGCTGGCGGCGCTGATCGCCAGGGGCGAGACGACGGCGGCGGAGTTGCTGGAAACGGCGCTGGCTCGCGCCGCGACGGTCAACCCCGAGATCAACGCCATCAACATCCCCATGCACGAGATCGGCCGCGCCCGCGCCGCCGAGAAGCTCTCGGGGCCCTTCGCCGGCGTGCCCTTCCTGATCAAGGACATCGGTCAGGACTACGCCGGCGTGCCGGCGAGCTCGGGCTGCGTGCCGCTGCGTGACTGGAAAGCGCCCTCGCATGCCGTGATCGTCGAGCGCTTCCTCGCCGCCGGTCTGGTGATTTTCGGCAAGACCGCGACGCCGGAGCTGGCGCTCAAGAGCGTCACCGAGTCGCGCGCCTGGGGCATCACCCGCAATCCCTGGAACCTGGACCACACGCCCGGCGGCTCGTCCGGCGGCGCGGCGGCCGCGGTGGCGGCCGGCATCGTGCCGATGGCCGGCGCCAACGACGGTGGCGGCTCCATCCGTATTCCGGCGGCGTGCTGCGGCTTGTTCGGCCTGCGGCCGTCGCGTGGCCGCGTGCCGCTCGGCCCGCGCATGGGCGAAGCCTGGGAGGGTGCCGTCAGCGATCTGGTGCTGTCGCGCAGCGTGCGTGACAGCGCTGCCATGCTCGATGCCCTCCAGGGAGCGGACAGCGGCGCGCCTTTCGAGATCCGCTCCCCGGAACGGCCGTATCTGCAAGAGCTCGAGCGCGAGCCGGGCCGCCTGCGCGTGGCGTTCTGCACGCGCTCGCCGCTCGGCACGCCGGTGGACCCGCAGCACGTCGAGGCGGTGCACGCGACGGCGAAGCTGCTCGAATCGCTGGGGCACCACGTCGAGGAAGCCGAGCCGCAGGTCGACGGCCTCCAGCTCGCCCGCTGCTACCTCACCATGTACATGGGCAACGTCGCGGCGAGCGTCGCCGAGATCCGCGCGTTGACCGGCTGCTCCGAGAGCGATTTCGAGCCCGATACGCGTCTACTCGCGCAGGCCGGCGGTGCGCTCGATGCCGGCGAATACGTGCGCCGCCGCCGGCTGTGGAACGACTTCGCCCGCGCCCTCGGATCCTTCTTCCGGACGTACGACCTGTACCTGACGCCGACGCTCGCCTGTCCGCCGGTGCGCATCGGCGAGCTGGATCAACCGGCCGCGCTGCGCGCCGTTCAGCAGTTGGTGCTGACGCTGGGCGGCGGCGGCATGCTGCTCAACAGCAGCATGGGCGAGCAGCTCGCCACGGAGAGCCTGGCCAAGACGCCGTTCACGCAGCTGTCGAATCTCACCGGCACGCCCGCGATGTCGGTGCCGCTGTACCAGACGGCGGAGGGCCTGCCGCTCGGCCTGCACTTCGTCGCGCCGTTCGGCGAGGAAGGCCGCCTGGTGTCGCTGGCGGCACAGCTGGAGCGGGCGCTGCCGTGGTTCGATCGCATACCCGTGCTGTGAGGGGCGCCGACGACTGCACGCTCTCGTCGTCCCGCGGTCGTCAGGTCGTGGGAAACATTTCTGCGACGGCCAGTGCGGCTGCCGGAAGTGCCGCGACGTCGAGCGTGTCGCCGGGCCGTGCGATGCGCGATTCCCGGTAACGGCGTTCGGCCGGGATGGGCCGGCGATACCCATCGCGCTGCCGCATCTCGCCAACTCTTCTACGAGTGCCCCGCCTCCAGCGACTCCCAGGCCGTCTCCGCCGTACGCGGCAGGTGCGCGCGCAGCGCTTTCAGGCCGCGGCCGAACGCGCGTCGCGCCGACTTCGGCAACGCATCGATCGCCTCACCGGTGGCGCCGGGGAAATGCTCGGTGAGCGCGTCGATGAGGATGGCGGCTTGCTGGAGGTCCTTGCCGGTCTTGGCACCCGCGGTGCCGCGCAGTTGCGAAACCAAGATCTTGTGGACCGCGTAGCGTTCCGCCGCTGGAACGCGTACCTCGGCCACGCCGTGCGTGCTGAGGATGGGAACCATGTGAGAAGGGCCGAGCAGGTACGCGAGATAGGGGAGACCGGTCGCGTGCGCTTGGAGCTCGGGCACGGGCACGACCGGGTACGTCTCGTCCTTCGACGGCACGAGCAGGTCGACGCGAAACCGTGACGCCCCGCGCTCCTTGAACGACACGGCGGGCGCACGGCGATCGAGCTGGGGTACCTCGACGAACTCGACGCCGCTCTCGCGCAGCATCCCGAGGAAGCTCGGAACCTCGGGCAGTGCGAGCCGTTCGCGGCGGGCGATGTCGACGTCTTCGGTCGCATAGGCAACGGCACGCACACCGAGGGCATTCAGGAGCGCCCCATACGCATGCGTGCCGATGAGAAAGCCGCCGGCGCGGAAGACGCCATGATTGTGCAGGCTCCCGAGCGTGAAGAACGCCTTCTTGTCGACGGTCGCGTAACCCGAGCGCGCGAGCAGACGTACGCTCGCGATCGCGGCATTGGCCGCCGCGATCCGTCCGCGCAGGTCGTCGACCCGGGCCGTCGACTCGGCATCGTCGGTCTTCCCGACGTACTGTTCCCGCCGCGCGCCGCTCGCGTCGGAGAACCGGCGAACCCAGAAGCGCGTGCCCTCGGCGTTGCTGCGTTCGGCGATCGTCCCAGGCGTGCCGAGGAGGACGGCCGGAGCTTCAGCCGCCTGACGCGCGAGCTCGCTGAAGACGAGCGACAATGCGCGTTCGTGCGATCGGGTCAGTTCGGCCATATCCCACTGTTTCCTCGAACGTGGGATATGGATGCCATATCCCACGAGATGCGTTCAAGTGGGATACGTGATGCCGCGCTCCCGAGCCGCCGAACCACCGGTCTATCGCTTCGTCCCGAAGAGCCCCGCCATCAGCTTCGGACGCGCCGCGGTCAATGCGTCGGGCATTCGCTCGTACGATCCGCCTCCGACCCTGGAGGCGAGGCGGGTGACCAGCCGCGCTACTCGACTTGGAACGTGCCGGAGAGCACGACCGTCCCCGCGATCGCGAGCGCGAGCACCTGACCGGCGCGGACGGCCGGCACGTGCACGGGGCTCTCGAGCGCGAGCGACACGCGTCCGCCACGCACCTCGCACCAAGCGACGCTGTCTCCGCCGATCCGGACGTCGGCGCGCGAGCCGTCGGGCGCGGTGAGGCCCGAGGCGCGGACCTTCAGACGTTCCTCGCCGTTTCCGTACCGCTTGCGCTCGGCCTTGCCCTTCGCGCCGCCGTCGCCGGCCGGACCGACCAGGTGGACCTCGAGCTCCTCGACGACGGAACGGAAGCGCATGACCGTGCGGCCACTGTAGCAGTGACCGAGCGGCCGCGGCGATCCGCGATCGCGCCGCGCTGGCCTCCCGGCCGCCCGCCATACGCAAGCGCGACCTGGCAGTCAGCGATGGCGGCCGTACTACCGCTTCGTGCCGAAGAGCCCCGCCATCAGCTTCGGCACGTTCGCCCCCGCGCTCTCGTACTCCTGCGCGCCGGTGAGATCCGCGATCTGCGCGAAGTTGTCGGCGATCTGCTCGACGCTCGGGATCGCGTCGATGCCGAGGGTGACGCCGGGGTTCTCGACCATCGCGGCGCGGGCGTAGTGGCCGCCGCCGGCGGTGAAGATGCCGCCGGTGAAGGCGTTCTGCTCGCTACAGAGATACGCGACCATCGCCGAGACGAACTCGGGCTTGAGCTTCTCCATCGTGGCCTCGTCCATCACGGTGCCCATGAGGCGGCTCTTCGCGATCGGCGCGATGGTGTTGGCGAGGATGTTGGCTTTCCGGCCCTCGAGCTTCACCGTGTTCATGAGGCCGACGATGCCGAGCTTCGCGGCCGAGTAGTTGGCCTGGCCGAAGTTGCCGTAGAGCCCGGCGGCGGACGTGGTGAAGACGATGCGCCCGTAGTTGTTCTGCCGCATGACGGGGAGGGCGGCGCGGGTCACGTAGTAGCTGCCGTTGAGATGGACCTGGAGGACGCGCGTCCACTCCTCTTCGGTCATCTTCGCGATGCTCTTGTCGCGCAAGATGCCGGCGTTGTTGACGACGATGTCGACCTTGCCGAACGCGGCGACGGCGGCAGCGATCATCTTCTCGCCGCCGTCCCAGGTGTCGACCGAGTCGTAGTTGGCGACGGCGTCGCCCCCCAACTTCTTGATCTCGGCGACCACCTGGTCGGCCATCGTCGTGCCGCTGCCGGTGCCGTCGGTGTTGCCGCCGAGGTCGTTCACGACGACCTTCGCGCCGCGCGAGCCGAAGAGGAGGGCGTGCGAGCGGCCGAGGCCGCCACCCGCGCCGGTTACCAGGGCGACGCGTCCGTCGAATCGAATTTCGCTCATGCTCTGTCCTTTCTGCTTGCCGAGGGCGGGTAGGGCGTTCCACTTTCAACGACGGGGTGCAAGTGATCAAGACGGAGCGCCAACGAAGGAGGGATCATGGGTCGACTGAAGCTCGGCTTGCAGCTCGGGTACTGGGGCGCACAACCCCCCGACGATCTGCTGGGGACGGTGCAAGAGGCCGAACGGCTCGGGTACGACTCCGTCTTCACGGCGGAAGCGTGGGGCTCCGACGTCTTCACGCCGCTCGCGTGGATCGGGGCGCACACCCGGAAGATCCGGCTCGGTACCGCGATCGCGCAGCTGTCCGCCCGCACACCCACCGCCACGGCCATGGCGGCTCTCACGCTCGATCACTTGTCCAAGGGCCGCGTGATCCTCGGGCTCGGCGTCTCCGGCCCACAGGTGGTCGAGGGCTGGTACGGGCAGCCGTTCTCGAAACCGCTGGCGCGCACCCGCGAGTACGTCGACATCATCCGGCAGGTGATGCGGCGCGAGGCTCCGGTCACGAGCGCGGGGCCGCACTATCCGTTGCCCTATCAGGGGCCCGGCGCGTGGGGGCTCGGGAAGCCGCTGCGGCCGATCGTCCACCCGCTGCGCGCCGATCTCCCCATCTGGCTCGGCGCCGAAGGGCCCAAGAACGTGACCCTGGCGGCCGAGATCTGCGACGGCTGGCTGCCGCTCTATTATTCGCCGTATCGCCCCGAGGTGTACGCGAGTCAGCTCGCCGGAGCCCGGCCCGGATTCGAGATCGCCGCCTCGGTGTTCCTCAACGTCAGCAACGACGTCGAGACGGGACTCCTGCCGGTCAAGGCGATGCTCAGCTTCTACATCGGCGGCATGGGCGCCAAGAAGCACAACTTCCACAAGGAGCTCATGTCCCGCATGGGATTCGCCGCCGAGGCGGAGAAGATTCAGCAGCTCTTCTTCGAGAACAAGCGCGACGAGGCGATGCACGTGGTGCCCGACCAGTTCGCCGACGAAATCTCCCTCGTGGGTCCCGCCGAGCGCATTCGTGACCGGCTTCAAGCGTGGAACGACACGCCGGTGACGACGATCCTGGTGATGTCGCACGACCTGTCGTTCATTCGGAGCGCCGCGGACCTCGTCCTCGGGTGAGAGTTCCGGGCTGGCCTACGCGGCGGGAGGAGCCGCTCCGCGCACCCGGTCCACGACGGCGAGCGCATCCGCGGGCGCGTGCGGTCCGCGCCAGGCCACGTGCTGATCTGGCCGCACCAGCACGAGCGCCCGCTCGAAGAGTTGCGCCACCGCGGGGTCGCGCACGTCGACGACCGTCAGTGGAAGCCCGCGGCGGGCGGCGGCATCGAGCAAGCCGGTGGCATCGACGTCCGCGAAGCGGAGCAGCGTGAAGCCGTCGCCGAGACGGTCGTACAGCGCGGCTCCGTCGGCCAGAAAGACGCTGGGGATGCGGACGCCGGGCCACGTGCCGGGATGGTAGCGGGCCATCTCCCACGGCGGCGCCTCACCCGCTTCGTGGCAGACGATCGGCGAATCGTCGTAGCGATATCCGATCTCGATGCCGAGCGCCTCGTTCTCGAGATTGCCGAGCGCCGCGATCGTCGCTCCGAGTCGCCCGCGCGCCCGCGCACCGCGCGGCGAGTCTTCGTGGATGCGCGGCGTGTAGGCGCTCGCGATCTCGGTGCGGATCGCGAGGTGTCGAGCCGAGGCTGCCCGATTGCGGAAGCCGATCGGACGGCGTTCGGTCTCGTACGACGGTAGGAGTCCGTCGCCGCCCCACCCGGCGAGCGTCGCGGCGAGCTTCCAGCCGAGGTCGACGGCGTCCCCGACCCCCGTGTTCATGCCGTAGCCGCCGGTCGGGATGAATTGATGAGCCGAGTCGCCGGCCAGCCAGACGCGCCCGCGACCATAGCCGCGCGCGAGCGCGAGGCGCGGGCGCCAGGCATTGGCGACCAGGATCTCACAGTCCACCTCACGCCCCAGGTGCTCGAAGAGGAACCGTCGCGGGTCGATCGCGTCGGCGTCGATGCCGCCCGCGAGCGGCACGTGCAGCGTCCAGGTATCGACGTCGTTCTGCGCGATCAGCGTTCCGTGGCGCGGCGACTGCAGGTGCCAGAGCGTCCCGAAGCGCTCGAAGAACGCGCGGTCCCTGGACCGGAAGTGGACGAGGTAGATCCGGCCGTCGGGCGGCTTCTCCCCGCGGAAGAGGCCACGGGTGACACCCGCGAGCGCCCGGATCTTCCCGGATGCGGACATCGCGTCCTGCGGCGCGAGATCGTCGAGCGCGATGTCGAGCCCGCGCCGCGTGACGCTCGATGCGCCGTCGCACCCGGCGAGATAGCGCGCCCGGATCGCGTGTTCGGTACCCGACGACGTCTCGCGCACGACGGCGGTCACGCCGTCCTCGTCCTGCGTGTAGCGTTCGAGGGCGACGCCGAAACGGACCGTGACGTGGCGGGCGTGCCGATCCAGGTACTCCTTGAGCACGGGCTCGAGCACGACCTGGGAGATGCGCATGTTGGGCTCGAGCGGCAGCGTGCCGTCGGTGGTCGCGCGGATGCGCGCACGGACCGCGTCGACGCCGGGATACTCGAAGCGCGCGAGCTCCCACTCCGCCGGCCGGCTACACCACACGACCGACATCGGGTGATCGGCGGGCACGGCCCGCGCGCGCATCGCCTCGGCGATCCCGAGCCGACGAAAATGTTCCATGCTGCGGCCGTTGGTCACGTCCATCTTGGGATGGCGTGTGGTGGCCGGGTTGCGCTCGATCAGCACGGCCCGGACGCCGCGATGCTCGAGCTCGAGGGCGAGGGTGAGTCCGACGGGGCCGCCGCCGGCGATGAGCACGTCCGTCTCGGTCACCGTCCGAGCCATAGCGGAAGATTTTCGGCTTGACCATTTTAAAATGACCGTTTAAGAAAGTTCCCGTGCCTCGACCCGGTCGCCACGCCGAAGGCGCGAAGACGCGCGAACGAGTGCTCGAGGCCGCGGCCGAGCTGATCGCGCGCCAAGGCTATGCGGCGACGTCGATCACCCAGATCAGCGAGCGCGCGGGTGCGAACCCCGCCTCGATCTACTGGGCGTTCAGCAGCAAGGAGGGCCTCCTCGCGGCCGTGATGGAGCGCGCCGCCGAAGCCTTCTTCCGCACGATCGAGCCTCCGTCCCACGGCGACCCGTGGTTGTGGCTCGCCGGCCTGGCCGAGGCGTTCGTGGAGGGGCCCGAGTTCCTGCGCCTCATGCTGGTGCTCTCGCTGGAGCGCCGCGACGGCGATCCGCTCGTGCTCGACGCCGCGCGCCGCGTGCGTTCCGTCGCGATCGAGGCGCTCGCCGCCGCGTATGCCGACGCGTTCGCGATCACCGACCGGTTCCGCCGCCGTGCCGTCTGCGATCGTCTGGCGCGCTTTACCCTGATGCTCTTCGACGGCGTCTTTGTGGCGAGCCAGATCGAGCCCGACGCGACCGACCTCCGGCGCGCCTTCGAAACCATTGCGATCGCCGTCAAGGCGACCGGCGAGACCCTCCTCGCCGACGCCAAGAAGAAAGGACCCCGCCGATGACCTCTGCCCCGGCCGCGCTCTCCGGAAGCGACATCCTCGCCAACGCTCGTGCCCTCGCGGATTGGATCCGGAGCCAGGACCTCGCCTCCGAGTACGACCGCATCCGCCGGCTGCCGCCCGACGTGGTCGAACGCCTCCGCGCCGCCGGCATCATGCGGATGAACATGCCGAAGATCTGGGGCGGTCCCGAGATGACTTCGATGGAGCAGGTCGAGGTCATCGAGGCCCTCGCGCGAGCCGATGCGTCGGTCGCATGGTGCTCGTTCATCTGGTGCGACTCGGGGATCTACTCCGGCTATCTCGACGACGCGGTCGCGCGCGAGATGTACCCGCGGCTCGACATGGCGACCTCGGGCTGGGTCTATCCGGCCACCGTGGCCGAGCGCGTGCCCGGCGGGTTCCGGGTGAGCGGCCAGTGGATGTTCGGGAGCGGCTGCAACCATTGCGATTGGCTCGCCGCCGGCGTCGTCGAGGCGAAGGACGGGGCGCCGGTACTCGGCGAGGACGGGAAGCCGTTCTGGCGTGTCCTGCTCGCAAAGCCCGAGGAGTTCGAGATCCTGGACACCTGGTACACGACGGGGCTCCGCGGTACGGGCAGCAACGACTACCGCGTGCGCGACCTCTTCGTGCCCGAGGAGCGGAGCTTCAGCTTCCTGCAGCCGGCAAAGCGCGCGGGCACGCTCTGGGCGAAGCCCGACACCCTCCTCCGCAAGATGGCGGGCGTACCGCTCGGCATCGCCGCCGACGCGATCGACACCGCGATCGCGATGCTCCACGACAAGACCGACCGCCTGAGCGGCGTCTCGTATCGCGACATGCCGCGCGTCCAGCTCGCCGTCGCCGAGGCGCAGGCCCTCCTCGGCGCCGCGCGGAGCTACGTCTTCAGCGCGCTCGGCGCGCAGTGGAAGAAGCTCGAGACCGGTGAACCCATGACCGAGCGCGAGCGCGCCGACGTCTGGCTCTCGCGCACGAACGCGTTCCAGTCGGCCCGCAGAGTCGTCACCCTGCTCTACGACACGATCGGCGCCGGCGCCGTCTACGCGGACCGCGGTCCTTTCGACCGCCACCTGCGCGACATCCAGACCGCGTGCCAGCACATCGTCGGCCAGATCAAAGGCTGGGAATGGGTCGGGCAGCTGCTGCTCGGCGGCGGCTCGTCGTCGCCGCTGCTGTGACCCGTGGCTCAGACGTTGAAGCGGAAATGGAGCACGTCGCCGTCCTGGACGACGTACTCCTTGCCCTCGACGCGGAACACGCCGGCGGCGCGGCAGCCCGCTTCGCCCTTGTGCGCGACGTAGTCGGCGTACGACATCACCTCGGCGCGGATGAAGCCGCGCTCGAAGTCGGTGTGGATGACCGACGCCGCCTTCGGCGCCTTCCAGCCGCGCTCGATCGTCCAGGCGCGCACTTCCTTCGGGCCGGCGGTGAAGTAGCTCACGAGCCCGAGGACGGCGTAGCCCTCCTGGATCACCTGCTCGATGCCGCTCGCGGTGATGCCGTACGACTGGAGGAACTCGAGGCGCTCGGCGTCGTCGAGCCCGACGAGCTCGGCTTCGACCTTGGCGGAGATCTTGATCACGTGACCGTTCCGCGGCGTCGCCCAGGCGCGGAGCGCCTGCACGTGCGCGTTGTCGGTCGCGAGCCCGTCCTCGTCGACGTTGGCGCAATAGATGACCGACTTCGACGTGATGAGGCCGAGCTCCTGGAAGAGCACGGCGCCCGCGGCGCTCTCACGCTCGGGGAAGGAGACGGCCGGAAGGCCCTGCTGGAGATGCTCGACGAGCTTCTTCGCGCACTCGAGCTGGGCGATCGCGTCCTTGTCGCCCTTCGCCTTCTTGGTGAGCTTGTCCATCCGGCCTTCGACCATCTGGAGGTCGGCGAGGACGAGCTCGGTCTCGATGACCTCGACGTCGCGGACCGGGTTCACCGAGCCGTCGACGTGGACGACGTCCGAGTCGTCGAAGCAGCGAACGACGTGGACGATCGCGGCGGTCTCGCGGATGTGCGCGAGGAACTGGTTGCCGAGCCCTTCACCGGTCGACGCGCCCTTCACGAGCCCCGCGATGTCGACGAACTCGACGGTCGCGGCGACGATGCGCTCCGGATCGACGAGCGCGGCGAGCTTGGCGAGCCGCTCGTCCGGCACCGGCACGACGGCCTTGTTCGGCTCGATCGTGCAGAAGGGATAGTTCGCCGCCTCCGCGTTCTGCGCCTTGGTGAGGGCGTTGAAGAGCGTGGATTTACCGACGTTCGGAAGGCCGACGATGCCGATCGACAGTGCCATGGTGGATCGGAGTAGCTAACCCGGACGTCCGAGGTCGGCAAGCCGCGGCCGGCGGGCGGGCCACCGTCTCCGCCGCGCCGTCCGGCGCGACGGATAACCGTCACCGCGTCGAGCGGTCTACGAAATCAATCCAAGCTGCAGACGCCCCAGGTGCCGCTCGGCGGCCCGAGCGAGCTCGAGCTTCCGCTCGTCCCGCAGACCACGTTCTCTACCTTGGGCTTCGTCTTTTCCGCGTTGATGTCGAAGCAGTCGCCCGGGTGTGAGGTGCAAAAGTCGCTCGTCCCGCTGCCCGTGATCGTCGAGTCGTAGATCTTGAGCTTGGAACCCGTGATGCCGTTTCCGGCGTTGTTCGTGACGGTGGCGTTCCGGAGCGTCGCGTTGCCGAGGCGCATGCCGTCGGCGAAGTTGTCGGTCACGACCACGTTCTCGACCAAAACCTTCTTCCCCAAAAGATAGAGCCCGACGCCGGTTCCGGTGCTGGTCAGGTCGTGCACGTGGGCCTTCCCGGCGAGCACCGAGGCTTGCCATGCGCCGGTGATGGTTCCGTTGAAGATTTCGCAGACGCCGTGGCGCTTCGACTCGGAGCGGATGTTGATGCAACTGACGGTGTATTTGCCGCCCTTCAGCGTGAAGCCGCGGAGGTCGAGCTTCGCCTTGTAGCCGAGTGTGACCGGGACGTCGGTGTCGATGACGATCGCGGGGTCGCCGCCGTCGTAGCCGGTGCAGTCGAGATCGCCCGTGAGGTAGCCGAGCGTCCTCTTCGGCACGATCTGGCCGCACGTCGTGACGGCGACCTCGGGCAACGGGCCCGCGGCATGGGCGGACGGGGTGAGCAGGGCGAGAGCAAGCGTCATCCAGACGGTCGCGGAACGCATCATCGCAGTCCTCCTAGGGGCTCCCGGCTCGGTCGGGTCGGCACGCCGAGAGCTGCGCGGTTCTCCTGCGCCCCGGCCTGATGAGTCAACGGAAATCGTACTGAGCCGGGGGTCTGCCCCTTCAAAGGTGTCTCGATCTGAGTCGCGTTACGGCGTCCCGGGCGCCGCGTCACAGATGCGGTGCACGAGCTCGAGGATGCGCTCGATGTCGACCGGCTTCTTCAGCACGTCGAGGACGCCCTTCGCCTGCGCCTCCGACCGGTCCTGGTTCTCGCCCGAGATCATCGCGACCGGGATGCCGGCCGTGAAGGGCTCGCGCCGCATCCACGCCCAGAGGTCCCAGCCGCTCATGCCCGGCATGCGGATGTCGAGCAGCACGAGGCAGGGGGCGAGCCCGGCCTCGAGCTTCCGGAGGGCGCTGAAGGCCGACGGGGCGCGCTCGACCACCACGCCGTTCACCTCGAGCAGCGTCCCGAGCGCGTCGAGGATGTCGGGGTCGTCGTCGACGAGCAGGATCAGGTGCGAGTCGGTGGGCGCGTGGGTCGGCATCGGCGGGGACACTCGCGAGGTAGTGCCTGCGGCGGCACTAGTCAAAACCGGCCGTGGCCCTGGCGGGCGGCACGGCGGCCGCGACGTTTCGGTCCCGCGGCGCGGGTGCTAGAACAGCCGCCACTTTTTCGAATCCCGCCAGCCGAGTGAGGAGCCTTCCCAGATGATGCGACGCGACGTTTTCACCGAGGAGCACGAGCTCTTCCGCGACCAGTTCCGCAAGTTCGCCGCCAAGGAGATCGAGCCCAAGATCGCCAAGTGGAACCACGACGGCATCACCGACCGGGAAACCTGGAAGAAGATGGGCGAGGCCGGGTTCCTCGCCCCGTGCGTCCCGGAGGAGTACGGCGGCGCGGGCGTCGATTTCCGCTACGACGCGATCATCATCGAGGAGCTCGCCTACATGCGGGCGCACGGCATCATGACGACGGTCCACGCGTCGATCTGCCTGCCGTACATCATCACCTACGGCACCGAGGCGCAGAAGCAGAAGTTCCTGCCGCCGGCCGTCACGGGCGACCTGCTCTTCGGCATCGGCATGACCGAGCCCGGGGCCGGCTCCGACCTCGCCAACATCCAGACGAAGGCGATCCGCGACGGCGACCACTACGTCGTGAACGGCGGCAAGACGTTCATCTCGATCGGTCAGCTCGGCGGCGCCTACGTCACCGCCGTGAAGACCGACCCGACCGCGAAGCCCGCCCACAAGGGCGTCAGCCTGCTCATCATCGAAGCCGACAGCCCGGGGTTCACGCGCGGCCGGAAGCTCGAGAAGCTGGGCTTCCCGGCGCAAGACACGAGCGAGCTCTTCTTCGAGGACTGCAAGGTCCCGGTCGAGAACCTGCTCGGCAAGGAAGGGCAGGGCTTCAAGATGATGATGGAGAAGCTCCAGCAGGAGCGGCTCTCCATCTGTTTCACCGCGCTCGGCTCGTGCCGCCGCGCGCTCGACGACACGATCGCGTACGTGCAGCAACGGAAGGCGTTCGGCAAATCGATCGCCCACTTCCAGAACACCCAGTTCACGCTCGCCGAGCTCGCGACCGCGATCCAGGTGAGCACGAGCTTCTCCGATCAGCTCCTCGCGGCCCACGTCCGCGGCGACGAGATCGTCTCCGAGGTCAGCATGGGCAAGTGGTGGACGACCGACCTCCAGAAGCGGGTCGTCGCCGAGTGCCTCCAGCTCCACGGCGGCTACGGCTTCATGCAGGAGTACCCGATCTCCCAGGACTACGCCGACGCCGCGGTGCAATCGATCTACGCCGGCACGAACGAGATCATGAAGGTGATCATCGCGAAGCGGATGGGGCTCGGGGGCTGACCGGCCCGCTCAGCGCGACGGGAGGAGCCCGGTCACGGCCAGCACCGTGCCGCCCGGCGCGCTGATGCTCGCTCCATCCGTGAAGCGTTGCTCGCGGCGGTAGCGGCGTGCTGCCGGATCGGGATCCGCGAGCACGTGGATGGTGCGGGCGTCGACGTCGACGATCCAGTACGTCGCGATGCCGCTCGCGGCGTAGGCCGCGGCCTTCTGCGTCCGGTCGAACGCGACGGACGAGACCGCCACCTCGCACACCAACACGACGTCGGCCGGGCGCGGGTGAGCGTTCTCGTAGTCCCGCGGATCCGCGCGGCACACCGCGACGTCCGGCTCCGGCTCCGACCAGTCGTCCAGTACGACGGGAAGCTGCGTACGCACGTCCAGCTCGGCCGTGAGCCCTCGCGCCAGGGCCTTCGCGAGTCGTTGGAGCACGGCGGCATGATGGGTCGAATGCGGGCTCATCGTGACGATCGTTCCGTCGAGAAGCTCGACGCGCTCGTTCGCGAAGAGCCCGGCGGCGGCCATGCGGTGGTACTCGTCGCGCGTGAAGCGGTGTGGCGTGGGCGCCACCTCTGCCGGCCGGGACATCGGAAACGACGCTAGCCCGCGTCGCGGCGGGCTCGCAAGAACGACTCGTAGCGGGTCGACCGTCGCTACCGCTCGGCGGTGAGCTCGCACTCGACGCACGCGAACGACGCGCCGGCGAGGTCGATCGTCACCTGGAGGTCGCGGGTGGCGCCCGTCGCGACGGGTCCCACGACGGTGGCCGTGGCCTTTGCCACGGCGCGATCGTCGAGCATGGCCGAGCAGCTGATCGTCGCGCTCTTGACGGTGCGGTCGGCGTTGTTGGTGTAGCGGACCTGCGCGCCCGCTCGTCCCCCCTCCTCGGCGTACGAGTTCCGCACGTCGATCGAGGCGACCCGCCGCATGATCGGGACGGCTTTCGCGATGCACTCGGTCGTCATCTTCGGCTCGCTCGCGTCGATCTTCTGCTGTTGCTGGTCGGCGCGCGCGCTCCATTGGGCGTGCGACGGGCACCGTGGGTCGTCGGCCTTCCGTCGCAACGTCGCGAGCGTTCGGATGTCGTCGAGAAACGGCTCGCACGCGGGCCACTGGCATTTGCCGTCGGGTCCCTTGGGGCACGACTTCCACCGCTGCGCGCTCGCCGCCGTGGGCCAGCACGCGAGGAGGAGCGAGAGCGCCAACACCCGCACGACCACCGTCACGATCGGTTGCGTAGCACTCGCGGCCGACGGCGCAAAGCGATGGCATGGATCTCGCTCGTTGGACTCTCGAAGGAGGATCCACCATGGCCAGATACGGCAAGAAGGCGTCGGAGAAGGTCGAGAAGGCAATGCACGAGCGGAAGCAGGGCACCTTGAAGTCGGGACGCTCCGGCAAGAAGGTGACGAGCAAGAAGCAGGCGATCGCGATCGGTCTCTCGGAAGCGCGTCGCGAAGGCGGCAAGGTTCCGAAGCCGAAAGCCGCGAAGCCCAACGCAAAGTCCGGCAGCACGAAGCGCAGCTCGACGCGCGCGAAGAGCGGCGGCTCGAAGGCTCGCGCGAAGAGCTCGTCGTCGTCGAAGTCACGCAAGGCCAGCTGAACCTCGGCCGCCCACCACGTCGCCGCCCCGCGACCCCCGGACGCGGGGCGGCTCCCGGCGCCCTTTAAAGTTCATCCTCCGATCAGTAAGGTCCGCGGCGCGCTTTCTACAAAGCGGCGCGGCGAGGAGGAGGCATGGCGCGGCTTCTGCGGACGATCGTCAACGTCACCGTCGTCGGCGTGATCATCCTCGCGGTCGTTGCGGGCGTCGTTTTCTTCGCCGGCTCCGATCGCGACCCGACGCCGATCGCGCAGGGCTTCGGTCTCGGGCGCGTGCCCGCGTTCGAGGGCCGTCCGGCGGTCGCGCAGCCGATCGACGTCCCGCCGGTCGCGCAGCACCCCTTCATGGCGCGGAACGGCTGGAACAGCATGCACGGCGACGGGCACGCGAGCGACACGCACCCGGAGAGCGGGCCGCTCGGCGTCGACCCCGAGGTGATCTCGACCGCGCGCGGGCTCCTCGGCGGCGAGTGCGCGTCGGTCACGTTCGATCGCCGGGGCCGGATCGTCACCGTGTGCACGACCGCTCTGAAGATGCTGCTGCTCGTGCTCGACCCGAAGACGCTCCGCGAGCTCGCCGCCTACGAGATGCCGCCGCGTCCCTCGATGAAGTCGCTCTCGATCCGCACGATCACGACCGACACCTCGGGCGGCGCGTACTTCTACCTCGACGAGCAGGACCGCGCCGTCGTCGGCACGGCGGCGCACCACATCGAGGTGATTTCCCACGACGACCGGGGCTTCCGGCTGGAGCGGTCCTACGATCTCGCATCGACCGTGGCGTCCAACGGACGCGCCGATGGCGCGAACGGCCGCGACGACGCGATCGTGACCGTGCTGCCGGACTGGAGCGGCCGCTGGTACTGGTTCGTCACGCGCCTCGGCATGGTCGGCACGGTCGACCGCGAGTCGGGCGCCGTCGCGACGCACCAGCTCGAAGGCGAGCGCATCCAGAACTCGTTCGCGGTCGGGCCCGAGGGGGCGTTCATCGTCTCCGACCACGCGCTTTATGCGTTCGTCGCCGACCCGGCGACCGGCGCGCCGGCGGTTGCCTGGCGCCAGCTCTACGATCGCGGCACGCGCCGGAAGCTCGGGCAGATCGATCACGGCTCGGGCACGACGCCGACACTCCTCGGCGAGGACTGGGTCGCGATCGCCGACAACGCCGAGCCGCGCCTGAACGTGCTGATCTACCGCCGTCGCCCCGAGGTGCCGAACGAGCAGCGCCTCGTCTGCAAGATCGCGCTCTTCGAAGACGGCGCCTCCGCGACCGACAACAGCTTCATCGGCATCGGCCGCTCGCTCGTGATCGAGAACAACGCCGGCTACGACATCTTCCCGACGATGATGTTCGGCAAGACGTCGGTCGGGGGCGTCGCCCGCGTCGACCTCGACGAGGACGGCGAGGGTTGCCGCGTCGTCTGGGAGAGCAAGGAGATCTCACAGACGACGGTCCCGAAGCTCTCGCTCGGGACCGGGCTCGTGTACCTCTATACGAAGCGCCCCGACGCGCCGTGGTGGACCGACGCGTACTATCTGACGGCCGTGGACTTCCGCACCGGCGAGACCGTCTATCGGGCGCGCACCGGCGTCGGGCTCGGGTACGACAACCACTGGGCGCCAGTCACGATCGGGCCGGACGGCACGGCGTACGTCGGGACGCTGCGCGGGTTGCTCGCGGTCAGAGATCGTCGCTGAGCGCGGTCGTTGCGTCGGCCGTCGCGTCGAGGCGGCGAAGGTCCCAGGTGAGGCCGAGCTCGGTGAAGTGGCGCGTCGCTTCTGCCCGATGGCCGGCGACGGCAGCGCGCAGTTGCGGTATGCGAACCGCCCGCGCGATCTCGGCATGGAGACGCGCGAGCTCGGGACGCATGCCGAGCCGGGTCGCTTCGGCGATCCCTTCCATCCAGGCGGCGAGCGCGCGCGAGCGCCGGCCGCGGAGCCAGAGCAGGCGGCCGGTCGTGCGAAACAACTCCGGGCGTTCCGCCGCGACGCGCGCCGCGCTCCGCACGGCCGCGTGCCGGCTCGCACGGCAACGCCGGCGCGCGAGGCCCTGCGCGCGGCGGTTGCCGGCGGCGAGCGCGTCGGCGAGCGAGCGCACGTCGAACGCGAATCGCGCCGTGACGTACGGCGCGCGGTGGTACACCGGCACGCGGCCGAGCCCCGCGAGCACCCGCTCGGCCTCGGCGAGGGACGATGCGGCGCCCGCGACGTCGTCGGCGATCAGCCGGAGCTTCGCCTGCCACCCGAGCGCCAGCAGGTTGAAGAGCTTCTCGACGCGGCTCAGGTAGTAGCGATCGACCGCGACCCGCGCCGCCTCGAGCGCGCGCTCCTCGATGAGCAGGAGCGCGCGGTATCCGTCCTCGTTCGACTTCGCGAAATCCGATCCGTACGTGTCGGCGATCCGCGCGAGCTGGTCGATCTGCGCGCGCGCGTCGGCGAAGCGGCCGCAGCGGATCTGACGGTCGGTGCAGAGGCCGAGATAGGTGCTCACCTCCCAGAGGAGTCCGTGCCGCAGGCCCTGCTCGACCAGGTCGGGATCGAGTCGATGGTCGTTGCTCCAGTCGCCCGCGAGATAGCAGTGCACGAACTGCATCGAGCGGTAGGTCACCTGATCGCGCACGTTGCCCTTGCGCGCGAGGGTCTGAGCGACCGCGAGCAGCCGCGCCGCGACCCCGAACGACAGCCCGGAGAAGCTGAAGAGCGCCGCGCTGCCCGCGTACAAGCCGCACGCGGCGTCGATGGTCGCGGGTTCGCACTGGTTCAGGCGGCGCAGGCTCCCGATCGAGTCGAAGAAGAACCGGGTCGTGTCGGTCGTCGTCTGGGCTTTCGCGCGGTGGTACCGCACCTCCATCACCTCGCGGTGCGACGTGGAGGCGCGCGCCGCCCGCCGCCTCGCCGGCCGCACGTAGAGATCCCACAGCACCGCCGCCATGTCGCCGGCGAAGTGATAGGCCACGCCGACGCGGCCGCGCGGCACGCGCTCGCCCAGGTGCTCGAGCGCGGTGTCGAAGTGGGGCACGGCCTCGGAGAGGTTTCCTTGATTGAGGAGCGCGATGCCGATGCTCTTCTCGAGGCGGGCCTTCTTCCCGGCGTCGCCCCCGTCGCCGTGCAGGAGGAGATAGAGCCGGGACGCCTCCCGGAAATACTCGAGCGCCTCGTGCGATGCGGCCGAGCGCACGGCTTCGTCGCCGGCGCGGAACACGTAGTCCTCGGCTTTCTCGAGGTCCTCGGCCCGGCTGTAGTGATACGCGAGCCGGCCGTAAAACTCGGAGAGCCGTTCCGCGTACAGCGTTTCGATCGTGCGCGCGACGCCGAGATGGAGCTCTTTTCGCGTGCGCTGGAGCAGCGACTCGTAGAGCGCCTCTTGCGCGAGCGCGTGGTGGAATTGGTACGCGCGCTCCGCGCCCACCGTGCGCTCGACGATCAGCTGCCGCTGCGCGAGATCGGCGAGCGCGCGGCCGAGCAGCTCCGCGTCGTCCACGATCGCGGCGATCAGCTCGTGCTGAAAACTGCGGCCGATGACCGACGCGACCTGGAGCACGCGCCGTGAGTCGGGCGGCAGACGGTCCACGCGGCCCATGATCACTTCCTGGATCGTCCCCGGGACGACCGCCGATCGGACGCGGTCGGTGACCACGAGGCCGCCGTCCCGCCGCTCGATCGCACCGTCGTCGACGAGCGAGCGGATCACCTGCTCGACGAAGAAGGGGTTGCCCTCCGCCTTCCGCAGGAACGTCCCGAGCGTCGCCCACGGGAGCTCGTAGAGGCCGGTCAGGTTGCGGGCGAGGAGGTCGCACTCCTTGAGCGACAACGGCGCGAGCGCGATCTCGGTGAGCTCCGCGGCGTGGCGTCCGCGGAGCACGTCGACGAGCACGCGGGCGGGTCCGTCGAGCTCGGGCCGGAACGACAGCACGAACAGGATGCGTGTCTCCGATGCGAGGCGGAGCAGCGTGTCGAGCAGGTTCGCCGAGGAGCGGTCGGCCCAGTGCAGGTCTTCGAGGACGACGACGAGGGGCGCATGGCTCGCGAGGGCTTCGAGGAGATCCCGCATCGTCTTCAGCATGAGCCGCTCGAGCGTTTCACCCTCGATCGTCGCGACCTCGACTCCGTGCCACTCGCTCGCGCGGAGGCCCATGAGCGTCGCGAGGAACGGCACGAGATCGTCGATCCGATCGGGCGCGACCGCGCGGACGCTCTCGGTGAGGAGCGCGGTCGCGCGCCCATCGGCGTCGGCCGTGCCGACGCCGGCCCATTGGCGCAGCAGGTCGACGAACGGGTGGAACGGCAGCTGCCGGCCGATCGCGAGACAGCCGCCCTTCAGGACGGTGCATGCGCGGGCTTCTTCGAGTGCCGTCGTCTCCAGCAGCAGGCGTGACTTGCCGAGCCCGGCGTCGCCGACGACGCTCACGATGCCGCCGCGGCCTTGCGCGAGGTCGGCAAGACGATCCCGCAGGCATTCGAGCTCCGCGTCGCGGCCGACGAGCGCCGAGGCGAAGAAGCCGTCGGGGCGCGGGTGGGCGGCGTCGCGCTCTCGCGTCAGCCGGTAGGCGACGATCGGCGGCTCGCCCGCGCGCCGCGTGACTGGCGGCAGTGCGTCGTAGTCGAAGGCGTCGCGCGTATAGCGGTACGTGAGCGGCCCGACCCAGATCTCGCCCATGGGCGACGCGTCCTTGAGGCGCGCCGCCAGATTGACGGTATCGCCCATCACCGTGAAGTCGCGCGTCGTGGCGCCACCGACCTCGCCGGCCACGACGAGCCCGGAGTTGATCCCGACGTGCAGGTTCAACGGCGTGGCGATGCGCTCGCGGGACTGGAACTCGTGCAAGCGACGCAGCATCTCGCGCGCGGTGTGCACGGCGTGGAGCGGCGCGCGTTCGAGCGCGTGCGGCACGCCGAAGAGCGCCATCACGCAATCGCCGATGTACTTGTCGACGTGGCCACCGTGCTCGAAGACGACCTGCTCGAGGATCTCGAAGCAGCGGTTCATGATTCCCGTCATGTCTTCGGGATCCATGCGGCGGGACATGGCGGTGAAGCCCGAGACGTCGGCGAAGAGCACCGTCGCGAAGCGGCGCTCGCTGTCGCGCGGCGGCGGCGATGATCGTCGTTGCTGCATCAGGGGGGTCGAGGTTGCGGGGAACGGTTCAGCGCGTCGCGAGCACCACGTCGACCGCGCGCCGCCACCCGAGGCACGCGATCTCTCGTCCACATGGTCGGTCACCGTCGGACGCGCACTCGGCGCCCGCCAAGGTCTCGACGAGCGCGTCCTGCACCGCCGCGAGCCGCTGGGCGGTGGCCGCGTGCGTCGGCGGAACGAAGGCGACGCTCCCGGCCGCGCCGGCGATGTGACCGAGGCATTGCGCGGCGAGCGTGGCGCCCGACGGCGGGAAGAGCCGGCAGCGCGCGAGGCAATCTTCCATGGCGTCGACGGCCTCGCGGACGTAGCGCACCATCGCCGCGCGCGCCGTGCCACCCTGAAGGCCGAGCAGCATGGCAGCACGCGTGAGCGCCGCGATCGCTCCCGCCTCCGCGCGCACGAGCCTCGCCGCGCGCCGCGGATCGTCGCAGGGGGAGGCCGCGGCGATCTCACCCAGGCGATCCTCGGCGCGGAGCATGTCGCGCACGGCGGTCACGAGCTGCGGGCCGAGATCGCCGGCGGCTTCGACGTCCGTGAACGCCGTGTGCACGGCCTCGGGGCGATTCTCCGTCAGGTTCGCGAACGTGCCGAGGCATTGACGATCGACGCGGCGCTCGCGGGCGGCGGCGTTTCCGGGCCCCGCGGCCGTCGGCAGGCAGAGGTTGGCGAACGCCGCACGCCTGTCGAAGTACCGCTCGGCCGCGGGACGCAGACGGCGCACGCAGCGCCGTGCCGCGAAGCTGCCGCGCCGCACGGGCGGGGGCCGGTAGGGCGTGCAGTAAGCCGGATCACAGCTTTCCGCACCGTCGCCAAGCCCATCGAGATCGTCGTCGATCTGGCGCGGATTCGCGACGACGGCACAGCGGTCGAACGGGTAGGGCACCTGGTCGCCTTCCTCGTCGGCGAAGAGCGTCGACGAGGTAGTCTGGAGGTTCGCGCGCAAGACGCCCGTTTGCACGTCGGCGGGCACGACGGCGGCTCCGATCGGCGGCACCGGCGGCGCGGTCGGCGGGAGCGTACCGAGGAAGGACGGGTCGCTACACGCCTCGGCGTCGAACATCTGGAGCACGATGTGATCGGTCTTGTCGTCGCCGTCGAGGTCGTGGCCTTCCTCGCGCTCGTCGGTCAGGAACAGCACCTCGCGGCCGCGGATCTCGTAGAAGTCCTCCCAGTCGACCGCACCCGGCGCCGTCGCGGTCGACCCGGTCGAGCAGAGGCGCGGCGGATCCTGGCGGAGGTCGAGAACGAGAAGCTCCTTGCCGAGTCCGCCCGTGCGCGGCGAGCGGAAGGCGACGATGCCGCCGCGCGCGACGAAGTCGGTGGCCGCCTGGACGGCGACCGGCGCGGGCGTCGCCCCGGCCGTCGGCTCGGCGACCCACGTGAGGGTGCCGAGACTCGGTGACGGCGAGGGCGCCAAGTAGAGGCCGAAGCGCCGGCACACCGCGCCGCCCGTGCACGGCGCGTCGTCGCAGGGGAGTCCACTCGGGTCGCAGTACGCCGTGGCACCGACGGCACTCGCGGCTTGGGGGATGCGATGCGAGGTGCCTCCGCCCCCCGGCTTGATGACGTGCAGCACGACGCCGGGCGACGGAGACGGGCGAGCCGCGACGACCGCGAGCCGGTCCGCGAGCGCGATGTCGTCGCCCTGTACGCCGAGGGACCCCTTTTTGTCCGTCGCGCGGCAGTACCACCATACGTCGTGGGTGCCCGCGGCGAGGGCGATCGCGCAGCCGCGGCCGACGGCGCTGCGATCGAACGCGGGGAGCTTCGCGTCCGCGAAGACGCCGGTGTCGATGTCGTAGGATTGCAGCTTCGTCTGCTGACCCGCCTGGAACTTGCCGAAGAATACGAGCGGCTCGGTGATCGCGAGACTTCGGCGATTGATGTCGGTGCGGCGATGCGCCGGCGTCGCGATGGGAGCGGGCACGCCGTTCGCCGGGAGCTTGTAGGCGCGGAGCGTACCGCGATCGCCGGTGTGAGCCCCGAGATAGGCGCCGCCCTGGCGCGACGTGCCGAGGATGGCGCGCTCGTGGTCGTCACGAACGGCCGACCTGAGCTCGAATCCCGGGTCGCGTCCCGCGCGTCCCGCGCGAACGGTCATGACGCGGGTCGCGTCCATCACCAGGTCGCCGTCGAAGTCGCCCTCGATCCGCTCGTCTCGGACCCAGGCTACGACCGGCGCGCCGGCGCGAAGATCTTGCAGAAGGAACGGCGCGGACGTTGCCGCGGTGAACGGAGCCGGCGGCGTCGGCCGCGGCGTCACGACGATGCGCCCGTCGGGCCCGAGGCGGTTCGCGAAATCGTGGATCGGCGATGCGTTCACGTCGCGTGGCGCGACGCGGAGGACCGAGCGCGGCGCGTCCACCGATCCCCAGAGGGCGCCTTGCGCGTCGACGTGGACGAGCGCGGGGAGCGGCCGTCCGTGTTCGGTGAAGGTGCGGACGAGCTGATCCGAGAGCGCGGCGTCGGCCGGGGGCATCGCCGCGTCGCGCAGTGATTGCGCGAGCGTCGTCGTCTGACCGCCGAACGCGCCGAAGTTGCCGCTGCCGCGCTCCAGGTACGCCACGAGGGCACTCGCGCCGAGCGGCATCGCGGTCGCCACCGGGAACGGATGCGCGAGCGGCACGAGAAGGCCGCCGTTGGCGTCGACCGTCATGACGAGCGGCGCCTTCCCGGCCGCGAGCGCGTGCAGGTCGTTCGCCGGCGGGAGCACCGTCAGCCAACCGAACGTCGGGTCGGGCGGGCTCGCGCCGCAGCTCGACGTCGCTTGGTAGAGTGGTCCGATCTCCGCGATCGGCTTCGCGCCGTCCATGACGACCACGTCGACCGGCCCCGAGCGTCCCGCGTCCGGCACCGTGAAGCGGAGCAGCCGGTCGCTCACGACCTCGAGCCACGAGGGCGTCGCGGTCGCGCCGGGCATCGGCGCGCGGAAACGGATCTCGACGCTCACGCCCTGGACGAAGAGCGCGCCCGACGCGCACGGCGAGGGCAGCTCGATCTCGACGCGATCGTCCGGCGCGGGCGTCGCCTGCGGATTCGGCGCCGTCCACGGGAGGACGAGCCGGCGGTTCACGAGCCCGTTCGTGGACGCATAGCGTCGCTCCACCGTCGGTACCGCGTTGCACGCCGCCTCGACGACGGCGCGGACGCCGAGTGCGCTGACGACCGTTGCGGCCGCGAACGCGAAGCCGATCAACTGCCGAGCCCGTTGCGCTCGCATCGACTCTCCGTGCCCGGCCGCCACTGCCTCGGCCGAGCATCCGCAGATTCCTACCGACGGATCTTCGGGCCGTCTTACGCCAGGTCGATCGTGAACGGCAATGGCGCGTCGGAGCCCCGGTGCACGGGGCTGCGCCGGTTTGGGGCAGCTACGGCGCCGGGGCGAGGGAGTCGAAGAGATCCGTCAACGCGGCGTTCTGGTCCGGGAGCAACCGCGGCTCGCCGCACTGGAAGTCGGTGATGGCGAAGAGGTCCCAGCGGTACTCGTTGATGAGACAGGGGTCGCCCGAGACGCCGCGTTTGCAGTCGGGTGCCTGCTGCGACTCGCGCACGATCGACGCGAACGTGTCGCGCACCTGCGCGACCTCGTCGGTCGTGAGCGTGCGGTCGGGGAGCGTGATCTCGCGGACGCAGGAGTCTGTGATCTCGGGAATGCAGTCGGGGTCGCCCTGCTGGCCGGCGACGAAGACCTTCGCCTGCCGGAGCACGTCGCCGTTCTGCTGCGTGATCAGCACGAAGTTCGATACCGAATCGAGCGGCGGGCAGTACCCGAACGCCGACCTGCGGTCGAAGGTGAACACGTCGAAGTCGGAGCGATCCGTGGTGACGTGCCGGCACGCGAGGTTCACCGGCAGTCCGGCGGCGATGCGCAACGCCTGCACGCCGTCGGTCACGGAGACGGTCGCGTCGCCGTCGATGTCGCAGCGGGAGACCACCGTGCAGCCGCCGACCAGCTCGGCCGCCGTCCGGAGCGTGAGGACGCCGTCTGTGACGGTCTTGGCGCCGTCGAGGTTCGCGTCGCCGCACTGCTCGGCGGTCGTCGCGCGGGCGGGCATCGCGAGACCGAGCTGAAGAAGCAACACGCCGCAGAGAAGCATCGATCGACCGCTCATGCTTTCGGGATAGCGGCGCGCGCGCAGCCGACGCAACTCGGGCGATCGCTCAGTGCGCCGGCGCGCAGTCGAGGTCGGCCGGCAGTGCCGCGACCGCTCGCAGCACGCGGACGCCATCGGTGACGGTCGTGGATCCGCTCGCGTCGGTGTCGCAGAAGGCGGCGAGGCACGAGCTCGGGAGCTCCGCCGCCGCGCGGAGCACCCGGATGCCGTCGGTCACGGTGAGCGTCGCGTCGCCGTCGGCGTCGCCGCACGCGCGGGCCGAGCCTTCGTAGCGCCTCAGAAGGACCGAGCTGCCGATCTGCCCGAGCGCGACGATGCGCCCGTCCGGCTGCACGCCAACGGCGCTGATGGAGCCCGAGCTCTCGGTCAGCTCCTCGACGCTGCCATCCTCGCCGAACCCGGGGTCGAGCCCGCCGTCGGCCAGCAGCATGGCGAGGAACCAGTCGTGCGGGCCGCGAAAGACACCGATCGACCCTCCGATGACGGCACGCCCGTCGGTCTGGAGCGCGATCGCCGCTGCCTCCGGCAGGCGGGTGCCCGAGGGTGCGAGTGTGGTCGTGGTGTAGGCGGGGTCGGGGCGCCCGTCCGAGAGAAAGCGCTGGACCGAAAGTGGGCCGGTTCCCATCCCCAGCCCCAGCAGTCGGTCGCCGGGTGCGCGATGGGTCGCCGCCGACTGGTAGCGCGACAAGCGCAAGTTCGTCGTCACCCGATCCACGAAGCCGCCCTCGGCGTTCAGGTGCACGAACACGAACGGAAAGCCGCCGTCGAACCCCTTGGCGGCCACGCGTACACTGTCGTCGTTTGCGAGCGCCACCCCGCCGAGGATGAGATCCTCCAGCCCGTCGAACGTGAGCTCGCTTCCGAGCGGTGCGCCGTCGCCCGTGAAACGGAAGAGCGCGACTCCTGGGCATATCGACGCATCGCAGACGACGCTCGCGACGCTCACACGACCGTCGTCGTGGACGAGGAGTCGAGGGTCGCGGAGGTCGTAGCCGACGTTGCCCGAGATGAGGACCTCGCCCTGAGCGAACGAGAGATCCGCGCTACCGTCCTCCGTGAGACGCACGACCACGATCGCGTCTCGCATCCCTCCGCTCACCGGGACGGTCGTGGCCGCCGCCACGAGTACCCGACCGTCGGGTGTGAGCGCGACGTCGGCGACGGACGCGGGGCGGCGCCCGGGCGGGACCTCCGCGATGCCGTCGATGCCGAAGGTTGGATCGAGGCGGCCGTTCGCGTCGTAGCGGGCGAGGAGACCCGGAGGCTCGATCGACGAGAGCGTGTCGCCGCCGACGAGGATGCGGCCCTGTGGATCGATCGCCATTACGGTCGTGAGCCGGCGGAACGGCGTCACCACCTCGCCGCCGTCGCCGAACGTGGTGTCGAGGTCGCCGGGTCGGGCGGCGGCCGCACCCGGTGCGACCGCCGCTACAACGACGAGGAGGAGCAACCACCGCCACATGGAGGTTATGACGATGTGCGAGCGGCGTTCTTTCGGGCTACGCGCCTGGTTCAAAATGGCCGGCGCCTAGCGAAAAGCCTGCGCCCTGAAGATCGTGCCGTCGTTGCGGCGCGTGCCGAGCTCGAAGTAGCGAGCCTCCCAACATCGACCGTTCGTTGCGTGGAGCTGGGCGCGGAGCGGGAGTGAGAGCGGAAACGTCGGGAGCGTCAGGTCGGAACCCCCCGCGCTCAGCCGTATCTTCGCTTTGCCGTCGCCACCGGCTTTGAGGGCGAGAGACTGCATACCATCGGGGGTGCGGTCGACGTCGGCGTACTTCAGTGTCTGCACGTTTTGCTGCTTCCAACAGGGTTTTCCCCCACAGACGCCGGCGCGGGTCGATACGGCTGCAACGAGGCTCGGTGCGTTGCCGGACTCATCGAACAAGCACAGCTCGTACCGGTCGCCGCCGAGCGGGTCGCCGAAGTCCGCGAGCGTGGTGGCGCTGCCCTTGGTCCACTGCCACTCGAGGCTCGGTACAGGGCCCGCTTTGAGTTGCAGTCGACCCGAGAAGCGCGCTGCGGGCGGGCGACAGTCGTCCCAAACGTCGGCAACGCAGCCTGCCGTGGGATCGCACGTGGAGCACGAGCCGCACGCGAGCGGCGTGCCCGGCACGCACGCGCCGGCGTTGCAGCGATCGACGCCAGTGCATGCATCCGCGTCTGAACACGGCGTGTCGTCGGGCTCCGGCTGGCACGTGCTGCTACAGCAGTCGCCGTCCGTCAGGTTACCGTCGTCGCATTGCTCGTCGACGTCGACCCGGCCATTTCCGCAACCCGTCTCGTAGGCACCAATGTCGCAGGCGACGCCGCTCGGTCTTGTGGCGCCCCGTTGGTCCGCGGCCAAGGGGGCGCCGTTTTGATCCGTGCATCCCGCGGGATTTCCTCCGTCGATCGCGAGGCTCCCCGCGAACAACGCGAGGGTCGGCGTCGGCCCGCCGTAGTCGTCGATCGCCGCCAGCCCCGGATCGACGCCCGTGAGATCGGTCGCGAAGTCTCCCGTGATCGTGCAGGGCGCGGGCGCGCGGACGAGGTTGTGCCCCCCGGACTCGAATGCGCCCGAGCAATCGGATGCTCCGCCACCCATGAGCGTGTTGTCGGCGAGGATGCTGTCGGTGACGTGCACGATGCCGCCGGGTCGGTTGTCCACCCAAAGCCCGCCCCCGTGCGCGTAGGGTTGCCCAGCGGCGTCGTTGCGGGCGATCGTCACGTTGTGGAGGCGCCCCGCGGCGGCGTTGTTGGTGATCGCGAGCCCGCCGCCTTCTACGCCCGTGTTGTGAGCGATCGTGGTGTTGACGAGTGCGAACGGCGCCAAGGCCGGGTCGGAGGCGAGGCCCGCGGCGTTGATGACGAGGCCGCCGCCCCAGAACGACGCGGTGTTGTCGCGGAACGTGCAATCGCGAATGTGGATGAACGCACGTGAATGAGTGGTGCTGAGCCCGCCGCCGGAGCCGGCGGAATTGGCGGCGAAGAGCGTGCGCGCGATCTCGATCGCTCCCCGCGAATGGTTGAGGTGGATTCCACCTCCGCAGCTCGAGCTGTTTTCGGCGATGACGCTGTCCGTGATCTTCACGCCTGCGGTCCCGTTGACGCCGACACCGCCGCCACAACCGCCGCCACCCAGATGATTGCGAACGATGCGGCTGTTGCGGACGTCGAGCTTGGCGAAGATGCTGGCGACGCCGGCCCCGACGTTGTCGGTGACGACGACGTCGACCAGTTCGAGATCGTGGAAGGCCAGCACTCCCGCGGTTTCATTGAGAGTCTGACCGTGACGGAGCGTGAGGCCCTGCACCGACAGCGGCAGGGACACCGTTTCCGACGGGAACGTCTCGATGATGCGGTCGATGTAGTTGCCGTCGATGATGGTCGTCGCCGACGACGCCCCGCGGATGGTCAGTGTGTCGGTCACGTCGAGATCGCCGCGCGCGCTGCCGTTCTCCCGCCTTCCGGTGATGGTCAGGCCGTAGGTGCCGGCCGGAAGCACGATTTCGTCCGCGCCGGGTAGCGCATTCGTCTCCTGGATCGCTGCGCGCAGGGTGCAGGCGCCGTCGGAGGTCGCGCACAGTCCGTTCCCCGGTGCCGCGTCGACCGCATCGAGCGTGCTGTCGACCGTGAAGGTCGTCGCGGTCGCGTGGGCGACGGGCATGAAGAGGGCAACGACGGTGAGTGCGATCGTGACGACTTCCCGATGCAGCGGGCGAGGGGCAGGGGGCGGACGTCGGGCGAGCATGAGGTGGCCTCCACGGATGGGGTTGTAGAGGACCGCTGTAGCACGGGGCGGCCAGATGACCCAGGGATTTCGCGGGAGTGCATCATTTCTTTGGGTCATTCCGAGGCAAGAATCGTCGGCCCGCGGTGAAAATGCTTGACACGGAGGTAAGGCCGCCCTGAGTTTCCGGACATGCTCGTACGAACATTCTCGACCCGTCTCGGATTCGGTTGGGCTGTCGTCTTTGCGTTGTTGGGTTCTACATCGCAGGCGTACGCTGCCGTGACTGCGGCGCAGAAGTGCCAAGCCGGAAAGAACAAGGTTGCGGGCAAGTACGCTGCGTGTCGTCAAGACGCCGAGGCCAGACTCGCGACCGACGGCGATGCGACCGCCTACGCGACGGCGATCGGGAAGTGCGCGGCGAAGTATTCCGCGGGGTGGCAGCGCGTCGAGGACGCTGCCGATGGCGGCTGCCCGAGTGCTGGTGACGAGGCCGCGGTCGCCAGTGTACTCAATGAGTGCACGGGCAATGTCGCCATGGGCGTCGGTGGGGGGACGTTAGCCGATTGTCCGGGAGACCTCGCGACGTGCACGACCGAGCTCGCCGCGTGCCAATCGGAGCCGCACGGCCTCCTCAGCCGAAGCGGCCTGACGCTCTGCTACGACGCGTCGGGAGCGGAGATCGCCTGCGCCGGTACGGGCCAAGACGGCGAGCTGCAGGCGGGCCTGACGCGCAGCTATGCCGACAACGGTGATGGAACGGTGACGGACGCGCGTACTGGGCTGGTGTGGGAGAAGCTCAGTGACGACGGCAGTATTCACGACAAAGACGACTACTACAGTTGGACGAGCGCCATCACGGTCAAGGTCGCTGCGCTCAACGCGACGGCCTTCGCCGGGTACACCGATTGGCGCTTTCCGAACATCGTCGAGCTCAGGAGCCTCATCGACTACTCGACGGTGAACCCGTCGATCGACGCGGCGTTCAACATCGCCTGCATTCCCGGATGCACGGTCCTCACGTGCAGCTGTACGACGGCGAGCAACTATTGGTCGTCCACCACCAACGGGTACTACTCCGCAGAGGCGTGGGCTGTGATTTTCGGATCGGGCGACACGGTTTCGGGTGGCAGCAAGAGTTACTTCTCGTATGTGCGCGCCGTGCGCGGCGGATCGTAGGCACTGGGCACACGGTCGACGCAGGTCGCGGCGCACGAAGCTAACCGCTCTTGCCGGCAACTGGTTTGAACTAGCTGAACGCCTGGTCTAGCTTCCCCGCGGTCTTCGATTCCAGTCGCGACGATCGCCGTGCGGCGACCGCGCGCCCCGCGAGGTTCCCATGGTCGATCTCGAACAGTTCCGTACCGACACGCGACAGTGGCTCGAGAAGAACGCGCCGCCGGAGATGCGGCAGCCCCTCGGTTCACAAGACGAGGTGTGTTGGGGCGGCCGCAAGGCCAACTACCCCGCGCCCGTCATGAAGTGGCTCGCCGTCATGGCCGAGCGCGGCTGGACGGCGCCGACGTGGCCGAAGGAGTACGGCGGCGGCGGGCTTTCGAAGCAGGAGGCCAAGATCCTCGCCGAGGAGATGGCGAAGATGCACCTCCGCCCGCCGCTCATCGGCTTCGGTCTCTCGATGATCGGACCGCTCCTCCTCCAGGAAGGCAGCGACGAGCTCCGGAAGGAGCACCTGCCGAACATCATCCAGGGGAAGATCCGCTGGTGTCAGGGCTACTCCGAGCCGGGCTCGGGGTCGGACCTCGCGAGCCTCCAGACGAAGGCCGTCCGCGACGGCGACGTCTACGTGCTGAACGGCCAGAAGATCTGGACGTCCTACGCCGACAAGGCCGACTGGATGTTCATCCTCGTCCGCACCGACTTCGAGGCGCCGAAGCACAACGGCATCACGTTCCTATTGATGGACATGACGTCGCCCGGCGTCAGCGTGAAGCCGATCAAGCTCATCAGCGGCTTCTCGCCGTTCTGCGAGACGTTCCTCTCCGACGTGCGCGTGCCCGTGAAGAACGTCGTCGGCAAAGTGAACGCCGGCTGGACGATGGCGAAGGCGCTTCTCGGCCACGAGCGCACGATGATCGCCGACGCCTTCAAGGAGCGCGACGACGCCCGGAAATTGATCGACCTCGCGCGCAAGCACCTCGGCGACGAGGGCGGAAAGATCGCGGACCCATCGATTCGAGACCGGGTGGTGCAGGTCGAGATGGATCAAGCGTGCCTCGACCTCACGCTCGCGCGCTCGCGTGACAGCATGAAGGCCGGTCACAAGCCCGGCGCCGAGACGTCGATCTTCAAGTACTACGGCACCGAGCTCAACATGCGCCGGCGCGAGCTCATGGTCGGCATCTGCGGCCCGCAGGGGATCGGCTGGGAGGGGCCCGGCTTCGACGAGGACGAGCTCAAGATGACGCGCGATTGGCTCCGCTCGCGCGGCAACTCGATCGAGGGCGGCACGTCCGAGATTCAATTGAACATCATCGCCAAGCGCGTGCTCGGCTTGCCCGACTGACCGGAAAGGCTCCTTCCCCATGGACCTCGTACTGAACGAAGAGCAGGAGATGCTCGCGCGGAGCGCGCGCGAGTTCGTGACCGGGCGGTCGTCGCTGCGGCGGATCCGCGAGCTTCGCGACCGCAACGACGCGGACGGCTTCTCGCGCGACCTCTGGCGCGAGATGGCGGCGCTCGGCTGGCTCGGCATCGTGATCCCCGAGGAATTCGGCGGGGCCGGGCTCGGGTGGCTCGATCAGATGGTCGTGCTCGAGGAGATGGGCCGCGGCCTCATGCCCGAGCCGTTCGTCTCGACGGTGCTGCTCGGCACGCCGGCGCTGCTGCTCGGCGGCAGCGCGGCGCAGAAGAAGGAGCACCTTCCGAAGATCGCGGCCGGCGAGCGTCTCGTGACGATCGCGTATCAAGAGACGGGGAGCCGCTACGCCACGAGCAAGGTCGCGACCAAGGCCGTGAAGAGCGGCAACGGCTTCACGCTCTCGGGCGAGAAGATCCAGGTGCTCGACGGGCACGTCGCGGATCGGCTGATCGTGAGCGCCCGGACGTCCGGCGCGCCCGGCGACGCGAAGGGCATCACGCTCTTCCTGATCGCCGCCGACACGCCCGGCGTCACGATCGAGCGCCAGTCGCGCATCGACAGCCGGAACGTCGCGCTGATCCGCTTCGACGACGTGAAGGTCGAGGCCGACGCGGTCCTCGGCGAGGTCGACGGCGGCGGCGCGCTCCTCGACCGCGTGCTCGACCGCGCCCGCATCGGCCTTTCCGCCGAGATGCTCGGCTCGATGCAGGCCGCCTTCGAGATGACGAACGAGTACCTGAAGACGCGGACCCAGTTCGGCGTCCCGATCGGCAGCTTCCAGGCGCTGAAACACCGCGCCGCCAAGATGTACATCGAGCTCGAGCTCGCGCGCTCGGCCGTCATGGGCGCGCACCGGGCGTTGGACGAGCAACGAGACGACAAGACGATCGCCAAGCTCGCGTCCCTCGCCAAGGCGCGCTGCTCCGACGCCTTCGTACTGATCGGCAACGAGTGCGTCCAAATGCACGGCGGCATCGGCGTGACGGACGAGGCCGACATCGGCTTCTTCTTCAAGCGCGCCCGCGTCGCCGAGATGACGTTCGGCGACGCCGCGTTCCACCGCGACCGCACGGCGAAGCTCGAAGGGTACTGAGACGGCGCTTCCGTTAGCGGCCCTTGCGGCCAAAATGGAGGCGAGCGGCGCGAGCCTGACGGTCGTAGCACCGGACGGCGGTGCGCTCGCTGTCGGGCGCGCGCCGGAGCGCGCGCGCGTCGTCATCAAGACGCGCGCGGCGCTCACCGCGCTCGAGCGGGGCGAGCAGCTCGCGGTTGCGGAGGCGTATCTTCAGGGCGCGATCGACGTCGAGGGCGACTTTCGTGAGGTGCTCTCCGTCACCGATCACCTCGACATGGGCGGTGTCTCGCGGTGGCGCGAAGCGCTCACCTGGCTCCGCTACGTGCTCGACCGCCGCCGCTTCGACGCGGAGTCGGTGTCCGCGCACTACGATCGGCCAGCGGACTTCTTCACCGCGTGGCTCGACCCCTCGCGTTCGTACACGCACGGCTTCTACGCCTCCGAGGGCGACGACATCGCCGTCGCGCAGCGCCGGAAGCTACAGTTCGCCGTCGATGCGCTCGCCCTCCGACCCGGCATGGACGTCCTCGACGTCGGCTGCGGCTGGGGGTGCTTTCTCGAGCACGCCGGCAGGCTCGGCATCCGCGTCCACGGCCTCACGCTCTCGCGCGAGCAGCACCGCTACGTGAGCGGGCTCATCCGCGACCAGAGCCTGCCGTGCACCGTGACCCTCGTCGACTTCTTCGACTATCGCCCACCCCGGCCGCTCGAAGGCGCGGTCTTCATGGGGAGCCTCGAGCACATTCCCGACTACCGCTTCGTCGCGCGCTTCCTCGCTCGTCACTTGCGTCCCGGCGCGCGCGTCTACGCCGACTTCGTGACGACGCGGGAAGGCCGCCTCGCCGGCCCGTTCCTCCGGAAGTACATCTTCCCCGGCATCACCGGGTACGTGGAGCTCGGGCGCCTGGTGCTCGAGCTCGCGAGCGCCGGCTTCGAAGTGTCCGAGCTCTCCGACGACACGCTCTCCGATGCGTGGACGGTGCGCGATTGGGCGCTGGCTCTCGAAGGCTGCCGCGCCGATCTCGCCGCACGCCACGGCGAGCGGACGGTGCGCGCCTTCCTGCTCTATCTCTGGGGCTCGCACCATTTTCTCGCGACCCGGCGAACGCAGGCGTACCACCTGGTGGCCGGCCGGCGCCCGAGTCGCGGTCTCGCGGGGACGTAGTTGCCGCCGCACCGTGCAGCGGTGCGAGGCCAGTGTCGCGCAAACGCCATGTCGGACGCGCCTTCGAGCCCTTCTGCGCGACCGCAGTGCGCCTTCCCGGCTCGACGCTCCATCCGAACGCGCTCCGCAGCCGTAACGCGGCGCGTGTTCTGGCTTGATCCTAGGCGCCGCGGTGCCCATAGTGGCGAGCACGTTCCGCGGTGTCGGCCCCTCCCGGCAAGTCCGCGACGTAGCGGTCAAACTCCTCGCAGTCCCAAGGAATCCCACGTGCGCATCCTCTCCTCCCGCTGCATCCGCGCTCTCGTTCTCGCTCTCGGCCTGGTCGCGTTGCGCCCGGTCGTCGCGACGGCGGGATGCGACCTGATCCCGCAAGCGCAGCCGATCTTCCGCGGCTCGCTCGGCACGCTCGACCGACCGTTCGCCGGACCGGGCGATTTCGTCGAGCTGCACGTGCGGCCGACCATCTGCGATCAGGCGTCGCCGGGTCTGCCCGCGAGCGTCGACGATCTCGTCGTGACGCTGCTCTTCGAGGCGACGGGCGGCGGGCCGCAGCGCGCGATCGTGCTGACCACGCAATCGTGCAGCGACGCGGGCGTCCAGGCGCAGCTCGCGACCTGTCAGCAGACGCCGAACATGACGGCAGGCGGCGTCACGTGCGTGCAGATGAACGCGACGGGTCCGGTCGACATGGACATCGTCGAGCGCGACTCGATTCCGCGCCTCCGCTTCCGCTTTCCCGACACCGACGCGCTCGTCGGCGGACCCGACGACGACCGTACGCTGGCGGGCCCGGTGACGATCGCGGTGAGCCCGCGGACGGCGTCGGCGCTGCCCTGCGGTTTGATCAATTCCACGTGCGAGTCGCAGGCGGCCGCGCTCGGCCTCACCGCGTGCGTCGATCAGCTCTTCGATCGCAACGGCACGTGCGACACGACGCCCGAGCCGACGTTCCACGACTTCACCGCGCTGCCGCCGCCGAGCGACTACCAGGCGTCGTGCTTCACCGAGAGCCCGCCCTGCACCGCGACCGCCGACGAGACGCGCGTCGCGCTCGATCGCGAAGGCAACCTGCTCATCCCGGTCTACTGGCAGGGCGTCGTCGTGAAGGACGGCGACCAGCCGGTGCCGCGGCTCCTGAACGCGACGATCGCGCCGCCGGTCCCGGTCACGATTCCGGCCGCCGTGTTCGTGAGCTCGCTCACGACCGAGGGGCAGCGCCTGCCGCCGATCTTCGAGCCGCAGACCGACCCGTCGTCGAATACGACCGACGCGCTGCAATTCTTCGGCTCGGTTGACGTCCGCCAGACCGTGCTCCGCATCGCGCATCGCCGCGGCATCTGTCAGGGCGGCAGCGAGAACGGCGAGAACTGCAACTCCTACCTCGACTGCAACGGCGCCACCTGCGCCGATGCCTGCGTCGGCGGCGCGAACGACGCCCTCACCTGCGGCGACGACGGCGACTGCCCGGGCGGCACGTGCGGCACGCTCTACGACGCGGCCGCGTTCGCGTCGCTCGCCCAGAACGGCGGCGCGGTCGTGATCCCGCGCGCGGCGTCCTCGGCCGGCATCGACGGCGTCTGCCAGCTGCCCGATCACGCCGTGTGCTCGATCGACGCGCAGTGCCCCGCGAGCGGCGACGCCTGCGTGCTCTACGCGCTCGAGGCCGGCAATCCGGTCTCGCTCGACAGCCTCACCTCCACGACCGACACGCTCTTCGTCCTCTCCGGCTCGGAGACGCTCGACGACGTCGACCGCAACGGCGACAGCGACGCGATCGACTTCGTCGTGACGCTCCGCGAGCGCGCGACGGGTCAGACGCTGCCGCTCGGCGCGCCCTCCGGCTTCGCGCCCGACGGGACGCCGCTCCCGACCTGCGGCATCCCGGGGACGCCCGAGAGCCGCGCCGTCTTCACGCTCGACCAGAACGGGTTCACGCTGCCGGCGATCGCCTTCGAAGGCGACATCGCCGCCTTCCTCGAGAGCGAGGCCGGCCAGAACCAGTGCGACGAGAACGGCGACGGCGATCGCGCCGACGCGATCCTCCGCGTCTTCGCGCTCGGCCTCGGGGAGCTCACGGCCGGCGTATCGCCGCCGCGCGCGCTCGACCCGACGCCGTTCGTGAACGGCCAGCCGCTCGCGGTGTCGGGCGGCAACGTCTTCTTCCGGAGCTCGGAGTCGTCGTCCGGCGGCCTCGTCACGCGGCTGGTCAGCATCGATCAGGACTCGGGCGACGAAGGCGAGGAGGAGTCGCTGCCGGGCGCCGACATCTCGCGCGACGGCTCGATCGTCGCGTTCGTGAACCGCGGACCGATCGGCGGCACCGCGAACGACTTCAACGGCGCCACGGACGTCTTCGTGCGCGACCGGATCGCCAACACGACGCGCCACATCAGCGTGCCGACGAGCGGCGCGAGCTCCGTCGGCGGCGCCGACGGCCGCGTGTCGATCTCGGGGAACGGCCGCTTCGTCGCGTTCGCGACCACCGACAACACCCTCGTCCCGGGCGACACCAACGTCTGCGGCGGCGAAGGCACCTGCATGGACGTCTTCGTCTTCGACCGCGAGCTCGGGTCGCTCCAGCGCGTGAGCGTCGGCGAGGACGGGCGGCAGGCGAACGGCGATTCGCGCTGGCCGGTGATCTCCGACGACGGACGCTACGTGGCGTTCGCGAGCACGGCGACGAACCTCGGCAACAACGTCGACGAGGACACGAACGGCATCGAGGACGTGTTCGTGCACGACCGCTGCCTCGTGAACGGCGTCGTCATCGGCGACTGCACGTCCCACACCGAGCGCGTGAGCGTGACGGACGACGAGGAGCAGGCGATCGGCGCCGACGTGCAGCCCCGGCGCCTCGACATGTCGGCCGACGGCCGCTTCGTCGTCTTCGATTTCTACAGCACGAATCTGCCGTACGGATTCGATTTCGGGACGGAGTCGGGCGTCTACCTGCGCGACCGCCTGCTCGGCCGCACCGATCCCATCTCGTTCGGCGAGTTCGGTTTGGCGCCGTCGATCTCGTCCGACGGGCGCTGGGTGGCGTTCGAGCACATCGATGGATTCTTCGGGCGTGGGCTGACGGACGTCCTGCGCTACGATCGGACGACCGGGGTTGCGACCTTCGCAAACCAGCTGCCCGACGGCTCACTCCCGCCCGATCAGAGCTCCTTCGCGCCGAGCGTCTCCGACGACGGCCGCTTCGTGCTCTTCCGGAGCGGCTCCGCGGACCTGATCGGCCCGGGCCGCGACACCAATGGCGCCGCGGATCTCTTCAAGCGTGACGTCGTGCTCGGCGTGACCGAGCGCGTGAGCGTCTCGACCAACGGCGTCGAGGCGACGGGCGGGACGGACGTCGGCCGGCTCTCGCCCGACGGCGTGCGGACGGTTTTCGTGAGCGACTCGCCGACGCTGATCGACGGCGGCGCCGACACGAACGGCGTCGCCGACGTGTTCGTGCGCGAGCCGGTGTCCGGGCGCGCGCTCACCGATTACTTCCCCGACGGCCAGCTCGACGACTCGGTGCTGGAGGTGCTGCGGACGCCGATCGGCCGCGGCGCGCTCTCCGACGTCACCACGCTCTGCCCGGCGACCGAGGTCACGGCCGCGCACGGCATGGCGGCGTTCCTCCGTCCGGAATCGGCGACCGGGACGACCGCGTGTCCGGGCGGCTCGCTCAACGTCGACGACACCGATCTCGACGATCTCGTCGTCCAGCTGTGGCCCGGCAGCGGCGGCGTGCTGAATCTGGCGCGGGCCGGCACCGCGGTCGCGCTCTCGTCGACGCACGTCGGGGCGATCGTCCCCGAGCCGGGGCAGGGCGACGGTGGGAACGACTTCAACGGCGACGAGGACATCGCCGACGGCGTCGTCATGGTCTACTCGATCGCGGGCGGCAGTTGGGCGAACGTCGCCCAGGCCGCGAGCGAGATCCGCTTCTGCGGGAACGTCCTCGCGTTCCGGACGTTCGAGGGCGCGCAGTCGGCCGACTTGAACGGCGACCTGGACGAGCGCGACCACGTGCTCCAGCTCTACGTGCCCGCGACCGGCCGCCTCATCAACACGGAGTTCGCGGCGAACGACTTCGTCTGCAACGACCAGATCGTCGCGTTCCGCACGCTCGAGAGCGATCAAGGCAACTTCGATCTCCAGGGCGGTGACGAGGGCGGCAGCGAGCCGCCCGTCCCGGATACGACGGTCATGCTCGGCTACAACATCGGCCGGCCGGAGTGTCTGCTCGCGTCGCCGCCCGCCGATTGCCTCGTCAACAGCTTGCAGGAAGCGACGCCGTGCCTCGAGGAAGCGTGCGATCCGCGCGTGCCCTACAAGGTGACGGACTGCTCCGTGAAGTTCCTGACCCGCGAGTGCTTCCAGCGCGGCACGCTGAATGAGCCGGGCTGCGAGACCGGCAACTTCGCAACCGATCTGAACGGCGACACGCCGCCCGACGCGCGCGACATCGTCATCCAGGTGTTCGACGTCTGCACCGGCGAGGTGACGGTCGTCGGCACGTGGGACGGCACCGAGGATCCGTTCCAGGCCGAGGAGGGCGAGGGGAAGGGCTCGGTCGTCGTGCCGACGTCGGGTCGCTGCATCGAGACCCTCGACGTCGCTTGTGAAACGGACGCCGCGTGCCCGACGGCGACGTTCTGCGACGGGAACGTCTGCAAGCGCGATCACCGTCCGTGCGCGAGCGAGCTCGACTGTCCGCCGAACGTGCCGTGCGTCACCGGACCGACCGGACGCATCGTGGCCGCGAGCCCCGACACGGACGACGACGGCGTGCCCGACCACCTCGACAACTGCCCCGGTACGCCGAACGCCGATCAGACCGACACCGACGGCGACTTCGCCGGCGACGCCTGCGACCTCGACTGCCCGGCGTGTCCGGTGGCGACGGCAACGCCGACCCCGCCGCCCGGCGGTCCGACGCCGACGTCGACGGGACCGGGGGGCACCGCGACGCCCACCCCGACGGCGACGCCGACGGTCACGGCCACGCCGACGACCGGCGGCGGCACGCCGAGCCCGCTCGATCGCTTCCATTGCTACGGCGTGCGCGCGCCGCGCGCCGCGCCCGGCGTCGACGTGACGCTGGTCGATCGCTTCGGCGCGACGACGGTCGGCGTCGCCGATCCGCGCCGCGTCTGCAATCCCGCGAACGTCGCGGGTCAGGACCCGACCGCGCCGACGCATCCCGGCCACCTCCTCGGCTACCGCATCAAGCGGAGCGGCCCGATCGTGCCGCTGCCGAAGCGCCAGGACGTCACGAACCAGTTCGGGACCATCACGGTCGACCTCAAGCGGCCCGAGCTCCTGCTCGTACCGAGCGCGAAGAGCCTGACGGGTCCGCCGCCGCCGCTCGACCCGGAGACCGTCGATCACTTCCAGTGCTATCGGATCACGCGCGCGCGGACGCGCGTGAAGGGCCTCCCGGTCGTCGACCAGCTCGGCGATCTCGTGGTCGACGTGAAGCGGCCGCGCCGGCTCTGCGTGCCGGTCAACAAGAACAACGAGTCGCCCGGCGCCCCGCAGCGCACGAGCGTCCTCACCTGCTACGACTCGCGCCCCGCGACCTCGTCGCTGCCGTTCGTCGGCCCGCACCAGCTCTTCGTCGCGAACCAGTTCGGCGAGGCGCTGCTCGAGCG